>JAANMY010000362.1_pt1 | contig 64852 bp, 56 predicted proteins | sample 7279691 | NCBI WGS metagenome assembly JAANMY01 (sample SAMN14094543, study PRJNA606508) | bioreactor metagenome | isolation source: A lab-scale SPAN reactor treating ammonium-rich wastewater day 388 | place: Ireland: Galway | collected 2018-02-07 | reverse complement strand
AAAGCCCGCACCGCTTCGCGGGCATCTTTGGCCGCCGACAACGGCAGGTGATCTGTCGGCAAATCGCCACTAATTACCCAAAATGCCTGCTTATCTTTGGTATTTAGTTTCCACACCGCCAGATAAGGTGGTAAATAACGGCTGTCGTTTACTGCAACGTTATCCGGTATGATGCCTTTACTGGCTAGATGTTCGTTAGCTTTTTGAAACTGCGCCCGCACCCACTCGGCTTTGGCTTGTTCCGTTTGTTGCTGAGTTAACTGCTCACTCATCAGTTTTGGTTCCTGCATTAAAGTTTGCCCTACTTTAGGTGACTCACCGCCGACAATCAAGCGCCTTGAGAAATTGTCGACAATCCACTGGCCTGACCAGGTATTATTTTTGCTGAATTCTGGTGAAAGCACAGTTGAAATGTTACATTGCGCCGCGCAAAAGCGGGCATTAAGCCGCTAATTACCAGACAGACGTTGCGCCCCATTAAGTGGCCAGTATACGGAGAAATCAGTCGTGGCAGTATTTAATCATTCTGAATTCGATAATCATGAGCAAGTGGTGTTCTGTAGTGATGCAGAAACCGGTTTAAAAGCCATTATAGCGGTACACAGTACCGCCTTAGGCCCAGCGGTTGGCGGTTGCCGTTTATGGAACTACGCCTCAGATGAAGACGCCATTAATGATGTGCTGCGTTTATCCCGCGGTATGACCTATAAAAATGCCATGGCGGGTTTACCACTTGGTGGCGGTAAATCGGTGATTATCGGCGATGCCAAGAGTATCAAATCTGAAGCGCTGTTCCGTGCTTTTGGCCGTATGGTGCACCGGTTATCAGGTAGCTACTACAGCGCAGAAGATGTCAACATCACCACTGGCGATATTATGATCGTCAACAAAGAGACACCTTATGTCGCCGGCTTAGAAGGTAAAAGTGGTAATCCGGCACCGTTTACTGCACTGGGCACTTACCGCGGCATTAAAGCGGCCGCCAAGCACCAGTTTGGCAGCGATGATTTAAGCGGCAAAACAGTCGCGGTACAGGGCCTTGGCAGTGTTGGTTTCTATTTGTGTGAGCATTTGCACCGCGACGGCGCTAAATTAATCGTTACCGATATTAACCAGGATGCCGTACAGCGCGCTGTTGCGCAGTTTGGTGCCGTAGCCGTTGGGTTGGATGATATTTACAGCGTAGAAGCCGACATTTACGCGCCTTGTGCGCTGGGCGCCACCGTCAACGACGACACTATCAGCCAGCTTAAAGTGGGTATTATCGCCGGCTGTGCCAATAACCAGTTAAAAGAAGCGCGCCATGGTGAAGTGCTGCGGCAAAAAGGCATTTTATATGCACCGGATTATGTGATTAACGCCGGTGGTATTATCAACGTTGCTTTTGAAATGCGGCCTCAAGGTTACTCTGAGACTGAGTCAACGGCAAAAGTGATGGCCATTTACGATACACTGTTAAACCTGTTCCAACGCGCCGATGCTGAACAGCAACCGACCAGTGTTGTTGCCGACCTGATGGCGCAGGAAATTATCCGTCGCGGCAAAGCTTAAAGCTGGTTAGTGTCCAATAAAGCCACTTGATAGTGGCTTTTTTTATGCCTGCGCACCCTGTGGTTTAGCGGCAAAAAGCTGGGCCAGTTTAAGCGGCACTATCTGGCTGGCGGTGTTATAGCCGGCATCATACAACATCTGCTTTTGCTCAATGTTCATGGCAAAATCGACCGATGACACTGCCCCGGTGTTCACCACTATAGTATTGTGCCAGTGCTCAGCATGCACGTACTCACGCGATACCGCACTCATAAAGGTGCGGGTTAGCATAATCAGGTAAGAAACTAACGGGAAATAACGGCGCGGCTGCAAAGGCCTGGCTTCAGCGTCACTTTTTAGCCGAAAGCAAATCAGCGGCAGCCCGGCTCCTGACCAGTCATGATGCAACGCATCTTCAGACAAAATAACACCGTCAGTCATAATATGATTTTCAAATGCCTGAAAGGAAAAAAACAGCGGAATAGACATAGAGAAGCGCACTGCCTTTGACACTTTAAGTTTAGGTGTCAGGCTTTTATTGAACACCACAGGCCCGCCACCATTAATATCGGTGGCCAGCACGTGCAAATCATAATCCAGGCTGTCGAACGTTGCGCCTTGTAATTGCTTGTCCAGCCATAGCTCCAGCCGGTTGCCATTACACAAACCACCGCTGCGCAGTAGTGAAGTAAAAGAGAAACTCCAAAACTGACGAAAATCGGTTTGCAACGCCAGGGCTTTAATATCGGGTAAACTCCAGCCAGCTGCATACAAGGATGCAACGATACTGCCGCCAGACACCCCTACCAGGTGATTAAAGCGAAACCCCATATCATTAAGCGCTTGTAAGATGCCGATGTAACAACTTAAGCGGGTACCACCGCCAGAAAAAATAGGCACTATCTGTGCGTTGGTATGAAACGGCATACGGGCTCTGTCCTTAGCATTTACATCACTTTGTTAGTATGGGACATATTGCGTGTTCTGCCAGAGATTGATGCAGCTATTTGTGTCAATCTGGGCTAAGATGATGCCAGAACACAAGAATATAGATAAGGAATGTCTGGCTTATGTATCGTGTTTGGTATTGTCTCGCTTTGCTGCTGTGCTGGCCGTTATCCGGGCTTGCCAGCCTGCCGGATACCATTGCTAAGGTTAAACCCTCTGTAGTTGCCATTGGTATTCATAACCCACTTGGCGCGCCCCGCATCCGTTTAATCGGCACCGGCTTTGCGGTTGCAGATGGTAGCAAAATTGCCACCAATTACCATGTGATTGCAGCACGATTAAATAACGACAACAATGAGCAGTATGTGGTGCTTTCCGGTAGTGCAGACCAGGTTAAAGTGCACCCTATTATCAGTAGTCGCCATGAAGCCGCTTATGATCTGGCCGTGCTGACGATAAAAGAACGTCTGCCAGCCTTATCGCTGGGCTCTGCCGAGCTGCAGGCTGAAGGTACCGCTATTGCTTTTACCGGTTATCCTATTACGGCTGTGCTTGGCTTATACCCCGCCACGCATCGCGGTATCATCTCAGCATTAACCCCTATCGCCATACCAGCGGATAACTCCGGTCAGCTACAAGCTGCGGCCTTACGCCGGTTGCAGCAGCCCTATCTGGTGTATCAGTTAGACGCCACAGCATACCCAGGTAACAGTGGCAGCCCACTGTACAATGCTCAAACTGGTGATGTTATCGGTGTTATTAATAAGGTCTATGTTAAATCTACCCGTGAAGCCGTGCTTAGCGATCCCAGTGCCATTAGCTACGCTATCCCTGTGCGCTTTTTACTGCCGCTATTACAATAATCTAACATGAGAACGCTGTCTGGACGGTAACACTGCTATGGATCTGCTGACCCAACTTGCTGTAGATAAAATTGGCTTTATGCTGGCTGCGCTGGCGTACTTTGTCTTTTTTTTGCTGATCCTGGTTACCCGGGTAAAAAACCTGCCGCGCCTGTTATTGCTCAGTTGGGCACTGGGAGGTTTGGCCTGGGCATCGTACTATAGCATTAATCAAACTATACCTTACTCTACCCTGACATCCTTAGGGCTTGAACTCGGCCGTAGCTATTTGCTACTGCTATTTCTACTGTCTGCGCTTAGCGCAAACAGCCAACATCTGCCGCAATTTTTCGGCTCCCGCGCGGTCTGGTCACTTAGCGTAGCGCTGTTGCTGTGGTTTATGCTGTGCGCTTCACCCTGGTTAACAGCCAACCTGATATTTACCGGCAGCCTGGTGCTTGGGGTGCTACAACTGGCTTTATTGGAAGCGATGTACCGTAAAGCGGCAGATAGTCGCTGGCAATACAAACCGCTAATACTAAGTTTAAGTGTGCCATTATTGTTTGATTTTGTATTGCTGGCGGAGTCTGCACTGTTCGGTCAGGTCGATAACCAGTTATGGGCCGCCCGTGGTTATGTTTATACCGCAATGATACCGATAGCCATCGTTGCTGTACGCCGTATTCAGGCCTGGGGCATCAGCGTTTATGTTAGCCGCGATATTGTACTGCAAAGCTCACTGGTGCTGGCGTCCGGCTTATATCTATGTTTAATATCCATAGTAGGCTTTTACCTGCGTTATGTTGGCGGCACCTGGTCAAACTTGCTGCAAACCACGTTTTTTGCCCTGGGATTTGCCATGCTGGCGCTGATGCTGTTCTCTGGCACTGTGCGCAGGCATTTTCGCGTCTTTATTGAAAAGCACTTCTTCGCTAATAAATTTGATTACCGGCAAAAATGGCTGGAGCTCACCAAGCATTTACGCCAAGTCGATTTAAGCAGCGCCGAGCAATACGATACGCTGTTACAAGCCTGGCTAAATGCCATAGGTTATAGCCGGGGCTGTCTGGTAAAGCTAAGTCATAATATGCCGGCGCGGCTGCTTTCTTGCCGGGGACGCAGCAGTCTGTCAGATGATGAAATGACTCTCATTAGGCGCTATGCAGCGCGTTACGCCCAGCAACATTGGCTGGTAGACTTGTCTGATACCAAGGATCCATTCGCTTGTGCCCAGCATGATTTGGCCAGTGTCGATATCCAGCTCATCTTACCAATACACTCCGAGGGAGAGCTTTGGGGGTTATGCCTGATGAATGCGCCCGAGGTAGACAAACAAAAACTAAACTGGGAGCTACGGGATTATCTGATGCTCGTTACCGAGCAAATTTCCAGTTATCTGATGCTGATGCAAGCCAGTAAAACCTTAAGTGAAAATGCACAGTTCGCCGCCTTCAGCCGCATGTCAGCTTTTGTGGTACATGATTTGAAAAATGTTAAAGCACAAATCGATTTGATCCTGACCAATAGCCTGCGTCACAAGGATAACCCCGAGTTTATTGCCGATACCTTCGACACACTCGCCGCCATGCAGCAACGGCTTGGCCACATGCTGGATCAGCTTAGTAATAAACGGACTACCACCTCAACAGCCAGCACTTTTAGCGTACGCAGCCTGATAGAGCAGGTCATCAGGCAGCGCTGCGCGACAAAGCTGCCACTACCAGTCCTTATCGCAAAGCAGGACGTGCAACTATCTATAGATAAGGAGCGTCTGGCCAGTGTGCTGTATCATTTAATCGACAATGCACAGCATGCCACAGCCAATGACGGTAGCATCACCGTTTGCCTTACCCTAGGGCAAAGTAACCTTTGTATTAGCATCAGCGATACCGGCTGTGGTATGTCAGAGCAATTTATCCAGCAACGTCTGTTTAAACCCTTTGACTCGACAAAAGGCAACTCTGGTATGGGCGTTGGTGCTTATGATGCGCTACACTTTGCACAGCAGCATCAGGGGCAACTGCTGGTAGAAAGTGTGCAAGGTGTAGGAACTACCTTTAGCCTTACGCTTCCGTTACACTAGCTAAGGGCAATAAAATAATTACAAGGATTGTTGCATGAAGACAGTATTAGTCATTGAAGATGACATTGGTATTCAAAAACAGCTGAAATGGAGTTTAACCGACTACGAACTGGTGTTTGCCGCCGACAGAGCCTCTGCAATGAGCCAGCTGCGCCGCTATGAGCCTGCGGTTGTCACACTGGATTTAGGTTTACCCCCTGATGCCGCTAATGCCAGCGAGGGACTCGCTTGCTTAAACGATATTTTAGCCACTCAGCCAGAGTGCAAAGTGATCGTACTTACCGGTAACACTGATAGTGAACATGCGTTAAAAGCGATAGCGCTGGGCGCTTATGATTATTATCAAAAGCCAATTGATGTCAATGTGTTAGGAGTTATACTGGCCCGGGCATTTAAGATAAGCGAACTAGAAGCCGAGAATCGGGCGCTAAAAAGTGCCGGTATGGTCAGTAACGATATTATCGGTAATAGCGAGGCCATCTTAAAAGCCTGCCGTACGGTAGAAAAAATAGCGCCCACCGAGATCACGACGTTGCTGCTTGGTGAAAGTGGCACCGGTAAAGAGGTGTTTGCCCGCGCCATTCACCGACAAAGCCCACGCAACAAAAAGCCCTTTGTGGCCATTAACTGCGCCTCAATACCTGAAAACCTATTGGAAAGTGAACTGTTTGGCTATGAAAAAGGCGCTTTTACCGGCGCCAACAAAACCACATTAGGCAAAATTGAATGTGCCAATGGTGGCACCCTGTTACTGGACGAAATCGGCGATATGCCGCTTAGCCTGCAGGCAAAAATGCTACGATTTCTGCAAGAGCGGGTAATTGAACGGGTGGGCGGACGCCAGGAACTGGAAGTAGATGTCAGAGTGATCTGCGCAACTCACCGTAATCTTGCCGATATGGTAGCTCAGCAGAGCTTTCGTGAAGATCTGTACTACCGCATTAGCGAGATCACCTTAACCATACCCCCGCTGCGTGAGCGCGGCCATGATATAGCTGTCATAGCCAAAGCCTTGCTGCATAAGTTTAATCAGGAGTTTAATACTCAGGTACAAGGTTTCAGTGACAATGCACTACAAGCTATGTTGGCGTATTCATGGCCAGGTAATATTCGTGAATTACAAAACAAACTAAAATCAGCAGTCATTTTAGCCGACAGTAAGTACATCAGTGCAGAAGACTTGGGGTTAGCAAGCCAGCAGATTAAAACCGACACCCTGAGAAAAGTGCGCGAACTTGCTGAGACACAAGCTATCCGCCACGCCTACACCTTAGCCAATGGCAATTTATCAAAAACGGCAGACAGCCTGGGTATTACCCGACCAACGCTGTATGCCCTTATTGATAAGTATCGCTTACACGATTTGCGTAACACCGAAGCGGAAGTGTAGACCGACACCAAAGTGTTCTACTTTCAGCGAGCTAACAAAAGCGACAATAGCGCTGTATTGCAGATGATTAAAATAGACAACAAAAACCCCACCGAAGTGGGGTTTTTAATTACAGGCTTATGCCTTTTTGTTTCGCTTTGTCTTTGATATACGACTCCCAACTACGAACCTGACGGGACATAGCAGGGTCTTTTTTCGCATTCATTAACGCTGCATAAGCTTCTTTATATTTCTTCTGATAGAAATACGCATCTACCAGACTCATATAAACATTCGACGGCTTATCCACATTTAATGACAGCGCTTTGTCGTAAGCAGCAATGGCTTCATTGTACTTCTGGATTGCAGAGAACGCAGCGCCCTGGCGACGATAAGCATCGGCATCGTTAGTCAGCTTTGCCAATTCGCCATAATACTCAGCGGCGCGGGCAAACTCTCGAGCCGACTGATAGTTAGAAGCAATGAATGTGATGTTGGTTTTGTCTTTCTTCACCAAACCACTTTTCATATGCTTTTCCATCGTCACAGCCGCTTTATAAGGAATATTATTGTTAGCATACATCTGCGCTAACATCCTTATTTCAGAGTCTTTCTCCAGATAGCCTTGCGAGTAAGCGAGCTGCAAAGTCGATAACGCTTTGCTGAAGTCCTCAGTCAAGGTGTAGAAGTTGCCAAGATATACCCAGAACTGCTTATTCTCCGGGAATAACTGAACCATGGTTTCGACCACTGCTACCAGCTCTTTATAACGCCTAAGCTCATAAAGTGCAGCCATCTTCAGCTGATAAGGCCCTTCAGCTGGTTTAGCCGAAAACCGAATAGCATCATCGGCTGGAGACAATACCTTGTCATACTGATTCATCAGGTAATACGCGTTAGCGATGCGCATGTAAGCATCTGAATTCTGCTCACCAGTGAACATTATCCAGTCTTCATAAGCTTTAATCGCTTTCTGGTATTGCTTGTCCTGCAATAACATATCGGCCAGTAACTTCATTGAAGATGCCTGGTCAGCGAAAGTCAGCACATCAGGTTTCACCGCTAGCGTTAAATACTTTATCGCTTGCTTCTCGTCTTTGGTCGCATACAAGTTGCCCAAGAAACGATTAAGTGTAGCTGTATCAAACTCATTACTGGATTTTACTTCCAGCAGTGCCGCTATAGCTTCATCGAGTTTTTCTTCATTATACAACTCAAAGGCTTTTACCAGCGTCTTGCCGACACGTTCACCAACGATTTGCGTCTTGCGGGCCTTTCGTTCTTCCACTTTCGCCATATTTGGCTGTACTGCAGCCAGTACAGGGGCAGAACAGACACCCAATGCGGTCATGATTACTAATGCTGAGGTAAGTTTTGTCAACTTTTTCATCTTAACCTCCGGCCATATCGAGAGTGAAGTCTAGTTGTACTTGCATACCAGGCTGACGCATGGGCTTGCCATCAACAACCTTAGGGCTGTACTTCCAACGGCGTAGTGCACGAATTGCTTCACGATCAAATACGCGACGCGGTTCAGCTTCGATCACTTCCACTTCATCAACACTGCCATCTTCCATAATAGTGAAGCGTAAACGTACCCAGCCTTGCAAACCATCACGTGCGGCCTGTACCGGATAACGCGGCTCAATCCGAACTATCGGCGTTGCTTCACCGTCACGCATCATACCAGAAGGATCGCCCAGACCACCTGCACCTGCACCTAACTCCAGGCCTGGCATATTAAAGCCTATAGCTCCTGCCGCATTGGCCATTTCAGGCTCAGGCTGTGGCGCTTTGGGTGGCTGCGCCGGTGGTGGTGGCGGCGGTGGCGGTGGCGGACGCCGCGTCTGCGTTTCTGAGTCTGGCGGCGTAGTGTTAATCTCGATAACAATACGCTCTTGCTCTTTTACTTCACGCTTTCCACTGGATTGCAGCAAAGTAGCCATCATTAAAAACAACAGAAACGTTACCACCGCACCGATTATTAACGATGTCAGGAAACGTACCATAATTACTTAGTCTCCCCGGCTACACTAATCACCAGCGATGGGTCAGCTGCTTTAATCTGATCCATAACTTCCATCACGATACCATGCTTGGCTTCTTTATCAGCCTGAATGATGATCGTATCGGTTGGTGATTCGGCACGTAGCCTTTCAATGTTTGCTGACACCCGCTCAACATCAACCGTACGTTTGTCCATCCAAATCTCGCCGTTTGCACGAATGGCGATAAAGATGGTTGCACTGGGTTTCTTCTGAGCTTGTGCAGCTTCGGGTTTGTTTACATCGATACCGGCCTCTTTCACGAAAGAAGTCGTAACGATGAAGAAGATCAGCATGATGAATACGATATCCATCATCGGCGTGATATCGATCTCTGCCGTTTCAGCTTCGCGAATACGTTTGCGTGCCATAAAAAACTCTCTTTAATGATGCGGCAGACTGTCAGCCAGGCTTGCTTTCTCACGCTTCACCTGTACGTCTAACCGCGCACTGAAAAATACACCTGATATCGCTGCAACCAGACCAGACATGGTCGGAATAGTCGCCATAGAGATACCTGTCGCCATGGTTCTTGGGTTACCAGTACCTTGTGTCGCCATAATATCGAATACGGCAATCATACCAGTTACGGTTCCCAGTAAGCCTACCAGCGGGCACAGTGCAACCAGGGTTTTAATCAGCAGCATCCGCTGATCTAATTTATCTGAAGCCTCGGAAATCCAACAATCACGGATCTTATGTGCATACCATGACGTGGTATCAGCTCTGGCATCCCAACGGGCGATAATATCCTTTTTCATTTTCGGATATTCCGCTTTCAGAAACCAGAAGCGCTCTATCATCAAAAACCACATGACGAAGAGTACCAGGGCGACAACGTACAAGACGTTGCCACCGGTATGGATAAAATCCTGCACAGATTCCCACAGCTCAACTAGCTGGAGTATCATTAGGCTTTCTCCTGCTCCGCGTGCGCAGCAATAATGCCGGCAGCCTGTTCATCTAACACATGCAAAATCGATTTTGCTTTTGACGATACAATTGAGTGTACAAACAATAATGGGATAGCTGCTACCAGACCCTGTGCTGTTGTTACCAGTGCCAGAGAGATAGAGCCTGCCATCAGTTTCGGGTCACCAGTACCGTACAGCGTGATTTGCTGGAATGTCAGGATCATACCGATAACAGTACCTAACAGACCCAGTAACGGTGCTACCGCAGAGAACAGCTTGATTAAACCAATGCCACGCTCCACTTTTGGTGTCTCGCGCAGAATAGCTTCGTCCAGTTTAAGTTCCAGGTTTTCTGCATCAGCAGTTTTGTTCTCATGGTAAACGCGCAGAATACGACCCAGCGGGTTAGAATCTGACGGGTTAGCCAGGTTTTTCAGCTGAGCACGGATCTTACCGCCAACAGCAGACAATACCAGGATACGCTCAAGCGCAATCAGTAAACCGATAAAGAATACCGCTGTGATGATATAACCTACTTCGCCACCAGCCTGATAGTATTCAAACAGGGTAGAACGCTGTTGGTTTAAGCGCAGTAAGCTGTTGCCTTTGGTTGGGTCCAGGTAAATACCTGCCACTTCACCATTGTTAGCATTGTGATAAGCCGCTACTGAATTATGAATTTTAGACTGTGGCTGACGGCCCAGTGGCTGGATCTGATCAGTATCTTTGTTCAGAACTAAGTACTCTGAATTCGTTGTCAGGTGGAAGGCACCAAAACGGGTAACACGTTTCGTTTCTACACCGCCGTCTAACTTAACAACTTCAGCATCGAACTTTGCAACCTTACCAGATTCAGTCATCTCGGTCAGCAATGCCATCCACAGCTCTTCCATTTCGGTCAGCGTTGGCAATTCAGTAGCAGAGGCTACTGAGCGCAGCGGTACGTCACGACCTGGATATTGTGCACTGATAATTGAGCTGGTGATAATACCAATAGACTGGTTAGCTGACTGACGCACTACGCCGAACAATTCGCCCATAGTACCTAAGGCACTTTCTAACTCTTGCTGCTTCTGACCAATTAAAATGTCATTGTCAGCGTAATCTTTTTGTAAACGTTTACCGCGGGCTTCTTCTTCTGAGTACTGACGCTTAGCGGTGTTGAGTAATGCTTGTTTGTCAGCACGGTCAGCTAAGAACGCACGCTCGCGCTCCTGGTTAATACGACCTTCTACCGTACGTTCTTTTTTCAGTTGCTCTAACAGCTGATCTAGCTTTTCAGTGTTGGCGGCTGCGTTAAAAGCAACACCAGCGGATAATGTTACCGCTGCGGCAATTAACATTGATTTAAATACTTGTTTCATCTGTTCTTACTCCGCTGCGATAAGTGGTACGCGATCCATCTCAAGCGTGGCTTCACGACGCGCCATCTTGATGAACTGGCCTACTGAGGTCAGGTATGAACCTGGTAACTCATTCCAGCTCGAGGTTTGCTTGTTCCACACCCAGCCAGCACTGCCATCAAGCGCCAGTGCCATTAAAGACAGACGACCAACATGTACATACTCAACCGTAATGTCACGACCGTTCAGTGGTAAGGTACCCTGGAATGCAGCCAGCTCTGAGCCGTAGCCCACTTCAATGCTGTATGCCTCAAGGATTTGACGGTATTGCTCAGATAACTGTACATCTGAACGGCCCATCAGTTCACGCAGGCGCTCAACACGCTCTAAACGGCGCTCGGTACGCAGTGGAATGTCTGCCTTAACGAACTGCTCTAATGCATCAATCATACGGAACATCAGCGGCACTGTACCTTTGCGGGTATCTTCCAGACCATTAATCTGACGCTGAATAGAACTAATCTGGCGCTGCTGATCAGCAACCAGCGTTGCTAAAAAGTCGTTATAAACTTTCAGGTTCTCAGTCTGGTCAACAACCTGGCGGTACTCGCCCAGTAATTCCTGTGACTGTTCATAAATAGTATTGATTTTTTCCTGAGACTGCACTGCTGCGCGTTGGATCTGACTGCCTTCCTGCTGCAACGCTTTTAAATCTGTTGCCAGAACGTTCGCAGATAACGCGAAGGTACCGGCCAGAGCTGTTGCAACAAGACTCTTGCGAATTTTATTGTTAAACATAGTTCCCAACCAATTATTGCTGATTAACGTAACCTGAAGTTGTAAGGGCCCAGCCATTCTTAACGACAGAAAAGGCCCTCGGTTAGAGGGTAAACCGACCGCATCATTACAGGTAAAAACGCCCTTGTCAAGCCAACTCAGGCGCCCAGAGGTCTGCTCTGGCGCGGTACCTTACACGGTTTTGCACCCAATTTATGCACTATTAAACAAATGAAAATTAATTTGTTATAGTTCATTAATTTTTTAGCTTACTTTATATTCGGCGTCAGTTTACCTGCGGCATATAAAGCAACCATAGCATCCAATGATATGGGTTTAATTTTACTGCCGTGTCCTGCGGCATTGAACGCCTCATAACGGGCGATACAAATTTCCATCATGGCCTTAACTGACTCCTGCAAATATTTGCGCGGGTCAAACTCGGCTGGATGCTTCGCCAGATAACGCCGAATGGCGCCAGTCGAGGCCAAACGCAAGTCAGTATCGATATTGACTTTACGCACACCGTATTTAATACCCTGCTGAATTTGCTCTACCGGCACACCGTAGGTTTCAGGAATCTGGCCACCATATTCATTGATAATTTGCAGCCAGTCCTGTGGCACAGATGATGAACCATGCATAACCAAATGCGTATCCGGAATGCGCTCGTGGATGGCTTTAATGCGGTCAATCGCCAGAATATCGCCTGTCGGTGGCCGGCTGAACTTATAAGCACCGTGTGAGGTACCACAAGCAATCGCCAGCGCGTCTACCTGGGTCTCACGCACAAACTGTGCCGCTTCTTCCGGATCAGTCAGCATCTGGTCATGGCTTAAAATACAGTCAGCGCCAATACCATCTTCTTCGCCGGCAGCACCGGTTTCCAGCGAGCCTAAACACCCTAACTCGCCCTCTACCGACACGCCACAGGCGTGCGCTATTTCAACAACTTTGCGCGTTACATTGGCATTGTAGGCATAATCCATCGGCGTTTTACCATCTTCGCCTAAAGAGCCATCCATCATCACAGAAGAAAAGCCCAGCGCAATGGAGCGCTGACACACGGCCAGTGAAGTACCATGATCCTGATGCATCACCACCGGAATATGCGGAAACTCCTCTACTGCCGCCAGAATTAAATGGCGCAGAAAAGGCGCACCGGCATATTTACGCGCCCCGGCAGAAGCCTGCACTATCACCGGGCTATCGGTTTTATCCGCGGCCAGCATAATAGCGCGCATCTGTTCTAAGTTGTTTACGTTAAACGCCGGTATGCCGTAACCAAACTCGGCGGCATGATCCAGCATCTGACGCATTGAAATAAGGGCCATGAAATCCTCTCTTAATCTTTTAGGGTACAGTTGTAATTCAAATTTATTATTATGTTTTATGCTTTAGCACGTTGTTCCAGTATAGCTACAGCCGGTAAGGTTTTACCTTCTAAGAACTCTAAAAAGGCACCACCACCGGTTGAGACATAAGATACTTTGTCAGCAATATTGTACTTATCTATCGCCGCCAGGGTGTCTCCGCCACCGGCAATAGAGAATGCCGGGCTTTGCGCAATAGCCTGTGCTATCGCCTCTGTGCCGTTGGCAAACTGGTCAAATTCAAACACCCCAACAGGGCCGTTCCAAACGATGGTGCCGGCGGTTTTTAAGATCTCCACCAACTGCGCTGTGGTGTCCGGGCCGATATCAAAAATCATATCCTCAGCGGCAACAGCGGATACCGGTTTTAAGGTGGCAGCGGTGGTTTCACTGAATGCCTGACCGACTACGACATCGGTCGGCACTGGTATATTGCCGCCACGCGCTTTGGCCTGAGCCATCAGTCGCTGTGCTTCCGGGATTAAATCGGCCTCATATAAGGATTTACCCACATTATTACCGCTTGCCGCAATAAAGGTATTAGCGATGCCGCCACCGACAATCAGCTGGTCAACAATACCCGACAGCGATTCAAGCACGGTAAGCTTAGTCGACACTTTAGAGCCGCCGACAATAGCCACTAATGGCCGTTTCGGATTCTTTAATGCTGCCGCTAACGCATCAAGCTCAGCGACCAGCAAAGGGCCAGCGCAGGCCACAGGTGCATACTTGGCCACACCATGGGTTGACGCCTGGGCACGGTGCGCAGTACCAAAGGCATCCATCACAAACACATCGCACAGCGCGGCCAGTTGTTGTGCCAGGCTATCGTCGTTTTTACCCTCGCCTTGGTTAAAGCGCACGTTTTCAAATACCACCACTTCACCGGCAGCAACACTGATACCATTTAAATAATCGGCCGCTAAGCGCACGGGGGCGTTTAACGCCTGAGCCAGATAATCTACCACTGGCTGCAATGAGGCTTCAGCGTCATAAACGCCCTCTTCCGGCCGGCCCAAATGTGACATCACCATCACTTTGGCACCTTTACTCAGCGCCAACTCAATCGTCGGGATAGCCGCTTTTAAGCGGGCATCTGAAGTAACCTTGCCATTTTTTACCGGCACGTTTAAATCTTCCCGGATCAGTACACGTTTGCCGTTAAGATCCAGATCGCTCATGCGAATAACAGACATTTCAAGCTCCTTGTTGTAAATTCGGTTGCATCATCGCCCGCGCAGTATCCAGCATGCGATTAGCAAAACCCCATTCGTTGTCGCACCATACCAGACATTTTACCAGCCGCTTATGGCTAACCCGGGTTTGTGAACCATCGACAATGCAAGAGTGGGCATCATGGTTAAAATCGACTGATACCAGCGGCTCTTCGGTGTAATCTAAAATACCGTTAAGGGCGCCCTGACGCGCTTGCGCCAGCACCTGATTAACAGCCGCAATGCTGACATCCTGATGCAGTGTTACGCTTAAATCCATCGCGGTGACATTTAAGGTAGGTACCCGCACCGCTATGGCTTCGAAGCGGCCGGCAAATTTGGGCAGAATACGTTCTATACCCAGCGCTAATTTGGTATCCACCGGAATTATCGACTGGCTGGCCGCACGGGTACGGCGTAAATCAGGATGATAAGCATCTATTACCTGCTGATCATGCATCGAGGCATGAATAGTGGTGATGGTGCCGCTTTCTACGCCAAAATGCTGATCCAGCACCTGGATCACCGGTACTATACAGTTAGTAGTACAGGAGCCTGCCGATACCACCGACATCTGCGCCGTTAACAGCTGCTGATTAATGCCATAGATAATAGTTGCATCGATATCGCTGTCGGCCGGGTGAGAAAACAGTACTTTCTTCGCGCCGGCGGTTAAATGCCAGTTCGCATGCTCACGGCTGTGAAACACGCCGGTACACTCCAGCACGATGTCAACATCCAGCTCACGCCACGGCAGCTCCAGCGGATCCGCTTCGCAAAACAACCTGATAGCATCACCGGCAACGCAGATACCGCCATCAAAGGCGCTTACATCAAAAGCGAAACGGCCATGCGACGAGTCGTACTTTAGCAAGTGCGTAACGCCTTTGGCGTCAGCCAGTTCATTAATTGCCACCACCTGCAACTGTTGTTGCAAGCCATTTTCATAAATTGCCCGCAGTATGTTGCGGCCAATACGGCCAAAGCCATTTATCGCCAGTCGAATTGCCATATCACCACATAGAAAAATGGGACCAGTGCTGATCCCATTAGATTAACCTTTATGCTAACAGCTGACGCGCAGCCTCTAGCACCTTATCGGTCGTAATGCCAAAGTGTTCAAATAACTGCTCAGCCGGTGCCGACTCACCGAAGCTGGTCATACCGATAATTTTGCCGGTTAAACCAACGTATTTATACCAGCAATCGGTAATGCCAGCTTCAACCGCCACCCGTTTAGTCACTGAAGAAGGCAACACCGCTTCGCGGTAGCTGGCATCTTGCAGTTCAAACACATCAGTTGATGGCATAGAAACCACCCGCACTGCTTTACCCTCTGCCGTAAGCTTTGTAGCCGCCTGCATCGCCAGCTCCACTTCTGAACCGGTAGCGATAAAAATAAGCTCTGGCGTGCCGGCGCAGTCAGTTAAGATATAACCGCCGCGTTTCACGTCGGCCAGTTGCTTAGCATCACGCGTCTGCTGTACCAGGTTTTGCCGGGTAAAAATCAGCGTGGTTGGGCCTTCGGTGCGCTCAATCGCGGCCTGCCAGGCAATGGCTGATTCAACCTGATCACAAGGGCGCCAGTTCATCAAATTTGGCGTAGCACGCAGCGCTGCCAACTGTTCTACTGGCTGATGCGTTGGGCCATCTTCACCCAAGCCAATAGAGTCGTGCGTGTAAACAAAAATAGCACGCTGCTTCATTAAGGCTGCCATACGCACCGCATTACGGGCATACTCCATAAACATTAAGAAGGTCGCGCCGTAAGGTACAAAGCCGCCGTGCAGCGCTATGCCATTCATAATGGCCGACATACCAAATTCACGTACACCGTAGTAAATGTAGTTACCGCTGGCATCCTGCGCAGTAAGCGGTTTAGAGCCCGACCAGATAGTCAGGTTAGAGCCGGCTAAGTCCGCCGAGCCACCCATAAACTCGGGTAACAGCGGGCCAAAGGCATTCAGGGCATTTTGTGATGCTTTACGGGTAGCAATAGTGGCAGGGTTGGCTTGTAGCTGCTCGATATAAGCTTGTGATTGTGCCGCCCAGCCCTCAGGCAACTGGCCTGCGACACGACGGCTAAACTCAGCGGCTAATTCTGGGTGTGCAGCGCTGTAACGGGCAAACAGGTGTTGCCAGCTTTGCTGCGCTTCACCGCCCTTGGCTTTGGCATCCCAGTCGGCATAGATATCAGCCGGAATATCAAAAGGTGCATGCGGCCACTGCAAATATTCACGGGCAGCAGCGATTTCAGCATCGCCCAGCGGGGCACCGTGGCAATCATGGCTACCACCTTTATTAGGCGCGCCGTAGCCTATTACCGTGCGACAGCAAATCAGCGTCGGTTTACCGGTTTCGGCTTTGGCTTGTTTAATGGCCGCTTCTACCGCAGCCGCATCATGGCCATCAACATTACTGATCACATGCCAGCCATAGGCTGCAAACCGGGCCGGAGTGTTATCGGTAAACCAGCCTTCAACGTGGCCGTCAATTGAAATACCGTTATCATCCCAAAACGCAATCAGCTTACCTAAGCCCAAAGTACCGGCTAATGAACAGGCCTCGTGCGAAATGCCTTCCATTAAGCAACCATCACCTAAAAACACATAAGTATGATGGTCAACAATATCAAAGCCCGGCTGGTTAAATTGAGCCGCTAATGCTTTTTCCGCAATCGCCATACCCACAGCGTTGGTAATGCCCTGGCCCAGCGGACCTGTGGTGGTTTCTACGCCTGGGGCATAACCATACTCCGGGTGGCCCGGCGTTTTTGAGTGTAACTGCCTGAACTGCTTTAAATCGTCAATGCTCAGCTCGTAACCGCTTAAATGCAACAGTGAATACAACAACATCGAGCCGTGACCATTAGATAAGATAAAGCGGTCGCGGTTTGGCCAGCTCGGATCCTGCGGATTGTGCCTGAGGAAATCACGCCATAATACTTCGGCAATATCTGCCATGCCCATTGGGGCGCCCGGGTGTCCTGATTTGGCTTTTTGCACCGCATCCATACTTAATGCACGGATCGCATTAGCGAGTTGTTTACGAGATGGCATCTTCACTCCTGACTGTAGGCGGCTTCTGTTTAACGAAGCGACTTATTATAAAGCTGATTGCTCAAGGCGGCATGGCGCGCTATTTTCCCAGAGCCCCTGCCAGATGGCAAATTTTAATCGGCGCTAAAAAAAGAATTTTACCTGCCACTAATCCAAGCGCGCTGCTTAGCGTATTATTGCCGTTAAAATAGCATTAAAGACGTCTGGGTGGCAGATTTTTCTGGCAAAGTGTTAACGCTTTCTCTAGAATAGCCGCCTATTTTTTTGAGTTCATGCTGGTGTAATGACCGGCGTTGAACTTAACTGCATTAACCTTATTTTTGGAATACAACAGATGGCACAACACATTTTTACCTCTGAGTCGGTATCGGAAGGTCATCCGGATAAAATCGCCGATCAGATTTCAGACGCCGTACTGGATGCAATCCTGGAACAAGATCCTAAAGCCCGTGTTGCGTGCGAAACCTTTGTTAAAACCGGTATGGTGCTGGTCGGTGGCGAAATAACCACTTCAGCCTGGGTTGATATTGAAGAAATTACCCGTAAAACCGTACGTGAAATTGGTTATACCCACTCAGATATGGGCTTCGATGCCGACTCTTGTGCGGTATTAAATGCCATCGGCAAGCAGTCACCTGACATTAACCAGGGCGTAGACAAAGCCGACCCGCGCGAGCAAGGCGCCGGCGATCAGGGGCTGATGTTCGGTTACGCCAGTAACGAAACTGATGTGTTAATGCCAGCCCCTATTACTTATTCACACCGCCTGGTGCAGCGTCAGGCGCAGGTACGTAAAGACGGTACCCTGCCCTGGTTACGCCCGGATGCCAAATCACAGTTAAGCTTTATCTACGAAGATGGCAAACCGGTGGGCATTGATGCCGTTGTATTGTCTACCCAGCACTGCGACACCATCAGCACGGCTGATTTACGCGAAGCGGTAATGGAGACCATCATCAAGCCAGTGTTACCGGCTGAATGGCTAAGCAGCAAAACCAAATTCTTTATTAACCCTACCGGCCGCTTTGTTATCGGTGGTCCTATGGGCGACTGCGGCTTAACCGGCCGTAAAATTATCGTTGATACCTATGGTGGCATGGCGCGCCATGGTGGTGGCGCTTTCTCTGGTAAAGACCCATCAAAAGTTGACCGCTCAGCCGCTTACGCTGCCCGTTATGTGGCAAAGAATATCGTCGCTGCTGGCCTGGCCGACCGCTGTGAGCTGCAAGTGTCTTATGCTATCGGCGTCGCCGAGCCAACCTCTATCAGCCTGGAAACCTTTGGCACCAGCAAGCTGAGCGAAGACGAGCTGATTAAACTGGTACGCGAACACTTCGATTTACGCCCATACGGCTTAATTGAAATGTTAAAGTTAGAGCGGCCAATTTATCAACCAACGGCAGCTTATGGCCACTTTGGCCGTAACGAGTTCCCGTGGGAGCAAACCGACAAAGCTGAGTTGCTGCGCCAATACGCCAAGTAACACCGGTTAGATGTCAAAAAAAGGAGAGCCAGGCTCTCCTTTTTTTCAGCTGCTATTTTAATCGCCTTACCGGATAAACCGCAGTTTAGCCTTATCATCCGGCACTTTTTGTGTATGATAAGCCGTTGTAAAAATACCAGGGTCCTGTGTTGCCTTGCACAGCGCTGTAAAAACTATAAGAAAGGAACCACTATGTCTGAACAAACTGCCACTGCTGAAAAAGCCGGCTGGCTTAACCGTGCGCTCAATACCATTGAGGTAGTCGGTAATAAACTACCCGACCCTGCGGTACTTTTTGCCTTATTAATGGTTGTGGTCTGGGTCATTTCCTGGCTGCTCTCTGGTGTCACCTTTACCGAGCTGGATCCGCGCTCTGGCCAGCAAATACAAATCGTTAATTTACTCTCGGGTGAAGCACTGACCAACTTTACCTCCAGTATCGTCAATACCTTTGTCACCTTCCCGCCTTTGGGTGTGGTGCTCGTCGCCATGCTGGGCCTGGGTGTCGCGGAATACACCGGTTTTATCAACGCCGGCTTACGCTCAATCTTAAGCGTCACGCCCAAAATGCTGTTAACACCAGTGCTGGTTGCGGTAGGCGTGCTAAGCCATGTCGCGGTAGATGCCGGTTATGTGTTAGTGGTGCCGCTTGGCGCCGTTATATTTTACGCTGCCGGGCGTCATCCGCTGGCCGGCATTGCTGCGGCGTTTGCCGGGGTATCCGGCGGTTTCTCGGCCACCTTTTTCTTACCGTCCAGTTTAGATCCGTTACTGGCGGGGTTAACCCAAACCTCGGCACAGATTTTAGACCCATCTGTTACGGTAAACCCACTGAATAACTACATTTTTACTACGGCTTCAACCTTCCTGATTGTCATTATCGGTTGGGTACTGACCGATAAAGTGATTGAGCCGCGCTTAAAAGGCACTAAAGTCGATGGTGATACCTCACAAATGGTCACCATGGATGCACTTAAGCCAAACGAACTGCGTGGTTTAAGGGCAGCTGGTTTATCTATGCTGGCGGTAACAGCCTTGCTGGTGCTGACGATAGTGGTGCCTGACGTGACCCCTTGGGCGGCTAAACCTGAGCAAGTATTACCCGGTGTAAACCCACTGCTTACCGCTGCTGCGCCATTAATGAAGTCTATTGTCAGTATTATTTTTATCTTCTTCCTGGTGCCGGGTATTGTTTATGGCTATGTGTCCGGTTCAGTGAAAAGCCATCGCGACGTGGTAAAAGGCATGAGCCATGCAATGAGTGGCATGGGCTACTACATTGTTATGGCCTTCTTCTGTGCGCTGTTTTTATATGCGTTCAGCCAATCTAATTTAGGCGTATTGCTGGCACTTAAAGGCGCTAACGCATTAAAAGAAATGGGCCTGCCGCTTGGCATGACGCTGGTGGGCATCGTGTTCCTGTCAGGCTTGGTGAATTTAGTGGTCGGCTCTGCCTCAGCCAAGTGGGCGCTGATTGGCGCTATTATGGTGCCGATGCTGATGGAGCTGGGCATTTCACCCGACTTAACCCAAGCGGCTTATCGCGTAGGTGACTCGTCTACCAATATCATCACGCCGCTGTTGCCGTACTTTCCGCTGATCGTGGTGTTCTGCCAGAAGTATGTGAAGAACAGCGGTATCGGCACCCTGGTCGCGCTGATGCTGCCTTACTCTGTGGTGATGCTGGTGCTGTGGACTGCTTTCCTGCTGGGCTTCTGGGCACTGGATATTCCGCTGGGCTTAGGCTCAAGCTACAACTACCCCGCAGCTAATTAAGTTGGCTACTTCAACAAACCCTGCTCCGGCAGGGTTTGTTTTTTCTGTTGCTAAACAAGGCAGCCTGCTACCATAGCGCCATGTTTTCTCTGTGCGATTAAGCTATGCGTATTCCCCGAATTTACCACAGCGGCGCTATCGCGCTGCATAGCGAATTTCAACTCGATGACGATGCCGCCAACCATGTTGGCCGTGTGCTGCGCATGCCAAATGGCAGCGAGCTGCAGCTGTTTAATGGCGATGGTTTTAACTACAGCGCCAACATCAGCAATAGCGATAAAAAGCGGGTCTGGGTTATCGTCACGGCTAAGCATGATAACCCGGTCGAATCACCACTTAGCATTCACTTAGGCCAGGGTATTTCGCGCGGCGACAGAATGGATTTTGCCATTCAAAAGGCGGTGGAGCTTGGCGTAACGGAAATTACCCCACTGTTTACCGAGCGCTGCGGCGTTAAGCTGGACGGCGAGCGTTTGACGAAACGTAACGAGCAGTGGCAAAAAATCGCCATCAGTGCCTGCGAGCAAAGTGGCCGTAGCATAGTGCCAATTGTGCATCCGGCTATCACGCTGGATAGCTGGCTGGCGCAGCAAACAAAAGAGTTAAAGCTGACCTTGCATCCGTGGGCGCAAGACACCATTAAGACGCTAATACCCAATACACAGATCCGCTTAGTAATTGGCCCGGAAGGTGGCTTTAGCGAGCAGGAAATGGCGCAAACCACAGCAGCCGGTTTTACCGGTATTCAGCTGGGGCCACGCGTACTGCGCACCGAAACCGCAGCCCTTACCGCGATCAGTGCATTGCAACTACAATTTGGCGATCTGGCCTGAGGATAACGCATGCAAACACCGATTAAGCTTGGCATAGTGATGGACCCGATAAGCGCCATCAATATAAAAAAAGACTCCAGCTTCGCCATGCTGCTGCAGGCGCAGCAACGTGGTTATGAAATACACTATATGGAAATGGCCGATCTGTATTTGCTGGAAGGCCAGGCCAGAGCCAGCACCAAGCGCTTAACCGTGCAGCAAGATGCGGCCAATTGGTATCAGTTTGGCGCCGAACAAGACATTGCGCTAAGCGAGTTGGACGTGATTTTAATGCGTAAAGATCCGCCGTTTGATACCGAGTATATTTACGCCACCTACATGTTAGAGCGGGCCGAAGATGAAGGTACGTTAATTGTTAACAAGCCGCAAAGCCTGCGCGATGCTAATGAAAAGCTGTACACCAGCTGGTTTAGCCAATTTACGCCGAAAACCCTGGTTAGCCGCGACCCGGCTAGGCTAAAAGCCTTTTATCAGGCCGAGCAGGACGTGATCTTAAAACCGCTGGACGGCATGGGCGGCGCCTCTATTTTTCGTTTAAAACCGGCTGATGCCAATGTCAGCGTAATCATTGAAACCTTAACCGAGCATGGCAGCCGCTATGCCATGGCACAGCGCTTTATCCCGCAAATCAGCGATGGCGATAAACGTATTTTGGTGGTAAACGGCAAACCTGTGCCATACTGCTTAGCACGTATTCCGGCCAGTGGCGAAACCCGTGGTAACTTAGCGGCCGGTGGCCGCGGTGAAGCCCGCCCCCTGTCAGACACTGACTGGGCCATTGCCAATGCGGTAGCGCCAACGTTAAAAGCTAAAGGCTTAGTGTTCGTAGGGCTAGATGTCATCGGTGACAAGCTGACCGAAATTAATGTAACCAGCCCAACCTGTATCCGCGAAATTGAAGCGGCGTTCCCAATCAGTATTACCGCCATGTTATTTGATGAGATTGAACAGCTGCTGGCAGCCCGCCAGTGACAACCCAGATGTATCGAGGTCACTATGCAGAATTTTCAGAATCATTTTTTAATTGCGATGCCATCACTGGACGATCCGCTGTTTAAACGCAGCGTCACCTATATTTGCGAGCACAACGAAGAAGGCGCCATGGGCATCGTGATAAACCACCCGCTGGAAGTTAAGGTAGCGGATTTACTCAAACAACTGGAAATTGAATTTGACACACTAAGCCCTGCTGCTCAGGCTCATGTTTGTGCCGGCGGCCCGGTACAACACGACAGAGGTTTTGTACTGCATACCGCCAAAGCCGGTTATGGCAGCAGTATGGCGCTTAGTGACGAGCTGATGGTGACAACATCAAAAGATATTCTGTTTGATTTAACCACCGAGCGCGCACCAGACAAGTTTATACTGGCGCTGGGCTACGCCGGTTGGACTGCCGGCCAGCTAGAGCAGGAAATTGCCGACAACGCCTGGTTAATTATCCCGGCAGACAGCAGCATTATTTTTGATCTGACCCATGCTGAAAAGTGGCAAAGTGCCACTGCTAAAATGGGCATTAAGCCGTGGCAGCTGACCAACGAGGCCGGACACGCCTGATGAGCCGTACCATTTTAACCTTCGATTATGGCACCAAAAGTATTGGCGTGGCGGTAGGCCAGGAGCTTACCGGCACCGCCTCGTTGTTAAGCGCGTTAAAAGCCCAAGACGGCACCCCCGACTGGGCAGTAATAGAAAAACTGATCAAAGAATGGCAGCCACAGTTGTTACTGGTCGGATTGCCGCTGAATATGGACGGCACCGAGCAACCGTTTACTGCCCGCACGCGGAAATTTGCCAACCGCCTGCATGGCCGCTTTGGCCTGCCGGTAGCGCTGCATGACGAGCGCCTTACCACCACTGAAGCACGCAGTATGCTATTTGCAGAAGGCGGCTATCGCAACCTGGCCAAAGACAAGGTAGACAGTCTGTCGGCGAAGATCATTTTTGAGAGTTGGTATGAGCAACAATAAACCACCGCTGGAAGCAGGTTATTATCAGCATTACAAAGGGGCTTATTATCAGGTAATGGATTGCGCCCGTCACAGTGAAACTGAACAGTGGCTGGTGATATACCGCGCCCTTTATGGCGACTACGGCCTGTGGGCACGGCCGCTGGAGATGTTTACTGAAAACGTGGAAATTGCCGGCGAGCTATTACCGCGTTTTCAGTATCTTGGTAACACCCTGCCGCCCGGTGTTACGGAAAATCCGCCGGGTTAGTCTCCTGTGCCAGCAGTAGCATAATATCGGCCTGCGCCAACCAGCTACGCAATTGCACTGCCCCCGCCTTTAGTTGCTCATGCTGGCCAATCAGCTGCCACAACTGCTGTACAAAGCTGTCAAAACCCGTTGCGGGGTTGTAACTTAATGCGCCACTTTGGCTGATTACACTGAGCAAATGCCGGATTAACTCTGTGCTTTGCTGTAATTTTTGCTGATAGGGTAACAAAACCTGCTGCAAGCATTGTTGCAGCGGGTAAAGAATATCTACCGCTACCCGCAGTTGCTGCTTACGCAGCTGGCCGCGGTACTCATTGCTCAGCGCAGGACTCGTCAGCTTACTGCGTTGCCCAGCCAGCTCTGCACTGGCTACCAAACCATAGCTGCTAAGTATTTGCTCGGCGTCAGCCAACCAGCTTTGTAACGCCGCCAACGCCTGCGGCTGCTTACGCTCAAACTGGCTGACCAAGGGCGAAAACGCCAGTAATAACCGGCTTAACTCATTGACCAGATGCACAATTGATTTTTGCATAGCACTTATTCCGGCAGTAAGCGACGACTGATCTGGCCATCACTACTTTCCATTTGCTGCCATTCCATGCCATCTTCAGAGATCTTAAGTTTGATATAGATGATATTTTCCGGCTTTTCCTCACGTAACCGGTGCGACTCGGCTATCACATTTAAATTTTCTATCACCTTGCGCTGCTGCAGTACCTTAATTTCCTGGCTGGCTGCCGCCGCCACCCGCGCCGCTATCTGCTCGATATTCAGCTTAGGCAGGCTTTCGCGGCTCACCAGCTGATACTCGTCTGCCAATTGCACTAATTGCCGCACGGCCAGTTGACTGTACTCCTGCACCGGTGCCATATCCTGCTGAATGCGCAACGACTGCTCTAACTGATGCGTTTGCTCTACCAACACCGCCCGCAGGGCTTTTGACGCTTTAGAAGGCAAACTGGTACGGCCCAGGCTGTTGGTCAGCTCTTTGTAAATCAGGCTGTTAAATTTAGTGTTATCAATTGGCTGGTATTGGGTTTCGGTTTTTTCTGTCAGTGCATCCAGTGCTACCGGAATCGTAAGTTCAACATCGCCAACCCGCATATGTGGTACAGCAAAATGCTTTAGTAAGTCATGCTTGGCATATTGCTCTGCGACCTTCACGGTTTGAATATCGGCCATCACTCTGGCATTGGTAATACTGCTGATAATACTGCCTAAGTACTCGTTTAAATTTGGCATCTTCTTGTCCCTGTTAAAACCGGCCGGCAGCATTGCGCTGCCAGCCAAGGCTGTATTAGGCTAACTCAGGCACTGACAATACTGTCTTCCAGCATAGTAAGAATACGATCTAACCCCGCCGGAATTTCATCGTTTAGGGCGGTCACTTTAACCCCCAGGTTGTAGGTTTTTTCCACACTCACCCCACGGGTGGACGAGCGCTTATAAGACGCCGATGCTTTGAAATTAACAATTTTATAGTTGATACCCAGCTCGGCACTGGCAGCAAACTCACTGGACACATTAGCGGTTTCGGTCGAGGTTAGCTTGGCGTGAAAGTCGATGGTCAGCTCTTCAATCCTAAGCGCCGGTATCGTCAGCATGGTTAAAAACGGTACCTTAATGGCCACTTCGGTTGAGATAAAATTACTGGCAACATCAGTGCCCGCGGGTAAGCCTTCATCCTGCAACTGCTGCGCCGTTTTGCCTACATGCGGGTTAGGTACTGACTTGGTAAATTCAAAGTCAACGTAACGCAAGGTTTTATTACCGCCGCTTTCTTCAAAGCCCACGGCCTGAATAAAACTAACCTGTGACATTGAAGCCGCATGCTGCGCCTGCACTGCCGCTTGCAACGGGCCGCCGATATAGACACTAAAATCTAGACTATTAAGTTCCTGCACCAGATTTGGCATGACTCATACTCCCTGTTCGCTGTACCTACTCTGTTAAGGCTTTTCGGTTGCCGCCGACTACCTTGCGCCGGCTGTTCACTACAGCTACTTCAGACGGTACATCAGCACCAGCCCGGCAGTGAGATAAAGCCTAGCTGCCGGCGCTGGAATAACCAGCACCAAAACAGGGAATATCGTGAGGTTTTATTGATATTGTTCTGACAAAACACGACTGTTGCAGTCGCGCCTACGCCGCAGCAAAGTTACAGCTGCTGGCGATACCATTCGCCGACAATTAAACTTGCCGCCACACTCACATTTAACGACTCTACTTTGCCAGAGCCCGGAATTTGCAGCGCAATATCGGCACTTTTTGCCACATTTTGTGACACGCCAAACATCTCTTCGCCAAATACTATCACCACCTTGGCGGGTAATTTGGTTTGATACAAGGAGCTGCCGCCATGGCTGGAGGTGGTAATCAGCGTGTAGCCGGCATCTTTACACAGCTTTAACGCCAGTGGCAGGTTGTCACAGCTCAACCCCTCGACAAACTCGCCACCGCCCTCAGCCGTGCGCAGTGCCGCGCCGGATTGCAACAACTCAGGCTGTTTCATAATCACGCCGCTAACGCCAAAATGGGCACAGCTGCGGGTTATTGCGCCTAAATTGTGGGCATTGCCCACCCCGTCTAACGCCAATAAGCAGTCTTGCCGCTTGCGGCCGCCCTGCTGTAAATACTGGGCTAAGGTGACAATAGGCTTACGCTTTACCAGCATCACCACGCCACCATGGTGGCCACTGGCGGCGACTTTTTCCAGCTCGGCATCATCCACTATGTGATAGGCTTTTTTAGTCGCGGCTAAATATTTCATCACATCAGCAAACTTAGGTGCCATTTTCTCTGACACATACAAGCGGATCACCGCCTCCGGCCGCTGCTGAAACAACACCCGGCAGGCATTGGCGCTGTATACTTTAATCTCGTCGTCCAGCACCGCCTTGGTCACCTTAGCCTGCTGCACTTTCGCCTGCTGTGGTTTAACCGTTGCCATAGTACGGTTGGGCTTATTTGCAGCCGCCTTATCGGTTTTAGTCCATGGCTTATGTAACGGATTGACGGTTTTGTTTTTAGTTGGACGCTGTTGCGACATCGGTATTCCTGTATCAGCCTGACGGCTGGCAATCATTAATGCGGCGAATTTTAGCAGCTACGCCACGACAATACTTGTATTTTTCTGCTCGCGCAGTAAGCTGGCGACCTTTGAATACGCCGCTACAGGGCTAATTATGCTGAGTTACCGCCACAGTTTTCATGCCGGCAATCATGCCGATGTTATTAAGCATCTGGTGCAGGTGGCTATTCTGGATTACTTGCTGCAAAAAGATAAATCTTTTTGCTACCACGACAGCCATGCCGGCGCCGGCTTGTATAGCTTGCTGGGCGAGCAGGCACAAAAAACCAGCGAGTATCAAACCGGTATCGGCAAGCTGTGGCAGCACAGCGCACAAAGCCCGGCGCTGCAGCATTATATTGAATTGATAAAGCAGCTAAACCCGGATGGTGAGCTGGCGTTTTACCCTGGCTCACCGAAAATTGCTGCCCTGATGCTACGCGATACGGACAGCATTCAGGCGACAGAGCTACACCCAAGCGATTACCCTATTCTGGCCAGCCAGTTTGTCCGCCGCCGCCATTGCCGCATTGAAAACACAGATGCCTGGGCCGGCTTTAAGGCCATGCTACCGCCGCTGCATAAACGCGGCCTGGTGCTGATAGACCCACCCTACGAGCTAAAAACCGAATATCAGGATGTGGTAAACGGCCTGAGCCTGGCCTATAGCCGCTTTCCGCAAGCCACTTATGCTATCTGGTACCCGGTAATAGAGCGTGCAGCGGTAGAGGCGTTTATCAGTGCCTTAGTGGCCACCGGCATTAAAGATATGCTGCGCATTGAATATTGCCCGCTGCCCGACAGCAGCGGCTTTGGCATGACCGGCAGCGGTATGCTGGTGGTTAACCCGCCCTACACCCTGGCCGATACCATGCGCACAGCCCTTACCGAGCTTAGCCCGCTATTAAGCCCGCAGGGCGACTTTAGTGTGCATCAGTTAGTGCCCGAGTAGGGTCTGTTAGCGGATCCAGCCTTTGCTGATCTGGCGGAAGGTATCGGTGCCACAGCGCTCAAGCCACTCAAATGCCAGCATTTCTTTGCTGATAATAAAAGCGCCGCACTGCTGCATACGGCTAAGCGCCAGCTGTTTATTTTGCTCAGTGCGCGAGCCTACCGCCTCGACCACCACAAACACCTGATAGCCCAGCGCCAATAAATCCAACACCGACTGCAGCACACAGACATGGGCTTCAGTGCCCAGCACTATCACCTGCTTACGCTCGGTACAGGCCAGGTTACTGACAATCAGCGGCTCTCTTAACGCACTAAAGTGCATTTTTTGCAGCACCCGCTCAGGCGGTATCAGCTCGGCTAACGCCGGCACCGTATGCCCAAGCCCCTGCGGATACTGCTCGGTAGCCCATAAGGGGATATCCAGTTGTAACGCTACCTGCAGCACCCAGGCAGCCGCCTGCTCTACCGCTTTGCCGTCGAAAATAGCCGGTGCCAGCTTTTGCTGAATATCAATCAGTAACACCTGACTCTGCGCTGGATTAACTAGCATACAAGCCCCTTTGCTTCAGTGAAAATGCCGGGCGGCTAAACTAAGTTCAGCCAAAAGTGGCGATAAGTCAACCAGCTTACCGGCGATAATATGCACCACCTCGCCTTCGCGCTGCAAAATGCCATCGACCTGCAAAATGGTCGAGGTTAAAAACGCCTGCTGCTGCGCCTGCGCAGTAGCCAGCCACACCAGCACATTAGCGGTGCCGGTTTCATCTTCCAGCGACATAAAGGTGACACCGGCAGCAGTGCCGGGCCGCTGGCGTAAGGTGACCAGGCCACTTAGCCGCACCGGGCTGTTGTGCCTTACATTGCTAAGCTCTGCCACCTGCTTGCTGCGCGGCAATTTATTAGCACGGCGCAGCAGCGCCAGCGGGTGCTGTTCCAGGCTAAGCCCGGTGGCGGCGTAATCTTCCAGCACATTAGCCAGCGCGTCCGGTGGCGCCAGATAAGCGGTTTGCGGCTCGGCCACCGCGGCAAACAGCGGCAGGCTTTGCTGCTGATCCAGCAGTTGCCAGCGGCTGTTATAGCGGTCACCACTTAATGCCTCTAGCGCATTAGCACTGGCCAGTGCCTGTAAATCGGCGCGGTTTAAGCCCAACTGTTTGAGTTCAGTCAGGCTGCGATAGCCGTTTAGCGGGCGCTTGGCGAGCAGCGCTTCTGCGCCAGCCTGGCTTAGGCCTTTAATTTGCTTTAAGCCCAACCGGATAGCCTTGCCTTGCTGCTCAAGACTATAAAGCCACTGGCTGTGGTTAACACACAGCGGCAGCACAGTGACACCATGGCGACGCGCATCTTGTAACAATTGCGACGGCGAATAAAACCCCATCGGCTGGCTGTTTAATAACGCAGCACAAAACGCCGCCGGATAGTAATACTTAAGCCAGGCCGACACATAGGCCAGCACGGCAAAACTGGCCGAATGCGACTCGGGAAAGCCATATTCACCAAAGCCGCAAATTTGCTGGTAAATACGCTCGGCATAGTCAAGCGGATAACCGCGACTTTGCATGCCGTCAATCAGCTTATGTTTAAATTGCAGCAGCTCGCCGGTTTTCTTCCAACTGGCCATAGCCCGGCGCAGCTGGTCAGCCTCGCCACCGCTAAAGCCGGCGGCCACCATCGCCAGCGCTATTACCTGCTCCTGAAAAATTGGCACGCCCAAAGTGCGGCCCAGCACCCCTTTTACCGCCTCAGACGGGTAGCTCACTGCCTCTTTACCATCGCGGCGTTTTAAATAAGGGTGCACCATATCGCCCTGTATCGGCCCCGGCCTTACTATGGCAATTTGCACCACTAAATCGTAGTAACACTCAGGCTTCAGCCTTGGCAACATACTCATCTGAGCCCGCGATTCAATTTGAAACACGCCGATGGTGTCGGCCCGCTGCATCATCTGGTATACCTTGGCATCATCGCCCTGGCCACAAATAGCGGCTACGGTTAAATCTTGCTGAAAATGCTGTTTTACCAGGGCAAAGCACTTACGAATGGCCGTTAACATGCCAAGCGCCAGCACATCGACTTTTAACAGCTCCAGTGTTTCTAAATCATCTTTATCCCACTGGATCACGGTACGGTCTGCCATAGCAGCGTTTTCCAGTGGCACCAACTCATACAAGGGCCCGCAGGAGATCACAAAGCCACCAACATGCTGTGATAAATGGCGCGGAAAACCGCGCAGCTCTTCTACCAGGCTGATAAGTTGCCGGGTCAGCTCAGCATCGGTATTTAGCCCCAAACTGTTCAGTTGTTGCTGCCAGCTAACAGCTGGGGCGCGCCGCTGAATATTCTTTAGTAAAAACTCCAGCTGACTCAGCGGCAGCCCCAGCGCTTTACCCACATCCCGAAAAGCACTTTTGAAGCGGTAGCTAATTACGGTAGCAGCCAGTGCCGCCCGCTCACGGCCGTATTTCTGATACAGATATTGGATCACTTCTTCGCGCCGTTCGTGCTCAAAATCAACATCAATATCCGGCGGCTCCTGCCGCTCTTTGGATAAAAAGCGCTCAAACAGTACCTCGACTCTGGCCGGATCGACAGCGGTGATAAACAGGCAGTAACACACCACCGAATTGGCTGCAGAGCCACGGCCCTGATACAAAATACCGCGGCTTTTGGCAAAGCACACCAGATCGTAAATGGTGAGGAAAAAGTACTCATAGCCCAACTCGCGAATAAGCGTTAGCTCTTTATCAATCAGCGCCTGTACTTTAGCCGGCACCTGCTGGTTAAAGCGCTGCTGTGCGCCCTCGGCGACCAGCTTCGCCAGATAGCTGCTGGCGGTTTCTCCCTCTGGCACCAGCTCGCTGGGGTATTGGTATTTCAGCTGTTTTAAATTAAAGCTGCAGCGCGCGGCGATAAGTTCGCTTTGTGTCAGCTGCTCAGCCGCAAATAAACGTGACAGCTTGCTCAGTGGCCTAAGCGCGCGCTCGGCATTACTAAGTAACTGCCGGCCCAGTTGCGCCAGCGGCATACCCGCTTTAATAGCGGTTAAGCAGTGCTGCAGCGCCAGGCGGATCGGGCTGTGCATCAACACTGCACCGCAGGCCACTACACTTAATTTGTGCTGCGCCGCCAGCGCCAGGCAATAAGCGCTAAAAGCCGCTTCGTTATGGCTAAGCTCACGCCTAAGCGCTAACCATAAACGCTCACTGTGGTATTTTTGCAACCAGATCAGCCAGTGCTGGTCACTGTCAGGCTCGCCCGAGGGCAGCCACAGCAGCAAACAGTGCTTCACCGACATCAGATCCCATGGCGTTAGCTGATACTGGCCTTTGCTGCTGCGCCGGCGGGCATTGGTAATAATACGGCACAGCTCACTGTAGGCGGCTTTATCCGGGCATAGCAGCACTAACTGTAGCTGGTCGAGCTGAAAGTAACTGCCGACAATCAGCTTAAGGTTAAGCTTTAGCTCATTAATGTGCCGGTAAGCCCTTACCACGCCAGCTACCGAGCACTCATCGGTTAGCGCCAGCGCGCTGTAACCCAGCGCAGCGGCCTGCTGCACCAGTTCCTGCGGGCTGGATGCGCCCTGTAAAAAGCTAAAGTGGCTTTGACAAAACAGCTCTGCGTAGGCCATGGCGGGGGCTAACTAAACAGGCCGTGCACAAACCACTGCTGCGACACTGTGCGGTACAGCCACAGCCACTGGCCTTTGCGGTTGCGGCCAATAAAGTAATCACGCTGCGCCGCCAGCTGCCAGCCATTTGGGCACAGCCGCTCCGGGCCAGAGGTGATCTCTACCGGCTCGGTTAACGGCCTGGGGCTGGGTAAAATAAAGGCGGGCCTTAGCGCTAAAGGCGTAACCGGCTTAAATGCCGGCTCAGACAGGCTCTGCTTTTGGCCCTGCGGCGGCCATAACAGCGGCTGCCGGCGGCTGGCCAGCTCGGGCACATGTTGGTTTTGCAGACAAAGGCTACTTACCGCATCGCGGCCCAAGCGAGCCTGCAGCAATGACACCAGCTGCAACGGCGACAGGGTAGCCACTGAGCTGTCAAATAAGGCCGCGGTTTGTGCCTGCCTGGGCTTAAAATCATCGCAGTTAAGTGTAAGACCACTTACCGGCTCAGGCAGTTTAAGCCGGGATAACTGCAGCTGACACAGCATTAACCAGCGCTCTGGCAGATATTCGCCCTGCGCCGAACCCACCGTAAGTTCAATCGCCCGCCGCTGCGAGCGAAAATGCAAGCTAAGCTGTAGCTGATGGCACAGCGCATCGCGCTGCTTTAGCTGTGCCGCTAACTGTTGTAGCAGGCTACTCAGTGGTGCAGTCAGCACACTGGTGTCAGCAATGTCGTACAACAGCTCGATATAACGGCTAAAACCAGGCGCAGGCTGAATATAATTAAGTGCATGGAAAACATCGCCGCTAAGCTTGCCCAGATAACTTAACAGCTCAGGTTCAAAGCGGCGCGACAGCTCAGCCGGCGCCAGCGCCAGCAGCTGACCTAAGCTAGTAATACCAAGGCGTTTTAGCTGCTGCTGTACAGCCAGGCTAAGCTCACTGGTATCAAGCGGGCTGCGTTTTAGTGCCGTGCTAAGCTCGGCACTGTCGGCACTTAACAGGTTAAGTTGCTGCCGCGCCAGGCATTTGGCGGCAAGTGGTGTAGTGCCACAACTAAACTGATAGCAATAACCCAGCGCCTGCAGTGCCTTATAAAGCACCTGCCAGTAGCCATTAAGGCCGTGGTATAGCCTTAACATGGTACAAAGGCGTAAATACAAGCCATCGGGCGGGTCCAGCGCGATATCGGCTGTCAGCTGATACAGCTGCTGCGCCACACTTTGTAGCAACTGCTGTTGCCGCTCGGTCTGATAAGGTAGCAGCTGTAAATCCGCACAAAGCGCTGCGGCCGTGCCAAGCGACATCCCCAACCTAATGCCACATGCTGCGGCCTCTGTGTTTAGCTGCACCAGACGGTGCTGCGCATCAGCTACTGCCAGCGGTACCTTAGCCGGCAGCGGGCTGACGCAGTCAACCAGCAGCGATGGAAACTGTAAGTACAAATACAGCGCCATAGCAGCTAACCTGCGACAGCCGTTAAAACAGTAGCAGCGCTGCTGTCAGCTAAACACAGCACCGGCCAGTGCTGCTGCATGCTGACATTGACTACCTCGCCAGCCCAGCCACCTTTACGTTTTAGCACCTTAGCGCCAAGGCCTTGCGCTTTGGCAGTTAACGCCAGGCTTAAATTTACCGGCAGGCTTAAATACTGTGCCGGCTTTCGCAGCACAATTAAACTGGCGGCGCCCTGCTCTGCCGCCAGTTGTAAACGCCGCGCCTGCGCCAGGTTTAACTGCGGCTGCCACAATAGCACCGAGGCACAGCAACCACTGTGCAGGCACTGCTCGGCGGCCCACAGCATGTCTTTGTTATTGGCCGGGGCAATAATCAGTAAAGCGCTTAAATCAATACCCGCAGCGGCGAACATATCAGCACAAGGCTCAGCCGGCGGCGCAATCAATACCAGTAAGCGGCCGCTGGCCTGTTGCTGTTTTAAATAAGGCAGTATTAAGCGCAGCTCACCAATACCCGCCTCAGTTTGCAGCTCTATTAAACCAGTGACCGGAAAACCACCGCCTAAGCAGGCGTCCAGCTCAGCAAAGCCCGAGCTTAACGCCTGATAAGCGGCTTGTTGATTATTACCCTGCCATAACAGCTGGCGCCGGGTTAATTGCGCGATAATTGCTGACATACACCACCAAATTACTGTATACAAATACAGTATATAACAAGGCTAGCAGGAAGCAAGTGGCGCAGCACAGCAGGTAATTAAGGCAGACAATTAAGCCGGCATTAAGCCCGCTATGTTAAAAACCATGAAAACAATCGGAGTAGATGATGATGAAAACACTCATTCCCCTGGTAGCTGTTTTAGTTGTGAGTTTCAGTTTTACCGTACAGGCAAAGCCGGATCAGGATAAGTCGTTACCACCGGGCCTGGCAAAAAAACTGGCCAAAGGTGAGCCCTTACCCCCTGGTTGGCAGAAAAAACTGGCACCAGGCCAATTTCTGGCAGAAGACTATTACCGCCGCGCCAGAGTAATTAGCCGCCCGGCCACTAATGGCATTATCACCGTGCAAATTGAAGGCACTATTATCGAACTGTTTGAACACAGCAGAGAAATCGTGCGTATTTTGAATGGCCATCGCTAACCTGCGTGGCCACTAATGATTTCGGCGTAATAAAGTCAGCACTTCATAATGGCTGCTGTGGGCGAACATATCGAACAATTGTACTTTCAGTAATTTATAATCAGTCAGCTGGGCTAAATCCTGTGCCAGCGTTTGCGCATTACAGCTTGAGTACAGCAGCCAGCGCGGTGCCAACCGCTGAATATCCTGGCACAGTGGCGCACCCAGCCCACGCCGTGGCGGGTTAACCAACAGCAGATCCGGCGCTTTGGCCGCAGCATTGGCAAAGGCACTGGCATCCAGCGCCTGAAAGTTTACTTTGTTAAGCCCCAGCTCTGCTGCCGAGCGGCTGGCACTGGCAATGGCGTTGGGCGCAATTTCAATGCCCACCAGTTGCTGCGCTGGCGTTACCACATGCAGGCCAAAACCCCCGACACCACAAAACAAGTCCCAAATTTCACTAAAGGTATTTTCGTGCTGCAGATCTTTGGCCCACTGTGCGGCGGTCTGATACAGACTGGCCGCCACCACCGGCTGGGTTTGGAAAAAGCTTTGCGGCGTTAAATACAGCGGCACCTGGTTTAACTGCTCGGCCAGCTGATGCTTAGCGCTTAGCACAATTTCTTCATCGCCTTCTAATAGCGCCGCCGGTTTAGGCTGTAAATTAACTGAGCACACCTCAAGTTCAGGCCACTGCTGTATTAACCAGGGTAAATGTTTTTCAATCGATGCCAGACAGTTTTTCGAGCGCAGCACCAAACGCAGCATAAAGCGGCCGCTATGCAGGCTTTGGCTAAGCAGCAGGTATTTCAGCTCACCGCGCCGGGCATTAATGTCATAAGGTGATAACTTCGCCTTGCGAATAAAGGCTTTACAAAAAACAAAGGCGGCAGCAAACGCCGCTGGGTACAGCGGGCAATCGGCTAAGTCTACCGCCTCGCCCTGTGCATTGATAATGCCCAGTATCGGCGTATCACTACTGCCCTGCACCACCATTTTCGCTTTATAACGAAAGCCCTGCTCGGCAGAAGCCACCGGCGCTAACAGCTCAACATCGTTTGCCGGCGCTAACAAGGCCGTAAGGTGCTGCTGCTTCAGCTTTAGCTGCTCAGCATAGGGTTTATCCAGCCAGTGGCAGGACTGACAGCGTTTAGCCGCAAAGTGGGCGCAGTACATGGCAGATCCAACATGTTAGAAAAATCGCCGCTATTTTAGCGCAGCTGCCGCCTTAGCATAAGCTTTTACTGTACCTGCAGGCGCTGAGTAGCAACACCGCCTAAATCATCCACCACCCTTAGCTGAAACTGGCCGCTTTCTGCCGGCCAGAGCAGGGTTTCCCCCGGTGAAACTGCGCCGATATAACGCTGATCAATAAACCAATGCGCCCGGCTTACGCCGCCATCAAAGCTGGCGTTAAGCGCAATTTGCCGCTGCTCTGGCGTCTTGCCCAGCTGATAGATCAGATCAGGCTGTGGTGTGCGGATCTGCGGCGGCTGACCGGCCAGTTGCTGCAACGTACACGGCTGCTGATACTCTGGCACAGTTTGCAGTATAAGCCCGGCCTGCTGATAAGCCCGTGCAATGTCCGACGGCCAGAATTCATACACCTTAAGCTCAGTTTTCGGCGGCTGATGGCTGCAGGCCCTCAGGCCACTGTCGGTATACACCGGCACCGCGCGGTGCACATCAGATACCTTGATTGGCGACACGCCCGGAATAAACCAGCCAGGTGTGGTGTGCGGGCAGTATTTATTTGGCAGCTGTCCGCTGCGGCTACAAAGCGCAACCTGCTGAATATTAAGCTTGCTGGATGGCGTAAACAGCGTTGTGGTGGCTTCGTTATCTGCCGGTAGCAAGGCCAACAGCTCAAACAACAAGGGCCCAGCGGCGGTTAAACCGACCAGGTTAGGATTACTGCTGCCATCAAAATTGCCCAGCCACACCGCCAGCACATAGTCGCCCGTTAAGCCAATAGCCCAGGCATCCCGAAAGGCATAAGAGGTACCGGTTTTCCAGGCGACCGGCAACTGCTGCACCAACTTGTGTACCAGCCCGGCCTGTGGTTTGGGGTGCTGACGCAGCATATCCAGCGTTAAAAATGCCGCCTCGGCGCTAAGCAGTGTTTGCGCCGGGCTTGCGTCAGGCGTAGCCTGCCACTGCAGCGCCTGCCAGTTACCGCCATTGCCCAGGCTGGCATACAGCTGCACCAGCTGCGCCATGCTAATTTCCATGCCGCCCAATACCAGCGCCAGGCCATAATGCTCTGGCCCTTTTGGCAGCTTTACCCCGGCTTGTGTTAGCCATTGATAAAAATCCGGCGCGGTTAAATGCGCCTGTAATTGCACCGCCGGCACATTGCGACTGTTAATCAATGCCTCGGTTGCCGGCAGCGGGCCGGCAAACTTGCCGTCGAAATTCTCCGGGTTAAAGCTGCCGTAACGCCTTGGTATATCACTTAATAAACTGTGCGGGTGAATAAGCCCTTGCTCGAGCGCCAGCGCATAGACAAAGGGCTTTAACGCCGAGCCTGGCGAGCGTAGGGCGCTAACACCATCGACCTGGCCTAAAATGGCGGCATTATTAAAATCAGCCGAGCCGAGCCAGGCCAGCACCTGCATGCTGCTGCGTTTTATCAAAAGCGCGCTGGCGTTGGTAAAACCGGCTTGCTGCTGGCGGCGCAAATAGCGGTTAACCTGCTGCGCCATGGCTTGCTGCAGCGGTAACTGCAAACTGGTATAAAAACGGCCCTCAGTACCGGTATTTACTGTAGAGAGCACACTGCCCTGTTGCAGCTGATTAACAAAGTGCGGTGCCTGATTAGCCAGATCGCTGCGCTGGTAATACTGCAGCGGCAGGCTTAAGCGGGCGGGCTCAACGGTTTGACCGTACTCTGACAGCCACAGCGCAGCTAAACGCTGTCGCGCCAGCTCTAATTGCTGACGGCCGCTTGCACTTAACGGGCTGCGCTGGTTCGGGTTTTGCGGTATTACACTTAGCGCCAGCGCTTCGGGCAGACTAAGCCGGCTTACTTCTTTGCCAAAATAAATCAGGCTGGCGGCAGCAGCGCTTTCAATATTGCCACCATAGGGCGCGTAATTAAAATAGCCCTGTAAAATATCGGTTTTGCTCAGATGCCATTCCAGATACAGCGCCAGCGCCAGCTGCTGCAGCTTGCCGGAGAAGGTACTGGTATTCAGGCCATAGCGCAGCCGGGCCAGCTGCATGCTGATGGTCGAAGCGCCCTGACGCCGGCCGCTTTTTATGATGCTTTGCCAGAAAGCGCGGCCAACGGCTGCTATGTCTACGCCAACATGCTGGTAAAAGCGCCGATCTTCATACAGCAAGGTGGCCTGCTGCAGCGTGGGGGCAATATCGTCCAGCGCCACTTTAAGCCGGTAGCGCTCATCCTGCGCCAGGCGCAGGCTTAACAGCTCGCCGCCGGCGGCAAAATAGGCGCTGCTTTGCCGGTAACTGCTGTACAGCTCTGGCCTGGGCGATAAGCTCAGCAGCAATACCGCCAGCAGCACCAGTGCTACCGGTACAGCCAGGCCCCACGCCAGTAAGCGCGTTTTTTTACTTAACCGGCTAAACATCGCCAGCGCCGGTTATCGGGCGTCAACCACAAAGCGGCCGGCCGCGGTGCTGGCATGTACCGCCGGATCGTACATCGACTGTGCCTGCGCTGTGGGCAGAGTAAAGTTGCCAGCCGCCGTCAGTTTTACCTTATAACTCAGCTCGGTCATCTGACTGCCGAAACTGGCGTAATACACCAGACGGTCTTCGCGGATATCAACATAATCGGCGCGCCAGGGCCCACTTTGCCGCGCTACCGAGCTGCGCACTATGCTAAAACCGGCCGGCAGTAAATCAATTAAGGCGATATTGTTATGCCACTGGCCGTCGGTGCTGCGCAGCCTTAAGCGCACCGTCAGCTCATCACCCTGCTTGGCCTGTGTTACCAGCTTGCCGTCGCTGTCCAAATAATCGCGCACCAGCTCAAGGCCGGCCGATACGGCTTTTCCCGGCGCGGTTTTAGCAAAACCGGCTTCGCTTAGCGCATAAAACAGCGCTTGCTGGCTTTGCAGCACAATCTGCGTTGCCTGATGATCAAAAGCCACTTTCGGCATCGCACCCTGGTTGTCCGCCAGGCTAAGCTGTGTCTCGCTGCCATCGGCAAGGCGCTGATAGAACGCCGGTACCGTCTGCTCTGCATCGGCGCTTAACTTGGCATAGGCCGACAATGCCAATACGGTGTAAGCACTGGCGATAGTGTTGTACTGGCCACTAAAAGCCGGTTGTAGCAACTGTAATATTTGTTCGCCATCCAGTGCACGTGCCTTGTCGGCAAAATGGCTCGCCAACAGGTAAACATACTGCGCATCTAAACTTAGCTGAGACTGAAACGCCGGGTTGGCAAAAGGTGGCAGTGGCTGAGCAATTCGCGCCAGATACTGGCTTTGCAACCCAGAAGGTTTGCCCAGCCGGTAACCTGTTAGCAGGCCGTTGGCCAGTGCCGGTTGTTGCAACAACTGATAAGTGGCCGCCATATATACCGCAGTAATATCGCTTTGCCAGCTTTGCTGGTGCTGTTTTTCCAGCCGCTCGTGCAGCGCGGTAAGATAATTAGTGGTTACCTCGCCGCTGCGGGTTAACAGGTAAATGGCATTCGCCCTTAGCCTGGCCTGATAAAGGTTAGCGCCACTTTGCCGCGCTACGCCGCGCAGATAATCCAGCCCCTGCTGATACAGATAATCCGGCACCGCCAGGCCCTGCTCCCGCGCAGCCAATAAAAAGTGCATGACATAAATGCTGGGGAAATCGGCACTGTGATAACCGCCCGGCCAGAAACTAAAACCGCCATCGCTTTGCTGGCGCTCGGCCAGCTTTTGGATCAGCACGGCAAATTTTTCATTCAGTGCCGGCCACTGCGCCTGATAAGCGTCCTGCTGCACTAAACCAACCCAGGGGAACACCTGCGATACCACCTGCTCAGTACAGCCATGCGGGTATTGCGCCAGATAATGAGTAAAGGCCTCGGCCAGCACCAGCGGGTTGCTTGATGCCGTTACGTTAAGCTGAGCAAATTCGCTATATAGCGGATAGCGCGTATCTATACTTAGCGGGCCTTTATCGGCATAACCGGCATTTAACGTAGTGTGATAGGCACTGGCCGGGCGAATGCTGATACCGACGCTGCGGCTGGCCTGTTCAGTTACCCCGCCCTGTTGATACTGTGCGGTAAAGCCAATATCGACACTGCCCAGCGCCGGGCCGGCTTTTAGCCGAAAGCGCGCACTTTGCTCACTGCCTTCGCTAATGGCCAGTGTGGCCTGATCAGGCCCGATAACGCTCAGGTTCGCCGGCAGGTTAAGGCTTACGTTTACCGGCGCAGCAGCGCCTGAGCCTTTAATGCCATTAGCCACCGTGATGCTGACATCAAACTCATCGCCCGGTACGGCGCTTAACAGCACATCCGGCGTTAGCACAAAGGGGCCGCGCACGCGGATATCAGTCACGGCTGAGCCGAGCGCCGTGTCGCTTACTGCCACCGCCATCAGTTTCACATTACCACTAAAGCTCTCTGGCAGGCTGACCTGCGCCGCTTTAAGCTCGGGACCGGCCGTTAAGCGGCCCAGCCAAAATACCCCTGGCTGCTCGGCACGCCGGGCAAAGGGGTTAAGGTTTTTATCCATCATCATGGCCGCCATGGCCATACGCTCGTTATCGCCGCCCACACCGGCTAACTGGCGCTTAAGCAGGCTGAATTCCGGTAACAACAGATCAAGCATTTGCATGCTGCGCACCTGCAGCGCGCGCTTTTGCAGGTAATGCGATAACGGATCGGGCAGCTTATAACCGGCCACCTGCAAAATGCCCTCGTCTACGCCATACAGCAGCATATCGGCGCTTTGGGCACTTTGATATTGCACAGTAAAGGCTTTACCCGGCCGTACTTCTTCAGGCGCGTTAAGCGTAATGGCAAGCTTGCGGCGGCTGCGGTCGATATTAAACGGCACTACCGCATAGCTTAGCGGGCTGACAAAGAGCGCGTCCGAGTCGGCTGCACGCACAAAGCTGACATTAATATAGGCATTGCCTTCAATGCCCTCGGGCAACTGAATGCGCTGAATGCTGCTGGTACTGTTGCTGTTAAACCAGCTAAAGGCGTGTACCTTGTCACTTTCAATACTGATAAGGCCGCTGCCGGTATAAGGCGCAGTAATATTAAGCTCTATCCAGTCGCCTGCCTTATAGTCGGTTTTATCCAGTTTTACGCTAAGGGCGGCGTTTTTCTCCAGCATGGCGTTAATATTACCTTCGCCCACCACGCTAAAACTTAGCGTGCCCAATAACTGTTGGCCCTGATGCAGCTGCAGCTCAAAATCGCCCGGTGTGTCAGTAGGCAGGCGATAGTTGCTGCCCGTTGCCGCAATGCTAAAAGGCGTTTCAGTCAGCTTCACCTGCTGCACTATGCTCTGGTACTGATAGGTACCGTCGCGTTGTTTTACCAGGCTCGATAGCGGCCGCTTTTCTATCAGGCTCAGCTTAAGCTCATCAAGTGCCACCTTTGCCAGGCGGTTATCTATGGCAATAAACTCGACGCTGCGGCTTTGCTGCTTTTTCAGGTAGCTTAGCTCACCATCGGTTTTTACCCCCACCAGGCTGTTAAGCGGTGACACCAGGGCGCTGCTGATATGCTGCACGCTGCGCCCGCCGGCGCCGTCAAAGCCTTCGCTGGTTAATAGCAAACGGTAACTGCCGCCGCTGTATTGTGCCAGTGGCAGCGTAAAGCGGGCTTTGCCTTCGGCGTCGGTTTGCTGCTCGTCCAGGCTCTGCCTTACCCGGCCTGCTTTTTCGGCGTTTTCATCCTGCGGCGCAATAAAAACATGCTCCGGATACTGGCTAAAACTAAAGCGGCTGGGAATAAGCTCAAAGCGCGCACTGACACGGCGCTGCTGCGCCGGCGTGCCGAATAAGTTATCCAGCTGCACCTGCGCCACTAAATCGGTTGGCGATAACCAACCCGGCTCGTCATTGCCCGAAGCCTGATTAAAACGGCTGCTAATTTTTAAGCTGTCGGGCAAAAACTCTTCCAGCGCAAAGCTAACCGAGCCCAGATAGTCGCTGGCATTACCGTTTTTATCCAGCAGGCTGATGCTGGCATGGTAATTCCCGGTGTCGCTGTAGGGCTGAGTCTCCAGGCTGAAGCTGTGCAGTCCGCGGCCGGATAAACTGAAGTTTTGCTGGTAAAAGGTAGCGCCGCGCGGGCCCTGCACCTGTATTCTCAGTGGCAGTTGCTGCGCTGCGGCGGATAAATCGTTATGGCGGATTATAGCCGCCAGCTGCACCTGCTCGCCGGGGCGGTAAATACCACGGTCGCTAAACATATAGGCGCTGAGTGCTTTATCAGTTTGCTCGTACTGATAACGGCCACTGGTGTCAAATTTCGAGTAATCCAGCTGCCGGCTGTATCTGTCATACGGAATAAAGCTGGCGTCGCTAACGCCATTGACACTGTGGCTCACCAGATACACCACCGGCTGGCGCTCGCGGTTAAAACCATTGGTTTTGCCAAGCTTTACACTGCCGCGCTCATCGGTGCTGCCGCTTAATACCGGCAAGCCGTTTTTACCCAGCAGCGCCACTTTCGCGCCGGCAAGCGGTTTGCCGCTGGCCAGCGACATGACAAATACCTGCTGGCTGCTGTCATTGTTATGTTTTACCAGTAAGCCTAAATCGGTCACCAACACCACCCGCTTGTCCAGCGTTTGGCCGGTGTCATCCGGCCGCGCCGGATCGTATTCCGTCAGTTCAATAAAAAACACGCCCATACCGGCCTCGGCCAGGTATGGCTTTAACGGCAGTGCCAGATAATTGGCCGCCTTAGCGTGGCTGTTGGCCAGGGTAAAGGTTTTCTCAAAGCGGTGGCTGATATTGCTGGCATCAAATTCGTAGTTATAAAAATACGGCTTACTGATATCACCGCCGCTCTGGCTGATAAAATGCTGCAGCTCACCGGGCAGCAACTTATTTAAGCTTACCCGCACCCCCTTAACACCCCGGCTTAACAGCTGCAGGGTTTGCTCGCCGCTCAGTGTCAGCAGTGCGCCTTCACCATTAATGCGCGCTTCTTTCGGATATTGCGGTGCCTGCACCACAGCGCGATATTCATTGGCCAGGGTAAAATCATTAAATGACGCCAGGCCCTTTTGCAGACTAACAAACAGGCTTTGGCCGGGCGGTAAGTCCAGTTTAATACTAAAGGCACTGTCGTGCGCCTCGCCCGTTGGCATCAGTTGATAATCCAGCAGGCTGGCCTGCTGCAACACCGCACTGGTGACCTCGCCCGGCGCCCAGTAATTACTGCTACGTCTTGGGTGTTTCGGCAGCTGATACAGCTTTAGCTTTTGCGTAAGCTCGCTGCGGTTAATGCGGTCGGTAAAGCCAAGCAGCAGCACCTGCTCGGGCTCTTGCGCATCATTTTTAACGATAGCGGTTTTAAGCTCGGCTACTTTTAAAAAGCTGCTTTTATCGGGGATCAGCAGCTGCTGCTCTAGCTGCTGTCCGGTGGTAGCGCTGCCCTTTTGTGCCGCTACGCCCCGCTTTAAACTCAGGGTTAAATATTGCTCCTGCGCGGGTAAGCTCAGCGCATCAGACTGCAGATACAGCTGCCGGCCGCTGTTATCAGCCGTTAAGCTAAAGCCCAGCGGCTGGCCTTTGTGGTTCACATCCGCGCCTGAGGGGCGCATTAACAGCGATAAATTGCGCTTTACGCTGTCAAGCTGTACCGGGTGGCTAAAATTCAGTGTCGCCACCACCTGGCGTGTCGCTTGTTCGGTAGGGTGTTGATAAAAGCGCAGCTGCTCAATGTCCACGGTTAAATCGCTGGTGCTAAAGCGGTACTGTCGTTGTGCCAACCTGGTGTTGGGCGCAAAAATGGCGCTCTCCAGGTTAACGGTGTAGGTGGTGCCAGCTGGCCAAGCCTGCTCTGGGGTAAAGCTTAGGCTGTTATCATCCTGCCATGACCATTTACCGGCAAGTGCCGGGCTTAGGCTTACGCCTGCGGTTATTACCTCGCCAATTAAATCCAGCCGGGCGGCGGATAACGGCGTTGCCGGCAATGTCAGTGCAGCGCTATCGGTATTGTCAGGCGTATCATACTCAAAGCGCAGGGTTAGCGGCGTCGGCTGCTCGGTATCATCAATATAATCGCCAATCACCGGTGCTTCTATACTGGCAATCACCTGTAACGGTTTGGGCAGTTGCTGATAGTAGTAATAACCGCCAGCCAGTGCTGTTATGCCTATCAGCACCAACAACAGTGCGCTGTAAAACTTCAGCGGCTGGCGTTTAGCGCTGTGTTTAAGCCGGGTAAGCCAGGCTGGCGCGCGCCAGCTCACATCACCAAACAATGTAGAAAACACTCTACCAAAGAAGCTACCAAAAAATGAGCCAGAGCCAGACATAAGCCATCCTTGTAAACGGGCAGTACAGCAAAAAGTTAAGCGAGTATAGGCGGTGAAGGTTAATCACCGATGAACTATAGCAGTTAAGTGATTAAGACTTAAGCCTGTGCTGGTAAAGAGTTGTTATAACAACGAAAAACTCTGAAGTGGCCGGTATTGCAAGCGGCCATCAAACTGGCCGGACTGATACAGCGCAAACTGGTTAATCTGAAGCGTTATGGGGCTAACCGGCATAGTTTGGTCAAACCGCGCCTGGCGCGCCAGCGTAATATGCGGCTGGTAGCTATCGTGGATATCATTAAAACCCGCCGTTTTACACAGCACCGCCAGCTGTTGTTGAAGTTGTAACAGTGCATCTGGTACCGCAGACGGCGCCAGATAGACGATTTTCGGCCCGCCAAAGCCTGAAAGAGCGTCCAGCGTCAGGCTAAAAGCCGACTGGCGAATACCGCTGGCCGCCGCGATAAGCTTTGTTTTAGCAGCCTCATCTACCTGGCCTAAGAAAAACAGCGTTAAGTGCAAATTATCAACATCGACCGCTTTAGCTACCGGGCACAGCCCAAGCGCCTGCTGCTGATAGGCCAGCAACTGCTGTTGCTGCTCAAGGGTAAACTTAAGGCTGAAAAACAGCCGCTGCATTAACCGTTAGACCGTTTTGGCGCTCTGGTAGCGTTGGCGTTGCCGCCGACTGCTTTGCTGCCTGGTTTAGCGGCAAACGGCTTTTTGCCCTGCTTGTCGCCCTTGCTACGATTAGCTACCGCCTTTGCCGCTGGGTTTAAACCGGTATGGCGACTTAGCGCCGGCTTACCGCCTTTAAGTGGCTTTTTAAACTGCTCGTCTTTGCTCTCGGGCGGTACTAAACAGCCTTTAGTGCGGCCAATTAAATGCGCCAGGCCCATTTTTACCAGTGCCTCGCGGATCATTGGCCAGCCTTTAGGGTCATGGTAGCGCAGTATGGCTTTATGCAAGCGGCGCTGCCGTTCTCCTTTAGGCACCGGCACCACTTCATCATTGGCCTTATTGATGTTTTTCAGCGAGTTCATTTCGGTATGGTAAATGGTGGTCGCATTCGCCATGGGGCTGGGGTAAAAGTTTTGTACCTGATCCAGTTTAAAATCACGCTCTTTAAGCCACAGCGCCAGGTTAATCATATCCATGTCGGTGGTGCCCGGATGCGCGGCAATAAAGTACGGAATTAAAAACTGCTCTTTACCGGCTTCTTTACTAAAGCGGTCGAACATTTCTTTAAACTTGTCATAAGCGCCCATGCCCGGCTTCATCATTTTTGATAACGGGCCTTCTTCGGTATGCTCCGGCGCGATTTTTAAATAGCCGCCGACATGGTGCTGCACCAGCTCGCGTACATAGTTCGGGTCTTCTACTGCCAAATCGTAACGCACGCCCGAGGCCACCAGCACTTTTTTAATGCCGGGTAAATTACGCGCCTCGCGGTACAGCTCTACCGTCGGGCTTTGGTCGGTATCCATATGCTCGCAAATGGTCGGGTATACGCAGCTTGGCCGCCGACACGTTTGCTCGGCTTTCGGGTTCTTGCAGTTTAAGCGGTACATATTGGCCGTTGGGCCACCAAGATCGGATATCACGCCGGTAAAACCCGGCACTTTGTCGCGAATATCCTTGATCTCTTGCATGATCGACTCTTTCGAGCGGCTTTGAATAATACGGCCTTCATGCTCGGTAATAGAGCAGAACGAGCAGCCGCCAAAGCAGCCACGCATAATATTCACCGAGGTTTTAATCATCTCGTAGGCCGGAATTTTATCCTTGCCATACTCAGGGTGCGGCACGCGCTGATACGGCAGGCCAAACACTAAGTCCATCTCTTCGGTGCTAAGCGGAAATGCCGGCGGGTTCACCCAAATATGCCTATCGCCATGGCGCTGCATGATAGCGCGGGCACAACCCGGGTTGGTTTCCTGGTGCAAAATACGCGAGGCATGGGCATACAGCGGCTTATTTACACTTACCTGCTCAAAGGCCGGCAGCTTCACGTAGGTTTGCTCCCACGGTTTTTGCCGTGGCGGCTGTACCATAATGGGTTTAGCTTCTACTTCCGCAGGCTTGGTTAAATCGATACCAGCTTTGGCAAATTCGGAGTAGCTGCTACAACCGACATCATCAGCGCCGTAAGGGTTTGGTATTGGGTCAATTTTGCCGATTTTATCAATGGCGGTGGAATCTACCCCGCGCCAGCCAGGCAGTGGCTCTTTGCGGATAACTGCCGTGCCACGCACATCCTGAATTTCACTTACCGGTATACCACTGGCAATGCGGTGTGCCACTTCCACCAACGGCCGCTCGGCATTACCGTAAATTAAAATATCAGCCTTGGCGTCAAAGATTACCGAGCGGCGCACTTTTTCCGACCAGTAATCGTAATGCGCAATACGGCGTAAACTGGCTTCAATACCGCCAATAATTACCGGCACTTCTTTATAGGCTTCTTTACAGCGCTGGGTGTACACGGTAACTGCCCTGTCCGGCCGTTTGCCGCCGACATCGCCCGGTGTATAGGCATCATCATGGCGCAGCTTTTTATCGGCGGTGTAGCGGTTAATCATCGAGTCCATATTGCCGGCCGACACACCAAAAAACAGGTTTGGCTTACCCAGGCGCATAAAGTCGTCTTTGCTGTGCCAGTTAGGCTGGGCAATAATGCCCACCCGATAGCCCTGCGCTTCTAACATGCGCCCTACTACCGCCATACCAAAGCTAGGGTGGTCTACATAGGCATCGCCTACTACCAGAATTACATCACAGCTGTCCCAGCCCAGTTTGTCCATCTCGGCCCGCGACATCGGTAAAAACGGCGCCGTGCCATAGCACTCGGCCCAGTATTTCGGGTAGGAAAATAAATCGCGCTCAGGCGCCATGCGTGCTACAGGGGCAGATTTGCGGGAAACGGGAGTAGCAGCAGTGGACATAAATTAAGCACCTGAGTGTAACAAGGGCGCGTATTATACAAGGTGCGAGGGGGAAAGGCGAATGGTGGCGAACGAAGTTTCAGCTGTTTAATAACTATATTTATCTATAGCAGTGAACCAGCTATAAAATCATTTAAAATTAGCAATATAACAAAACTTTACGTACAGGATGTCTAAATTATCTGATTATGGACGTTGTAGCCTCAACACTTTTATTGTTGGACGAGAAGGCTTTACAAGGGTAGACCTGAAGTCTTCTCGTTCGAATCCGTAATCATCTTTAATAAATTGAGAAACCATATCAATCTCGGGGAATAGTTTTGCTTTTGATATGCCAATCCCCGCTAGTTGCTTGACTATTTTGCTCTTATCAGCTGATTTTATTATAAATCGTTTGAAATCTGGGTATAAACGCCAACTTGATTCTATCAATGCAACATCATGCTTTTTGTCACGAACACCAAACAATAAAAATGCACCATCTTGCCGAACAAGCCTAGGATTATCCATTTTAGGCTTGACACAAAGTACACTTTTAATATCTTGTGGATTAATCCTGTCTAGAAAATGAGGCTTTTCTTGCCTAATATCGTGAAGAAGTCTAGCGGCGTGATGATTATCTTTATGATGAAAGTACTGACTGCTTTTATCAAATCTTTCATTCATTTCAAAATCATACTTAGCCCAAGCAATATTTGAGACAACGCTCACAGTATCACTATCAAAATACCTTACATTTGTCTTTGGTATTTTAAAAAATATCAATTCACCGTCTTTGTCTTTCTCCTCAAGGCCGACGCATGAAAAATAAAGTGCAACTAGTGGGTTTTCCGTGATATCCAACAACCTGGTTGGTAGGTTGTAGTGTTGCATTTTCACAAGTTTTTCAAAGCTACTGGAGAGTGAGAGGAATTCGGAAGGGCATCGCATTATTACTTCCCTGATCATTTTATGTTCATTTGATATCCATTCATTCCTCCTGTAAATCGACGGCTTCAAATCATAGCTTTTATCAGCGTGTCCTCGAAAAAACAAAAAGCAATCTTTCTCTTGTATTTCAGCGAGAGTTTTTAACAGGGTACTGACACTTCCTAATTGTGTTTCTTTCATGTCCAAAACAAGTCCTTCCGAAGATGCTATATTGCTTTTTTGCTCACGTACTCAATATCACTGAAGACGTTTTGTTTTAATTTATCTTGCTGTTACATTTACCGAAAAACTGAACTTGGTCAAGGCTTTATTTGCTGAAAAAGCTAAGGGCGCAATAGTGAGCTTTTGCGATGCCTTAGTGTAAAGGAACGCATGGGGTCAGGTCTTGCTTTTTGCCTGCCTAAAATTCATTAACTAACACATAACTTAAAGCTAAATTTACCGAAAAGCACAACTTGGTCAAGGCTTTATTTGCTACAAAACAAAGGGCGCAATAATGCGCCTTTACGATGACTTGCCATACCGCTCAGGTCAGTGTGCCGCCAGTTGGTGGTGGAACTCGAGGTTATGCTGAATCGTTGTCAGTGCTTTAGCGCTCTGAACGCTGTGCACGCTTGTGTCTGCTTTATCTTTAAAAATCAGTTTGCTAAAAAATAATTAAAAAGTTTGTCACACTAGTCACAGCTGCGGTGTCTTGGTTATGAAACTGGTTAAACACACTGACTAAAATTTAAAGGACACTACTATGACTCAGTTAAACAACACCAATAGCGCTGACCGTTTAGCAAAAAAACCAACCTTAGCTACCGATTTGGTGCTAACCACTTTTGCTGTGGTTGTTTTTATGCAGGCAGCCACTTATAGCTCTGGCTGGTTTTTGCCTGTTGCTACCTACATTATTGCCGTAGCAGCCTTGTTCGCCACGATAAACCGGCACAGCACCAGCCCGGTAAGTAAACTATGGCTTACTGCTATCAATGCGCTGGGCTGCACAGGATTAATCGCTGCGCTGTGGTTTAGCGGCAAAATGGCTGTGCTGTTTTAACGGCAGCCCACGCGAATACAATGGTTGACGCTTTCTTTGCGGCAAAAGCTAAGGGCGCAATAATGCGCCCTTACGTTGGTTTAGCTTGGTTGTCTGGCTTTAGGTTCTTAGCAGGCTGGCAGTTTCAAGCGGCGCCCAAATGAAAACCTTCGGAGCCTAACCCATTGCTCAACGTTAATCTTGGGCATCTGCGCTATTACACACATTACACACCTGCTCGCTAATCTGGCGTAAACGACAACCCTATAAAAATCACCTTAGCGCCCGCAATACAGCTTAACTGCACGCTGCCGCTTTCATTACTCAGGCTTAGCGTATGCTGGGCCGCCAGCGTTAGCGTCTGTTGCTCAAGCGCTATCTCAACATTGCCGCTGACTACGTAAATAAGTGTTTGCGCGCTAAGTATGACTGTTTGGGCTTCGCTGCCAATACTCAGCACCTGCAGCTGGGGTGTTACGGCAGCACGGCGGGTCATCAGGTTAAAATCGCGCACGGCGCCGTTTATCAAAGTACAGTGAATCGGCGTTTCACCGGCAAAGGCAAAGGGCTTAAGCGGTGTGTCCAGCACTTTGGGGCTATCTGCCACGCCGAGCAGGCAAAAGCCACTGCCTTCCAGCAGCATAATAATGCGGTCGATATTGTCAAAGCGGGAAAACGGCCCGTCTGTTGCAACTTCAGCAATAGATAAGCGCCACAGCAGGCCCTGTTCATCGTCCTGACGGCATAGCTGGTGAGTAATGCCGCCACCGTTTTGCCAGCGCTGGGTTTGCCACTGTGCCGGGGTAATAATGTCTATCATTTAGGCTCACTTACCAACGTAAAAGCAACCTTAGCCTGAAGCAGAAAAACCCTGCTTAACCGAGGGGGCCAGTTTACTCTGTGGCAAAGCGAATACAAGCTAAGCAGCAGTTGCACGACAGGCCCTTTACAAGGTAGCTTAACAGCGAATGATCACGACCTGTTAGGCCACTATGTTTGCAGCATTAACCCAAATTGGCTTACCGCTGGCCCTTATTCTAATTATGACCGGTGTTGGCATGAGCCTGCGCCCGGCGAATTTTCAGCAAGTGCTGCGCCAGCCCAAAGCATTTTTTGTTGGTGCTACAGCACAGATGCTGTTTTTACCTCTGCTGGCTGCTGGCGTCATTTGGCTGTTTGGTCTTAGCGGCGAGCTGGCGGTGGGGTTGTTTGTTCTGGCGCTGTGCCCGGGCGGCACTACCTCTAATTTATACAGTTACCTGGCTAAAGCCGATGTCGGCTTGTCGGTATCATTAACGGCGCTGGTCGGCTTTATCTCACCCTTTACCCTACCCTTGCTGGCCGCCTGGGCTATGCAGCATTACCTGGGCGCGGACAGTGCTTTACAGCTACCGCTGCTGAAAACCTGGCTTACCTTGCTCATTGTCGGTGTGGTGCCGGTGTTTGTCGGTATGCTGATAAAAGCCCGCTTTACCGCTTTTGCTGAACGGGCGCAGCCGCTGATTAGCCGTTTTTCCGTGTTAGTGTTACTGCTGTTAATCGTCAGCATAGCGCTGGATTTAGGTGACGCACTCTGGCACTACCTGCTGCTGAGCGGCCCGGCCGCACTGGCACTGAATATTTTATCTATGGCAGCAGGCTATCTGCTTGGCCGCTGGCTGTTGCACAGTGAGCAGCAGTCCCGCACTATTTGCCTGGAAGTTGGTTTGCAAAACGGCACCCTGGCGCTACTTATCACCACCGGCATTTTACAAAGCGCGCAAATGTCGATCGCGCCCAGCGTCTATAGCCTGTTAATGTTTGCCAGCGCCAGCTTTTTTACCTGGTGGGTAGTAAAACGCAAGCAGGCTTAACGCTGCAGTTACCGGCAAATACCAAGCACATTCAGGTTGTTGCAACAAAATAGCAGATAATGCCGGTTATCTTGGCGTTAACCATGTAGAATGCGCGCTTTATAACACACTCAGTGTTGGCGCCTTGGCGCCTATTGGCAGGACTACAGATGAAAAAAACCTTTTTGTTAACCCACCCCAAACATAAAGCCGAGCGCTGGGTTGAACTTGTTAAGCATGAAATTAAAAAGTATTTAAACCGCGAGCGGCGTAAAGCGCTGCCAGAGGGCGCAGATTACTGGAGCTTTGATTGCCGTGTGGGCGAAAGCGAAGCCCAGGCGGTAACGGTGTTTACCTCTGAGATTAATAAGCATATTGATGCCGCGGCAGCGCAGCAGCTTGAAGCTGTGTATGTTGAAATTTTGGCCCGTGCCTGTAAGCACCAGCCACGGCCGGATGCTGACAGCGCCGAGTAATTTCGCCAGCGCTGTTATGCCGGCGCCGCTACCGTTTTATGGCTTAGCTGCGCAGCAGATTTTTTGCGTAGCTACGCTAAAGCTTTTGGGCGTAGCTCCGCTACTGAGGACACTTTATGCAATTTTCATCATTAGATTTAGCCGCTGATTTAAAGCGCGCGCTGGATGCCTGTGGCTACAGCGAGATGACACCGGTGCAACAGCAGGCCATACCACCAGCGCGGCGCGGTAAAGATTTACAGGTTACTGCCCAAACCGGCACCGGTAAAACGGCTGCTTTTGCTATTCCGCTGCTGCAGCGCATGCTGGACAAACCTAAAACCACCGTAGCCAACCGGCCGCGCGCCCTGGTGCTTACGCCCACCCGCGAGCTGGCCGAGCAAATAGGCGCTGCCTTTGCCCGCTATGCACAGTTTTTAACGCTTAGCAGCACGGCCTTGTATGGCGGCGTAAAAATGGGCCTGCAGGCTAATAAGCTTAAAGCCGGCGTGGATATTGTTATCAGCACACCGGGCCGCTTGCTGGAGCATATGGCACTTGGCAACGTGATTTTATCTGATGTTGAATTTGTGGTGCTGGACGAAGCCGACCGTATGCTGGATATGGGCTTTGTGACCGATGTGCTGAAAATTGTCGGCTCAACAGCAAACGCTCGTCAAACCATGCTGTTTTCTGCCACTAGCTCGCCGGCGGTAAATGAGCTGTCGCATAAGCTTTTGAAAAACCACCAGCAAATTCGGGTAACCAAAGTCAACAGCACGGCAGATACGGTGCAGCATGTAGTGTATCCGGTAGAAGAGAGCCGCAAAATCGAGTTGTTTGAGCAGCTTCTGGCGGAGCAGAACTGGTTTCAGGTGCTGGTGTTTACCAGTACCAAACAGCAGGCCGACCAACTGCTAGCCGGCTTACAGCAACGCGGTATCGACGCTGCGGTATGCCATGGCGATAAAAGCCAGGGTGCGCGTCGCCGTGCTATTGCCGATTTTAAAGCCGCCAAGTTACAGGTGCTTATTGCCACTGAAGTGGCCGCGCGTGGGCTGGATATTCAGGGGCTGGATTATGTGGTTAACTTTAACCTGCCCTACCTGCCAGAAGATTATGTACACCGCATCGGCCGCACCGGCCGTGCCGGCGCCAGTGGCAATGCGCTGTCGTTTGTCAGCCGCGAAGAAGAGCAAAGCTTAAAGCGGATTGAGAAACTGATTGGCACTAACATCAAGCGGGTAATTAAACCGGGCTTTGAAGTCAGTAACCGCGAATCACTACTAAAAAGTTTGTCGCGTAAGGTGTTAAGCGGCCGGGCCAATAAAGCCAGCGCCACACAAATTGAGCTTAAAACCAGCAACAAAAGCGCGGCGAAAACCAAACCCCGGCGCAGCAAATAAGCCGGCGGTTTAGCGTTTTTTGCAACAGCTGGCAACGCGTTAATCTGTCGCGCTGTCGATACCCTGTTGCAGTATCGCCCGCGACAATTCACCAAAATGGGCGCTGCTAAGGCTGCCGTCGGCGTTAAAAAACAGCGTAGCCGGCACGCCTTGTGCACCATAATAACTGGCGACATCACCGCGTGTATCAAGCAACACATTGCCAAAGTGTAATTGGTGCTTGCGCAAGTATTCTTGCACTGTGGCGCGGTTTTCCTGCAGGTTAATCAACATAAAGCGCACGTCAGGGTGCTGTTGCTCAGCAGCCAATAAATGCGGCATTTCACGATGGCATGGCGGGCACCAGCTAGCCCATAAATTAAGCACCACCGGCCTGCCCTGCGCCATGTCCGGCAGCGCCACGCTATAGCCAGATAAGGTTTCCAATGTGATATCCGCCAGCACTTGCTGCTGTTGCTGCGCCTGTAACCAGAATGAGCCAAGTGCAAAACTGCCGCCACTTACCAGCACACCGGCTAGCATAGCCTTTTTAAATTGAGGGTAACGTTTAAGCTGTACTATCAGCAGGACTAATGCCGCCATTACAGTGGCAGCGGCGTCTATGCCCCTGTCACGAAAATCCAGCATTTGCCACACGCTGTCGTAGCTGTCAGCAAAGCGCAGCACAAACACCAGCCGGCCAAATAATAGCGCGGCAAACAGCACCAGCAGCAGCGGATCGGTAACACTGCCTGCGGCAGAGCGGGTCAGCAGTTTTGCTGCCAGCAGCCCGCAAATTACGCTGGCAAGTAATACCAGCACTACAGTGGGTAAAGACACAGGGCCTATTGAGATACTGAGCATTGTTCGCGTCGTGGTTCCGGTTGAATTAACACTACCGTCGAGTATATAACCTATCGCACTGCAATAGTGCTAAGCCCCATCTTGACCATAACCGCAGCAATAACCCCTTTGCTGATTTAAAAGCGCTGCTAAATAAACCTAAGTAAACGCCTGGCACAGCCTAATCATTACCGTAGTGCAAGGTTTGATAACGTTTTTCCATCAGCTGACGTAGTATGGCAGCCTCAGTATGACTGATCCCCAGCTCTGCCCGCAGCCGTTGCAACAGCGGCTCGGCTTCTGCAGCAAAATGCCCATCTTTAAATGCTTGATCCAGCGCCAGTTGATAAAACTGACGCCGGCGGGATAACTGTTCAGAAAAACCAGATGCCAGAATACCCGCCGGTAACGCGACCATGCCAATACCCACAATAGTGATTAAGCCCCCGAACAGCCGGCCGGCGTCAGTAACCGGCGTGACATCGCCATAACCTACGGTAGTTAATGTCACCAGTGCCCACCACATAGCCTGTGGAATTGAGCTGAAATGGTCAGGTTGAACATCTTTTTCCAGCGTGTACATGGCGCATGCAGCCACCAGCATAATGATAAATAGCACCGCGAATGCGGCAAATAGCGAGTAGCGCTCTTCTTTAAATACGTTAAGCAGTAGCTGCATGGCGCGAGAATAGCGGCTAAGTTTAAATACCCGCAGCAGGCGAAACACCCGCAGATAGCGTAAATCCGTGTGGATAAAAAACCCAAGATAAAACGGCAAAATAGCCAGTAAATCGATAATGGCCAGCGGTGACCTGATGTAGCGTAAACGCTTTTGCAGATTGCTGCCCGCTTGTTGTTGGTATGGCTGGGTATCAACACAGCTCCAGATCCGCGCGGCATATTCAAGAGTAAAAATGCCGATAGAAACCAACTCAAAGTAGAAAAAATGTCGCTGATACACCCGGTCAATCGACTCTATTGATTGCAACACCAGAGCGATAATATTCAGACCAATCAGAAAAATTAATACAATATCTACCCAAAGATAGCGCTTATCGTGCTCTGTGGATGGTTCCAGACATTTTGCCACAACGCCACGCGATATCATTTCGCTCCCTTACTGTTGTTTTTTACCACTTACTGCTAAACCGCTGTTGCCATACTATAAACACATAAGTTGTTTTGCAAAAGCACGTCCCGGCACCGCCGCCTCCTGTTGTGAACCTGATCACAGAGCACCAAACAACGTTTTACCTTAATTAAACCAATTAAACCCGGCCTTAATAGCCGGCTTCGGTTACCTAGCAGCAATATTGATTAAGCGCCCGGCATGCTGCTTTAACGCCTGTTTTAATTCTGCCGGTTCAATAATACTGAAATCAAACGGCAACTGACTTAACCACTGTGCGAGGCAATCACAACTGTCGGTACGAGTACTTAGCAGCAACCCCTCAGCTAGCGGTTTTAGCATCGATGCCGTTTCCCCCATTGCCTGAGCCGCGGTGTGTTTGTCGGTATGCAGCACAATTTGCACATCCAGACTACCCGGCATGCCATACAGGCTTTGGCTAAAATGTTCAGCCGAATCAAATTGCGCAGGCCGGTTAAAGCTCTGTTGCAGCAATTCGATATGCTGCAAACGGTCCAGCCGGAAAGTGCGCAGCTCATCTCTTAAATGACAATAACCACTCATATACCAGCGGCCACTGCGAAACAACAAGCCATAAGGGTCAACGTGTCGGTCTGCCGGCGCCTGCTGATATGACGCATAACGAATACTGACCGAGCGCTGCTGCTCAATGGCATCAAGCAAGGGCCCAAGCTGCTGGCCAGATGTTTCAACAGCCGCCGTGGGTAATATCATTTGGATAGTGTCAGCAACAGCACGTGCACGGGACTTTAGCTTTGCCGGCATTACCCGCTCCAGCTTAGCCTGCACACTGCTGACAGCAGCCTGTGTATCAGCTAAGTGTAAATTTTTCGCCGCCAACAGCCCGAGCGACAATGCCAGGGTTTCATCATTGGTAAACATCATTGGCGGCAATTTAAAGCCGGCCACCAACATATAGCCGCCATCGCAGCCCTGCTCGGTAGTTACCGGAATACCGAGCTGCTCCAGTGTTTGGATATAACGGCGTACCGTGCGTTTATCGACGCCCAGTCGCGTTGCCAATTCAGTGCCGCTTAACCGGCTATGGCTTTGCAGTAACTCTAACAAGCTAAGTACCCGGGTGGTTGGGCCGCTCATATATTGCTTCACTATCATGCTATTGCTATTGAACTGACAACTATAACCGATAATTAGGACATGCTCTGTCCTATATACCGTTTAAGCTGCACTGACAGCGGGATGATCCGCTTATAACAACGGTCTGAAGGAGTCACTAGATGAATGCAATAACCCTGTATACCAACCCAAATTCACGCGGCCGCATTGTCCGCTGGTTGCTGGAAGAGCTGGATGTGCCTTACAACGTAGAGGTGCTGCAGTACGGCAGCGACATTAAAAGTGCGGCGTTTTTAGCGTTAAATCCGATGGGCAAAGTGCCGGTAATAAAATACGGCGATGTGGTCGTAACCGAAGCGGCTGCCATTTGCGCTTACCTGGCCGATCAATTTGCCGACAAACAGCTGGCCCCTAAGCCGGAAAGCATTGAGCGCGCCGCTTATTATCGCTGGTTATTTTTTACCGCCGGCCCTCTGGAAATGGCAACCAGTGCTAAAGCATTTAACTGGCGTCTGGATGCCGACAACGCGCAGGCTGTCGGCTGTGGTTTGTATCAGGATACGGTAAATGCACTGGAAACTGCCTTAACTAACGGGCCTTACATTTGTGGTGAGCACTTTAGCGCTGCCGATGTGTATGTCGGCAGCCATATTGAATGGGGCATGATGTTTGATACTCTGGAAAAGCGGCCAATTTTTACTGAGTATGTGCAACGACTGCAAACCCGGCCTGCTGCCATTAAAGCCAATCAGTTAGATGATGCGCTGGTACCACAGCCTGCTTAAGGTCACAGCTGCAGGTATTACATGGCGCGGATATTTACGTTGCCCGGATAGTTAGACGGGCGCAATAATGCGCCCCTACGGCAGCAGCAAGGCCTTATCAATAGCAATAAAGCGACTGGCGGCTTTTACCAGCGCCTGCGCGGTTAGGCCTTCAACGCCATAAACTTCTACTTCAGTGTGGTATTTAGCAATAAGTGTGTCTGCCAGCAAACCAAAGTCGCCATCGCCGGAGGCCAGCACCAGCACATCGCTGTGCTGGCCGTATTCAATCGCATCCAGCGTTATACCGACATCCCAGTCGCCTTTGGCACTGCCGTCAGCACGCTGAATAAACGGCTTAAGTTTTACCTCAAAGCCGATGGCACGCAGAATATTCTGAAACTGGCGCTGCTTTTCATCACCACGGTCAATGGCATAGGCAATGGCGTTGACCACAGTACGCCCGGCCGTTACCTGACGCCAAAAAGCGTTGTAGTCAAAATTGCGGCCAAAAGCCTCGCGGCTGGTGTAATAGATATTTTGTACATCGACCAAAATGGTAACACTGCTCATTGCAACATCCGCTTTGTTAAAGCCGCCACGCTAACTGCCAGCGGCCTTTGGTGCAACCGTTTTGTCATTAGTTACAGACACATTCCAGCGAACTGCGCATTAAGTAACTGACGTAAATCTTCCGCGTCCAGCTCAATTTCAAGCCCGCGCCGCCCGGCGCTAACGAAAATAGTGGCAAACTGCTGCGCGGTGCTATCAATCAGCGTCGGCAACTGCTTTTTTTGCCCCAGCGGGCTTACACCACCTAATACATAGCCGGTACTGCGCATCACATCATGCGCATTGGCCAGCTCGGCTTTTTTAGCACCCAGTGCTTTGGCAGCCTGCTTCATGCTCAACTGCTGATCTACTGGCAGAACCGCCACCGCCAATTGATTACCGTCTAATTGCAACACCAGGGTTTTAAATACCTGAGCCGGGTTTAATCCCAGTTTTTCCGCAGCTTCCAGGCCATAGGATGCCGACGCCGGATCATGCTGATAATGGTGCACGGTATAAGCTATCCCCTGCTGTTTGGCTAAATCGATAGCGGGTGTCATACATGCTGCTCCTTGCCAGTATCATTCGATTTTATTTGTAAGAAATACTGATATTTCGCACTATTTAATCTATTGTGCAGTACGGTTGTTAAGCGTAGCCTGCCAATATTAATTCGCCAACGGGCACAACACTATGACCTTATCTTTGGCGCCGGTATTCTATTTGCCGCATGGCGGCGGCCCTTTGCCGCTATTAGGCGATGCAGGCCACGCTCAACTAACACAATTTATCACCGCCTTAGGGCAGCGCCTGAGCAAACCGGCCGCTATTTTAGTAATAAGTGCGCATTGGGAAGGCCAGCAGCCAATGCTTACCAGTGCCGCGAAGCCTGAACTGTTGTTTGACTATTCCGGATTTCCGCCAGAAAGCTATCAGTATCACTACCCGGTGCCGGGCTCGACAGCTCTGGCGGCAGAGATTGCCAGCACCCTGGGCCAGCATGGCTTTACGGCCACTCTTGATGCTAAGCGCGGGCTGGATCACGGCGTCTTTGTGCCGCTAATGCTACTTAGGCCGCAAGCGGATGTACCGGTATTGCAACTTTCACTGCTGAAAAGCTTAGACCCGGCAGAGCATATTGCACTGGGTGAGGCCATCGCCTTTTTACGGCAGAAAAATGTGCTTATTATTGGCTCTGGTATGAGCTTTCATAATATGCGGGCGTTTTTTCAGCCTGAACTGGTAAGCCAGCAGCAAGTGGCAGCGTTTAATCAGTATTTAGTCGACAGCTTAAATCCTGCATTAGCTTATGATGAACAAGCCAAGCGGTTAAATGCCTGGCTTGATGCACCCTATGCCCGGTTAATGCACCCGCGTGAAGAGCACCTGCTCCCGCTACATGTGTGTTTTGGTGCCGCTAAAGGCGCCACTGCGCAAGTGCTGTTTAACGACAAGGTGTTAAACAAAACTGTACTAGCGCTTGGTTGGTTTGATTAACTCTGCTGAAAATTAAATGCACAAAAGCAGCGCCATCAGATGGCCCTGCTGCTAACGCTGCTTTTCGTGCACTTTGATACTTTACTGCAATGATTTCTCCTGTGGTGTCACATTGATGCGTTCCATATCCGCTGGCGTGTCGAGTTCAAAATCCAGCTGCACTAACTGGTCTTTATGCACCTTACCCGTGGCGTTGTATTTCCATTGCGTTACCGCTTTTAGCGCTTCTTTACCAAAGGTTTGCTCTGGCACGGCTTTGATTACTTTTGCATTTTGCACATTACCATCGCCATCAACATCAAACTTGATCTGGACATAACCGCTGATGCCCTCCTGCGCTGCCTGAAGAGGGTAACGCGGCTCAACACGCATGGTAGGAGCAAGCTGGGCGCTGTTATCAACACCGGCGAAAACCGGCTGGTTAATAAACAATCCAGTGCTCAGCACCGCAGCCATAGCAACCAAAACTACTGCTTTACTGAATCCCTGTTGTTGTTGTAACTGTAAGATACGTTGTTTCATAGAATGATAATCTCCATAGTGATGGGTAAGCGGCCATCCATAAACTGATGACTGCTGTGTACTGCTTAGTAAAGCATGACCATAAGCAATTCTTTCTGCATTGCTGCTATGGCTTAGCACCAGCGCATCGCAAGACAATTCCTGTGCCTGACGATAATAACGGTACGCCAGCCAACACAAGGGATTAAACCAGCACAGTGCTAACAGCAACAATGCCAGATAATTAAAATGTAAGTCGCCACGACGCCAATGCGTAAGTTCATGCTGCAGAATCAGTCGCTGCTGCGTGTCGCTGTAGCGCTGAAAAAAGTCATGGGGTAACAAGATTTTTGGTGTGAGAAAACCGGTAATGAAAGGGCCTATGCTATTAGCTGCCACACGCTGCCCGCCGTTGCTCATATTAACGGACACAGCTTGTGCCCGCTGAAACAAGGCCCTATTGCTGACATAGCTCAATAGCAGATAGGTTAAAACGCCAATAACTCCGACCAGCCAGCAATACAACAGCGTATTGTTACTGCCTGCAGTGTCAGAGAACTGTTTAATGCCAACCTGATAACGCTGTAGTACCTGGCTGGAGTTGTGAGAAGCCAGCGACGGGCTAACCAGCAACGCAATAATCAGCACCGGGACCGAAGCCCAAAGCGCATAGACATTACGAGCACCTAGGCGCAAAAGCAGACTTTTTTGTGCCAGTATCAGGCTAAACAACAACGCCGATAGTGGCAAGGATAGCTTAAGCAGCAACTCAATCATGTTTTTGCTCCTGCTCCCACTCTGCAATCAATTGCTTTAACTGGGCCACATCATCTGCGCTTAATTTATTTTGGCTGGCGAAACCGGCAACCAAAGGTGCTATCCGGCCCGAAAAGATTCGTTCGACAAAGGACCGGCCTTGCTCAAGCTGATATTGCTGCTGGTCAATGAGCGGATAATACAAATAAGCCCGTCCCTCTTTTTCAAAGCCCAAAGCCCCTTTACTTACCAAACGGTTAAGCAGCGTTTTGACGGTTTTTTCATGCCAGTCTTTCTCATTACCCAGTGCCGTCACCACATCATTAGCCGATAATGGCTGACGCTGCCAGAGCACTTGCATCACACTTAATTCCGCATTGCTGATTTCAATCATAAGCCACCAATAGATTACACCTGTAATACAATTACTATTACAAATGTAATCCATACATGCAAGCTGAAGCTGAAATTATTTTTCAGCAATGACTGAAGTGCCGGCAGCCGTTACAATATCGTCATTGCTGACAAACGGAATAACAGGTTATGAGCAGTTGGCAGATAGCAGGCATCTTGATTGCTTCAGTGTGGCTGGTACTGTATTACCCGCGGGAACTGTTGCCAAAACTGCGTGCCGAGCCAGGCTATCAGCATTTTGTCTTCGCCTCTGTCGTGGCGCTAAGTTTGTTCTGGAGTGTGCAGGCCGGTATTAAAGACGGTCTTAACCTGCACTTTTTGCTGTTAACCACGCTGGTGCTGTGTCATGGCTGGCGTATTGCCTGCTGGATTACGCTGGCACCGCTGCTGCTATTGATTGGCTTTGGCAAACTGCCGTGGCAGGACGGTGGCCTGTATCTGCTGTGCAGTGTTATGTTGCCGGCACTGTTTAGCTACACGCTATTTTTAGCCAGCTACCGTTATTTAAACCGGCATTTGTTTGTGTATATTTTTGTCGCCGGCTTTTTAGCGGCAGCGTTAACCATAGTGCTGCAAATTAGCCTGACGGCGCTGTGGTTTGGCCTGGAGGGCCGCTACAGCTGGCAGGAAATTATCGACAATTACTGGCTGCTGGCGCTGTTGCTTTGGTTCCCGGAAGCGCTGTTAAATGGCAGCGCCATTACGCTGATGGCGATTTACCGGCCACATTGGCTGCGCACTTTTTACGATCGGGAATATTTATCAGCCGAGCGTTAGGCATAAAAAAAGCGAAGCCAAAGCTTCGCTTTTTCATCACAGCCGAATTAGAACATCCAGGTTTTTTCGTCTTGCACTGGTTGCTCTAAGCCCAATTGTTTCAAGCCTTTTACGCTGCGGATAATCAGCCATACCACCCAGAACAGAATGACAAACCAGCCAATAAGCACAACCGATAACACACTACCGACCAGTATGAACACTAAACCCATCCAGAAGGTACGGATCTGGAAACGGTAGTGGCTTTGCAGCCAGTCCGGGCCATCGTTTTTGTTCACATAGGCGACGATTACACCAATAATGCCGGTGATACCAAACACCAACCCCACTAAATACAAAATGTACACCAGTTTAGCGGTAGATGAATTTACCGCCGGCGCTGCATTAATGTCATTCATGACACTCTCTCCTTTACTGCCACTATTGTTATTGTAAGAAAACTGCCCTAAGACCGAACCGGTGCTATATTGGCAGCTTCGCTTTGCAACATAGCGCTAAACGCGCAGCCGGGCAATGGTATTTCCTGCTTAAACAGCTATTTAGCCCAATGCAAGCAACTGATCGGAGCAGATAATATAAAACCCCAGTAACATAAACACCGCACAAGCCGCTTTACGCGCCAGCGCCAACGGCATTTTTTGCATTAGCCAGCTACCGGCATACACCACCGGCACATTGGCCGCTAACATGCCCAGCGTGGTGCCCCAGATCACCCACCACACAGCGTCATTAAAACTGGCGGCTAACAGCACGGTAGCAATTTGGGTTTTATCGCCAATTTCGGCCAGAAAAAACAATATACAGCTGGCGGCAAAGGCGCCAAAGCGCAGTACGCCGGTATCTTCACTGTCGTCTTTATCCGGAATAAGTAACCACAGCGCCACGGCGATAAAGCTGCCGCCCAGCAGCCAGTTGTGCCAGTTAGCCGGGATAAACTGTGCTACCCAAACACCGAGCCAGGCTGATGCCGCATGGTTGAGCAAGGTAGCCACTAAAATGCCGGCAATAATGGCGCCTTTGTTGCGAAAACGCGCGGTCAGAAATAACGATAATAGCTGGGTTTTATCGCCAATTTCGGCAATAGCGACCGCAGTAAAGGACGAGAGTAAGGCTTCCATGAAATTACCTGAGCGGGAGTTAACATAAGACACAACAATGGCTCCCGCTATGGGCCACTGTAGTGTCTTAAGTCTCATCAATTCAGCGGGCGCTGAACGCTGTGGCCATGTGCATTGCAACACAAGTATGTTGACCACACCGCCGCGATAAAACATCGCAGCAGATTACTCCCTTAAGGACGGCGCATTCTAATCAGTTAGCCGCCGGCTGTAAAGCGCCGCTGATGATTAACACCTGACATGCTTTACCCTCAAGCCCATACTTTATCAGCCCAGCGGCGGGCATTGGCACGCCAGCTGCGCCAACCGGCAATCAGGTTTACCAGGCCAAGGTAAGTCAACGGCACCAGTACCAAACTGGTCAGGGTCGAAAACAGTAAGCCACCGATAATGGCAATCGCCATAGGCGCATAGCTTGGGCCATCGCCACCAATTTGGGTGCCGCCCAGCGCCAAAGGCAATAAGCCCAAAACGGTGGTCGATACGGTCATTAATATCGGCCGTAAGCGCGACTCACTGGCACTGATAATCAGCTCTCGCAGCGGTGCGTCCGGCGTAGCTTGCCGGTCCTGATTAATACGGTCTACCAGCACTATGCCGTTATTCACCACTATGCCCATCAACACCAGCATACCGATCATGCCCATAATGCCCATGCTGGTGCCGGTAAACAGGAAGGTCCAGAACACGCCCACCAGTGAGAACAACAAAGAGCCAATCACCGCCGTTGGCAGCAGCAAAGATTCAAACAGCGCCGCCATCACGATATAAATCATCGCCACGGCCAGCAGCATGTTCACCAGCATCACCTGCTGCGACTCGTCCTGGCGCTGGAAACTGCCCTGAAACGACCAGCGATAGCCCGGCGGCAATGCCAGCTGATCCATCACCTGCTTGATGTCGTCACGGGCTTTGTCCATCTTGTAGTCTTTGGCCAGATTCATCCGGATGGCAATGCCGGTTTGGCGGTCAAAACGGCGGATCTGATCTAACCTGGGCGCAAAGTTTAAGCTGGCCAGTTGCGCCAGGCTAATGACCACACCGTCTTTGGTTAAAATGGGCAGCGCCGCCAGCTCAGTTTGTGACTGACTGATACGCTCGTCATACAGTACCCGCATTAACAGCTCGCCCTGCTCCAGGCTGCGATAAGTGCGCAGGTTAGTGCCCCTAAGCGCCAGTGCCACCGCGCCGGCAACCTGCTGCGCACTTAAACCATGACGCTGTAACTGTTCGCTGTCCAGCCGTATTTGCAGTTCTTGCTGGCCACGGGCTATATCTGAGCTAACATCCTCAAGGCCTTGAATACCCGCCAACATTGGTTCAATGTCTTCTGCCAGCTTTAATAACACCTCGGTTGAGCTACCCAGTAAATGCACCTGCATACCGCCATTGTTGCCCCAGCCAAAAGACGGCTTTGAGCGCACCAGTGCCGGCCAGTCTTTGCGAATGGCCTCTTTTAACGCCGCCAGTGGCTGGCTAAGCTGCGGCTTTAAAATAATGATCGACATGGCATAGCCGGCGCGGTAATAGCTGTATACCGATTCGATATCAAACTTGTCTTTATTGGCGTACAAGAACGCCTCCATGCTGCTGACTTCAGCTTCCACTTCACTCAGCGCATAGTTGCCTTGCACATTGTAATTAAGAAATAGCCGGTCGCTGTCTTCGTTATCCTGATCGCCGCCCGACACCATGCCAATGGGTATCACAATGCTGACCAGCAACAGCACAGCAACCAGGGTTGACCAGCGCGGGTGGTACATCACCATACTTAAAGCTTTACGATAGCCGCGCTCGGCTTTGCCAGCTTGCGCCGTTTGTGTAGGTTGCATATTCAGCTTGGTGGTTAACAGTGGAATAAGCGTCAGCGCCATCAGTAAGCTCACCGCCAAACATAAACAAATGGCTATCGCCACATGCTCTAAAAAGATGGTCAGCTGCATTTTTTGCCCAACAATATTAGGCAAAAACACAATAGCCGTGGTGGCGGTACCGGCCACCACGGCTAAACTGACACGGCGCACACCGCGCGCCGTAGCGGCTTTGACGTCACCGCCCAGCGCCCGCTCACGAAAGATACTCTCGGTAACCACAACAGCGTTATCCACCAGCATACCTATGGCCAGCATCAGCCCCATCATACTTAGGATATTCAGGCTGTAGCCCAGAAAATACATCACACCCAGCGCAATACAAATAGATACCGGCACCGCCAGCACCACCACCATAGTAGTGCCGATATGGCGTAAAAACAGATACAACACCGCAAAAGACAGTACAGCACCAATGCCACCGGCGCTTAACAGATCAGATAGCGAGGTGGTTACGCCATCGGCCATATCGTCCATGATGTACAAACTGATGCCGTTAAACGCCGGATCTTTATCGGCAGCTTCTACCACTGCCAGCGCGGCTTTGGCCACCTCGACCAAATTGGCGCCCGATTCTTTAAACACATTCATGCCCACGGCGTAGGTTTGGTCCAGATGACGGCCATCTTCGCGCTTAGGTAGCTCCAGCTGTACCGTAGCCACTTCGCGTAAGCTTAACCCCGGCCGCAGTGGCAGTGCGGCAATTTGCTCCAGTTGTTGATACTCGCCGACCGGCTTTACCAGTATGCTGGTTTCGCTGTTACGCAGTTCACCGGCGGTCATAGCGAAGTTATTCGCTTTAAGCGCCTGCACTATGATTGGCGCATCGATATTCAGCGCGCGCATTTTGTCCGGGTTTAACCGGATAATCACCTGGCGTTTTTCTACGCCATACAGCTCCACCTTCGACACACCGGCCACCCGCTCCAGCGGCCGTTTGATTTGCCGCTCCAGCAAATCATAGGCCATGGCTAAGTCGCGCTCACTGGATATGCGCAGCTGAAAAATCGGCATATCATTGGTGTTAAACTGAAATACCAGCACCCGTTCCACGTCATCCGGCAGCAAATGGCGGATACTGTCCAGCCGTTCCCGCACTTCGATGCTTTTGCTATTGATGTTCTCTTCCCAGTTAAACTCCAGCGAAATCTCGCTGTTGTTTTCATTGGACCAGGAGCGCATTTCTTTTACGCCGGTCACGGTTGCTAAGGCTTCTTCTACCGGGCGGGTAATAAGGCGCTCTATTTCAGTCGGTGTAGCATTGGTGTAAGGCACATTGATAAAAATTTGCGGTATATCGATACCCGGAAATTTCTCCAGTGGCAGCATACGGCTGGCAATAATGCCAAACACCAGCAGCGACAAAAACAGCATGCAAATGGTAACCGGCCGGCTAAGTGCAACACGGGTTAACCAAAGGGGTTGCTGGCTCATACGCCTACCTCCTCTGCGGCCGGGCTTTTGGGGTTATCACGGC
>JAANMY010000360.1_pt1 | contig 64875 bp, 42 predicted proteins | sample 7279691 | NCBI WGS metagenome assembly JAANMY01 (sample SAMN14094543, study PRJNA606508) | bioreactor metagenome | isolation source: A lab-scale SPAN reactor treating ammonium-rich wastewater day 388 | place: Ireland: Galway | collected 2018-02-07 | reverse complement strand
CTCGCCCGCTTCGACCCAGCCGCGACCCCAAACGTAGAAGGGATGCTCGCTGGTCGTGCGGATGACCTGATCGCCGAAGTGGAGATGCAGGATGAGAGCGTGCCGCTGGAAAATCGCCACGACCCGCTTGGCGATGGGCAGCATGTCTGCTACGCGAGAGCTAGAAACGTAGGACAGTTTATGAATTGGAACTCGCAGGGATTTTATTGATACCCGCCTGCACATGTTTCGCCGATAGGATTTTCACTAGCCTCTCCATTTCCACTTTTGTTCCCGTCATTACTGGCCCCGGAAAGTGCTTTCGCAGTTCGCCGACCTCTCCAAGCGAAAGGTTAAGGGCTTGACGCAGCACCCTCAGAACCGTCGAAGCTCGCGTTCCTTCGTCAATCAGTATCAGAGTCCATTCTCCTTCTTGTTGCAAAATAGCATGCCTGATGTAATCAGGCGGGTTTCCATGTCCGTCTTCTTCTACCTGCGTTTTACAATATGAGCAGGAATAAGCCCTGTTCCACACCAGTCTGTTCCCAACGAGTGCCTGCCCAACACCAATGTCGATTTCTCTTCCACACGAGGAGCATTGTCCTTTAACAATAGCCAACTCTGATCCTCCTAGTTAATTAGCCATCCTCGCATACGGAAGTAGCGCTCGATGACTTGATAGAATCGCTCTATAGGAACGTAGATATTGGGAGAATGGTGGTATGAAGGTAATCCTCGCTCCCACCAACGATGGTGAAGTTCCTCGTGGATGATAGTGTCGCGAAGTTCCTGTCTCGAAGAGAACGTGTTCTTGCCTATCCGTGTACCTACCCCCACTTTTGCAAGGCCCGTCCGAATAAAGGGATCATACTCAGGAATATGGCGTAGCCGCAAGTTGGGTAAATCCTCTGTGATGACTGCCTGAATAGCTCTATTGCGGGCAACTGCCGTCTTCCCCTTGACATGCGAAAGATCGGCTGTCCATTCTTGGGGAGACCCGGTTCCAGCAGCCTCAGTGAAAGGTCGCCTAACTGGAGTACCATTTTGTGTTTTCCCACCCGCCTCCTTCCACTTAGCATAGCTCTCCTTGGCGTGTTCCACAAACTTCTTTAGCCGGCGTTGCACGGCGTCCGCTTGGATATACCGCTCCAGGCGCTTGCTCGATCAGGTTCGACTTTTTCCCCGCCATCCCCAGATTCGCTGGGAATATCGCATTCACGAGCAGATTCTGCCCGCCGTGCGACGGCGGGGCGGCGAAGTTCGTTGGACCGATATCATCATCGAACACGTCGGCTATATGAACGACAACGTTCGCGGCGAGAAGTTGAAACGCAATATTCGGCTTCTGAGACTTGATGAAGCGGAACGTCCGTTTGACTCCTTCACCCTCTTCAACTTGGGCTGGACGCTACTTGATCTCGGTGAAGTGGAAGAATCCTTATTGCGGTTGCATCGCAGTCTTGAACGAGCGGCTCCCGATTCATCCATCCTTCGTAAAATCTACGTCCTGTTAACCCAGGCCTATCGCCAGAAGCAGCTTTTGCCGCGGGCCCTTGAGATGTGTCGCCAAGGTCGTTGTCGCTGTCCCGATGATTTGGAACTGCCCTTTGAAGAGGCCTTGTTGTTGCGGGACATGGGCGATTTGGCGGGAGCAGAGCGTTGCTTGCTGCAACTGTTGGCCATCCCGACGCAGCGCTATTTTGCCAGCGTCGATCCCGAGCTGCGCAGCGTCCGGGTTAAGGTGTTGCTAGCGGAGTTGTGTCGTAGACAACAGCGCTGGGTTGATGCCGCACGCTATTGTCAGGAAGGCCTGCAGGTTCAACCCGGGCATGTGCCGCTCTGGTTGGAATGGGGCGAGGTTTGCTTGGCGGCGAAGCAATGGAAGGACCTGGAGCACATCGCCCAAGGGCTAGCCACCCAAGCCCATCAACCCGCAGAAGCTGAGATTCTGCGAGCGCGGGCCGAACGCGGACAAGGGAATTTCGCTGCGGCTCGAGCGCGTTTGGAACAGTTGCTGCCGCAGATACCCGGAGCCTTGGGCCCGCGGCTTTTGCTCAGTCACGTGTTGCTGCAGGAAGGCAAAGATTTGGTCGCAGCTAAGTCGGCATTGCAGGAGATCTTACAGATCGCTCCAGACCACCCGGAAGCCAAGCACAACCTTCGAATTCTGCGAGAGCGACAACCGAGCCTTTGAGCAATTTGGTCATCCAGTGCCGAACAAGCTTCGACCCTCTTGTTTGCAGAGCAGTCGCAGAAACCTTGCAAAAGTTGGGTGAGCTTAATGCACCGAACTGGCCCACGTGCGTGGAGCGGTTCGTGCAGAAGGCGAAGCGGGAGAAAGATCACGAGGAGTGGCCGCATCAGGCAGGGGAAATGAACCGCTGTTGAAGCCGATGCCACCGCCAAGCGACGAGCCGATTGAAGTCAAACGGGGTTACTGCAAGCATTGCTTGGGCGGGCTGCTGAAGCGTTACCATCTGAAAGCGGTGCGAGGATATTAGAGAGGAATCTGAGAATATCGGATCAAATGTTGGAAAGCGACGAGGGCAGATATTTTTTCACAGGAAGGGCTGAAGTTATTGAGTTGCTTGAAACCGTTTAACGAAATCTTTAACATTGGGCGTGCCCTCTTCGACCTTGCGATTGATAACACCCTTTGCTCGTTCTTTCCACTTCTCATAGTCCATGCTGGAGGAGATGTTCGTCACAAGCGTTGAAACTTCATTGCTCTTCTCTGCGCCGAGTTGATCTGCTAATTCGCGCAACTTTCGTATCAATGCGTCTTCGCTCTCGAATGTCCCATCCTCTGTCAATGGCGTTTTTGGCAAGCGTTTGACAAATTCCACTTGCCAAGATTCCTCACGAAGATCATCCGGCTGAAAGTGATGCTGCGATAGAAATTGGAAGTAACAGTGGAAAATCATCCACGGTCTTCGGTCGAGGTCTTGTGACGAGACTGCCAACACTTTCCATTTCTGCAGTTCCGTCAACATGGCCTTGGCCGCGGGTTGCTGCCAGCCACTGTTTGCTCGATCTGCCGCGCTTTTGCCAAGAAATCTTAGAGCATGTTCAGCCACCTTGGCGTCTGCCTTTTCCGATGACGCGTAATCGACTACTTTGCCTGACATTCCCCACCAACGACGATAGTCCATTTCTTGCTCGATTTCATCGAGGATCAAGGTTAACGATCGGCTCGGCTGTTCCGGCGTTTCTGGTTTCTTTACTTCCTTAAGATTTGCAAGGAGGCCTTCCAATGCACTTCGCAATTGCTCTTTGTTCTGCGGGTGTGCCCCCATTTTGGGCATGCGTGATAAGAAACGAACGTCAGGATGATTACCTTCCAGTGCTATTCCAATCCCATCTCTACTAAGTGTTTTCAGGAACCGCTGCGCGACTTTAAAATGGTCGCTTTTACTGCCTTCAAGGTCTTTTTCATCGAACTGCCATCGCTCAAGCAGCTTGGCCATTCTGTCCTTTGCCTTGCGCAACTCTTCGTCGAATGGAGGCGATCTCATGCCGATTATTTGCCATAACACAAACAAGAAACCTATCAATAGGAATGCAACTAAGGCAAGCCACCCAGGCCAACGTCCACTTCCAGGACCCGCTTTGGGAGGTGGAGTCGTTTGCGCAGTGGCGATTTTTAACTCCTCATTCGGACCGGCACGATCGACGTGAAGGCTGGCCAAATCATTCATTATTGCTTCAGTGTCGCGTTCACTTGGCTTCCTCGGAAGGAACACGACCCGCAAAACTGTGGGAAAACGCTCCGCCGCCTTTGGATCAAGGCACTTCATGTCGCGCTCCTGTTTTCCCAGCAGAAAGCCGCCCATTGCTTCATAGACGAATATCCTCTCTGCTCCGTTTTCCTTGCGCAAATGGCCACGACTATCTAACTCTGGTTTAACGGCAGCAAGGAGTTCATGCATGCGCGATTGAAACCACGGATGGTAGGCCCAACCCTCACCATCTGCAAACCAGCGGTGAATGGCGACGACTCCACGGTGATCGGTGTGGTTCATTGTTCTACCTGTCCGGATAAGCGCGAAGACTCGGAGCAACAAGGTCTGGGCACTCCAGGTAGACAGGAACTTCCTTGTTGTTGGCGCAAGTTGTTACAAAGGTGCCATTCGCTCGCATCAATACGAAGCGTGGATCCCTTGCCTCGCCCTTGGCCCAATCGTTGGAGCTGATCCGATCGTATTCCTCAACTTCCACGCGAAGTGTGCCTTCCTGGCCCCACTTCAGACGAAACGGTCCCAACTTTTTGCCGATCTGTGGATTCCGCCCTATGTACCGTGCGGTTGTGTGTTTTGTTCCATTGAGTTCGATGTGGACACGGGGCTCCTCCGTGAAAATGCTCTCTGCTAGGGCGCTATCTGCGGGAATGGAGATCGATTTCACCTCGATATAGTAATCCTTCTCTTCCTTCAGGCCGTCACACCACTTGAGCCATCGTTTGACATCCTCTTCGCAGCGTTTGAGGGGATGAGTCCCGCCGAGGTAACGGCGGGCTGCCTGCTCTGCGGCCTGGATCGAATCGGAATCCTTGACCTCTCTCACGGCGATCCGCACTTTTTCGTACTCGGTTCGGTCCCAACGAACCTCTGTGCGGTCAATCATTTGCTGGGCTTCCTTTCGATAGACCGCACCTGGCTTATTGGCATAGCCCTTCGCTTGGCGAATGATCTCGCCGAAGTTAGCGGGATTCTGTCGCTCGTAATTGACGACAACCGCCCAGTCTTTCTCGCTTTTGGCTTTTTCGTACGCTACGTGACGCTGCTCAATGTCCCTACGCTGAGCCAGCCGTTTTGGGAACTTGGCTTCCGGGAACTGACCAAGAAAGACGTTGCACGCGGCAATGGCCTTGTCGAAGTTGTCGCCTATACTCTGTAGCGTCGCGAGAAGTCGGCGATGCTCTTCATCAAATCTCAAATCGGCGCGATAAGCCTCCGCCCGGTTCTTGTCATCGGACTCCCAACCCTTCACGATGGCTGCATGCGTGGAACTGGGCCATCGTTCCAGAAAGTCGCGACATCGTTCGCAGCATGTGTCAGCTTTTTCATCGGCAAGATTCATCTTGCGGTATTCTTCGAGTGCCGCAAAATCTTGTCCCTCCCGAGCGCTTCGGTAGGATTCCAACTTGCGCGCAATGTCGTCGCGCACTCCAAACCATTTCGTCACGGGATTCGGACTTGACAGATAACGCTCGCATGCTCGATTCACGACTTCGGAGCTCATAGAGGTGTCGTTCAAAGCTGCGAGAGCCCGATCCCTGGAGTTTTGCTCTTCCCAGAGCAAGGCGCTGATTGCGGCCGTCGCTACGACGGCGATAGCTAATGCGCCCTGCCAAGCGCGGCGCTTGTAAAGTTTTGTCCGCCAGGCGGACAACTCGCTTCGGGCCTGCTGATGCGCCGGCCCCTTGTTGATTCCGTGCTCCTTTTCAAGATTTTGGTAGCAAGCGACTGCCTTGCCATAGCGACGCTGCCACCACCACAGGTGTGATCCTGCGGATAGCTCCGCATCGCAGCGGGCACGCTCGAGAAGCATCTCATCGGCCTTGTGAACGATCCAAGTAAGCGGTTCGAGAAGCCCGAAGGGGCGAGGCCCAGTCGCCGGGGGCTTGTTGTTATCGCGATTGGAGCCGAACGCGGAAACCGGAAAGAGTTCCACGCGGTCTCCGCAATTCCGCAAGGTATCGGCAATCTGCTTCAGCGCGGGTCGTGAATCAAGATACCTCAAAGCCCGCCGACGTTCCTCCTGGAAGTCGCTCGAAATGGCGCCCTGAACGTCCCATTTCGTCAGCAACAGAGCGAGGGGGCGGCTGATCGTGTTGCCATCCGGGCTGAGCCTTTTCAATTCCGTGATGAGCAGATCGAGTTCGTCGTGGCGTTCCTTCAAGGCGGTATCGTCTGCATCGCAGTTCACGAACAGGAGAATGGCATGGCATCCTCCCAACCACTCCTTCACTTCTTTCTTGAGCTCCGGGACGCCCGCTTCAGACCGCTGAACCAGCGCGCCTGCGTAGTCCCTGGTCGGAATGGCCCACCCCAACCCGTTTGCTTGCAGGCTGAGGGCTAGTTCGGTAGGCAAAGTCAAGGCAGTGGCATCAGGGACGTTACCACCTTCGAGAACCTTCCAGGCGGTCTGTAAATGATCAATGGAATGGTCATTGCTGAAGGTAATGGACGCCTTGTCGGTGGCGCGATGACCGTACAGGCAGGCCAAATAACATGTCTTACCAGTGCCCCTCGCCCCATGAATGCCGAGGCGCCTTTCCTTCCCCGATGGTGTCGGTGGTGCATTGGGTGTCCGTGAATCTTTTGTCGGACTGGCAGGCGATGTAGTCATCGATGGCTCCTGTGTTACTCCTGGTGCATCGCAACGATCTGGTCGGTGATTCCTGCTCTATTCGCGGAATGGCTGGTGGGTGGTAAATCCAGATGCCTTGTTTTCGGGCGGGGGGGAACCGGTCCATATTGGCCGAATCAGGCGACGCCAGGCGAATCGGCGGATAGGTGGTATGGCGAGGAGCAACAGACTGACGATGAGGATCGTTCCCAGAATCGTTGTAAGCGGATCATCGGCATAACGTGACTTGAAGGCTGCAAGGGGGCCCCAGATGACTCCTCGCACCGCTCCGGATGAGACGGCAATACCGAGTTCTGCGAGCTGTCGAGCTGCATACTCCGTCAAATTGCCTGCGGCGTCGTGAAACTTTTCAGGCATGATCAGGTAAGTGGCCAGTAAACCGCCGGCCAGCCACTTGCCTTTGTGGGGCTGGATATAGGTTCTCCAAAAGACGGCTGAACCTTCGCCAGTTTTGCGAATTACGGACTTCCATAGAGGAGCGACGTGCTCGGGCTGCAAGGTTTCTGGTAGCGCCTTCAACCCGAGTGCCCTCGAAAGGGTACTCGCCTCCTCAGGCATCAGCTTGGCAGCACCCAGTGCCTTTGCGACGTCATCCGTGTGCAGCCAATGGGCTCCATCCAGGACGAAATCGCCGTAGGTCCTGGCCTGGGCGAGTCCGCCGGCGTCCAGCTTTTGGATTAACGCGAGCCCATCTTCCGGATAGCGGCGAAGAGCAATCTGGACCCCCTCGCCGAGTTCTACCACAAGCCGCTTCTCGGCGGGGGCCAGGGCGCGGAATTCCGCACGAAGCGTGTCATCCACGCCGGACAGGCGATTGAACCGAGTCGTCAGGACGTCATCGGCTAACGGAGCAGTTCGCCGAGCGAGCAGCTTGGCCGCGTCATCGGATTCGCGAAGGACGATTCCCACACCGCCTTTGGCAAGCTGCTTCCCACCAGGACGAGCGGCGCTGGTTGCAAGCTTCTCGACGATCTTCAGCGCCTGTGCCTGCGCTGCATTCGTATAACCCAGGATCAAGACTGCAGCACAGAACATTTGGACGGGCGAAATCATCACATCCCCCTTTCCATAAGTGCGATTGCCAAGTTATCGACCTGGCCTGAAGAGGTGGGTACACTCGGAGAAAGTATAAGTCGTTGACCCTTGCGGATGACTTCGCGTGGTGCAAGCGGCCCGGCGTTCTGTGCCCAAAGACCGATGCCCGCACGTCTGGCCAGGCCCTCCCCCTGCTTGATCCAACTCGATACATCTAACCCGTTGGAAATTTCGCCGGCATGCTGAACCCAAGCACGGGACATTCCAGGTGTTTGCAATAATGTTGCACGGGGGTCGCCCACTGGAGCGGTGGGAATTCGGCCCTGTGGACCTGAGATTCGTTCAACGCGCGTCAGTCCTGGTTTCCCTTGAACATGCTCCGTTTGCACCACCTCGACATAGAGCCGACCTTCTTTTGCTGCCTTCAGGACTTCCTCTGCGGCCTTTTTCTCTTCGGCGGACGTGACAGGGCTTCGCAGAGTCCACTCGGCAACTTCCTTGGTGTATTCGATGGTTCCCTGTGTTTGGCCACGGTACATTTTCAATGGTGAACTTCCGCCTTTGGCTTCAACGACAACGATTCGATTTCCGTCCCGGAACGGTGGCAGGTCGAATCCCATGCCGCGGCGCGGCGGGCCCCTGTGGAGTGGTTGATACCCGACCGTGGAAGCGTAACCTTGGGCGCCATCAATGCCGATTTCCTCGACCAGCCTTGCCTTACCGTTGATGTCCCCTGCCTTGGCCAGCTTGATGTAGGCATCTCTCCGGTCAGCTACTTTCAACGCTACCCCTTTGGCCCTTGCTTCGAGACGACGAGCCGCTATCTCGCTGGCCTTCTCGCCAAAACGTGCGAGGTCCGCGCCCTCTCGTTTCACGGACTCGAGAGCCAGTTTCTGCACCGATTCAGCAAGTTTCCTCTCGGCACTGGCAATCGACTTTTGGACGATCGCCTTTTCGGCTTGCGAAATGCCTTGCTTGGCCGCCAGCTTGGCGCCTTCCTGGCCCACCTTGCGTCCCGTGGTCGTGAGGCCGTTCACGATGGGGCCATAGACCATCGTTGCCGTGGAGACTAGATCGACCGTGGCCCAGAATAAGTCCCCGCCTGTGACGTGTCGGCCATCCACAAGATTTGCCACTGTGCGGTAGGCAATGTAACCGGGAAGCCACTCCAAAAGGGCCTCTTCGGGCAATGGGCCGCGCACGTCGGCGAGCACTTGACCTTTCAGATTGCCAATGTCGGCGTAGATGTCGAGTTTTGCTTGGCCCTCGCGACAAATGGCGTGTAAGGCATGTACGACAGCTGGCGGATTCTCGCGTGGGTTCATCAAGTCTGGATCACACCTTCTAAGCAACGTATGAAACTTGCCGTAATCGCGGTAACGGTAGAACACCTGGTAGGCAGGCTCCCCGAGGTGGGCCATTGCCACCAATGCCGGCAGTTTGAGGCAGTCCTCGCTCGAGTAGCGACTGTAAATCAAGTCCGCCGCGGCCGGCCCGCAACGGCGCAGAACTTCTGCTCCGAGTTTCTGGCCGTTCCAGGTCTCGGTGAGGAGTCGCAGCGTGTTGGCATGATCGAGGGTGAGCTCGCTCACGACCGGAGGAAGCGCCGCAAACAATTCGATTGCTTCTTCCATTTGTCGCGGCGTCTTCCCCGAATCGAGCATGTCCGTGATCGCGTCGTAGTTGACGACAATCAAGGCCAGTGCCGTGGCTTCATCGTCCAAAGTGCGGAGGGCGTACTTCACGACTTCCGGAAGGTACCGCGAACCCTTGTCGGTACTCGGCGGTACGAGAAGCAAGGCGTAGGGCAATCCGTAGTCTTCATTGACGCGAAGAATCAGGTCGCCTTCTTTGTCCACCGCCGCGGCCACTCGCTCCAAGTCTTCCGGATGTTCGGTGAAGTTGACGGCCATGAACAAACGCCAGGCTCGATCACCGTACTTTTCGATCATGGCTGTGGCCGTTCGGGAATTGCCTGCACACAAGAGAGGAATTGAATCGGGGCAGGTTTCAGCGATGGCGAGTCGATCAGGAGTCAATGCGGCAAGTCGCTCGACGAACCTGTCGAGTTTCCCGGATTGAGCCCAGTCGAGAACAGCTCGATTCCACGGGCCCATGGCCAGCCGGAAGCGGTCAGGGTCCAGCCGGACAACCTTTGCGAGGGCGATGAAGGCGTCTGGCTGGCGTTCCAGACAATAGGCTGCTTCGTCTTCAAATGCCTCAAGGACATGCAGGCCGTCTTCGCCGTGTTGTTCAGCCGCGGATACTGCGATGAACCCCCAGTTTCGAGCCGCCCGTTGGAGAAGAAGTGGGTCCGCTTGTGGCAGGACTTCTTGAAGCCGAGCCTCGAGGCTGAATGGGGGCGCTGATGAACCGACCGGGTAAAGAAAGTAAGCAGCGACAAGAATGGCCACGAGGAGGAAGCAAATGCTCGGGAGTGACCTGCGCATCCGAGATGAAAGAGCCATCCTCAGGTTCCCCCTTACTTTGTTGTCTGCTGCCTACTTCCCCTCATTGTTCAGTTTCTGAAAATTATATCCCGTCGGTCGTTGCTATTCAACGACCGTAGCCAACGAGCCGACCGTGACTGATCGGCGCCGAAGTCGGGCACCTTGGCCGACCTGATGCGGAAGCACGAAGCGTTCCTCGGTCGGCTGTCCGCCGACGGCTTCCGCCCCGTCCCGCCGCTGTCGTGCTTCGATGTGGTTCGTTACCACTCCCCCACGGCCGCGGCCGGCCCGCAACGGCGCAATACCTCTGCTCCCACTTTCTGACCATTCCAGGTTTCAGTAAGAAGTCGCAGCGTGTTGGCATGATCGAGGAAAGACCTTGAAGTTCGGGTGTAAACGTAATTTTGTGTTCATGCGATATTGCGAAACTTTTCCATAATCGATGAACTATTAGAAGTTTTTTATTTGTGACCTGATGGGATTATTTGTACAGTAGCAACCGGCTTCTACATGGTTTACCAGTTCAGGATCGGACCATGGGTGAGTGTAAATTTAAAGAAACATTCAAGAAGCTGACTGACAATGAGCCGTTCCCTTGGCAACAGGCCCTTTTTGAGCAATTCGCCAACGGTGACATACCCACGTCGTGCAATTTACCCACGGGCCTGGGCAAGACTAGCGTCATCGCCATCTGGCTGATCGCCCTGGCCGGCGGGGCCGCCGTCCCGCGCCGGCTGGTGTACGTCGTCAACCGCCGCACCGTCGTTGACCAGACGACGGACGAAGTGGAGAAGTACAAGGAACGCAAGGTGCCCGGCATCCCTGATTTCGCCATTAGCACGCTCCGCGGGCAGTTCGCCGATAACCGGGAGTGGAGCGCCGACCCGTCACGCCCGGCGGTGATCTGTGGCACGGTGGACATGATCGGGAGCCGGCTGCTCTTCAGCGGCTACGGCGTGGGCACGAAGGCCAAGCCGCTGCACGCCGGCTTCTTGGGCCAAGACGCGCTGCTGGTGCATGACGAAGCCCACCTGGAGCCGGCGTTCCAGAAGTTGCTCGAAGCCATCCGTAACGAGCAGTCGCGGTGCAAAGACTTCCCCCAACTGCGGGTGATGGAACTGACCGCGACCAGCCGGGGCAGTGACCTGCCGTTCGGGTTATCGGACAAGGACCGAGAGCACCCGATCGTCCGCGACCGAATCGGGGCGACCAAGATTTTGCACCTCCATGAACTCAGCGACACGGATAATGTTGCGAATGAATTGGCCGCGAAAGCACAGGAATTTGCCGACAAGAATCGGGCCGTGCTGGTGTTCGCCCGCACCGTGGAAGACGTACTCAAGATCACCGGCAAGCTGCCCAAGGATCGCGTCGTCACGCTCACCGGCACCATGCGCGGCAAGGAGCGGGACGAACTGGTCGAGCACTCGATCTTCAAGCGCTTTCTGCCCGGCGGGCAGTCCGACGACCCGACGACGTATCTGGTCTGCACGAGCGCCGGTGAGGTGGGGGTGAACATCTCGGCCGACCACCTCATCTGCGATCTGACGCCGTTCGACAGCATGGCTCAGCGGTTCGGCCGGGTGAACCGGTTCGGCCAACGGACCGACACGGAGGTTCATGTCTTCCACCCGAGCGATGGCGACTTCGAGGGCACGCCTTACGAGCAGGCCCGAAAGAAGACGTTAGCCCTGTTGCGCGGCCTGAACGGCAATGCCAGCCCGGAGGCGCTGGGCAACATCGGTCCGGCGACGCGACAGGAGGCATTTACCCCGCCGCCGACGATCTTGCCCACATCCGACATCCTGTTCGATGCCTGGGCGCTGACGACGATCCGCGAGAAGCTGCCCGGCCGGCCGCCGGTCGAACCGTACTTGCACGGCATTGCCGAATGGCAGCCGCCGGAAACGCAGGTGGCCTGGCGGGAGGAAGTCGCGCGCCTCACGGGCGATTTACTCGACCGGTACCCGCCGGAGGACTTGCTCGATGCTTACCCGCTCAAGCCGCATGAACTGCTGAAAGAACCCTGTTATCGAGCATTCAAGCAATTCAAGGCCATGGCGAAGCGTCTTGCAGACAAGCCCGTGCCCGCATGGCTGGTGGACGACAACGGTAAGGTGGAAGTGCTCACCTTGGCCAAACTTGCTGAGAAGGGCAACGAGGAGAGCATCACTGGCGCGACGATTCTCCTTCCGCCATCCGCTGGCGGGTTAGATGACGGGATGCTGAACGGCGCAGCCGAGGCGGCCGATGACGTGGCCGACACGGCCGACCGAGTTCGAGTTTGGAGAGAGGACGAACAGTATGACGCGAAAACCAAAGGCATGCATCCCGTGCTCAGCATTACCTTTCCCGGTGCCGAGGATGAGGACGAAGAAAGAACCTGGGATTGGTTCGCGGTGCCGAACGAAGGGGATAAGTCGGCCCCGAAACCGGTGCTCTGGGACGTTCACGTCAACGACGTGGTCCGGGAATGGGAAAAGATCCAGGATCGTCTGCCCTTGCCCGACCCCATGAAGGTCGCGATCCACTTCGCCGCCCGTTTCCACGACCACGGCAAGAGGCGCAAGTCGTTTCAACTTGTGCTGGGCAATCTGAATCCAAACGTCTGGCTGGCCAAGTCTGGCAAGAAGAAGGGCCGCGTGCCCGAATCGTATCGCCACGAGTTTGGATCACTGCTGGACGTCATGTCCGAACCTGAATTCCAGAATTTGTGTCCGGAACAGCAGGACTTGGTGCTGCACCTGATCGCGGCGCACCACGGCCGCGCACGACCGCACTTTCCCCAAGACGAAGCGTTCGACCCGGAGCGGCCGCAGACCGATGCCGATCGTTTGGCCGCCGAAGTGCCGCGGCGGTTCGGCCGGTTGCAGCGGAAGTACGGCCGATGGGTTCTGGCGTACCTCGAATCCCTGCTGCGGGCCGCCGACTGGGCCGCCAGCGCGAACCCAACGGAATACGAGGAGGGCGCGGAATGAAGCTGCCCGAACCGAGCATAAGGGTCAACGTGGACCCGACCAACCCCGGACAGTTCTTCGCCTGCTGCGGGCTGTTGGAACTCGCCGACCGCATGTGGCCGGGGGCGGAGGGCTGGTTCGCCGAAGACGGGCGGGAGTTCCGGATCGCGTGGGATGGCGAGAAGCGCGGCACACTGGAGGAGTTGGTGCGAAGTCTGTTTCGAGCTGACTGTAGACCGGTAGACCTCGAGGATAGTACTTCCACACCAATTGAAATCAGACTCCCCTCGCGAACTTTGTGGCTGGATTGGTGGAAAGACGAAGTCTCTGGCGGAAAGGAGTTAAAGACCTGGGCAGGAACGATGGAAAGCTATCGCATAGCAGGAGCGCTAAAGCAGGCCCTCGTTGATCCCAGACTCTATACCAAGGCAATTTTTGATGCGGGCATGATCGTCTATGATCCAGAGAACCCGATGAAGAAGGTTGAACCTTTTTACTTTGACTCACGGCGATGCCCGAATGCGCATTCGCGCGATGTAGGTTTCTCTGCAAACGACCTGCAATTCACGACCCTTGCCCACCCAGCCGTCGAGCTACTTTGTCTTGTTGGGCTACAGCGTGCCTTGCCCGCAAGAACCAGTCAACCCAGGGTATTCGACTACTGCACTTGGTGTATTCCCCTAGCGCCAGAACTCATTTTGGCAGCGGTTTCCGGTCATCTGCCAGACAGAGGTCGACGACGATTTCGCTTTGAGAATTGGTTCCGTACTGGCCAGAGAAAGCACAAAGCTTTTCGTTCCGCTGTTCCCCTTGAAGGCGAGGTGTCCCTTGACTGACAGATTTGGACGCTATGTTTCAGACGACGGCCCGGCGGCCCTCGTTGTTCGCGAGCATCTGATGCCCGTGGAAGGAAAAGACGGCGTGGTCTTCCCAGCCACCTATGCCGCGGGAGATGGTTTTCCTGGAGGGTACAACATTGATGGAGACCCGAGCGGGTCCAACGTCTGCTTGATCGACAGCGTTGGCTCACAGGCTAACCGCATTGAGCCCATCTTCGCCGATGAAAAGTACCAACACCTCGTCCCCCAGGTCATCGTCAAGGCCGGTGAAAAGGAAGTCAACCTGCTTGAAGCCGGCCACCGAGCCGGAGATGCCATCGTTCGGTGCTCTTCGCTGCAGAAGGACTTGCAAGATGCCTTCAAGGCCCTGCTAAAGGGGGACGCAACGGCGCTCGCAAGGATTGCCCCGACCTCGCTGGTGTTCGGCGTTTGGGATTCTCGCGACACCCAGGCCAAGCTTCCGCGACTAGTTTCATCGACCATCCGAGCATTCAATGTTCGCCGGCTCACGCGTTCTGCTCAGTTCAACCCCGCAACTGAATATGTCAACGACAAGCTCCTCGACGAACCAATGGATAAGGCCACCAAAGATGCGTATGCCGAACGTGGCTTCGTTCATGTACCAGCCACTGGTTCTCACGGGGGCGTGATCGCCACTGGCGGCATTCGCCGTGATGCCGTGTTGAGCCTAGCGGCATTGCGGCACCTGCACGCCGGCAGTGATAAGGAAAAGACTCTCGCCCTGCGGCGGTACATCCTGGGATTGGCGCTAACGGCGTTTACCCACAATCCATCGGGGTACTTGCGTCAAGGATGTTTGCTAGTTCTCGACCCGGATAAGGCTAACGATAACGAGTTTGTCGAAGTCTATCCGAGCGGGGAGCGCAGGCCGGCTAAGTTCACCCACGATGAAGCACTTCAGTTCGCCACAGCGGCAGCCAAGTCCTTCGGCGTCGGGGAAAGCAAGACCGTGCCGTTTGACAAGGAACGAGCCATCCGAGACGTAAAGGGCGAGGGTGAGACGAAGATAAAAGGAAAGAAAGCCAAAAAGGCAGATGCCACGGAGACCTCCAATGGCTAAGTCACTTTGCATCTCTATTCGCTTCTTGCAACCATACTCGCATGGACGCAGAGACGGGGGCGACCCAGAATGGCCGCCCTCACCATTGCGTGTCTTTCAAGCCTTGGCCTCCGCCGCAGCCGGGTATTGGAACGAGCGGATGCAACTGGCCTACGTCGTGCCGGCGTTGTCGTGGCTGGAGCGGCAAAAACCCCCCAGGGTGATCGCCCCAGTCGCATCGCTGGCTATGGCTCGTCGCCGGCACTACGTACCAGACAACGTGGGGGACAAAGTTGCGAAATCTTGGGCACGCGGCGGCGCTGACGATCTTTCCGGCTACCGTACGGAGAAGGATGCCTGGCCCATGAACCTGTCCGGCGAAGCGGTGCACTACCTGTTTGAGATTCGAGATGACGACACGGAGTTGGCCAAGCATAAGGAAACACTTGCCACTGCCGCTCGTGCCATCACGCACTTGGGCTGGGGCATCGATCATGTGGTCGGCAATGCGCGGACTCTGGAAGAAAATGAAGTGGACGCGTTGCAAGGTGTACGCTGGTCTCCTGCCGCAAGTGCCGGCGAAGGGTTACGAACGCCGAAGCAAGGCACGCTTGATGACCTGATGGCTAAGCACCATGCCTTCTTGAATCGGCTCCAGCGTGATCCTCGGGGCAACGAGTCCTTCTTGCCTGTGCCACCGCTTTCGAAGTTTCGGGTAATCCCCTATCGCCGAGAGTCCGACTTAGAGGGCCTCCCCTTCGTCGCCTTTCAGATTCTCAAGCCCGATCTTGAGGGGTATCGAGTTTTTGACACACCGCGGCGGTGTAGTGATGTGGCCCGCTGGGTGCGCCATGCCGCGGGGCAGGTCTGCCAGGGTTGGCGGTTTCAGGATGCCGTGGAAGCCTTCGTCCACGGCCACAATGGTCCCGACCAACCCATCAGAGGCCCGGCCGCCGATCGACGCTTCATGTATCTCCCCCTGCCCAGCATCGAACGGCGGGGCGAGCGGGGGAACCATGTCGGGGCCATCCGCCGCGTCCTCATTGCCGCGCCGCCGGGGTGTGCCGACCAGATCGACTGGGTCCGCAAACGCCTTGCCGGCTTCGAACTCGTTGAAAAAGAAGGCGGCGCAGTTCGTGGCATCCTTAACTTGCTCGCGAAGTCCGACTGGGTGTTGCGGCGATACACCGAGCCTGCCGCCACCTGGGCCACCGTCACGCCCGTGGTGCTGCCGGGCCACGACGATCGCAACGTCGACAAGGCACGTGCCCTTTTGCTCAAAGCGTTCCGCCAAACCGGCCTGGCTCCGGAACTTCTCAATCATCCCGAATTCGACTTCGACTTCCGCAAAGTCGGGTTCCTGCCCGGCGTCGACCACGCCGACCGGTACGTGCTGCCCGAGCATCCCAAGGTGAAGGGCCCGCGCTACCACGTCTGGGTCCGCTTTCCCCACGCCATCCCAGGTCCCCTCGCCGTCGGGGCGCTGCGGTATCGGGGTTTTGGTTTGATGGTGCGAACCGAGTGAACAAAGGTGCGTCTTAGTTTTCAGCCACAGGAGTCGACAGCCATGCCGCGAGCCAAAGACATTCCCGACTGCCCCGACGTGCCGAAACCGGGCCAGCAGAACCAACGAAGTTTTGAGATTGAGTTAATCACGCCGATGTTTGGCGGCGGTGTCGAGACTCGGGTCAACGATCCGAGCTTCCCGATCCGCCCGACCTCGATTCGGGGCCAGTTGCAGTTCTGGTGGCGGGCGACGGTGGGTGCCCAGTACGCGACCCGGCAGAAGTTGCGGGATGCCCAGTCGGCCGTCTGGGGCGACACCACGCAGGCGAGCCGCGTGCAAGTTCGGGTGGAATTGCTCGACAAGCCGAGCGAGCCGAGGGCCTGTGCTGTCATCAAGCCGAACCACAAGGGCAAAGATCAAGTCTTCTGGGAGCCGCCGTTTCAGAACACCGCCCTCTCGTATGCGCTGTTCCCTTTCCAGGGGAAACCAGCGAACAAGGAGGGGCCGAAGGTCGATCCGGCTTCGTGCATCCACACGGCCAAGTTCCGGGTGACCCTGTTATGCCCTGACAATTTGTGGTCGCAGGTCGAGCCGGCGCTGTGGGCGTGGGTGAACTTCGGCGGCCTGGGCAGCCGGACTCGGCGCGGATGTGGGGCGATTAAGTGTCAGGAACTTCTTGCTCCTGATCGGACGGGGTTGCTCAGCCGCTTGAAAACGTATCACTCGAATAGCTCGCCCAAAGAGTGGCCGACTCTCGCGGCCGCCATCTTTGTCGGCAGCGAAACCAAGGATGCCCTGGCCGCGTGGAACGTCGTCATCAAGTTGCTGCGAAACTTCCGCCAAGGCGACAACGTTGGCCGCAACCCGGGGCAAGGCAATCGCCCCGGCCGCTCACGCTGGCCCGAGCCGGAGACCATTCGCCGCGTGACACAGCAGCGTCACTCGCAACATCAGCGAATGGCCAACATTCCCGACAATGCTTTCCCCCGCGCCGAGCTGGGCTTGCCGATTGTGTTCCATTTCAAGGATCAAGGTGAGCCGCCCGACACGGTCCTGTACCCAGACAACGACTCGGAGGGCAAGAAACGCGAACGGATGGCGAGTCCGCTGATCCTCAAGCCGCTGGCCTTGCAGAGCGGCAAGGCGGCCCCTCTCATCCTGTGGTTGAAGACTGCCAGACTCCCGGGAGTCGACCTTCGCATCAAGAAGAAAGACCTCTCCTCTTTACGTACAGAACTGTCTGAACAGGTACGAAGCACGATGCAGCCAACCGATAACGAGGGGTCATTGCCATTGCCCGATCCGACATTTTTGGCTGATCCTCGCCTAGCGGACTATCCCAACTCGCCCCTGGCGGGATCGGCGAACGGCTCAGCGATTGAGGCGTTCCTCGCCTTTGCTCGCGCCGAAGGCTTCACGGAGGTGACGCGATGAGCCACCTACTTGCCATTGCGGTCGGCCCCGTGCAGGAGTTCATCGCCGCCGCACGGCGGACACGCGACCTGTGGTTCGGCTCGTACCTACTGTCCGAGATCAGTCGGGCGGTGGCCAAGTCGGTAGAAGCCCACGGAGGGAAACTCATCTTCCCCGCGTCTTCTGACGCGGAAAACGTCGCCAACGTCATCCTGGCGGAGTTGCCGACGGGAGAGCCGAGGGACGTAGCGGCTAAGGCGAAGCACGCGGCACAAGAGCGCTGGCTTGAGTTCGCCGGTGAGGCGCACAGCAAAGCCTCCGGCGTGATCCGCCAGGACATCTGGGACGACCAGGTCGAGGATGTCATCGAGTTCTACGCGGCGTGGGTCGCGAGTACAGCCGATTACCGAACGGATCGCTGCACGTTGATGCGGCTGCTGGCGGGGCGGAAGAACTGCCGGGACTTTCTGCCGGCGAAGGGGCGGGCCGGAGTGCCCAAGTCATCCCTGGACGGACAGCGGGAATCAGTGCTGAAAGAAGGCGATCGAACAGAATGGCCCAAGAAACTCAGGCTATCAATAGGCGAACAACTTGATGTCGTCGGGGTTGTCAAACGTGTTGCAGAGGGGCACCGCCCCTATTCCTCAGTGGCCCGAGTGGCCGCTGAGACATGGTTGCAGGGCGTCCGCAACAAAGCTGCGTTCGAGGCATTGAAGACAGCCTGCGAGGCCGTGCGAGGACTCAACAAAGTCGCCGAGCAGAACTACCAGTATTTCCCGTTTGAAGGCACAGTTATCTACAAGGATCGTCACACTGATTTGCAGAAGGAACTCGGCCTCGATGCAACCGATCTGAAACCCGTTGCCTCGGCGCTGAAGAAACTCGGCGGCGAACCCAATCCCTACCTCGCTGTACTCGTCGCGGACGGTGACTCGATGGGGAAACGGTTATCCCAAATCGAGTCGGCTCCACTACACCGAGAGTTCTCCGCGAAACTTGCGACGTTCGCGGCTCAAGCAAAAAAGATCGTCGAGAGCGAGAATCATGGTGGCGTTCTGATCTACGCGGGCGGGGACGATGTCATCGCGTTTCTCCCAGTGCATACGGCCCTGTTGTGTGCTCGCTCGCTACGCGCTGATTTCCACAACACATCAGGAATGACGCTGTCCGTCGGCATCGCCATCGGCCATTTCATGGAGAACCTCGAAGACCTGCTCGACTACGGCCGCGCAGCCGAGAAGGCCGCCAAGATGCCGGACCGTGACGGACTGGCCGTCCGTCTCCACAAGCGCGGCGGTGCTCCGATCGGCGTGCGGGCGAGGTGGAATGACAACCCGGATCATCGCCTGGAGCGATTCGCCAGCTTGATGAACGATGGCATCATCCCGACCAAGTTGCCGTACGAGTTGCGGGCAATGGCGAAGCTGTACGAATCGCCGTCGTGGGCGGAGAACGCGGACGCAGCGATTCAACAGGACCTCTACCGCCTGATCGCCAAGAAGACTTCACGAGGACCGGGCACGGTGCGGCAAGCGTTGTCCGAGTTCCTGAAGGACATGAATTCAGGCAAGTTGATGACCCTCGCCAGCGAACTTCTCGTCGCCCGCCAGATCGCGACGGCGTTACGGCAGGCAGCTGGGCGATCGGTCGCCGCCGAGGAGGTGACATCATGAGTGTCGTCTTGGAACTCACGCCGCACGATCCCCTCATTGCCCGCGATGGCCGGCCGTTCGGTGCGGGCCAGGGCAACCGGATGCGTGGCTTGCCCTGGCCGTTGCCATCCGTCGTCGCCGGATCGTTCCGCACGGCGTTGGTCAAGGCGACCGGGGGCGAATTCACCGCAGAGCTGCCGAAGATGGTGCTGGAGCGGGTGCAGGTGGCTGGGCTGTTCCCCGTTCACAACAAGCAACTGTACCTGCCCGCCCCGCTGGATTGTTTGGGCGAGCCCGCCAAAGACAAGAACGGCAGTCCAGTGATTCATCGAGTGCGGCCGGTGGACATCACCGGCGGATGCGACCTGCCGAGCGGCTTGCAGCCGGTCATGCTCGATCTGCCCGATAATGCCGAAGATTTCAAGCCTGCCACGGTGCCAGCCTGGTGGCCAGTGGAGGAGTACGCCCAGTGGTTGACACGACAGACCATCAAGTTTGATTGCTCGTTTCTCCTCGAAGCGAAAACGGAATACCGCGATCATGTGAAGCTCGATCCACACCTCGGCTCCGCGATGGAGGGGCAAATCTTCAGCACGGCGAACCTGTCCGTGAGCCATCTGCCCCGCTACGGCGTGAAGCTCGATGACACAAAGTTTTCACTGGACAAGCGGTACGCCGAGATCACGCTGGCCACACGGGTGCAAGTCGCGGCGGAAAGCCTGAGCAAAACCGCCGTGAACTTCTGGCATCCCCTGGGCGGCGAGCGCCGGCCGGTCCACTGGCAACAGTGTCAACAGGCGGTCACCGGCTGGAGCTGCCCGGAACCGGTGAAGACAGCGTTGGCCAACGCGACCCACATTCGCCTGGTCCTGGCAACACCGGCGATTTTCACAGGCGGTTGGAAACCCGGGTGGTTGAACCAGCAACTCGAAGGCACCCCGCCCGGCAACGACGTGAAGCTCAAGCTCGTGGGAGCCTGCACCGGCCGGTGGAAGGCGGTCTCCGGCTGGGATCTGGTGAAGCGCGGTCCGAAGCCGATTCGCCGCATGGTGCCGGCCGGGAGTGTGTACTTCTTCACCTGCGAAAAGGGTGCGGCCACTCAACTGGCCGACCTCTGGCTTCAATCGATCAGCGACGACGAACAAGAACGACGCGACGGCTTCGGCCTCGCCTTATGGGGGACTTGGTAACATGCCGAATACTCGACTTTATTGGCTGCATTGCATCAGCCCGACACACGCCGGCATCGGTCGCGGCGTCGGTTACATCGACTTGCCGATTGACCGCGATGGCGTCACCGGCTGGCCAATTATTCGTGGGTCTGGCTTCAAGGGAGTGTGGGCCGATTATCACAAGGCGACCGAGGACGCCCGGAAGAAAGACCCGGTGCTCAAAGCGGCCTTCGGCATTGCGGGGGACAACAACGACTCCAACTCCGGGGCCCTGATCCCGACCGATGCCAAGCTCGTCTGCCTGCCGGTGCGGAGCTTCCGCGGCACGTTCGCCTGGGCCACGTCGCCCTTGTGCCTGCAAATGCTCCGGCGGACGCTGAGGCTTGCGAAAGGCGAGCTGGGAGCGTCAGCGACTGGAGATTTGCCCCCCGCGCCTGCTTCACTGGACGAGGGCAAGGCTCACCACACCACGACGAGCGTACTCGTCGAAGGCAACGGCATCTACCTCGAGGACCTCGACTTCGCCGCCCAGAGGTGCGACACGGCGACGGCGTGGTCGACGCTGATTGCCGAGAACGTCTTCGCCGGCGACCCCGCCTGGCAGGACCAGTTCAAGAAGCGGTTCGTCGTCCTCCCGGATTCCGCCTTCGACTTCCTCTGCGAAACCGGCACCGAGGTTCATACCCGCGTGCGGATCGACGACGAAACCAAAACCGTGGCGAAAGGTGCCCTCTGGACCGAAGAGTCGTTGCCGGCCGAGACGATCCTCATGGGTCTGATCCAGTGCGACCGAGTGTTTCAGAAAGATGGTAGCAACGGCGCGATCAAGCCCGAAGAACTGATCGCGAAGTTTGCCACGAACGATCCAGCGAAACCACTCACTCTCCAGATCGGCGGCAAGGCGACCGTCGGGCGAGGGCAGGTCCGCTGCGTGTTTACGGAGGTGAAGTGATGAGCGTTCACACCCGAAGCCAGCGTCTGGCCCAGGCTGCGTTTCCGCGGATTCAGGCACGTGATGCGGAAATGAGCAGCGATGAGTTCAAAGAGTATGTGACCATCGCAAAGAAGTTTCCATCCTTGGTTCATACGTGCGGTCTCGCTCAAGCCGTTGCGTTCTATGAAGCGAAAGGGAAGACGAAGCCCGGCAAGCCGGAGAAGCCACACATCCGATATTTGAAAGACCTCGCTGCGGTTCTCACTTCGGCTGGTCATCAGCAAATCGGCACCGTTGAGCAACTCACCAAGAAAGTTAGGGAAGAACCTTTGAGCGGTTACCTTCGCCTCAGCCGCGATGCGATCAACGCAGCCAGTTGGTTGAAGCGGTACGTCGAAGCTGTAGCGCCGGATGAAGCGGAGGCAACATCATGACTGCGATCCGTGAAAGGTTGTTGTCCCTCGTGTCCCATCGTAGTACACGAGATTCGCACCCAGGACTTCTGTTGCAACGCTACTTACATGAATCGGCGACAGGCGATGACGGTGATCCCGAACAGAAGCGGCGGATTCTTGATGCAGCCATCAACGCTGCGGGCAACCCTGACGTTCGCGAACTCTACAAGATCGCATTCGGCCGCTGGCAGACGTCGCTGCCGGAGTTGACCGCCGCGAACGACCTGCAAACCGTCGGTCGGCTCATCGTCGGCCTGGGATCCGAGAACGTCCTCGAAACCGGCATCCGCCTGCACCACACCTATGGCATGCCGATCCTCCCAGGGTCGGCACTCAAGGGGCTGGCTGCGCACTACTGCGATTGGTTCTGGGGACAACGTGACCTGGGTGAAGAAGCAGACATTAAGAACAAGCGTTGGCGAAGAGGGTGGAGGGAGAAAGACCACGAGTATCACAATCTCCTCTTCGGCACCACCGACGACAGCGGCTGCATCATCTTCCATGACGGCTGGTTCGTCCCCGATTCCGAGATAGAACCGCTCAAGCTCGATGTGATGACGCCACACCACCCGAAGTGGCTCGACGGCTCGGTTCCGCCCACGGATTTTGACAGTCCGAACCCGGTGCCGTTTCTGTCGGTTGCAGGCCAGTTTCATGTCGCGGTATCTTGGCGCGGCCCGGCCGGTGACAAGTCCAGGAATCGGACGGAGTTGGCGCTGTCCTTGGTGGCCGATGCACTCAATAGCTGGGGTGTTGGCGGCAAGACGACTAGTGGATACGGACGACTGGCCGTTCCGCCGCCGCCCCCGCCGCCAGAGCCCTTCAAGGGCAAGACAAACGACCTTGTTGATGCCGTTTTGCTAGAAGAGAGAACGAAGAAAGGCGGCTGGCGTGCTCAGATCAAAGGGCACTCACAGAGTGGGCCGATTCAAAACAACGACCAAGTGCCCGCGGATGCGAAGCCTGGCAATACGGTCCGGCTCGTGATCGCATCCATCAACGATCGTGATGTGCAATTCAAGTGGCCGCAACCGGCCAAGAAGTGAGGGGCTCCATGCGGCTGATCAGCTTCCTCGGAACGGGCAACTATGGTGAGACCACCTATTCCTTCGAGAGCCGCACGTGCCGAACTCGGTATGTGGCTCATGCCCTGGCATCGTTCACCCAGCCAAACGAGATCCGCCTGATCGCGACGACGGAAGCCTGGAACCAGCATGGCCCCACGTTGGCTGAATCGCTGACTAACTCTGGCCATCCCACTCCCGAGCAGGTGCCTGTCCCTACTGGGGGCGAGCCACAGCAACTCTGGCAGATGTTCGGAACCATCGTCGAGGTGATCCGCACCAGCGGCAGTCCCGTCCTGCTGGACATCACCCACGGTTTTCGGATGCAGCCGTTCTTCGCGGCCGCCTGCATTCAGTACGTTCAGTCGGTTCTGCCAAACCCACCGCAGATCCGCGTGGTCTACGGCGAGTATCGTGGGGCTGACCAGGAAAGTCCGATCTGGGAACTGACTCCATTCCTGGAAGTGCTTTCCTGGTCGCGGAACCTTATGATGTTTCTGCGGACCGGCCAGGCTGATGAGGTGGTCGCGCCGACGGAAGCCTTGGGCCGTGAACTGAATCGGCAATGGGCCATGTCTGGTCGGCAAGGCGCACAACCGCAACTTCGCACGCTCGCCCAGGCACTGTCTGCCTTCGGTGACGACTTCACCACGATCCGATCCGGCTCCCTCCTCATCGGGAGACCATCGTCAGCCCAACAACTCTTGGATGCGATCGAACAGACAAGAGATCAGGTCACACAACATTTACCGCCGCTGGCGTTGGTGCTCGACCAGGTGCAAGCAATGGTCCAGCCGCTGCGAACCGACGAAGCAAGGCTGTCGTCCGCCGACGGACAACGAGTCCTTCTCGCACTGGCTCGACTATATCAACAGATGGGGCGCTATAGTGAAGCGATCTCCGTCCTTCGTGAAGGATGGATCACACTCGGTGCGGCGCAAGATGCCGACCATCCGGGACCAGGATTCAGCCGCCAGTCGCGGGAAACCTGCGAACAGGCTTGGCAAACAGCAACGACGCAATCCCGGAGCGTGAGTGAATTGCGGAACGATATCCAGCACGCCGGGTTTAACCCGCGGCCACACAACCGAAGATGGTTCGAGGAGCAACTCACAAACCTGCTGAACCAGTGGCAGGCGGCCATTGATTCCATGCCAAACCAGCGTGGGGAGTAAAATGCATGCTCCTGCTCAACTTTGGCCATCCGCTCACCGAGGTTCATCTTGCTCGCATCCGCGACGTCGTCGGCAGGGAGATCGAGCGTGTCCATTCGGTGCCGACGCAATTCGATCATCAACGACCGTTCGACGAACAAGTCCGCGAGCTGCTGGCCACGGTCCCGCTGACACCGGAACAATGGCAGACCACTCCGCTGCTGATCAACCCTCCCAGCCTGGCCCCAATCACGGCGGTCTTGCTGGCCGAGATTCACGGCCGCAGCGGTTACTTCCCCACCATCCTCCGCCTCCGTCCGGTGGCGAACACGATGCCCCCGCAGTTCGAAGTCGCTGAACTGCTCAACCTGCAGGGCATCCGCGACACCGCCCGCGCTTCACGCCTTTCCTAACGCCGGCGCGCCTCCAGCTCGCCTGCTCCTTGACATTCACCAGCGCAGCGGCATAATACAGTGACATCCCGCTGTCACTGATCGACCCTGGATTTTCCCAGCACGGACGCTCCCGCGCAAGGAGCGTATCATGATCCTCGATCCCAACGTCCAGTCCCTGCCCTTGGCATTGCCCCTCATCCCTGATGCTCTCGGCGAGGATCTCCCCGAACTGGTTCCCGTCCGCATGCTTAACGAATTTACCTACTGCCCCCGCCTGGGTTATCTTGAATGGGTTCAAGGGGAATGGGCCGAAAACACCGATACCCTGGATGGCGCCTTCGTCCATCGCAACGTGGATCGACAGGATAAACGCCCCATAACCGCGCCCGCCGAGTCTCCACCGCCAGACGAACCGCTCCATGCCCGTTCGCTCCGGCTGGAAAGCCAGTCCCTCGGTCTGGTGGCCGTCGTCGATATCGTCGAAATCGAAGGCGCCGCGGCCACACCCGTCGATTACAAGCGCGGCAAAGCGCCCGACCTGCCCGAGGGCGCTTACGATCCAGAGCGCGTCCAGCTTTGCGCCCAGGGGTTGCTCCTCCGCGAGGCGGGTTATCACTGCACCGAAGGCGTCATTTGGTTTGCCGAGTCCAGAAGGCGCGTGATCATCCCGTTCGATGAGCCGCTCATCGAGTTGACCAAGAAGCAGTTGGCCGACTTTCGCTTGGCGGCCCAGGCCAAACGCATCCCCCCACCCCTGGTGGATAGCCCCAAATGTCCGCGCTGCTCCCTGGTGGGCATCTGCTTGCCCGATGAGGTTAATCTCCTGCGTGCTTTACAGGAGGAGGCATCGGCCGCGCTGCAAACGCCTCCCGCCAGGCCGGCCGTGCGCCGCTTGCTGCCGCCGCGCGATGACGCCTTGCCGCTTTACGTCGTGGAGCAAGGGGCGCGCGTGGGGAAATCCGCGGGTCAAATCACGGTGGAGCGCAAAGCGGAACGGTTGATGGAAGTTCCCTTGAATGATGTGTCCCAGCTCTGTCTCTTCGGCAATGTGCAAATTTCCACGCAAGCCCTGGCCGAACTCGCGGACCGCGGCGTGCCTATTTGCTTTTTCTCGACGTCGGGCTGGTTCCGCGCCATCGTCGCCGGTTTATCCCACAATAATATCGAGCTGCGGCTGCGTCAGTTCCAAACGGCCCATGACCCAGCCGCCCGTTTGCGCCTGGCGCGCTCCTTCGTCGCCGCCAAGATTCGCAACTGCCGCACCTTGCTGCGCCGCAATGGCGGCGAAGCACTGGCCGCCCTCGTCAACGCACTGGCGGAGTTCGCAAGGGATGCCGAAAAGGCTCCTTCCCTCGATGTGCTCATGGGTGTGGAGGGCATCGCTGCCAAAAAATATTTCGAAGGGTTTGCCCAACTGCTCAAGGAAGCCATGGGCTTCAGCTTCGATCAGCGCAATCGCCGACCTCCCAAAGACCCGGTCAACGCCCTCCTCTCCTATCTTTATGCCGTGCTCATTAAAGACCTCCACGTTGCCGTCCAAGCCGCGGGGTTCGACCCCATGCTCGGCTTCCTGCACCATCCGCGCTATGGCCGGCCGTCTTTGGCTCTGGATCTGGCCGAGGAGTTTAGGCCCCTGCTCGCCGATTCAACGGTCTTGTCCCTGATCAACACCGGCGAGTTCAAACCCGATCACGTTGTATGCCGCGCCGGCGCCGTGGCCCTGACCCCCGCAGGCAAGAAAACCGTCCTAGGCGCCTGGGAGCGGCGCATGGAAGCCGAAGTCCAGCATCCCTTGTTTGGCTATACCATCAGCAATCGCCGCGTGCTGGCCGTGCAAGCACGCTTGCTGGCGCGAACACTTTTAGGCGAATGGTCGACTTACCCTGCTTATCGGACGCGCTAACGATGCGTAATCTCTTTCTCATCGCCTATGATATCGTCAACGATCGACGCCGGTCCAAGGTCCACGACGTCCTCCGCTCCTTTGGCACGGCTGTGCAGTACTCGATTTTTATTTGTCCGTTAAGCTCGTCGGAGCGTGTGCGGCTGCGCTCGGAACTGTGGCCCCACTTGAATTTGGATGAAGATCGCATCCTATTGGCGGATCTGGGACCCGCCCAAGGACGCGGTGCCGAGTGCATCGAAACCTGGGGAGCTGAATTGGATCCGCTCATTCCGGTTTCCAGCTTGACGACCCAGCGTGCTGCGAGGATAGTATGATGAAGCATGCGAACGGTCCTGTGTCGTCCAAACCCGCGACCTTGCTCGCGGGCGCAACGTTCATTGACAACGCGATTTACAAAAAGAGATCCGTTGGCAGTGAGTTTTTGAAGCGAGTGAAGGGAGTCGCTCGCAATCTTGCACGCAAAGCCCATGAAAATAAGGAGTTGAGAGTGGGCTGATTCCACGGCTGAATAGCCGTGGCCGAATTGAAGCTCTCGCCTCCGCTTCGATTGCGTGTTTTTCAGCAATGATTCCACGGCTGAATAGCCGTGGCCGAATTGAAGCGCTTTTGCTCGAAAGCCCTCCGCGATTCAAGGCGGAGATTCCACGGCTGAATAGCCGTGGCCGAATTGAAGCCAGGCATGGAATGGACGGCCATCGCATCGGCCCCGGGATTCCACGGCTGAATAGCCGTGGCCGAATTGAAGCGCGCAGCAGATTTAGTTGATCAATAATCTCGCGCCAGGATTCCACGGCTGAATAGCCGTGGCCGAATTGAAGCGAGGATTGAGCTATGTCTACGATCACATTGGAACAAGGATTCCACGGCTGAATAGCCGTGGCCGAATTGAAGCAATATCTCCATCAGTTCGTCGGTACTAATAACGTCACGATTCCACGGCTGAATAGCCGTGGCCGAATTGAAGCAATCGTAACTGTTTGTTGAACGCCATCCGCTGCACGTCGATTCCACGGCTGAATAGCCGTGGCCGAATTGAAGCATGATGCCGCGAGCGTAGCTAGAATTAGCTGCCTCGATTCCACGGCTGAATAGCCGTGGCCGAATTGAAGCGAGCCAGTTTTGGTAAATTAGTCCACTTAATGGCGATTCCACGGCTGAATAGCCGTGGCCGAATTGAAGCTGTCATTCGCCACGCTTGGCCTGGCGAGGTTGACTTGATTCCACGGCTGAATAGCCGTGGCCGAATTGAAGCAGTTCCCTGGCGGCAGCAGCCAGCCGCAGCTTCTGGATTCCACGGCTGAATAGCCGTGGCCGAATTGAAGCCAATTACTCCAGAAGAACAACCACAACAAGGACGATGATTCCACGGCTGAATAGCCGTGGCCGAATTGAAGCTGCAGCCCCTGAAGTTTAACATAAGTATTTTCCTCGATTCCACGGCTGAATAGCCGTGGCCGAATTGAAGCTCCGCAGCAGTCGATCAAGCTCCGACTCTTTAAGAAGATTCCACGGCTGAATAGCCGTGGCCGAATTGAAGCTGCCATCCCATTTGTTGATGGCACTTTGATCGAACAGCGATTCCACGGCTGAATAGCCGTGGCCGAATTGAAGCGATGATTTCGCGCACGTCGCGCGCCGTCACAGAGCCAGATTCCACGGCTGAATAGCCGTGGCCGAATTGAAGCTGTGGGCTGGAGGATTAACCCAATCGCTCCAGTAAGCGATTCCACGGCTGAATAGCCGTGGCCGAATTGAAGCGCCGGGGTCCGGCCGGAAGGACCCACCTTTCACCTCGATTCCACGGCTGAATAGCCGTGGCCGAATTGAAGCGCCGACGCGGCATTGGCGTCATTTAAAAGCAGCATCGGATTCCACGGCTGAATAGCCGTGGCCGAATTGAAGCCCTCTGGCGCTGTCTTCTTGGCTGCTGCGAGAAGCGATTCCACGGCTGAATAGCCGTGGCCGAATTGAAGCAACCTGAAGCCGTGAAAGATACTTCAAAAAGGCCATGATTCCACGGCTGAATAGCCGTGGCCGAATTGAAGCCTTCGCGGGTTTTCCCCAACGACCAGGGTCAACGTGATTCCACGGCTGAATAGCCGTGGCCGAATTGAAGCGTGCTCAGGCACGACTACGGCCCAGGTCTGGTCTGGATTCCACGGCTGAATAGCCGTGGCCGAATTGAAGCTGTCGCGCGAATCCATCATGTTCAAAACAAATCCACTCGATTCCACGGCTGAATAGCCGTGGCCGAATTGAAGCTGTATTTCGCGGGACTGCGAGCACTTGTCGCCCCAACAGATTCCACGGCTGAATAGCCGTGGCCGAATTGAAGCTCTATCTCCATTTGATCGTAATGATTTTCAATCAAGATTCCACGGCTGAATAGCCGTGGCCGAATTGAAGCCTAGCCCCCACCCTAACTGAATCGTAGCCAGCCAGGATTCCACGGCTGAATAGCCGTGGCCGAATTGAAGCCAATCTGCAAAAAAAGCCACACTGCCAGAACCAGTTGATTCCACGGCTGAATAGCCGTGGCCGAATTGAAGCTCAGGCCGAGATGGCGAAGATCGAAGCCGATGCTGAGGATTCCACGGCTGAATAGCCGTGGCCGAATTGAAGCCGATTGCCGTGGATTCGGCAACTCGTTCGTCGATGAGATTCCACGGCTGAATAGCCGTGGCCGAATTGAAGCTATTATGACGGCGTGCCCATCGGTACGCTTGTCTCCGATTCCACGGCTGAATAGCCGTGGCCGAATTGAAGCGGCAGGGAGATCGACGACAGGTAGCTGGGAGTTTGCGATTCCACGGCTGAATAGCCGTGGCCGAATTGAAGCCAGGCCTGACGGCCGACCAGCGGGGATCCTTAGCTATGGATTCCACGGCTGAATAGCCGTGGCCGAATTGAAGCGCCGCGCCACTCAGGAGTACTGGTCGAAGCCAGCTCGATTCCACGGCTGAATAGCCGTGGCCGAATTGAAGCTCGCCCCAAGCCGCATTTTCAGCAGACTCGGCCAACGAGATTCCACGGCTGAATAGCCGTGGCCGAATTGAAGCGTGCCAACCGAGGACGGGCTTGACGAAATCGATTGCGGATTCCACGGCTGAATAGCCGTGGCCGAATTGAAGCATGCGCTGGTCGGGCGATAGGTCGGGAGTGTGACACGATTCCACGGCTGAATAGCCGTGGCCGAATTGAAGCCCAGTATCACTTGGCAATTTGACTTCTTCTCCGATAGATTCCACGGCTGAATAGCCGTGGCCGAATTGAAGCCCAGATTTATTCAAAGATGAAGTCCATGCCTACGGACCGATTCCACGGCTGAATAGCCGTGGCCGAATTGAAGCCGGTCCACAGCCACCGGCACGCCGAGTAACTGCGTCAGGATTCCACGGCTGAATAGCCGTGGCCGAATTGAAGCCGAGAAGAGAAGCCACACTGGAACCCGGTCAAACCCTCGATTCCACGGCTGAATAGCCGTGGCCGAATTGAAGCCTGGCGCTCCGGAGCGGCCCAAGTCACCGACTTGGGGATTCCACGGCTGAATAGCCGTGGCCGAATTGAAGCACCATGCAGACGGTGTCCTATGCAATATCACGGCGATGATTCCACGGCTGAATAGCCGTGGCCGAATTGAAGCCGCCAGGGGATTCAATATGCAATAAAATAGCACTCACGATTCCACGGCTGAATAGCCGTGGCCGAATTGAAGCCCAGGAGCCACCGTTCCAACCAAGTTCGGCCAGAACAGATTCCACGGCTGAATAGCCGTGGCCGAATTGAAGCACCGCGCGCTCAGCGCGGGGTATGGATCGCAGCCGGGGATCTCGCCATCGGCGACGAGCTGCTCGACTCGCACGGCAACTGGCTGCCGGTCGTCGATCTGTTGGCGACGGGGCAAGTCGAGCTGGTTTACAACCTCCGCGTCGCCGATTACCATACCTACTTCGTCGGCGACGAGTCGTGGGGCTTCGCGCTTTGGGCGCATAATGCGTACAGCACAAACAAAATCGGCAGGATCGGCGAGGCAATGGCGGTTGACAAATTAATCCGCAAGAGGGGGTTTGGATCAGCAAGCTGGTCAGGCCAGCAACTCCTCAGCCACGCGGCCGCTGATGTCGGTGAGCCGGTAGTCGCGCCCCTGGTGGCGGAAGACGAGTTTGGTGTGATCGACGCCGAGCAGATGGAGGATCGTGGCCTGAAAGTCGTGGACGTGGATGCCGCCGTCGACCAGGTTGTAGCCGAAATCGTCGGTTTGCCCATGGCAGAGTCCCGCCTTGACGCCGCCACCCGCCATCCAGAGCGAAAAGCAGCGCGGGTGATGATCGCGTCCAAAGTTACCCGGGTTGATTTTGCCTTGGGAGTAGGCGGTTCGGCCAAACTCCCCGCCCCAAATGACCAAGGTGTCTTCCAATAGACCGCGCTGTTTCAGGTCGCGGACCAAGGCGGCGGAGGCCCGGTCAGTGGTCTGACATTGCCGCTTGATCTCGTTGGGCAGGTTGCCGTGGTGGTCCCAGTCGCGGTGGTAAAGCTGGATGTAGCGCACGCCGCGTTCCACGAGCCGCCGGGCCAAGAGGCAGTTGTTGGCATAAGAAGCCTTGCCAGGTTCGGCGCCGTACATCTCCAAAATTTTGCTGGGTTCCTGGCTGAGGTCCATCAACTCGGGCACGCTGGTCTGCATCTTGAAGGCCATTTCGTAGGCATTGATCCGCGTGGCAATTTCCGGATCGCCCACGGCATCGAGTTGCATGCGGTTGAGCGCTTGCACGCCATCGAGAATCTCGCGCCGCGTCTGCGGATCCATGCCCGGGGGATTTTGGACGTAGAGCACGGGATCGCCGGCGGAGCGGAATTGCACGCCCTGGAATTTGCCAGGAAGAAAACCATTGCCCCAATAGCGGGTTTGCAGCGGCTGGCCGCCCGCTCCCGAGAGCAGGACGACGTACTCCGGCAAGTTCTTGTTCACGCTGCCCAGGCCGTAGGCAACCCAGGCGCCGATGGTTGGCCGGCCGGGCTGTTGATGTCCCGAAAGGAGGAACGTCACAGCGGGATCATGATTGATCGGCTCGGTGTACATCGAGCGCACCAAACACAGTTCATCCATGATCTGCCCGGTGAAGGGGAGCATCTCGCTAATTTCCGTGCCCGCTTTGCCGCAGCGAACGAATTTGTGAGACGGCCCCACGAGCAGCAGTTTGTCCTGGCCCGAGGTCATGCCGGTGATGCGTTGGCCCTTGCGAATCGAGTCTGGCAATTCCTGACCCGTGCGTTCGGTTAAAACGGGCTTGGGATCGAATAAATCGAGATGGGAAGGCGCTCCGGATTGAAACAGGTAAATGACACGTTTGGCCTTTGGGGCATGATGGAGTTTGTTTAAAATGCCATGACTGGTCAATGGATCGGTGACCGTGTCGCCTGCATGGAGAAGAGAAGCCAGGGCCAGACCGCCCAAACAGGAGGTCGAATGACGCAAGAACGTGCGGCGATTGATCGCCCAAGCCCAGTCCTGTCCGTGGATCATGCCCTATCCCCTGCCCTTAAGTCATTAGTTTTTCGTGATGGTTTCGTCGAGATTAAACAGCAGATTCGCCATGGCGGTCCAGGCCGCGAGGTCGGTTGCTGCGATGTCCTTCGGTAGCGGCGCTTCGCCCACTTGGATCAGCTTCTTGGCCGCCTCCGGTTCGGCAGTCCATTTTTCATATTGACGATGGTAGAATGCCACCAGCCATTTCAATTCCTCGGGATTGGGCGGCCGGCTCGTGCACCATTCAAAAGCATATTGCACGCGTTCCGTGACACTTTGCCCCCCTTCGTTGATGATGCGGGCCGCGAATACTCTGGCTGCTTCCACGAAAATGGGATCGTTGAGAAGCGTCAAGGCTTGAAGGGGCGTATTGGTCACGGGCCTGCGGTCGCAGCATAATTCCCGATTCGGCGCATCGAATGCGCTGAGGCTCGGGTGGGGCAAGGATCGCTTCCAGTAGACATATAAGCCTCGACGATACAAATCCTGTCCACGGCTTTGCTCGTAAGTTTGCGAACTGAAACCGCCGCCAAAGGCGACTTGCTCCCACAAACCAGGCGGTTGATAAGGCTTGATGCTTGGCCCGCCGATGCGGGGATCGAGCAGGCCGCTGATGGCGAGAGCTGCATCGCGAATCATCTCCGCCTGTAGGCGCAGCCTGGGGCCTCGCATGAAGAAACGGTTCTCGGGGTCCGCCCGAAGCATGGCGGGGGTCACTTTGGTTTGTTGTCGGTAAGTGGCGGAAGTCGCCAGGTAACGCATCATCGCCTTGATGTTCCATGGGCGTTCCGCGCCGCTGCCGATGGGAGCTGGCGTTGGGTTCAACCATTCCGCAGCGAGCCAATCCAGCAATTCCGGATGGCTGGGCCAATCCCCTTGAGCGCCGAACTCCTCCGTGGATTTGACGATGCCATGGCCAAAGAACTGCTCCCAGTAGCGGTTGAGTGTGACCCGGGCCGTTAGGGGATGTTTGGGGTCCACTAGCCAGCGGGCCAGGTCGAGCCGATTGGCGGCTTTCTCCACGGGCCAGGCGAGCAGGAATTGGGGAACATCGCCGGTGACCGGTTCCCCCTTGGCCCGGAAGTCGCCGCGTTTGAGGACGTGCGTCATGCGCGGTTGTGGCAATTCCTCCATGACCATGGTCGTGGGAATTTTATTCTCCAAGTCGGTCAAGCTTTTCTGCATGGCGTCTTGGGCTTCGGTCATGGGTTTGAAGCGATCCCGCGTTGCGGGATGAACGCGTTGAATGAAGAACTCCTTGAGGGCAAGTTGTTCCTGATCACTGCGCTGATCCTGTTTTTTCTTCATCGCGTCGCGGACGGAAGGAGGCAGTTGGCTTTGCCGATTCATGGTTTCCCAGCGCTGCCAGGCGGCAAATGAATCGAACGAATCTTGGGCTTGCGGCAATTGACTTTGAATCCCCGCGCGATCCCAGGCGACAGTTCCGCCAAACTGTGTAAAAGCCATACCGCGCACCAACGCGCCGGGTGTCAAGCCCACGGCTTTGGCCGGCACTTGAACCCTCACCCATCGGCCCGCGGGAGGCAGTGGCCCGGCATGAAAGCGGCTCGGCGTGCCATCCACGCCCCAGGGGATGTGGCTTTCGCCCCAATACGCGCGGTGTTCCCAGGCGCCATTGTTCCACTGCAGCATGATCTGCTTGGGCGGGTTGGCTGGATCGATGAAGACATAGGCGAAGAGGTGGTCGTTGACCCCGATTCGCAGATAGTCCGCCGCATTTTCGAAGAAATGTTGACTCAATCCCTGGGCGGTGCGGATCATGGATCGGCGGCCCGAGAGCACTTCCATGTCGTGGACCGTCTGCCATTGCCAACCAGTCATTCCCCCCGCGCTGTTGGCCTGTCCTCCAGCGGGAACGTCGTCATCCACCCAGACGTATTCCTTGAAGGCCATCGTTGGGGAAGATTCCGACTCGGCGGGCCAAGCAATGCTCTGCATCTCCTGATTCATGCGCGATTGCAAGGTTTGTATTTCACGCGTCAGCTCTTCTTTCTTCTTTACGTCCTCTGAAGACGGTACTTTCATGCTGGGCACGGGATTGCTTTGTTGGCCATCTAACCCCTTCTCCGGCACATTGTGAAAGATGGCATAGAGACGATAAAAATCCTTTTGCGTGAACGGATCATATTTATGGTCATGACATTCCGCGCAGGTCATGGTCGAGCCTAGCCAAACGGTGGCCGTGGTATTCACGCGATCGACGATGTATTTGGTGAGGTATTCATCGGGATCGGCTCCGCCTTCGAAATTGACCATGACATTGCGATGAAATCCCGTGGCGATGCGCTGCTCCAAGGTCGGCTGGTCGAGCAAGTCGCCGGCCAGTTGTTCGATGGTAAATTGATCGAAAGGCATATTGCGATTGAAGGCGTCGATCACCCAGTCGCGCCATTTCCACATGTCGCGGTGATTGTCGATGTGATAGCCATTGGTGTCGGCGAAGCGCGCCAGATCGAGCCAATGGACGGCCCAGCGTTCGCCGAAACGGGGCGAGGCTAATAATCGATCCACGAGTTTTTCATAAGCGTTGGCGTCCGTGTCTTGGACGAACGCTTTGATTTCTTCAGGGGTGGGGGGCAAGCCGGTGAGATCGAAGGTGAGCCGGCGGATCAAAGTCGTTCGGTCCGCTTCGGGAGAAGGTTGCCAGCCGTGTTGTTCGAGGTGGGCCAATACAAAGTAATCGATGCCATTTTTCGGCCAATTCATGTGTTTGATGGACGGCAGAGGGGGACGCTGAACCGGTTTGTACGACCAATGATCCTCCCAAGCGGCCCCCTGCTCGATCCAGCGCTTGAGCAAGTCAATTTGAGCTTCGGACAAGGGTTTGCCGAACTCCGGCGGCGGCATCAGATGGGCTTCATCGTCGCTGCTGATCCGTTGCCATAGTTCCGATTTTTCGGGATGGTTTGGCACCAAGGCGATGGCGCCCGACTTCAAGGCAGTCAAAGCGGCGTTGCGCTGGTCCAGTCGAAGGCCGGCCTTGCGCTGCCCTTCATCCGGCCCGTGGCAGGCAAAGCAATGATTTGACAACACCGGCCGAATATCGCGATTATAATCGATCTTGCCTTTTGGGGTGGAGGTTGTTGAGGGCGCGGGGCTTTCCGTCCATCCCATCGGCATGATGAGATAGAAGCATTGCAACCATCCTAAACAGACGAGGAGTGGACCAGTGCGGTTCATCGTTCCTCCTGAGCAGAGGCGGCGGGCAGTCCCTTGTTAACCTAGGGTCACGGACACTTGGGGTAGGCCGTATCTTATTTTACCATCGTAATCGCTTCCTGCCAGGATGGAAGAGCAAATCAAGTGAAAGGTATGCAGTCATGCGCGGATATCGGGCCATGGTCCAACTTTTACCGATGCTAACAATGTTGTTCACCAGCCTGGCCTGGGGCCAAAGGCCCGTTCCCGCCCCCTATCAGGCAGGCCGATCGGTTACGTATGCCACGCATGGCATGGTGGCCTGTGCCCATCCCCTGGCCGCTCAAATCGGACTCGATGTTCTGAAACAAGGCGGCAATGCCATCGACGCCGCGATTGCTGTCAATGCCGCGCTGGGTGTCATGGAACCCACCTCTTGCGGTATCGGTGGCGATCTCTTTGCCATCGTCTGGGATGCGAAGACCCAAAAACTCCACGGTCTCAACGCCAGTGGTCGTTCCCCCTACAAGGCCACACGAGAATATTTCATCGAACGCGGGATGAAAGCGATTCCCTATAAAGGTCCATTAAGCTGGTCCGTGCCTGGCTGCGTGGATGGCTGGGAACAACTCCGGCAACGCTTCGGCACCTGGACGATGGCACAAATCCTCAAACCGGCTATCCAATACGCCGAGGAAGGGTTTCCGGTCACTGAAGTCATCGCAGGTTATTGGCGGGCATCGGAACGGATGTTGTCTCGTTCGCCGGAAGGTGCCGAGACTTTTTTGATCCAAGGTCGAGCACCCCGGGCAGGCGTCATTTTCAAGAATCCTTTGCTGGCCAAAAGCTATCGGGAAATTGCCGAGCATGGCCGGGACGCCTTCTACCGAGGGCGGCTCGCCAGAGAGATGGTTGCTTTTTCCGATAAGCATGGAGGATTATTTAGCCTCAAGGATTTCGAGGATCACTCCTCTTCATGGGTTGATCCCGTAAGCACGACCTATCGCGGCTACGATGTATGGGAACTTCCCCCCAATGGCCAAGGCATCGCTGCTCTGCAAATGCTCAATATGCTGGAGCCGTATGACCTGAAAAAGATGGGGCCGAAATCGGCGGATTATTGGCATCTGTTCATCGAAGCGAAAAAGTTGGCTTTTGCCGATCGTGCACGCTTTTACGCTGATCTTGATTTCGCTCCCATACCCGTCAAGGAACTGATTAGCAAACCCTATGCCGAACAAAGACGCAAACGGATCCTCATGAATCAGGCCGCGGCAGGGGTGGAAGCCGGTGATCCCAAAATCGGTCAAGGCGACACGACCTATCTGTGCGTGGTGGACTCCCAACGCAACTGTGTATCGCTGATTCAAAGCAATTATGCCGGCTTCGGTTCGGACTATTTCCCAACGGGTTTAGGATTTGGCTTACAGAATCGCGGCACGCTCTTCAGCCTGGATGAAAACCACCCCAACCGCCTCGAGCCGCATAAGCGTCCCTTCCACACCATCATTCCTGGCTTTGTCACCTACCAGGGAAAGCCCTATTTCGTCTTCGGCGTCATGGGAGGCGACATGCAACCTCAAGGCCACGTGCAGGTGCTGAACAACCTGATCGATTTCGGCATGAATGTGCAGGCGGCGGGGGAAGCGCCGCGCATCGAACACGTCGGTTCCGCCACGCCGACTGGCCAGCCTGAGGAACCCAAAGGCGGTATCGTGCAATATGAACTTGGCATGGACCCCGCCCTTGTGCAAGAATTGAAGAAGCGCGGCCACGTCCTGCGCGAGGTCAGACGCAACGGCGGTGGATATCAAGGCATCTTAATTGACCCGGTTACGCAGGTTCTCTTGGGGGGCACGGAGGCTCGCAAGGACGGCATGGCTGTTGGTTATTAATGGGATTTGGATAAGAGTACATGTCGCCACCTTCTGATTCATCGACGAAGATTACCCCCGGTTCGTCCGACGCCATGGCGCCCCTGGCCGATCAAGTCACGGACTTGCCTTCCGTCCAGCAAAACGAGGTCAGTTGGTTTACCCCCAATGCAAGGACGGTTGTGGGCGGGGAGGACGATTGGCCCTGGAAAGCTCCACGAGACTTCCCCCTGCCCCAGATACCGGGATATCGCATCGAGCAAGAAATCGGCCGCGGCGGCATGGGCGTGGTGCTCAAAGCCCATGACGAAGCGCTCCATCGCCCAGTTGCCATCAAAATGGTGTTGAATGGCGAGTTCGCCGATGCGCGCGACTTGCAGCGCTTTCGCGCGGAAGCCCAGGTCATCGCTCAACTGCGTCATCCCCACATCGTGAATATTTTCAGCATTGGCGACGTGGCTGGCCGGCCCTATTTTGCCTTGGAATATCTGCCTGGTGGAACGCTCGCGGACCGCATCCTGGGTCGAGTTCAGGAACCTCGTGCATGTGCTGAATTGATGGTGCAAATAGCCAAGGCCATCCACCATGCCCACGCTCAAGGAATCATTCACCGCGACTTAAAGCCCAACAACATCCTCTTTGATGCGGAGCAAATTCCCCGGATCACCGACTTCGGCTTAGCCAAGCTCATCCAGGATCAATCCCTCCAAGCCGATGCGCAGCGCTCGCCATTGACCCGAGCCGGCATGATCGTGGGAACCCCGCAATACATGGCCCCCGAGCAAGCCAGCGGCGGGACGGAACCGATCACGCCATCCGTTGACGTCTATTCCCTGGGCGTCATCTTGTATGAAATGCTGACGGGACGCCGACCCTTCGATGCGGTCCATCCCATTGACGTCTTCATGCGCGTGCGCACCGAGGAACCGATCCCTCCACGTTTGTTGCAGCCCTCGATTCCCAAGGACCTGGAGACGATTTGCCTGAAATGCTTGGCCAAAATGCCAACGCATCGCTACGAGTCCGCGTTGGCCATGGCGAAAGACTTGGAGCGCTTTCTGAACCATGAGCCTATCTTGGCGCGTCCCGCCGGTTGGTTGGAAAAGAGTCTCAAATGGGTGCGGCGCCATCCCTCATGGTCCCTGGCGATCCTCATATTGTTTCTAAGTGTATTGGTCATTGGCATCATCAATTGGGTTTACACCAGCAAGCTGGAATTGGCCCTCAAGGATGTCAGCCAGGCTCGTTCCGAGGAGATGAAACAACGCGAACGGGCCGAGGAGAATTTCGACCGCGCGGTTCGCACGATCGAGGATTTGCTGCTCCGCGTGGGAGCGGATCGGTTGGTCGGCGTCCCGCACATGGATGAAATTCGCAGGGATATTTTGCAAGACGCCCTGAAACGCTTTAAGGAATTATTCACTCAGGAATCAAGCCGGCCGCAACTGAAGCGCCAAATCGCACGATCACTTTCGGTCATGGGCGTCTTGGAAGAGCGTTTGGGGACTTTCAAGGAAGCGGAACTTCACCTGAGCGAAGCATGGACGATCTTTGAAGAACTGCTGCGGCAAGACCCGAACCGCGAAGATTGGCTGGATGGCTTGGACACCACGCTGCAAAGTCTGGCCAGGACGCGCCGCGCCATGGGACAATATGCGGCAGCACAAGCCGTCGTGGATCGACTCAAGCAGTTGCGCGAGGTCCGCCTCCTGCATTTTCCAGATGACGTGAATAAACGCATCGCCATGGCAGCGTTCCTCAACGACCATGTTTACACTATGCACTATGAACAAGGTCGACTCCAAGAAGCCATCGCCGCGCTTAAACAAGGTTATCAGCAAATTACCCTGATCCAAGCGGATGCGCCGAACCATTTAGAACTCCGCCGTTTGGCGATATTACTCAGTTCGAATTTAGCCAAGGATATGCAGGAAAGCGATCCACTCTGCTTGTACTACTGCACGCAGGCCATGGCCCAATTGCGGAAGCTCTCATCGCATGAACTGCACATGCCTGAATTTCGCTACTATGCAGCGGTGGTAGAGCGAAGGTTTGCTGAAATCCAAGCGAAAATTGGCTTTTCGTCCGACAAAGTCCTCGCTCATTTAGAATCTTCCACCCATCATGCGGAAGGGTTGGTGCGTGAATTTCCCGCGGTTCCCCTTTATAAGCAAACGCTGGCACTTTCTTTGGATCGTCAGGCCGAGTATCTGTTTCGGTTTCACCCCGAACGTTATGCGGAATGTCTAACTTTACGAACCAAAGCGGAGGAACTTTTGTCTGGGCTGTTGACCAAACCTCAAGGGGATTCCCACCAATTGCAGCATCAGCTTGCTGGCGTTCTGCATAACCAAGCAAGTTTGCTGCACTACCGCAAGGAGTGGGAAGGAGCCATCAGTTATTTAGAAAAGGCCATGTCGCATACCAAGGCCGCCCTGCGGGCCGCACCGCAAAATCCTGCCTATTTATTGTACTTGCAGAATCACTTGCATTCCTTGGGGTTGATCCACGCCCAGCTTGGGAGAATCGAGCGTTGTGAAGACTATCTAATGCAACTTAAAGACTTAAGCCCGAAACAACCTGAAGCAGGTGTGATTGCTGCCAGGCTCTATTTGTTTCTAGCAGACCAAATTCAATCTTCGACGATGCCTGACAAGGAAAAACCACCGATCATTGAACGCTGTTGCCAATCATCCTTGGCGGCCCTGGAACTAGCTCGTCGAAGCGGCTTCAACATCACATCCACGATGCTCGGTCATGCACGATTTCAGCGTTTGCAATCAAGACCTGATTTTCAAGCTTGGCGCGAGCTAAATCGTTTCGAAAAAAATAAGCCCTGAACCGCTACGTCAAAATAGCGAACATGGCAAATTTGTGCCGATTACTCCGCGCATTCAGATCCTGACGATTGCACTTATCCTTTGGATTGCACAAAGACTTCCGAACGCACCGACGATACTTCGCATGGGGATGGTTGATTCCGTCTTTGTGAACATGCATTGATCAGCTTGGAGATGAGCAGATGATCTGCCGCATGTGGCCATGGGTATGGGCGAGTGTGGTTGGGCTAGGTTGGCTTGCCTGGCCCTGTTGGGTGTTGTCCCAATCGGCATCCCCTGAAGGACGCCAAACCACGACCACAGCGCAAATGGACAAGGACGGTTCGCTCATCCTTGTGCAACATCAATTGGGAGCAACACCCTCTGAACCATCGGTTCCCATGCCTCATGTTCCCATGGTAATGGAATCGCCTGAATCGTTCAGCGTGCCGATCACGCCGACGGTCTTCGCGGACGTTTGCCGTTGGCAAATGGGTTGGCCCACGCCTGAATTTTACATCCCTAATTGGCAAAGCGCGGCCAGACATGTGGACAGTGCCCTGATTGGCAACCGCATGCGCTTGCGTTGGGACTTGGGATACAAGATGGATCGTCCCGATCGAGCCGAATTTTTTACGGCCCGCAATCGCACGGTTTTTGATGGACGCGGATTGGCTCGACCGGAGACCAGCGTGGACGCCCAGGAGTTAGCCGTTTACTTGGAAACCGCTCTGGCGTCTCGATTTTCCGTCTTCATGGAGATGCCATCACGGTATCTCAATCCCGAACAAAACGACAATGCTTACGGGTGGGGCGACCTTAATTTTGGCTTTAAAGTCATGTTTGCGGTGGATGAAACCGTTTGGCGGACGTTTCAATTGCGCGTACATTCTCCCGCGGGCGACCATGACCGCGGCATGGGCACGGGACACTGGACCATTGAGCCAGGCCTATTAGTTTTTCAAAAACTCACCCCGTTTTTGAATCTCGAAGCCGAGCTGCGCGATTGGATCCCCATTGATGGCACCGTCACTGCGGGGAATGTGCTGCGGTTTGCCTTTGGACTCAGCCACGATTTGATGCATACCAGCAGCGGCTACCTGATCCGGCCTGTCGCGGAGATCATCGGTTGGAAGGTCTTGCGCGGTGAAGCCACGGCGAGTTATCCCGCGGATCCCTTCGGCGCTACCTTCAACACCATCTCGGAATCCAATCGCGACACCATCATCAATGGAGCGTTTGGCGTGCGGATTGGTTCCGAAGTCGCCGATGTCTATTTGGGCTATAGCAAAGCACTGACGGGTCCAGCCTGGTTCAATAATGCCATGCACGTGGAATTCCGCATCAACTATTGATTCCATTGTGCTGCTCAATGCAAGGTCGATCGGGAGTTCGAACGCCATGCGTGCATCGTGCACCATCCTCCTGCTTTTCCTCCTTGCAACCGGCTGCAGTCGAGCCTGGTATCGACGCGACGCCGATCAAGAAACCTATGCCGCTGTCCATGAGCGCAACGCCCAAACCTGGCAATTTCCTCCCTTCCACCTCAACAAACCGCCCGAATCGCGGCTACACGATCCTTACAATCCTGATCGGAGTCCCAGACCCCCGGACGATCTGGCGGCGCATCAGTACATGCAGCGGGTGCATCGCTTTAGGGGTTACCGCCATTGGGATGACCATGGCGTGCTCGATGAGGTTGAAGATCCTGCTTGGCTCGATTGGCTGCCGCGCGAACCGGATGGCGCTGTGTTGCTGACTCCCGAACGGTCCCTCGAACTGGGTCAATTGAATAGCAGAGAGTACCAATCGGTCGTCGAATCGTTGTATCTCAATGCCCTGAGTCTAACGCTCAACCGCTTTGAATTCTCAACTCAATGGTTTTTAACAGGGGCTTTATTCTACGACCATTTTGGCGCCAGCAGCCTGCCCACGGAAAGCAATACATTGAGCCTGTCATCCAATTTTGGCTTCACTCAAGCCTTCGCCGCGGGAGGACAGTTGTTTGTCGACCTGGCGAATTCGTTCGTATGGCAATACACGGGCCGGCATGAAGTGATCTCGAGTAATCTGGCGGTCACGTTCGTCCAGCCCTTGCTGCGCCGGGCGGGCCGCGAGGTGCGGCTCGAAAGTCTCACCCAGGGAGAACGCGATTTGCTCTATGCCGTGCGGGAATTCGCGCGGTTTCGCAAGCAATTTTATCTCAATGTGGCCGTGAATGGTTATCGCGGCTTGCTGCTGCAAGTACAGAGCATACGCAACCTCGAATCCAATCTGGTCAGCCAAGAGCAAAATCTGCGGCTGCATGACGCCCTCTTTGCGGCGGGTGAAGTGTCGCTGGTTCAGGTCGACCAGGTGCTGCTCAGTTATCAACAAGCCAAAGTGTCCGTTCTTCAGGCGCGAACCAATCTCGAAAACAGCTTCGATAGTTACAAGTTCACGCTGGGTTTGCCCCCGGGGCTGCCTATCCGCCTGGATGATGGGTTGTTGCAGCCCTTTCAATTCAACTCCATCGAGATCGCCAAGCTGCAAGAGGAGCTCGATCTCTTCCTGTCGCGTTATCGCGAAAAGAACGCGGCTCCTCCCGTGGAGGAGTTGCAAACCGGCTTCGAGCAATTGCTTCACTATGAAGCCAAGGTCAAGGATCAGCTTCAGAGCGTATTTCAGGAGCATGCAGCGTGGACGCAGCGGCTGGGCAGCCCGCGCCCCAACGAAGACGAGGAATTGAAACGCGAACGCATCGCCCTTGGCCAGTTGCAGAAACAACTCGACCTCGTGGCCAAAGACATCCCCGCTCGGATCCAGGCCATTCGCTCCGATCTGGGGCAGGTGCGCGAAGCCACGAAACAGCAGGATTGGGAGCGGCTTCAACGGCGAACGCGCGAAATGAGCGATTTGGTCTCCCAAATATTCGTCATTCAAACGCAAATTCGCGTCTATGCAGTGCAGTTAACCCCGTTTCCGTTTCAGGAACCGGAAGCGATTCGCATTGCCTTGGACCAACGGCTCGACCTGATGAATGAACGCGCGCGCGTCGTCGATGCCTGGCGCCGCATCACTGTGGCGGCCGATGGGCTTGAGCCTGGCTTGAACCTGGTGGTCAATGCCAATCTGGCCAATGATCCCACCTCGGACCGACTCATGGATTTTTCCGCTCAAGCCAGCCGGTATCGAGTGGGGGTGCAGTTTGACGGCCCCCTCAACCGTCAAGCCGAGCGCAATTCGTACCGCGCCAGCCTGATTGGTTATCAACGCGCGCGCCGCAATTACATGGCCTCCGAAGATCAAATCGTGCAGTCGATTCGGCGTAATTTACGGCAATTGGAAACGGATCGGCTCAATTTCAATATTGCCCGGCAAAGTCTGATCGCGGCGGCTCGTCAAGTCGAGGCGACGCGCGAACGCTTACTTTTAGGTGGACAAGCTGGACCTCAAACCGGTACGCTGGATATATTGCGAGCTTTGGATTCCCTCTTGGGCGCCAAGCAGACCTTGATAAGTATTTGGGTGAATTATGAGATAGGCCGGCAGCAGTTACTATTCGATTTGGAATTGTTGGAATTGGATGATCGAGGATTTTTCAGCCATGAGTCTCCCTTCGGAAACCTCCGCGCTGGAAAAACCCCTTCCCCCTGAGCCTTCCGCTCACGTGGACCAAGCCCGGTCGGAGTTGCAGAGTCAACTCTCCTTTTTGAACCAGGATGCAGACAGCGATGGTTCCATCATGCTCTTCGCGGTTCCCAAGCAGCGGAAGGGGCGATGGCGATGGGGTCTGTTGCTCATCTTGCTGGTTGCCTTGGGATTTTCCTACCGCTATTGGCCGACGGCGACAACGGCTATAAAGGAAGTCACGGTTCGAGCCACGATGGGGGATATGCTGATCTCGGTCACCGAGCGGGCTGATATCGAAAGCGCCTCGACGGTGGATGCGCGGGTGGAAATGGAAGGAGAAGCGAGCAAGATCATAGAAATTTTGCCGGAAGGCACGCAAGTCACCAAGGGCCAGGTGGTCGTGCGGCTCGACGTGGACAAGTTGAACACGCAGCACTCGGATCAATTGATCAAGGCCAAGCAGGCCGAGGGGAAGGCCAAGGCGGCCAAGGAAGAGTTGGCCGTGGCCAAGAACAAGGCGGAAAGCGACATCAGCCAGGCCCAACTGAAGCTTGAATTGGCGATATTGGATTATGAACAATATTTGGAAGGGGATTACAAGGTCGAGCTGGACAATCTCCGCGGCGAGATCGCCCTTTCCGAGAAAGATTTGCTGGAAGCCAAGGATAAGTTGGAAAAATACCGCGATTACTTGCGGAAAGGGTTTGGCACCCCGGATGAGTTGACGCGCAAGGAAATGGAAGTCCGCCGCTTCGAGCATTTCCTTGATCGCAATAAAGCCAAGCTGTTCGTGCTGGAAAAGTTCACCCGCAAGCGTCAGATTGCTGAACGCAAAGCCAAGGCCGAGGACGCTCAGAGGGAATTGGAACGGACCAGAAGCACGTCGGCCTCGAGCATCGCCAAAGCGGAAAGCGAATTAGAAGCCGCCTTGGTCACGGCCGAATTGGAAAACAAACGTCTGGAACGAATCACCAAGCAACTGGAGAGCGGCGTTATTCGCGCTCCTCAAGACGGCATCCTGGTCTACTTCAAGCGGCCCTGGGATATCGATGCCCGCATTCAACCCGGTGCCATGGTCTATTTTCAACAAACCGTGTTCAGCATTCCCGATTTGTCCCGGATGCGCGCCAAACTGAAAATCCACGAATCCCTGATTAAAAAGGTGACCAAGGGTTTGACCGCGGAGATTCGCACCCCAGCACTGCCCGGCGTTGTGCTCCATGGAACGGTGCAGAGCGTGGCGACCTTGGCGGATACCATGGGCTATTGGGACGAACGCGGCGTCAAGGAGTATCTCACCAGCGTCAGCATTGACGACCTTCCTCAGGACTCTGGGATCAAGCCAGGGATGTCGGCGGAGGTGAAAATTAAAATCAAGGAGCTTAAGGCCGTCGTGCAATTGCCCATTCAGGCCGTTGCTGAGTGGGAGGGGAAGTATTACGTATACTTGCTGCAGGATGGACAATTTGAACGCACGGAGGTCAAGATCGGGGACAACAACGAAAAGTACATGGAAATCAAGGAAGGCATCCAACCCAATGATCAGGTCCTTTTAAACGCGCGCACTCGACTCTTCTCTGAAATTAAAAAGAGCCAAGCGGACTCTTCCGCACCCAGCGTTTCCATCACCCCGACTACACCTTCAGAGTAATTGGGGAACCCGGTCATGTTCTTTGATACTTCCCTGCATCTATTGCGATTGGGTTTGAAGAATATCCTGGTACACCGCTTGCGCTCCGCTCTTACGGTGCTTGGCATTGTCCTCGGCGTGGCTTCCGTGATCATCATGCTCGCGGTCGGCGAGGCGGCGCGATTTCAAGCCCTTAGCCAAATTGAACAGTTAGGGGCCACGAATGTCATCGTCCGCAGCGTCAAGCCCATGGAGAAGCCCAAACAATCCAACCAAAGGCAGCTTCTATTAACGTATGGCTTAACGAAAGGCGATTTGGATCGGCTCGAATCGATCCCGCACGTTAAATCCGCGACGCCCTTGAGGGAATTTCGCCGCGAGATCAGCTACAAGGAGCGCAAGATCGATGGCCGCATCGTTTCCGTCATGCCCCATTATTTTGAGGCCAATGGACTTCAATTGGCGCATGGCCGATTGTTGACGCCCCGCGATCATGACCTGGTGGCCAACGTGGCGGTCATTGGGTCGGAGACGGCCGATCGACTCTTTCCGGTCGATGATCCCATTGGCCGATCCATCAACGTCAATAACCAATTTTTCATCGTCATCGGCGTGACGGCATATCGCGCTGCGTCCGCCGGAGTGGGGAGCAGTCTTTCCGCGCAAGATTATAACCGCGATGTTTATATTCCTTTCTCGACAGATCAACAGCGCATCGGCAAGCTGCTGTTCAATCGCCGGGCCGGGGCCATCGAGTTGGAAAAATTGGAAATCAGTCAAGTCAGCCTGGCCATCGATGGGATCGACCAAGTTCGCCGCACGGCTGAAGTGATTCAAGATTTAATGGATCGCTATCATCCCGATCAAGACGTGGCCGTGGTCATTCCCTTGGACTTGATTGAGAAAGCGGAACAGACCCAGCGGCTGTTTACGTTGGTGTTGGGCGCCATCGCGTCGATTTCCCTCATGGTCGGCGGCATCGGCATCATGAACATCATGCTCGCCACGGTCACGGAGCGAACCAGGGAAATCGGCATCCGCCGTGCTTTGGGAGCCAAGCAACGCGACATCATTTGGCAATTCTTGACGGAAACGATGGTCCTTTCCAGCGTGGGCGGGACGCTGGGAGTGATGCTCGGCGTGGGCGGGGCCATGGGGGTGAATGAGTTTTTTGAATTTCCAACGATCTTGACCACGTGGTCGCTGCTTTTGGCCTTTAGTGTGTCCATTGTGCTGGGGCTGTTCTTCGGCATCTATCCCGCCGTCCGTGCCGCTCAATTGGACCCAATCGAAGCCTTGCGGCATGAGTGAAACTTATGGGTTTGCAACCCACGCCGTGTTTCGACATCATGCACCCCGATCAACTTTATTGACGAGACAACCAGCCATGAAGCTGCCTTGTAAACTCTTATGGTTCTGCATCGCTCTGATGACGTTGGCGGGGTCGCCCCTGCACGCACAATCGGATCGGCCCCATTTGATCATCATGATGACGGATGATCAACGAGCCGATGCGCTCAGTTGCGCGGGGAATCAGGTCCTGAAAACCCCCAACCTGGACCGTCTGGCTAAGGAGGGGATTCGGTTTCGCAACATGTTTGTGACGAATGCCCTGTGTGCCCCCAGTCGGGCCACGCTCTTGACGGGCCTCTATTCGCATAGCCATGGCGTGATCGATAACCAGAATCGTCGACTCCGGCAGGATCAAAAAATTCTGTCCGACTATCTTCGCGAAGCAGGGTATGAGGTGGCTTTCTGCGGCAAGTCCCATTTGGGAGGAGCCTTGCGGGATCGTGCCTGGGATTATTATTTCGGCTACCGCGGTCAAGGACAGTACCTTCAGCCGCGGATCGCGGAAGGCGTGGACGGCAAGGATAAGATCCATGATGGCTATATGGATGACGTGGTCACGGATAAAGCCGTTCAATGGTTGAAAAAAGAACGGCAGAAGCCCTTTTGCCTGTTTCTTTTCTTCAAGGCGCCGCATCGCTCTTGGGTGCGCGCGCCTCGACACAAGGATCTCTTCGCCGACGTGATGGTTCCCAAGCCGTCCACCTTCGATGATCCAGGGATCGGCAAACCGAAAGCCTTTCTTGAAGCACGCAATAAAATCGGCATGTTCAAAGACATTACAGATTATCAATCCTTCATGAAGGACTACTATGCGACCCTCACGGCCGTGGATGAGAACGTCGGCAAAGTCATCTCGGCTCTTCAAGAAACAGGTCAGCTCGATCGCACGGCCATGCTGTTTACTTCGGATAACGGCTTTTTTCTGGGTGAATGGCAGCGCTTTGATAAGCGTTTCATGCATGAGCCGTCCATTCGGGTGCCTCTGATCATCCGGCATCCAAGCCGCATCAAGGCTGGCACCTTGTGCGACCGGATGGCGTTGAACGTCGATCTGGCCCCAACCGTGCTTGAAATAGCGGGGTTGTCCGTGCCGGCGTCGATGCATGGTCGAAGTCTGGTTCCCCTCTTTGCTCAACCCGAAATGCCGTGGAGGAAAGATTGGCTGTACGAGTATTTCGAATATCCTGATCCTTCCCATGATGTTCGCAAGCAGCGCGGCATTCGCACGGAACGATATAAATTGATTCACTATTTCAATCCTCCTGAAGAGTTCGAGTTGTACGATCTGCACCATGATCCTGAGGAGAAAACCAACTTACACGGCCGATCGGAATACGCTGAATTGGAAAAGCAACTTTTAGAGCGCATGGCTGAGCTGCGGCGCGAGACCGGAGATCATTGAGTCATTCGGCCCTATTTAGAACTTTTGCAGGAAGCAGCGGATCAGTTTATGTCTTGCAGGGATGTCTTTCATGTCACTTCCGTACGATGGGAAACGCCATGCCAGTCACTCGTGAGCAAGCTTTAAGTCTGGTGCAGGAATTCACCAAGAACCCAGGTCTCATCAAACATATGCTGTCCGTCGAACTGGCCATGCGAGCCTATGCCAAGAAGCTCGGTGAGGATGAGGAACGATGGGGGATCGTGGGCTTGTTGCACGACTTTGACTATGAACAATGGCCTAATCCACCTGATCATCCGCTGCAAGGATCACGCATCTTGGCCGAGCGAGGCTATCCCGAGGAAATCATCTATGCCATCAAATCCCATGCGGATTACTTGCCCGATTGTCCTCGGATAAGGCCGATAGAAAAGGCCTTGTTTGCTTGTGACGAATTGTGCGGGTTCATTTCCGCTTGTGCCCTGATCCGGCCCGAAGGTCTGCAAGGCATGACAGCGGCCAATGTGAAAAAGAAGATGAAAAACAAAACGTTCGCGGCCAAGGTCAAGCGCGAAGATATCGTGAACGGAGCATCGGCTTTTGGAGTTGATCTCGATGCCCATATTCAGTTTGTGATCGATGCTTTAATGCCTCATGCGGAAACCTTGGGCCTGGCTCGAGGCCTGGGGGCGTCTTCGTCCGGATAATTATCACCACGGCCAGAATGTCGGTTGCAACGGAAGGTCGCCTCCGGGAAAATATACATAGCATTAACTGTCTCTCCATGGATCGAGTCACACATGCCCATTCAATTTCGATGCGGGAATTGCCGTCAACTCCTGGGGATCGCCCGGCGGAAGGCAGGAGCCGTGGTTGCATGTCCAACCTGCGGCGGCAAAACCATCGTGCCACGCACGGGCGATGCCGCGGGGGCCGAGGAAGGCAAGGACGCCAAAAAGGGAGCCGCACAAGCTGGCGGGAAAAAGAATCATGCCCAGTATTCCCTCCTGGAGCGGGTGGATGTGGAAAAATTGCTGAGCACCCCAGCCGGCCATCCATCGCCAGGTGGAGCAGGGTCCAAGTCGGCCATGGTGGATCCTGCCGAGATGAAAGCCTTGTCGCCGAAAAGCGCAGCTCCCAAGGCAGAGTCCATCCCACTAATCGAGGTGGACGACGATGACGACGTTCCGCTTGCCCTTTCGGACATGGCGCAAGTCCAAACCCTCTTTAGCGTTACCCCCTTGCGGGCTGGACTATTCATCGCCTGTTTTCTTCTCTGTGTTGCAGGAAGCTTCTTGCTCGGGCTATGGATGGGAACCATGAAATAAAAGCCCGATGGCCATATCTTCCACCCAACACCTGCTCATGCTCAAGGACTGTCGCATGTTAATTGGGTTTGCTTCGAATCGCCCATCCATGACCATCCCATGGCGTCGGGGATGCGTGGTCATTTTCATCCTCTATTGGTTGATTTTTCTCACTCCCCTGCACGCCGATTATGTCTACATGATCGATGGCTTCACACTCTACGGCAAAGTAGAAAAGGAAGGCCGATACATCGACGACCCCAGCGGGTTTGACATCTGGGTGCCGAATGCTGGCTACTTGGTGGATGACCAGGCTCGGCGCGTCTTTTTCAGTTACAAAATAGTCGCTGAAGCTCACAAGGACCCTGAAAATCATAAATCGGATCAAGAGACGTTCACCCTGAAGCAACCTTTCAATCCATTCAAACCCTTAATCCCCAACGTCGTTTTCGAACGCGCGGAGCCGTGGCAAAAGAATGGCGAACGCAAGCTGCAATTGCGGACGCCTTTGCCGTTGACGGTGGAGCAATTTGTCGTCAAGGTCACGCCTTTGTCCGTTCGCACTCAGGCCAGGCTGCATCGCTGGTACACCGGCATGCTGCCCAGTGAATTTCAACCCCAGGAACTGCTCGATATTTTGCGCACTCACCCTGACGCCCTGGGCAAGGAGCCGGATAGTGCGTCCTCGCGGATTCGCTTGCTGCGCTTCTGCTTGCAAACCGGATGGTACGCCGAGGCGGAAGCGGAACGCATTGCTTTGCTAAAGCAGCATCCTGAAATGGAAAAAGAGATCGAAGGCATCACGCAGGAACTCCGGCGTCTTCAAGCTCTCAAAGCGGATCAGGACATCCAGCGAGCCATCCGCACGGGGCAATTTCAAAGACTGCACCAACTGTTGCAAGCGGCCAGCGAGGAAGGGGCGAGCGATGCCGTGCGCACGCGTTTGCGCAACGCCCGCATCATGTGGCAAGACTTGCAAGCGCAGCTTGAAGCCGCTCGCGTCCATTTGGCGCAAGTGAAAAAGCGGGCCACGGATCAAGGGTTGTTAGCTCGTTGGGCGGAAATATTACGGGAAATGGAAGAGCATTTGAACCTTGAGACTTGTCCGCGGCTCGAAGTTTTTACAACCCTCGCTCAACAAGAGGAACGCCGGGCCAGTCGCAAACAACCTCCAGAATACAAGGCCGAGCAACTCTTGGCCTTGGCGATTTCAGGTTGGATCATGGGGCCGCGCGGCGCCGAGACGAGCAGTGGCTATGCCACGCGGCTGTGTCAGGGTAGGGAGATGGTGTTGCGGTATTTACAGATCGAGGACCGCGCCCAGCGCGAGAAATACCTCTACGAATATCAGCAGATGGAACCGCTGCGCGTCGATGAGATGGCCCAGTTGCTCGAATTCATTCCCCCACCCCTGGCGGAAAAGGAACCTTCTTTGGAGTTGGTCAAGGAGCATGTCACACCCGTGTCGAAGGAATGGCCGAAAGGCGTGCCTTACCAGGTGCAGCGTCCTCCCGAATATCATGCTCATCGGCCCTATCCAGTGTTGATCGTTCTGCCCGACCCTGGCCTCAGCGAATATGGCGACGCCCTGCAATGCACGCCCCAACATATCAAGCAACTTTGGGGCCCCGCCGCGGGTGAGCACGGTTTTCTGCTGGTGATTCCCGAATGGCTTGCTCCAGGACAAAAAACCTATCGGGGAACCGCCCGCGAACAGGCAGCCGTTTTTGAGGTCCTCCGCGACGTTCGCCGGCGCTATTTCGTGGATGGAGAACGGATTTGTCTCGCAGGTTTTTACCAGGCGGGCACCTTGGTCTACGACCTTGGACTGTCTCACCCCGACCGCTTCGCCGCTGTCTCTGTTATCTGCGGGAAGCCGAGTAAAATGGCCAAGATGTTGCGTTCGAACGGTCAATATCTCCCCTTTTACATCGTCGATGGTGAAAAGAACTTCGAAAGTCCGAAGGAAAATAAAGCGGTATTTGATTATTGGGTTCAGCGCGGGTTTCCGAGTCTCTTCGTCGAGTATTACGGTCGAGGATTTGAGCGGTATGAGCAGGAGATTCCCCTGATTGTTGACTGGATGAGCCGCAAGCAACGTTCGCGCGGGCTCCCCGATTTGGGCAGAGAGGACATCACGCGAACGAATCTGGGAGATGAGATCAAAAGCACCCGCACCACCGATCAGCGCTTTTATTGGATCACGAGCAGCGATTTGACTGGCTCCTTGAATCGGCCCGCCATGTTGACGGCCAAGCAGGTTCGAGGCAATGAATTCGTCATCAAGGCCGCGGGTTTTAAGCAGCTTAGCATTTGGCTTCACTCGAGCATGGTCGATTTTGAAATCCCAGTGGAAATACGCCTCAATCCCGGCTCCCCTTATGGGCAAACCTTCAAGAAGATCGTGGTCCCAAGTCTACCCGTCATGCTCGAGGATTATTTTGAGAGAGGCGACCGCAAAAATCTCTACATGGGCCGCGTCGATTTCGACCTGGGCCGCCGCTGATTCCATTAGCCTCTCATGCCATCTCCCTCGTCTGTACCCGTCTTGAATCAGCACTGACTGCATCTCCCCTGGACTTTACAGACCTGTTACATCACCCACCCCGCGAACAAGCTAGAATGGATTTCATTGACGGTCGCTTGTAACGACGGGACAAGCACTGCTCGGTGAATCCTGATCGATGTGGCAGAAGACTCTAATTTCCAATCAAGCGAGGATGGATCATGAAAAGCCGATGGTTTAGTGTTCTGGTGGCGATTGCAGCGGCTCCCCTATTGGCCTGGGGCAGCGAGCCGAATGTCATCACGAAGGAAGCCGTGAGCCGAATCATGAGCGTCACGGTATATCGGACCAATGCGTTGGTGACGCGCGAAGTGGACGTGCCTGAAGGCATCGGCATGTTCGAATTAGAGGTGAAGCATTTGCCACCCACTCTCCAAGAGGCGTCGCTCTATTCCGAAGCTGTGAACGGGACGCGCATCCTGGCGACGCGTTCACGCACCCGCGTCGTGGCCGAGGATACTCGGGAGGAGGTCCGCAAACTCCAGGCCAAGCTGAAGGAGCTTCAGCAACTGGATGAGCGTCTCCAGTCCGAGATCACCACGCTCGAACAAAATGTGCAAACGATCGGCAAGCTGGAATCGTTCACGGCAGCAACTCTTCAGCAAGTTACCGACAAGGGGCTGCTTAATAGTGAAGCAACGATCAAGCTAGCTGAGTTCATCATGAACACGCGCAAGCAAAAAGCTACGGAACTGGTCACGATCCAGCAGCAAAAAGCTAGCAATCATGATCAGATAGAATTTACCCAAAGACAATTGCGTGAAGTGGCTACGCGGGGAGGCAAAGCGGAAATCGACGCCGTGATCGTCGTGGATAAGTCCATTCAGCCAGCGAGCAAAGTCAAATTGAATTATTTGGTGACGAATGCCACCTGGAACCCGCAATACAAACTTCGCGCCAACAAAGTGAATGAACCCGTTCAGCTCGAATACCTGGCCGCCATCGCGCAGAACTCAGGCGAAGATTGGAACCACGTGCAATTGATCCTGTCCACGGCCCAACCCATGTTGAATGCCGCGCCGCCCAGCCTCAAGATGCTCGAAGTGGCTGTATCCCCCATGGCTCCCACTCGAGGAGGTCAAGTGCAAGCAGGCGGGCCGATGAATTTTAAACAGCTTGAGCAACAATCGCAGCAATTGCGTGGCAAGGCGCAGCAAGAATACAACGCCAATCGCGCCCTGGATGCCGCGAAAACGATCAATGACGCCGCCGCCTTGGAGCAATGGTGCGACATCGCGATGCTGAACGATCAGGATCAAGATCGATTGAACCTGGGCAGCGACGAATTGGCCAGCTTCAAGGAAGGCCCCACGGTGACCTATAACCTGCCCTCCAAGTTGAGCATCCCCTCGCGCCGCGATGAACAAGTCCTGCAAATTACTCGGCTCGATTTGGCGCCTGATTTCTACTACAAAGCCGTCCCCGTGCTGACGCCGCACGTCTATCGTCAAGCCAACCTGGTCAACAAAAGCGACTATGTGCTGTTGCCGGGTGAAGCCACGATGTATTTCGGCAATGACTTCGTGGGCCGATCCGTCCTTCCCCTGGTGGCTATTGGCGAACAATTCACCGCCGGGTTCGGCGTTGATCCGCAACTACAAGTGCAAAGACGACTCATCGACAAGGCTAAGACCATGCAGGGCGGTAATCAGGTGCAACGGTTCGACTACCGCATTCTCGTGAGCAGTTACAAAGCCCAAGCGGTCAAGCTGCAAGTGTGGGATCGCTTGCCCTATTCCGAAAACCAAACCGTGGCGGTGACGCTTGTTCAACAGGCCCCCGAATTGAGCAAGGATCCGCTGTATCTGCGTGAAGAGCGAACCAAGAACCTGCTGCGCTGGGACATGGTGGTTGAGCCGAATAGCAGTGGCGAGAAGGCCATGGCCATCAATTATCAATTCAAGGTGGAATTGGATCGGCAGATGCAGCTCAGCGCCTTCACGGTCAAGTAATCCAAGGGGAACATTTCATCCTTGGTTGGGTTATAATGGAAGCAAGCTCATCCTTGATCCTGCAATGGGCAAGGATGAGCGTTAATCAACCAGGTGCCTCATGAGCAAGCGTCGCATCGTCGTTGTGGAAGATGACCCAGCCATTCGGCGCGGGGTTTGCGATGCCCTGTCGCTGACTGGTTATGAGGTGATTCCCGCTGTGGATGGCGAGGAAGGGTTGACCCAAGCCAGCATGCCAGGGGTCGACCTGGTCTTGTTGGACCTGCAGCTTCCCAAGCGGGATGGGCTGGACGTTCTGATCGGCTTGCGCCAGCAGAAACCCACCCTGCCGGTCATCATCCTGACGGCCCGGGGGACGGAGGACGACCGCGTCAGGGGATTGAATCTGGGCGCGGATGATTATGTCGTCAAGCCCTTTTCAGCTCGGGAACTCCTAGCGAGAGTCGAGGCGGTGCTTCGTCGAAGCATTCATATTGAGGATGGCCCCAAGTTGGCCCGCTGGGGGCGCGTTCACATCGACTTCAGCCTTCGCAAAATCAGTCGTTCGAAAAGCCAATGCGAGGATATATCGGAAACGGAAGCCCTTTTGCTACATTACTTGCTCGCGCAAAAAGACCGCGTGGTGACCCGCGAGGAACTCCTGACGAGACTTTGGGGTCTGAACAGTAAGGACCTGGAAACACGCACCATCGACATGCACATTGCCAGGCTTCGCGGGAAAATTCGCGAACTCGCTGGACGAACCGAAAGCGATGCCATCGTCACGATTCGATCCCAAGGATACATGGCTGGCCCTGACTGGATCATTGAAACCAACGGGGAGAAAACCTCATGAAACGTTGGCTCCGCGCGCATTGGGGCGCCTGGCTTAGCTTCATGACCATCGCCCTATTGGTCACCGGCGGATTGGCCTGGGCCACGTTCATGGCCTTGGAACTGGAAAATGAACAGCGTAAAACGCGTGCCGTTCAAGAAAGGAACCAAAAACTCCGCCTGGCCTTGTGGCGTCTGGATAGCCGCGTCTTTCCCGTGCTGGCTCGAGAGGCCAACCGGCCCTTCAATCATTACCGAGCCCTCTATGCTAACCATCAATCGCTGATTCGTCAGGGAAAGACCTGGCGGACAGGCGAAACCTTGCAGCCATCTCCCTTGTTGGATGAGCCGCTCCCGACATGGGTTTTGCTTCATTTTCAGGTGTCGCCCTTGGCTGTGCCCACGATTTGGGAGTCGCCGCAAGTTCTCAATGAGGTGGATCGGGCATCCCTTCTGGCCAACCCGGTTTTGACGAACTGCGAAAACGTGACCGATGAACGCAAAGCCCTATTCCTCAGCCTTCAACAGCGGCTCGATCACCAATTCTTCAAACAATGGCTGCAGCAGCAAATTCCGCTGTTGGCCTTTGAACCAGTGCAGCAAACGGCCATGGATGAACTGCCTCCTTCGCAAGTGGCTACAGGCTCCGAACCGCCACCGCAGCAACAACTGATTGTACCGCTGCCAAAACAGGGCGGAGCTTCTGGTCAGAAAGGCGGTTTCGTCGATCAGGAATTTCAAAGCCGATACATGCAAAAAGCCCAAATCGAACAATCCCCCAGCAATCGCAATAACTTTAATCAAATGCCAAACGACGTTCAGCGCAAGGAATCCTTGTCCGTGCGCACCGGAGTTATTCAGCCCATTTGGCTTGCTGATAGCCAAAACAAGGAACGGGAATCGCTCCTGATGGCCAGGCTGGTGCAGATGGGGGATGATTATTTCTGTCAAGGTTTTGTCTTGGACTGGAAAGCGCTATCCCTGGAACTTGCCGAGAGCGTCCATGATCTCTTCCCCCATGCCACGCTAACAGCCATGCGTCAAGCCGTTCCCGATCACCCTGAACAGTCGATGACCGCCCTTCCCTTGGCATTGGAGCCAAACGAACCGCTCACCATTCCCGACATGGAATCCTGGTCGCCGCTGTGCATCGGCTTATCCTTGGCCTGGATGGCCGCCACGATCGCGCTGTTGGCCGTCGCTTTTGGGGGGTGGTCGCTGATCGATTTATCCGATCGACGCATCCGCTTTATCTCCACGGTGACGCACGAATTGCGCACGCCTCTCACCACGCTGCGGCTCTATTCCGACATGCTCACGAGCGGCTTGATCGAGGATGAAACCAAAAAGAATGAGTATCTGAAAACACTCCATCAGGAAGCGGAACGGCTTCACCGGCTCATCTCGAACGTGCTCGATTATTCACGGCTCGAAAATCGGTCGACCAAGTTGGACCGGAAACCGGCTTCACTGAAATCTCTGATCGAACAAGTGCAGTCTGCATGGAAGGATCGATGCGAACAGACGGGGAAAAAGCTCGTGGTCCAAGCCGAGCCTTCCCTGGCAGGCGTGATCTTGCAGACCGACCCCGTGTTAGTCGAGCAAATCCTAGGCAACCTGATCGATAATGCCTGCAAATATAGCCAAAAGGCAGGTGACGATCGGATCGTGCTGCGTGTCAAGCAAGACGCACAGAACGTTCATATGGCCGTCGAGGATCATGGACCAGGCGTCCCAACCTCGGAGCGTCAAGCCATCTTTCGACCCTTTCAGCGCGGGCAGTCCATCCACGTGACTTCCGAGGGCGTGGGTCTGGGACTCGCCCTGGCTCGACGTTGGGCTCAACTTCTGGGTGGTTCCCTTTCCCTTGAGCCGAGCCAAAACGGCGCCGGCGCTTGTTTCCAACTCACCTTGCCGAAATGACCGTGGCTTGGGCCAGGTTCCATCCATCTTCCAGGGTGGCCGTGTCCTTCCATTAGACTTACTGTTGAGGCGGAGCCACCTCCCGAATCTGAGCGCCATGCTGTTCGCTCAAGATCAGCAGGGCAAAGCGCTGTACGGGCTTTTGTTCGGGCGTGCTTACCGAAGCATAGTCAAAGCGGCCGCGCAAATCCGTGTACCCATCCTTGTAAAACTTCACTTCGCCATCGGCCATGCGGGCATAGACCTTGACGTAGACCTTGGCCAGCGCCTTGCTGCCAGAGGCATCAGCTACCCGAAGTTGGCCATAATTTTCATTCATGACGACGTTCATAGCGTTGGCGACGTAAGGCAGAGATTGCGACTTGCCCGCGGCTTGAACTTCGACCATGACGTTTTTCTGAGTCAAATGCTGCGGCAGCGGAATCGCCAGCTTCGTTTCGGCAGCAGGCAGTTTCACTTCTTGCGTCTCATTGGGCTTGATGGAAAGGAATTGATTCCCGGTCTGCTGCGTAAACGGATTGCGGCTAAAGAGCAGCTCGACGTCCATCAAGTAATAATTCACCCGGACCGAGGACAGGTTTTGCCAGGCGAGGTGAATGGTCTTGGCGTCAATGGTGAAGTTAAAGCTTGCTTCCTTCGAGGCAAGCATGCCTTGCTGTTGATCTCGATCCTCAGGATTAACCACCCGGCCTGGTTTGCCTTCAAGTTCATCAAGCTGATTGACGATGGCGGCAAAGGCGTTGCGCCAACGATCCACGGGGTGTTGGAGATGCGTCGTGGCAATGACCCGGGCCTTGGTCGGTTGATCTTGATACAGATCCAAATAGGCGGCACAGTAGTCATATTGCAATCGCGTGGCCACTTTGGCGGGATCGACTCGGGCAAATGCAGCCAAGGCTTCCTCGATCCGATCTTGAAGCAGCAGGTAATACGTCAGGGCAAGATAAGCGTTGTCATCCAGGGTTCGTTGATAACTGAGCTGCTTCATGAAACTTTGATACTGTTCATGGAAGCGCTTGTTGACGATTTGCCGCCGCTTGCCCAGAGAGTGTGCCCTGGCGTTGATCAAGGGCTTGTACTCCAGATGTTCGAAGAGATGCCGAGCGATGGAATCGATCGTCAGAATGGGGGATTGCAAAGGGCCGCCGCATTCGTGAATGATCGAATCCTGATGGGCCAGGTATTGCTGAATCCTGGGAACGCTGTTGTGATGGATCGAATAGGACCAAAGCGTGTGCTGATAAACATGGGCGTCATCAAGGAGTTGCAACACGGCATCGAAAAAGGCGCGATCGCGCATCCGGAACGCAATCAGATCCAAATTCAACGAGTTGAGGTTTTCCCTTCTCATCATGGCCAAGACGTCCTCGTTGCTGCCAAACTGGGAGACGTAATCCCAGGAGGCCGTGTCCACCTTGGATGGCTTGGTCAGGACTTTGAAAGTGAATGGCGGCGTATAGGCGACCAGCGCTTCATTTTTGGCGACGTGGACGGGAAAGTGGTTAAATGTCCCGGCAAAGGGGAAATAAAACAAATAGTCGATGGTCGTCGTGCGGTAAGGTTCCAGGGCGAGCAACACCGTGCGTGTGTAATGACTTTGTTCGACAGGGAGCGCCCCCATGGGGAGTTGCAAGAGCACGGACAACTTCTGCGGCGAGGGCGATGGGTTCGTCACCACGATTTGACAGCCATAAATCGTTTGGATGATGAATTCATCGGTGATGAACTTGTCGAGTTGTTCGCCATTTTCGGTCCGATAGCGGTCGCCATGCCGATAGAAATTCTGGCTGACCAGGATCGACGCGGGCGCCTGGCCCGCCTGGGCGGGACGAACTTCCTCGTGATAGGCAATGACAGGCGAAGCGGGAATGAAGGTCATGCGCTGCCCTTCATATTTCACTTCGTGTTTTCCTGGCTCAAAAGGCAAATCAATCACGGACAGGGCGAACATCATCTCGGTGAAATGGTTGGCGGCTTCGGCGAGATGCCGGGTCAAGAATGGACTGCGGCCATCGTGTTTTAAATAATCCAACCAGAAGGGATTCACCTTCACGAGGTCGGCCATCTGCTGTTGGATGGGAAGGTGGTAATAGTTATTCTCCGCCCATTCCATGGTGACATCCAGTCGGCGATACAATTGTTGCAATTGGCGGCGCGCACGCTCATTGACGAAATGGGCAGCGTCTTGCTTCGGGTCGGTTTGCCAATTCATTTCATCGGCTTTCTCCATCTCCTTCGTGGCTCCCGAGCGCTTTTTCAATGCTTCATCTCTCAGGACTGACTTGGAGCGATCTGCATCCATTTGCCGATCCGTGGGCGCCTTATCTTCAACGCTTCGACCTAACCCACCGCCCCCGCCACCTTCGGCACCTCCGGGTGCCGGCGCGGCCGTCTGCGGTTTTGGCATCTCGCCTTTCAGATTTTTCCTGGTTTCTTCCAGCAACTCAAGCCTCTGTAAGGCGGGTGGAATTCCCAATGGCGACTCCGCTTCCAAGCCACTTCCGCGTACAGCGGTGTCGAAGAGCAATTGAATACGATCGAGATTGGGTGGCTGGAGGCGATAAAGGTCGTTCAGGTACCGCCCCGTCTTGGCCGCTTCACCAATGATGCGCTGCGCGAGCAGGACTTTTTCAACTGTATTGAGTCGCTCATAAGCCCAAGGATCGAGGAACGAACTCAAGTCCCCCTCTAGCAGCCAATGATCCATGAAGGTCTTGTGTTTCTTGTTGACCAAATAGGGTTTCACGACAGTTTGGAAAAAGGCGGAATCTTTTTTGTAAAGGAAGAAGTTGAGCTCATGGCATGCATATTTCGAATAGAGGGTTTGTTTCTCTTCGGGTTTGAGTTTGGGCCAATTCAAGATGAAATTGAACTCGACCCAAGTTGGGTTATTCGACAACGTGTTGTAGAGACCATAGACTTTCGCTAGATGATCATAGGCTTCGAATCGGCTGGAAAGCATATCCTCCAGTATGAAAGTCTGTTTGGGCGCCAAGACGCTGATCTGCTTCTGTTGCGTAAAATGTTCCTTCGAGTCCAAGCCCTGCCTCATGCGCAAATCCAGAAGCTTGATCGGTTGTTCTGGCAACGTGATCCCGCGCATGTACGTGTACAGCGGGTCCACAGCCACGACTTGAATCATCGAATGCGGGCCAAGGTCCTTTCGCTTGATCTTGATTAAACCATCCTTGTCCGGAACGAGATTCAACAAGACTGCGGACGCATCAGCAAGAAAATCGAGGTTGGCTAGATCACCCGCCGGGGAAGGACTTTTCATTTCCATACGCGGCTTACGAGGCGCCATGGATTTTCCGGGACCTTCCAGCACGCCCTCGCCGAAATCCGTTCCGGTGGAAACGGATTGCTCGGCGGTTTCCGTCGAGCGCATTGCCCAAGGATTGAGCAGCAACGTTGGCCGTTCGAGCAGGTTGCCTGGATATTTTTGATGCAGCCGGCGATCGAGAACGTAGCGATATTCATCGCCGATATCGCGACCGGTGAGGTACATGGAATGCGCAAATGACGGCATGGAAGCATCCAATTCCGCGTCGCTGACTTTGCCCAAGTTGGCGTAGGCCGAAAAGGCAGGCTGATAGCGGGTCGCAAACAGATGTAGACGTGTGAATGGCGACATGTCTCCAAGGCGGATGACCAATTCCTCGTCATTCGTTTGGATGCTCTTGATTTGGACTGGTTTGAGGCTTTCCTGGCGGACGAAACGTATTTTGCCCAAAAGGTGGCCAACCAAAGACTCGCCAGCCACCACGCGAATGAAAATCGTTTCACCAGTCCGTTTCAGTGTCAGTCGGTGATCGCCTGCCGGCAAGCCATGGATCTCCAAAACGCCTTCGCTGAGTTTGAGGTTGGCGAAACGATCAACGGTGTAAAACGCACCGCGCATCTCAAAGAGTGCAAACTCGGATCGGGTCATTTCATTCAGCGAACCCAAATAAGGAAGGCGTATGACCTCTCCTTGAGCGGCGTGGACGATTTGCCGATAAGTGAAATGATTGCGAGGCATGTCCCATTTTTGAGCGACGCCATCGGGTCCGGTCGCTTGTATATCCGTAATGTCAGGAAGCGAGCCTAAGTGGATTCGCCCTTTATCATCGGTCTTCAGCGTCACTTGAACGGGTTCCTTGAAATCCCGGTGCTTAATGCTCAATTGAACGACGCGATCCACGCGCTCTTCGCCAGTTCGGCCGCGCAGCTCGAGCACGAACTGCGATCCCCATTGTGACAGATGCAGTGTCTCGGTCTTTTTCTGCTTGTCCACGCCGTTTAGGGTAAAGGTCTCCTGGGCGGCAAGATCAATCGTTTTGCCCTGGCTCAGATGTTTTACCTTGGCCTGGAGCATGACCTTCAATTGAGCCAGCCGCGGTGGAACCCGGAATTCATGCGTCGTCTCGCGGTCTTCGAACAATTTGAAATTCCGGATCGTCGACGACGTTGCGATGCCATCCTGGTCGATGGCCGTGATGCGTAAACTGACGTCTTCGAGCAGCTTCAGGGACACGGGCACATGATTGAGATATAGTCCAGGTCGTATCAATAGTTGGGCGGTGCGCTGCGTCAACAAGGATTCCCGGTCGACATGAATACCAGCCATCAATTGATAATCTTCCCCTTGATGCTGCATGTAATCCAGACTGGCGAAATCACCTTGACGGAGGATAATCGGTTGAGGCGCAGGGCTGGTGCTAAACGGGACGAAGATCGAACCATCGGGTTCCGCCTGATATTCCTGGCCGCCGATCCATAAGGCTGCGTCCTTGACCAGTTGATTGGCGTCATTGACGACCCATACCTGATGGCCAGCCGGGGTGATATTGACGATCGGCCGCAACCGTCCCTTGCGAATCAACGCTCGGCTGCTCTTGCCTCCCCCGATGAAATCCACGACGTAAACGCCTGGTTTGGCCAGTTCGGGAAAATCGAACCGCCTGGCCATGCGCCGTAGGGGCGGTTCGCTATACTTCTCGGTGCGTTCAGCATTGGGGACCAGGCCATCGAGATTGATGTCCGTGTTCACTTCCTTCTTGTGTTCACGGTAATAATTCATGGTGTTGATTTCATACACCTTGATGATCAGCGTCGGAACGTTCTTGACCTGTAATTGAAGCTGAACAGGCTCTTGGGCGAGGAAATGCATTTTATTCGCGGGTTCGAAGTCGATATCGACGCGCTCGCGCAGCGCCTTGAACATTTCCGGCGGCAGTTGCGATGCCCATTGTTCGGGGTCGCCTAGCCCGTTTTCAATTTTGGTCTCCGCGAAGAGATGCCGCAAATAGACGTCTTGGATGTAGGGAGTAAATTCTTGCGGTGAATTGGCGTTTACCAAGAAATGTTTGAGATAGTCTCGAACCAGGGGTTCGTCCGATCCGATTGGACCCAGCCCCGTTACCGCGGTTTGATCCGCATTCATGTCCACGGGAAATTGGCGGGCCTCCTGCGATTCGAGAAGCCTCCGGGCCATGTAGGGTTGATGTCGGGGTAGTTGCAAATACTCCAGGAACAAGGCGCGCTCATACTGTCCCATGCTGCGGTCATGGAACAAGCGATGATAGAGCACGTGAGCCTTGAGCGTGTTATGAACCGGGGCCAAGCGTCGAACAAAGGACAGCATGCGATCTAAAAATGCCCGCATGCGTTCAGGATCGCGGCGCCAATCCTCATCGGCATGCGGCTGCAACCGCTGCAAAACGCTTTGAACGAAAGCCATCTCGTTCAGAAGGGCGGGACGAAGCCGGAGCAACTCTTCAAGTTGGCTCAAAGTCATTTGCCGATGAATTGGCATTTGGCCAAAAGGTCCAGATCGCTCAGTCTGCAGATCGGCGGCCACGAGCTGCGGCAAGTTCGCCAGATCGGGTAGTTTGGCGCGCTGCAGCAATTGGCGCCGGCGTTCCCAACTCAGTTCTTCTGTCGCTAACCAATCCAGTGCAGAATCTTCAAAATTCTCAAGAAAATGCCAGCGACTGAACGACATCGTCTTCAACGAATCTCGGGCGATGAGTTGCGGGTTGAGCGTCGTGGGTAGATTCGGTATTTCGTTGGCTTGACTGCGTTGATGATCAAAGTGCAAGTCGAGATGTTCCCTCAGATAGGTTAAGGTCTTTTGCTGGTTCAACGAATAGGTCAGGAGGGCATGTCGCGTTTGTATTTCCGTTAATCGAGGCGTCTGCCCATGCCGTTCCTGCCAAGGCCGCGTGAACGGTTCGACTTTGGTGTATTGCTCGGTATTGAGATAGTGGAGACAATGGTAGTAGTAATAATCTTCCGTACCAGGGATAAGTTGCTTCAAGCTGTCGTTACGATCCTTGGCCAGGGCAAAATCTTCAATGAAGCCGATCTCTTCAGCGATTAAGGGCATGATCGAGGCCAGCATGGCGATGCTAATCAACACCATCCGTTTCATGATTTATCCTTTCCATCTGAATGCGTTGGACTTCATTGAATGGCACCTGCAGATAGCCATTGTCAACGATGGCTGATATTTAAACAAGCCGACACGACCCAGCAAAGGAAGATGCTCTGCCACAAATGAGACGAAATGGGGATACAAATCGTTTGGTGATGACATTGTGCCAATGACAGATTCTGACTTAGGCAACAACCAAGCAGATCAATTGCGTGTCAGGAAGCCACCTAGTGCTCGAACTTTTGACACTGACACATGGCTGAATTCGGTAGAAAAATGAATCTTAAGACCAGGGATAAACTTTGTCCGTCAACTCAATGCAAGATGACTTATTACCACATGAAAATCGGCAAAAAAATACGTGCGGAATATGATTTGCATTATTTTCATTGCATATAATTGATGTTCATGAGTCCTCTTTGCACTGTCCTTTCGCCTGTGGCGATTCTGATTTTAAGCGGTAAACTGAACTCGAGGCCAACTTCATGTATCCATTGAAACTCGTCCTCATCGGATGCAGCGATACGACGAGAGTTGAAATCCACCGTGAAGCTGCGAATCACGCCGCAGCCATCGATGCTGAATTTCCCGATGCCCGAACGGCCTTGGGAAGGCTTCACCCTAATCCTGAACAAAAACCCCTGTTCATTGTCGAAGTCCGCGAGGCAGAAGACGTCAAGCAAATCGAACGGATCAACAACACCTTTCATGGTTGCCCCGTCTTGGCTTTAACCAACGTTAGTAAAGGATTTGGGCCAGTGTTTCTTGCGATGCGTGCAGGAGCAGCCCAGGTCGTTCCTTTGCCGATTCAGCCGCACGACATGGAAGACGCAATGTCGCGCATCTTGCGGCAATTCGGATTTATTGCCAGCGAATCCAAGCTCATCGCCGTTTCAGGAGTCAGCGGCGGAGCGGGTGGGACCACGGCGGCCATCAATTTAGCCTACGAGATCGCTCATCAATTGCAAAAGTCCACAATTCTGATCGAATTAGGTCAGCAGGTCGGGAAGTTGGCTGTTTGTTTGGACTTTAAGCCGCGCTTTACCACCCATGATCTACTGACTGACATTTCGCGCATGGACTTGAATCTCATTCGAGATTACCTGCATCCGTATGATTCTCAATTGCACATCCTGGCCGGCCCATATCTGTCCAGCCAAGTTCACACTTTTCCGATCAGCGACGTCCTGCACATGCTGGATTATCTGCGGCGCTTGGCACAGGTGATCGTGGTGGATATCCCCTTTGCCGTGGACGAAACGTTCTATGCCGTCATGTCCGCAGCGGATCGAATCGTGCTCGTGGCGGAGCAGAAGGTTCCATCCATCCACTCTTTGATCCTGGCTCGTCAGGGATTAGAGGAAAAAGGCGTCATGGGGCATCAATTCCTTGTGGTCAATCGCTTTAATCCTAATGAGGAGCTGGACTTGCAACATTTGCATAAACTTGTTCCCGCAGAAGAAATTTATGTGATTCGAAACGACTATGCCGCCATCTCCGGTGCCACGAACAAAGGTCGCCCGTTACGTATTCACGACGTCCATTCCACGGCCTTGAAGGACATCCATCACCTTGCTGAACATGTTATCAATCATCAACATGCCGCGAAAATGAACACACAAGGCCCCCATAAAGGCTTTTGGCACAAAGCGAAGGATATCCTCCACATCTTCCAGTAACGTTCGAGAGCGCAGTAGCTCATTGACGAAAGCACCCCTGGTTAACAAACCATGATTGCCCGTTTGCGGAACATCTCGGGGGGCAAGTGAGTTCCCGCGGAGCGAATCTTCAAGTCGAAGTGCGTGTTGACACCTGTGGTCTCGAATTGACCGACCGCCCTGCCATGAACGTCCAATCCGGTTTGCTTGAATACAAAGAGTTCCTGCATGACGACGGTTTCTTGCTCCATACCGACGATCTCCGAAATGGAGGTGACTTTGCGTAAACCACCCAACAAGCGATCAACCTGGATGATCAAGTTGATGGAGGATGCGATTTGTTGCCGCATGGCCTTGAGGGGCAAGTCCAAGCCGCTCATCATGATCATCATTTCCAGTCGGATCAAAGCGTCTCGAGGACTATTAGCGTGCAGCGTCGTCATGGAACCTTCATGGCCCGTATTCATGGCCTGAAGCATGTCAAGGGCTTCCGGCCCCCTGCATTCACCGACAATGATGCGGTTGGGACGCATGCGCAG
>JAANMY010000358.1_pt1 | contig 65087 bp, 58 predicted proteins | sample 7279691 | NCBI WGS metagenome assembly JAANMY01 (sample SAMN14094543, study PRJNA606508) | bioreactor metagenome | isolation source: A lab-scale SPAN reactor treating ammonium-rich wastewater day 388 | place: Ireland: Galway | collected 2018-02-07 | reverse complement strand
GCGGCGCGCTGATCCGGGGTCCAGCCCGAGGCTTCGTTGGCGGCCATGATCCCCTCCGCATAGACGGGCACCCGGTCGCACAGTTCAGGATGAATGCCCGGGCAATGCAGACATTCCGAATAGTTTTCCCAGAAAACCTTCCAGTTGCAGGCAATCACCGCATCGAAGCGATGCCCCGATACCAGATCCGCCATCGGCCAGCTGTCCAGCGCCGTCAGCGGTATATCCGCCTGCAATGGTCCGGGGTTGGGCGCGGCGTTGAGGAACACAAAGCCGTTCCAGACGCGCACCGCCACGGGCAGCAAGCCATGCGCCGAGGGGTCGAAATCCGCGGTGGGCACCGCCCGGGCGGTGCTGACCAGTCGCCCGTCTGCTGCGGCATAGCTCCATGCGTGATATCGGCAGCGGATCAGCTTGCCCAGCGGCTCGACAGCGGCGCGGCACAGTTCGGCCCCGCGATGACGGCAGGTGTTGTGAAACGCCGATACCGCCCCGTCTGACGCCCGGCACAGCACCACCTCTGCCTCGCCCAGCCGCAGCCGCCGCATCGTTCCCGGTTCTTGCTGATCCAGCCGCCCGGCACAGATCCATTCGCGCCCGAACACAGCCCGCACCTCGTGTGCGAACCAGTCTGGCGAGACATAGGCCTCGCGCGGCAAGCCCTCCGGGCAATGATCCAGACGCGGCGACAGCGGGTGACGCGCAGTATCCATCAGGCCCTCCCCGGCGGGGTGGCGCGGCGGCGCGGCGGATTGAAGAACGGGCGTTCCACCACCCGCACCGGCAACATCAGCTTGACATATTGCAGCTCGCGCAGCGCATAGATTTCGACCCAAAGGTTCTTGCCGACAGCGTGTCTGGCCTGCACCTGTGCCAGCGCCACCGATGCCTTGAGAACCGGAGACCAGGCGGCGGCGGTCACGACCCCCACCTCGCGCTTGCGGTCGTGATAGAGGATCGATCCTTCGGCGCTGAGATTGCCGGGAATGTCCAGTCCGATCAGCGCCCAGTCCGAGCCCCCTGCCTTTTCGGCCAGCAATGCGCGGCGCCCGGTGAAAGACCCCTTGTCCCAGTCGATCATCCAGCCCAGCCCCATCTCGAAAGGGCTGCGCGGACGGTCCTCGCGCACGGCCTGCTGGACGGGGATGAAGTCGAGATTGGTCAGGATGAACCCCGCCTCGATCCGCGCAAGATTCAACGCATCGGACCCGATCGGCCTGAGGCCCCAGGGCGCCCCGGCCTGCATCAGATGGTCCCACAGCGCCAGCGCCTGCCGCGGGTCGAACCACAGTTCATAGCCCAGATCCCCGGTGAATCCGGTCCTCGACACGGTCACTTCGCCGCCTTCGAACGCAGAGCGCGCCATGCGGAACGGTTTCAGGGTCGATATGTCAAAGCCGGCGGCCAGCAATACCGCGGCCGAGCAGGGCCCCTGCAGCGATAGCGCAGCCAGGGTTTCCGTCACCTCCTCGACCGCCACCTCGAACCCGGTTGCGCTGTCCAGAAGCCAGGGCAGATGGCGCTCCTGACAGCAGATCAGGTATTCATTCGCAGAATTCCGAAATAATGTGCCGTCGTCCATCAGCTTGCCGCTGTCATCGCACCAGGCGGTGTAATGGACGGCGCCAACCGGCAGACGAGCCGCATCGCGCAGGGTCAGGCGGTTCAGGTACTCTGCGGCCTCGATCCCTGTTACCCGGTATTTCACCATGGGGCAGAGGTCATAGAGCGTCGCCGCGTTGCGGATCGCCGTGTATTCCATATCGGCGTCACCAAAGCACAGCGCGCTCTGGTAGCCTGCCCAGGCGCTCCAACGGTTCAGCCGGTTCAGAGCGGCGGTGCGCGCCTGCAGCGGGGTGGGTTTCAGCGGGGTTTCATAATGTCGAAGGTCGCTCACGGCCGCCCCTCTGCCAGAATGCACTCGGCGGCGTTCCAGCCTGCCGTGCCGTTGATCCCCCCACCCGGATGCGCCCCGGCCCCGGCCAGCCACAGACCCGGCAGCGGTGTCGCGTAACGCTCGGCGCCGTGCAGGGGGCGGTTGAACAACATCTGCTCCACCGCCAGTTCCCCGTGGTGCCAGTTGCCGCCGATCAGGCCGAACCGCGCCTCGATGTCCTGCGGCATCAGCAATTCTGCGTGCAGGATGCTGGCGCGCAGGCCCGGCGCATGATGTTCGAGCAGGGCCAGCGTGTTTTCCAGCATTTGCGCCCGGGCAGCGTTCAGCCCGGCCTTCGGGGCATGCGGGGCGAATTGGGCGATGGCAGAGAGGACGTGCTGGCCCACCGGTGCAAACCCCGCCTCATGGGCCGAGGGAAGGACGATCTCCATCACCGGCTGCGTCGGAACCTCGCCATATTTCACCGGATTGAAGGCATTCTCGACCGCATCGGACGAGGGGGCGATGACGATCCGCGCTTTGGGATCGGTGGCGAAATCCGGCAACCGGTTCAGCGCCAGATGCAATTTGGCCGCCCCGCCCCGCATGCGGACATGGCCAATCCGCGTGAAGAATCCGGTGTCGAGATGGCGGGCGCCGACGAGTTGGTGAAAGGTCGTGCGCGGATTGATGGCAGAGACCACCAGCGGCGCGCGGAGCTCCTCGCCATCGGCCAGCAGCACGCCGACGGCCCGGTCAGCCTCGATCAGGATGCGCTGCACTTTCGCATCGCAGCGCACCTCCAGCCCCTTGGTCAGCGCCGCGACCAGCACCCCCATGCCGCCCACCGGCATCAGGGGTGACGGCCCCCGGGCCAGCCGGTCAAGGTAGAGGATCAGCGAATTCGGCGAACGCGCACCGAGCCAGGCGCCGAGCGTGGCGTCAAAGGACAAGAGGCCGCGCAGCCTGTCGTCACTCAGTTCATCCTCACCGACGTCATGGACATTGATCAGGATCAGCCGCAGCAGCTCGCGCAGCTCTGTGCGTCCGAGGCCCCGCAGCCCCAGCAAGGGCCGCAGCAGCCTGCCCCATTCGTTACCGGCCTCCAGCCGGGGCGGCGGCATCAGCCGGAACGGTGCCAGCGCGGCGGCATGGCGGGTGAGGCGGGCCTGCAAGGCGTCCCATTCAGCACCCGCTGCGGCCAGTGGACCACCCCACCCCAGCGCCACGCTGGCCAATGGCGGATGGAAGGCCACCGGCACCGAGGCCGCCAGCCGCGCATCCAGCCCCTGGGTCAGATGCGCCAGCGTCTGCGCCTTGAAGCCCGGGAAGAACTCGGCCGTCGCCGCGCCACCACCGGCCACCGGCCCGGCCTCGAGCACCAGCACCCGGCGCCCCTTGGCCGTCAGCCGCCGGGCACAGGCCAGCCCGTTCACTCCGGCGCCGATGATGATGGCGTCACAGGACGGCATAGGCATCACTCATCGGGCTGGGCAGCCGCGCCTCGCGCAGCACTTCGGCGGCGGCGTTGCGTCCAGGTGCGCCCATCACCCCTCCGCCGGGATGGGTGGAGGAACCGCAGAGCCACAGGTCGCGGATCGGCGTGCGGTATTGCGCATAGCCGGGCACGGGACGGTTGAACAGCAACTGGTCAAAGGTCAGCTCGCCCTGAAAGATGTTGCCTTCGGTCAGCCCCACCTCGGCCTCCAGCTCGCGCGGGGTGCGGGTTTCGACGTGCAGGACGCGCGATTTGAACCCGGGGGAATGTTGCTCGATCTGGTTCAGGCAGGCGTCGCGGAAGGCATCGCGGTCGGCATCGGTCCAGTCGCGGCCCTCGATCTTTGGCGGGGCGTATTGCACGAAACAGGACATGAAATGCTTGCCCGGGGGGGTCATCGTCGGGTCGATCATCGTCGGAATCATGCAATCCTGAAACGGATCCGCGCTGAAGCGACCGGCCTTCCAGTCGTCATAGCCGCGCTCCATCCGCTCGATGGAATCGGTGAAATGCAGATCGCCCTTCAGCATCGGCGCCCCGTCGGGCAGGGCGGGAAACACCGGCGCCGCGTCCAGCGCGATGTTCAACTTGCCCGACGAGCCGCGGATCTTGAACGCCTTGACCCGCCGCACGAAATCGCCGGGCAGGTCGGATTCATTCACATGCCTCAGGAAGGTGCGCTTGACGTCCATGTTGGAAATGACCCGCTTGCCCTGCAAGCTGTCGCCATTGGCCAGCATGATTCCCGTGGCGCGGCCGCCCTGCACCAGCACCTTCTCCACCCCCTGCCCCGTTCGCACCTCGCCGCCAGCGGCCCGGAACGAGGCCAGCAGGGCCTGCGTGATCGCCCCCATCCCGCCGCGCGCATAGCCCCAGGCGCCGACATTGCCGTCCACGTCACCCATGTAGTGATGCAGCAGCACATAGGCCGATCCGGGGGACATCGGCCCCAGCGCGGTGCCGATGATCGCCGAAACGGCGAGATAAGCCTTTATGACCGGGCTTTCGAAATACTCGTCGAGGTAATCGGCAATCGACATGGTCCAGAAGCGGACCATCTGCGCCTTTTGCCGCGCCGACAGCGCGCCCATCTGCTTGCCCAGCCAAAGCAGCTCTGACAGGTCGCGTGGCCGCAGCCGCACGGGGTCGGCGGGGGTGCGCATCAGCATCGGCCGGATGAAACGGCAAAAGCGCAGGATGTCGCGGGCGTAGATGTCATAGGCCTCGGCGTCGCGCCTGGAATGCCGGGCGAATTCGCGGCGATTGGCGTCGTGGTCGCGGAACATGCCCAGATAGCCGCCGTCCTGCTGGAACACCGCGCCGCCCTCATAGGGCAGAATTTGCAGGCCATGACGCGGCAGTTCCAGATCGCGCATGATCTCGGGGCGGAACAGGCTGCTGACATAGGAACAGTTCGAATAGGTAAAGCCGGGATAGAGTTCGCGGCTGACCGCCGCACCCCCGATCCAGTCGTTCTTTTCGACCACGCAGACCTTCATCCCGGCGCGGGCCAGATAACAGGCCGCGACCAGCCCGTTGTGCCCAGCCCCGGCGATGATCGCGTCATAGCTCACGATGCCGCCTCGGCGGCGAGCTGCTCCATGGTCAGATCGACCGCCTGTTCGACGGCGGCCAGGGTTTCGGTCAGGCAAGCCGGGTCCAGCCCGTGCGATTCGCACATGAACCAGGGCTCGCGGCTGTCGGGTTCGACGATGACGCCCAGATCGTGCAGATACTGCGCCATCGTATCGTAGAAAGTATAGTCCGAGGTTTTCCAGGCGCGGTAATTGTCGGGCGGGATGGCATCGAAGAACAGGCCGAACATCGACGGATGCCCGGAATAGGAATGGGTGATGCCGCGCGCGTTCAGGATGCGGCTGATGCCGGTCATCAGGTTGCGCCCGTGCTGGGCGAGGGTCTCCAGCGCCGGGGTTTCATCGAGGATGCGCAGGCATTCATCGGCGGCCGCCAGCGACACCGAATGCGCGGTATAGGTGCCGCCGTGGCTGGCACCTCCATAGCGGAAACTGCGCATCACATCCTCGCGCCCGGCGACCAGCGCGATGGGATAGCCGTTTGCCACCGCCTTGGCGAAGGTGGTGATGTCGGGCCGCACGCCCATGAGGCCCTGAATGCCGCCCTTGCCGACGCGGAACCCGGATTTCACCTCGTCGATGATCAGCATCACGCCGTAACGGTCGCAGAGCTGGCGCGCCAGTTGCACATATTCGACCCGTGCCATGATCGCGCAGCAATTGCCCTGAATCGGTTCGATCAGCATGGCGGCCAGTTGCTCGCCATGCGCCTTGAAGGTGTCTTCGAGCCGTTGCAGATCATTCATCGGTGTCAGATGCGCCAGTTGCCGGACGCTGGGCGGAATGCCCTTGCCGTAGGGAATGACCTCAGGATCTTTGTTCGACCCCGGCGTCCAGTCCTCGACATTGGCCTGCCACATCGCGGCATCGAACAGCCCGTGATAGCTGCCCTCGACCAGCAGATATTGCTCGCGGCCGGTGTGGGCGCGGGCAAGCCGCAACGCGGCCATCACCGCCTCGGTGCCCGAGTTGGAAAAGCGCACCAGCTCTGCGGCCGGGACCATGCGGGCGATGCGGTCGGCGACGGTGAACTCCATCTCAGTGGACAGGGCAAAAACGCCACCAACCTCCATGCCGCGCCGGGCGGCGGCGTCCACCCGGTCGTCGGCATAACCCAGGATCGCCGGGCCATAGGCCAGCCGGTAATCGACATAGGCGTTGTCGTCGATATCCCAGAGCCGCCCGCCCTTGCCGCGTTTGACATAGATCGTCCGGTCGTCGCCCCAATAGCGGAAGGTCGAGGAAACACCCAGCGGCAGGCGCTTCACGGCCTTGCGGAACTGCGCGTTCGAGCGGCTCAGATCGCGGTGCGGCGGTGGCATGGCGGACTCCAGTAAGGGCGTCGGGGGATCGTCCCATGCGACTGACTGAACTGTCAATCAAAATATGGCGAGCGATGGAATAGCCCCTTCCCCTGATCCGCGCATGCGTTAGAACAGGCGGGCAAATGTCAGAGGGAATGCGATCTTGGCCCTGCCCGCCGACCCCAGCGACCGCCCGCCCCGCACCATGAGCCGGGATGCCCGCCGGTCCCAGCTCATCGAGGCGACGATCGAGACCCTGGCGCAGCGCGGCTTTTCGCGTACAACGTTGACCGAAGTGGCGCGGACCGCCGGGTTGTCGCACGGTCTGGTGCTTTTCCATTTCGAGACCAAGGAAAAGCTGCTGTCCGAGACGCTGGCCCATCTGGCCGAAGAATACCGTGCCAATTGGTCCGCCGCGCTGGCCGCCGCCGGGAATGATCCGGCGCAGCAACTGAACGCGCTGATCGAGGCAGATTTCGACCTGAAGGTCTTTACTCCGGCGCGGCTGTCGGCGTGGTGCGCCTTTTGGGGTGAAGCGCAGAGCCGCCCCCTCTATCAGCAGACTTGCGGCTCAAAGGACGAAGACTACAGCCGCACGATGGAGGCGATCTGTCAGCGGCTGATCGACGAGGGCGGCTATACCGGATCGGCGGTGCGACTGGCGCGTATCGTGCGGGTGACAATCGAAGGAGTCTGGCTGGATCTGATGACGATGGCGAATCCCTATGCATCGGACGAGGCGCTGGCGACGGTGCGCCTGTGCGTCGCCCGGTGCTTTCCGGGGCATTTTTCGGAAACCGGCCTGCGGCCGTCAGGCTCAGCGCGTATCGACCAGCGCCCCGCGCTGCCCGATCACCTTTGACGCCAGCCCGCAGCCGACCCGGGCAGCCGCCTCGGCCCCCTGCCCCGCCTCAAGCGCCAGCAAGAACGCCGCATTGAAGGAATCGCCGGCGGCGGTGCTGTCAACGATCTGCGGCACCTGCGGCGGGACGATATGCAACCTGGTGCCGTTATGGACCACCAGCACTGGATTCGGCCCGTCCTTGACGGCGACACTCTGCGCGCCGCCCGCCAGATAGCGCGCGGCACAGGCAGCAGGATCGGCATCGCCGAAATGGACCGCTTCATCATCGTATGACGGCAGCACGATGTCTGCCACTGCGGCCCCCGCGGTGATCGCCGCGCGCATCGTCGCAACATCGGACCACAGGCGTGGCCGCAGGTTGGGATCGAATGCGATCCTGATCCCCGCCCGCCGGGCCTCGGCCAGAACGGCGAGCAGCCGCACGCGCCCTTCGGGTGGCAGGATTGCCAGCGTAATACCTGAGAAATACGCCAGATCGCCCGCTTGCAGCCCCGGCAACGCCATCAGATCGTCGGCCAGTGTGCGGGCAGCGGAATGGCTGCGCCAGTAACTGAAGCTGCGCTCGCCATTCTTCAGCGCGATCATGTAGAGACCGATGCTGCGATCGGCCCGACGGGCGAATTCCGGGGTTATCCCTGCGCTGCGCACGAACGCCTCCAGCCGCAGCGAGGCATCATCAGTGCCCACCGCGCTGAGATAGGCGACATCGATTTCCGGCGCGGCCAACTGGCGGGCGTACCAGGCGGTGTTGAACGTGTCGCCCGCGAAACCGGCGCGATAGAGCTCGCCCTCGGCCGGAGCGAGTTCGAGCATGCATTCGCCGATGGCCAGAAACCGCTTCACGCCTCGTCCTCGAAATACTGCGCATGGGCCTGGCGGATCATCGGCAAATGCGTGCGGATCTTGGTCAGATGCGATTCCAGCCGCGACAGGATCACCGCGCTGTCGCCCGTCGCCAGGGCGTCGACCAGCGCGACATGCTCACCGAGTGCGGCCTCCTGGTTGAACGAAAGAGACAGGAAGCGGGCGCGGTCCATATGTCCCTTTTGTTCCTGAATCAGTTGCCAGACGCCCGGCTGACCGGCGATGTCGCATAGCAGCGCATGAAAAGCCTCGTCCGAATCGTGGAAGGCGCGGCTGTCTTGCTGCGCGACAATCTCGGCCTGCCGGGCCAGATGGTCGCGCAGCTTGGCCAGATCCGCATCGGTGATGCGCAGGATGCATTCCTTCATGCAGGCGGTTTCCAGCGCCAGCCGGATGAAGGCGGCGCGCAAGACCTCATGCTGCGAAATCTTGGTAATCATCGTCGCGCGCTGCGGGCGGATCGACAGGAAACCGCGGTTGGCAAGGCGAAAGAACGCGTCACGCACCGGCTGGCGCGAGACCTGGAACCGCTCGGCCACCTCGGCCTCGGAAACCCGCGAGCCGGGCGGCAGTTCGAGATGCACGACCGCCTTGTAAAGCGTTTCGAACACGAACTCGGTCGCATTCGCTGGCGGCGACGGGGTCTGACTGATCTGCGCGAGGGCTTTCATGCCGCCTCATCTGGGTTTTCTGCCCTCGGAGAGGTAGCGGATTTTTTTTCTTTCCACAACTGGCATATTAGCATATCAATCTCGGCAGACAGCGATTCACCCCCGGTTCCCATGCCCTTCACCGATCCAGACCGCCTGTTTCCACCAGAGCCCCGGTTGAGGGGCCTTGCCCGTGCGCTTTATGAAACGGTGTGCGATCTGCCGATCCTCAGCCCGCATGGCCATTGCGATCCGCGCTGGTTTGCCGAGAACGCGCGTTTCCCGAATCCGGCCGAGCTGTTCGTCGTCCCCGATCATTATGTGTTTCGCATGCTGGTCAGTCAGGGGGTGCCCTTGCAGGCATTGGGCGTGCCGCGTGTCGATGGCGGGCCGGTCGAAACCGATCCCAGGGCGATCTGGCGGCACCTCGCGGCCAACATGCGGTTGTTTCGCGGCACGCCGTCATCGCTGTGGCTGGATCATGCCTTTGAGTCGGTTTTCGGGCTGGACGAGCCGCTGAATGCCGCCAATGCCGATGCCGCCTATGATCGGATCGAATCCTGCCTGGCCCGCCCCGATTTCACCCCCCGCGCGCTGTTCGACCGCTTCAGGATCGAGGCGCTGGCCACCACCGAAGGCGCGCTCGACGATCTGCGCTGGCACAGGATGATCCGCGACAGTGGCTGGAAAGGCCGTGTGATCACGACCTACCGGCCCGACAGCGTGGTCGATCCCGAATTCCCGGGCTTTGCCGACAACGTCGCGCGACTGGGCGAATTGACCGGCAAGGATACGACCACCTGGCGCGGCTATCTGGCGGCGCATCGGGCGCGGCGGGCGTTCTTCAAGGCGCATGGCGCCACCGCCAGCGATCACGGACATCCCAGCGCGCGCACTGCCAATCTGTCGCCGGATGCGGCAGCAACGCTGTTCGACAAGGCCTTGCGCGGCACCTGCACTGCGGATCAGGCTGACACATTCCGCGGGCAGATGCTGACCGAAATGGCGAAAATGTCGCTCGACGACGGGCTGACGCTGCAGATCCATCCGGGTAGCTGGCGCAACCATTCGGCGCAGGTCTATGCGCGTTTCGGGCGCGACAAGGGTTTCGACATTCCGCGCCGCACCGATTTCGTCGGCGACCTGCAACCGCTGCTGGATGCCGTGGGGATGGAGCCGGGGCTGACAATCATCCTCTTCACGCTGGATGAAACCGCCTATTCGCGCGAACTCGCCCCGCTCGCCGGGGCTTATCCGGCGCTCAGGCTGGGGCCGCCCTGGTGGTTTTTTGACAGCTATGAAGGGATCCGCCGCTACCGCGAGCTGACCACAGAAACCTGCGGTTTCTACAACACCGCCGGTTTCAACGACGATACCCGTGCCTTCTGCTCGATCCCCGCCCGGCATGACGTCGCCAGACGGTCGGATTGTGCCTATCTCGCCACCCTCGTCGGCACGGGGCGCCTGAGGGAAGGCGAGGCATTCGAGGTCATTCAGGACCTCACTCACCGGCTGGCCAGGGAGGCCTACCGCCTGTGAGCGTCAATCATCGGGAGGAGAGATCATGAAAGCACTGAACAAGACATTGCTGGCCCTGACGACCACGACCGCGCTGTCGTTGGCCATGGGTGGCGCCGCGCTGGCCTGCGAGATCACGTTGCGGTCGTCCGATACCCATCCGGACGGCTATCCGACCGTCACCGCCGTGCAGTACATGGGTGGATTGCTGGAGGAACGGTCAGGCGGACGGCTGTGCATCGAGGTTTATCATTCCGCCCAACTGGGTCAGGAGGCCGATACGATCGAGCAGACGCAGCTCGGCGTGATCGACATGAACCGCGTCTCGCTGGGGCCGTTCAACAACATCATCGAGGCCACCAAGGTCTTTTCGCTGCCCTATATCTTCCGCTCGATCCCGCATATGCATTCGGTCGTTGACGGCGAGATCGGTCAGGAAATCCTTGCCGAATTCCAGAACCACAACCTTGTCGGTCTGGCGTATTACGATGGCGGCGCGCGCAGCTTCTATAACCGCGAGCGCCCGGTCACGTCGGTGGCCGACATGGCCGGGCTGCGCTTCCGCGTCATGCAATCCGACGTCTTTGTCGATATGGTCGATGCGCTGGGGGCCAATGCCACGCCGATGCCCTACGGCGAGGTCTATTCGGGCATTCAGACCGGGGTGATCGACGGGGCCGAAAACAACTGGCCCTCGTTCGAAAGCTCGGGCCATTTCGAGGTTGCCGGATACTACACCCTCGACGAGCATCTGATCGTGCCCGAGGTGTTGGTCATGTCGCTGGCGAGCTGGAACCGGCTGAGCGCCGAGGATCAGGCGCTGATCCAGCAGGCCGCCCGCGATTCCGTGCCCTATATGCGCGAGCAATGGCAAGCTCGCGAGGCGGTGTCCGAAGCCGCCGTGCGCGCCGCCGGGGTCGAGATCATCACCGACATCGACAAGACCCCGTTCATCGAGGCCATGGCACCGGTCTATGAGCGGCATGTGACCACCGACGCGCTGCGCTCGCTGGTGGCGCGGATTCAAGCGACCGAATAACGCCTTCCGGGCCGCGCCTGACCGCGTGGCCCGTTCCCCCCTTCCCCCGACAGACAAGGCAGGATCGGATGCGCGATCTGGTGCTCAAACTCTCGTACGCCCTCGGCTGGCTCTCGCGGCTGTCGCTGTGGCTGTCGGGCCTCGGGCTGTGCCTGATGACCGCTGCCGTAAGCTGGCAGGTCTTTGGCCGCTTCGTTCTTAACGATTCGCCGACCTGGACGTCGAACGGCTCGGTTCTCATCATGTCGTGGTTCATCCTGCTGGGCGCCGCGGTCGGCATCCGCGAGGGCAATCACCTCAGTTTCGATGTGCTGCTTTATCTGCTGGGGCCGCGGTCCAAGGCCCTGTTGCACACGCTGTCGGATCTGGTGGTGGCGACCTTCGGCATCGGCATGATCGTCTATGGCTGGAAGCTGGCGGCCAACAACTGGACGACGACGATCCCCAATATCGGGATCACCGGGTCGTTCACCTATATGGCGCTGATCTGGGGCGGGGTGCTGATGGCCCTGTTCTCGACCGAGCGCATTCTGCGGCGCCTCGCCGGTCTGACGACCGCGCGCTTTGGCGAAACCGACCTGATCGAGGACTGAGCACCATGGCCCTATTCGTCCTGTTCGGGACCTTCTCGTTCCTGCTGTTGATCGGCACCCCCGTCGCCTTTTGTCTCGGCGTCAGCAGCTTTGCGACGATCCTCTATATCGGTCTGCCGCCGGTGGTGGTGTTCCAGCAGCTCAATTCCGGCATCTCGGTCTTTGCGCTGATGGCGATCCCGTTCTTCATCTTTGCCGGCGAGATCATGGTGCGCGGCGATATCGCGCGGCGGCTGGTGGCGCTGGCGGGCGCGGCAGTTGGGCACCTGACCGGCGGGCTGGGGCAGGTCAACATCGCTGCCTCGGTCATGTTTGGCGGGATTTCGGGTTCTGCGGCGGCGGATGCCTCGGCGATCGGTGGGCTGATGATCCCGCAGATGGAAGAGCGCGGCTATGACAAGGATTACGCCGTCAACGTCACCGTGGTGTCGTCGATCATCGCGCTGATGCTGCCGCCCTCGCACAATCTGATCATCTATTCGATCTCGGCGGGTGGGCGGATTTCCATTGCCGACCTGTTCACCGCCGGGGTGATCCCCGGGCTGCTGCTGGCGCTGGTGCTGATGGTCACCGCCTGGCTGGTCGCCCGCAAACGGAATTACGCGACAGAGCCGTTTCCCGGTTTCGTCGTCGTCGGGCGCATCTTCGTCAACGCGGTGCCCGGCCTCATTCTGGTGGCAATCATCTTTGGCGGCGTGCGCTCGGGGATCTTCACCGCTTCGGAAAGCTCGTGCATCGCCGTGGTCTATGCGCTGCTGGTGACGCTGCTGGCTTACCGCACCCTGTCGTGGAAGGAGTTTGTCGCGGCGACCATGGGCGCTGTGCGCACCTCCAGCATGGTGCTGCTGATCATCGGTTCGGCGGCGGCCTTTGGCTGGCTGCTGGCCTATATGCGCGTGCCGACCGCGCTGGCGAGCTGGATCACCGGTATCTCGTCGAATCCGCTGGTGATCCTGCTGATCCTGAACATCGCGCTGCTGGTGTTGGGAACGTTCATGGACATGTCCCCACTCATCGCCATCACCACGCCGATCTTCCTGCCAGTCGCTGTCGCGGTCGGTGTCGATCCGGTGCATTTCGGCATCATCATGATCCTCAATCTGGGCATCGGGCTGTGTACGCCGCCGGTGGGGGCCGTGCTGTTCGTCGGGTGTGCAGTGGGCAAGGTGCCGGTGGGAACGGTGATCCGCACCATCTGGCCATTCTATTCCGCGGCCGTGGTCACGCTATTGCTGGTCACGTACATCCCGGCGCTGTCGCTCTGGCTGCCGTCGCTGTTCTGAGGAGGCCATCATGCCCTACCCGGTCATTGAAACCGCGCCTGGCGCGACACGGCAGGTGCTGGCCGACAGCCCCGGGTTGATGGTTGTCGCCTTCACGTTTCAGGCGGGAGCTGTCGGTGCCCGCCACAATCATCCGCATCTGCAATCCACCTATTGCGAGAGCGGGAAGTTCCGTTTCGATCTGGGCGATCAGACATTCGAGGTTGGACCGGGTGACGCCTTTGTCGTTCCCACGATGGTCTGGCATGGCTGTCTGTGTCTTGAACCGGGGCGCCTGATCGACAGCTTCACCCCGCGCCGCGACGATTTCCTGTGAGAGGCCCCATGCTGAACGTCGAAACCCGCCACGCCATCCACCCTGACCACGCGCGCGGTATGGATACCGACAGCCTGCGTCGGCACTTTTTGGGCGAGGGTCTGTTCGCCGAGGGCGAAATCCGGCTGATCTATACCCATTACGACCGCTTCACGCTGGGCGGTGCCGTGCCTGCCGGGGGGGTGCTGACCCTCGATGTGGTGGCCGAGACCAAGACCCCCGGTTTTCTGGACCGGCGCGAACTGGGTGTGGTAAATATCGGCGATCCAGGCCTTGTCAGCGCCGGTGGCGAAAGCTGGGAGCTGGGCCGCGGCGACGTGCTGTATATCGGTCGCGGCGCCGGGCCGGTGACATTTACCGGGAACGGGCGTTTCTATCTGGTTTCCGCCCCGGCGCATGCGACATTCCCCAATCGGCTGATCCGGCTGGACGACGCGAAAAAGCTGGAGCTGGGCGAAAGCACGACATCGAACAAGCGGGTCATCTATCAGTTCATCCACCCCTTGGTGATGGAAAGCTGCCAGTTGGTGCTGGGCTATACGCAGCTTCTGGATGGATCGGTCTGGAACACGATGCCCGCGCATATCCATGACCGCCGGATGGAGGCCTATCTCTACTGGGGCATGAAGCCCGAATCCCGTGTGCTGCATCTGATGGGCGAGCCACAGCAGACCCGCCATCTGATCGTTGCGAACGAGGAAGCCGCCATTTCGCCGCCCTGGTCGATCCATGCGGGTGCCGGAACCGGCGCCTATACCTTCATCTGGGCCATGGCGGGCGATAACGTCGATTACACCGACATGGACTTTGTCCAGCCAGGAGATCTGCGGTGAACCCCTTTTCGCTGGCAGGCCGCCGGGCGCTGGTCACGGGGGCCAATACCGGGATTGGCGCGGCAATCGCTGTCGCACTGGCGGCGCAGGGCGCGCGCGTCACCTGCGCCGGGCGGCGACCATCGGATGAAACCCTGACCGCGATCCGCGCCGCCGGGGGCGAAGGCGCCGACCTGACGCTCGATTTCACCGATCCGATGGCGGCCAGGGATGTGTTCACCGGTCAAGGCTATTCGATCCTCATCAACAACGCCGGAATCATCCGCCGCGCCGACAGCCTTGATTTCACCGAAGCCGACTGGGACGCGGTGATGGATGTGAACCTCAAGGCGCTGTTCTTCACCTGTCAGGCCTTTGCCCGCGCGGCGTTGACAGGGGGCAACACCCCGGCTGCCATCGTCAACATCGCCTCGCTGCTCAGCTTTCAGGGGGGGATCAGAGTGCCCTCGTACACCGCGTCCAAACACGGGGTCGCGGGTCTGACCAAGATCCTTGCCAACGAATGGGCCGCCCAGGGGATCAACGTCAATGCCATCGCCCCGGGGTATATCGCCACCGCCAACACCGAGGCGCTGCGCGCCGATCCAGCTCGCAATGACGCCATTCTGGCCCGCATCCCGGCGGGGCGCTGGGGCGATCCCGCAGATATCGGCGCGACCGCTGCCTATCTCTGTGCCCCGGCTGCGCGCTATGTTACCGGCGCGGTGCTCAATGTCGATGGAGGCTGGCTTGCCCGCTAGACTGACCCGCCGCACGCCAAAATTCCCCAGCGGCATCGTGCATTTCGGCCCCGGCGCATTCTTTCGCGCCTTCAATGCGGTCTATACTGCCGAAGCCGGTGGCTGGGGCATCACTGCGGTCTCGCTGCAAAGCCCGACGGCGCGCGACCAGCTCATGCCGCACGATGGCGTCTATACCGCGGTCACGCTGGCGCCTGAGGGGCCGCAATACCGGGTGATCGAGTCGATCAACGCCGTGCTGGTCGCGCCCGAAGATCCCGAAGCGGTGCTGGCGGCGATGAATGATCCTCGCGTGCATATCGTCTCGCTGACCGTTACCGAAAAGGGCTATTGCCACGAGCCCGCAACCGGACGGCTGCGGCTGGATGATCCGGGCATCGCCGCCGACCTCGCCAATCCGTCGCAGCCACGAACCGCGCCCGGGTTTCTGGTCGAGGCGCTGGCGCGGCGCCGCACCTCTGGGGCGGAGCCCTTCACCGTGCTCACCTGTGACAACCTGCCCCACAACGGTCGGCTCGCCCGGGGTGTCGTGCTCGATTTCGCACGCGCCCGCGATGCCGGGTTGGCCGACTGGATCGCAACCAACGTGCATTTTCCCGCAACGATGGTTGATCGGATCACCCCGGCCACCACGCCCGCCGACGTCGCCGCCCTGCGCGCGGCGCAGAATTATGACGACCCCGGCTGCGTGATGCACGAGCCCTTCCGCCAATGGGTGATCGAGGAATTCTCCGGCCCGCGACCCTCCTGGGAACGCGTGGGGGCGCAGATCGTCCAGGATGTTGCGCCGTTCGAGACGATGAAGCTGCGGTGCCTGAACGGCACGCATTCCGCGCTGGCCTATCTGGGCTATCTCGCAGGGCATGAGACCATCGCCGACGCCGTCGCCGACGCGCCCTTTGCCGCGCTGTGCCGCCATCTGTGGGACCACGAGATCCTGCCTACCCTGGCAACGCCCGAAGGCGAGGATCTGCCCGCCTATACCCGGGCGCTGTTGGCCCGTTATGGCAACCCGGCGATCCGTCACCGCACCTGGCAGATCGCCATGGACGGCAGCCAGAAACTGCCGCAACGCCTGCTGGGAACGGTGGCCGACAATCTGGCGGCTGGTCGCCCGATCCCCGGGCTCGCCCTCGCTGTGGCGGGTTGGATGCGCTATGTCGGCGGTATTGACGAGAAAGGCGAGCTGATCGAGGTGAAAGACCCCCTTGCCACCCGTCTGCGCGTGGCCGTGGACAGCGCGGCGACGCCCGCGGCCAAGGTGGCGGCTTTACTGGCCATCGCCGATGTCTTTCCCGCCACACTCGCCAACGACGAAACCTTCTGCACCGCTGTTACCAGCGCCTATCAAAGCCTTTGCGACAAGGGCGCACACATCATGGTCAAGGAACTTACCGCATGATCGAGAGCTGGCGCTGGTTCGGACCGCTCGACCGTATCACCCTGGCCGAGATCGCCCAAACCGGGGCGAGCGGCATCGTCACTGCCTTGCACGAGTGCCCCTATGGTACGGTCTGGAGCCGCGAGGATATCGCCGCCCGCAAGGCGCTGATCGCCGCAGCCCCCGGCGGGATGCACTGGAACGTGGTCGAAAGCCTGCCGGTGCATGAATCGATCAAGAAGGGTGAAGGCGATCTCGAACCGCTTTTCGCCAATTATCGCCAGTCGATGGCCAATCTCGCCGCCGAGGGCGTCACGACGATCTGCTATAATTTCATGCCGCTGCTGGACTGGACGCGCACCCGGCTGGACGCACCTCTGCCGCGCGGCGGCACGGCGCTGCGGTTCGATCAGGTGCAGATGGCGGCGTTCGAGGTACACATGCTGCGCCGCGCCGGGGCCGAGGACGCCTATACCCCCCCGGTATTGGCCCGCGCTGCCGAGTGGTTCTCGGCCAGCGATGAAGCCGCGCGCGGCACGCTGCTGGCGTCGATCATGTCCGGGCTGCCGGGTGCCTATGACCGCTATGACATCAAGGGCCTAAAACGGGTGCTGGCGGCCTGGGACGGCTTCGGCGCCGACGATCTGCGCGCCTCGATCAGCCGGTTTCTGCGCGCTGTGGTTCCTGCCGCACAGGATCTGGGCATAAGGCTCTGCATTCACCCCGACGACCCGCCCCGCCCGCTACTGGGCCTGCCGCGGATCGTGTCGAACGCGGCGGACATCGGCTTCGTGCTGGGGGTGGCCGATACGCCCGCCAACGGCCTGACGCTCTGCGCCGGATCGCTGGGCGCCAATCCGGCCAATGATGTGCCCGCCATTGCGGCCCGATACGCGGATCGCATCCATTTCGCCCATCTGCGCAATGTGAGCACCGAACCGGACGGCTCGTTTCAGGAGGCGGCGCATCTGGAGGGTGACACCGACATGCCCGCGCTGATCGCGGTACTCATGCGTGAAGAGGCGAGGCGCCGTTCCGAGGGCCGTGCCGATGCCGAGATCCCCTTTCGCCCCGATCACGGGCATGAGCTGGTCAGCGATCTGGGGCGTGGCACGCATCCGGGCTATCCGCTGGTTGGTCGCCTGCGTGGGCTGGCCGAATTGCGCGGGGTCATCGCTGGGCTGCGCCATGCCGGGCTCTGAGCCGATCCTGCTGCATCCTGATGATGATGTGGTGATCTTGACCGCACGGCGCGGCGCGGTGCCGATGGGGCACAAGCTGGCGCGCCATGCGCTGGCACAGGGATCGCCAGTCCGCAAGTTCGGGCAGGTCATCGGCTATGCCACCACGCCGGTCGCCGCGGGCGAGCATGTCCATTCGCACAATCTGGCGATCGGCGCGCATGATCGCGGCTATAACGCCGGGGCGGATCTGGCGCGGGCACAGGCCGCCGTTGCCGCGATCCCCCCGGCCACATTTCGCGGCTATGCGCGCGCCGACGGCCGGGTTGGCACGCGCAATTTCGTGGCGCTTTGCGCGACGGTGAATTGCTCGGTCAGCGTGATCCGGCTGGCGGCCGAAGAATTGCGACTTGAGGGCGCGTTCGTCGGTTATTCCAACGTGGACGGCGTGTTCGCCCTCGCGCATGGCACCGGCTGCGGCATGGCAGATAACGGGCCGGGGTGGGATAATCTTCAGCGGGTGCTCTGGGGCTATGCCACGCATCCCAATGTCGGCGCTGCGGTTTTTGTCGGACTGGGCTGCGAGGTGATGCAGGTTGCCCGGATGAAGGCGCTGTTCGGCGCCTCGGGTCAGGAACGCTTTCACGGGCTGACCATTCAGGAAACCGGCGGCACCCGCGCCACCATCGACGCCATCAAGCGCAAGGTCCGCGATCTGCTGCCGCAGGTGAATGCGGCGCCGCGCAGCGATTGTCCGGCCTCCATGCTGACCGTGGCCCTGCAATGCGGCGGGTCGGATGGCTATTCGGGTATCACCGCCAATCCGGCACTGGGCATCGCCGCTGACCGGCTGGTGGCCATGGGCGGTGCGGTGATCCTGTCAGAGACGCCTGAGATCTATGGCGCCGAGCATCTCTTGATCCGTCGCGCGGTGAATGACGCGGTGGCCGACAAGCTCCTTGATCGCATCCGCTGGTGGGAGGGCTATACAGCCCTCAACGGTGCCTCGATGGACAACAACCCCTCACCCGGCAACAAGGCAGGGGGGCTGACGACCATTCTGGAGAAATCTCTCGGCGCTGCGGCCAAAGCGGGCGCCGCGCCGCTGTCGGATGTGCTGGGGTACGCCGAACAGATCCGTGGCCGTGGGCTGATCTTCATGGATACGCCGGGCTATGATCCGGTATCCGTGACCGGGCAGGTGGCGGGCGGTGCGCAACTGGTGGTGTTCACCACGGGGCGCGGCTCTGCTTTCGGCTCGAAACCGGCGCCAACGCTGAAACTGGCGACAAACGACCGGCTGTTCGCGGCGATGCCTGACGACATGGACCTGAACTGTGGCGACATCGTCAGCGCCGGGGTGCCGATCCCCCAAAAGGGCGCCGAAATTCTGGCCCGAATACTTGCTGTCGCGTCGGGCGAGGCGACAAGAAGCGAGGCACAGGGCCTCGGCGATCACGAGATTCTGCCCTGGCAGATCGGTGCGGTGATGTAACCTCAGAACGCGACGACCTGCCCTCGCCCTTCACGCTCAGCCCGTTGCAGGATTAGATGTGCCGCGGCCAGATCCTGCGCTACGATCCCCAGCGAGCGATAGAGCGTGATGGCTTGGGTATCCTCGCGCCCCATTCCGCCTGCCAGAACAGCCCCGATTTCGCCGCGCAGATGGCTCTCGGTGATGATCCCGGATTTCAGCCCTTCGACGATTTCGCCCGCTTGCGCCAGCAGCGAAGGCATGTAATCGCACCAGATCTGCGACCGCAGGACGACCGCATCGTCAACCTCGCGCTTCGACGCGATCGAGGCACCGACGATATTCAGATGCTGGCCTGGCTCCAGCCAGTCGCCCAACAGTACGGGCGTAGCAGAATTGGTGACGGTGCAGATGATATCGGCCCCGGCAATGCCGCTCTGCACGTCGCCGCCGTGGGTGATGGTCAGGCCCGGGTGTTCTTGCATCGCATGGGAAGCAAAGGCGGCGGCACTTTCCGGGCGGCGGCCAACCACATGCACCGCAGATATGGCGCGCACCGCCAGCATCGCCGTCAGATGATGCTCGGCCTGTTCGCCGGTGCCGATCAGGGTGAGGCGGCTGGCCCCTTCGCGCGCCAGAGCCCGCGTGGCGACGGCCGAAGCGGCAGCGGTGCGGATCGCGGTCAGCAGCCCTGCATCCATCATCGCCACAGCGCCGCCGGTTTCGGATTCGAACAGCACCACGGCGCCACGATGACCGGACAGGCCCTTGCCGGGATTGCCCGGAAACAGGCTGACCAGTTTGACGCCATAGCACAGCGGATCACCCAGAGCCCCCGACATGACGCCCATCATGTTCTGTCCGCCGACCGGCACCACATGGCGCAGCGGCAGTTGCGCATCGCGGCGCGAGACGCTGCGCATGGTTGTGTCGATCGTGTCGATGGCAAGATCCATCGGCAGCAGCGCCGCGACATCCGCGTTGGTCAGCACCCTCATGCGGCGAAAACCCCGTCCTGTTCAATCCATTCGTCTGACAGTGGCACATGGCCCAGCCGCGCCAGCAGCAGGTTGGCATACAGATCGGCGCGCAGCAGATAGGGGAAATGCCCGCCCCAGAGGAAGCGGAATGCCGGGGCCGGGGCATTGCGCGCGCGCACCGCCTCACGCATCGGCGGCGGGATCAACGGGTCGTCGAGCGATTCAATCACCGTGGCGGTTGCGGCGGCATTCGACAGCGGCGGCAGCACCGGCCCGGTCTTGATCGCATCCAGCCGCGCGCGCAATTCGCCCTCCAGAATGCGGCCACCGGCTTCGGCCAGCAGGAAATCGACCATGTCGGTGAGTTCGGGGTGGGCGGCTTTCAGGGCATTCATCGACAGGGCGAAGCCCGCGCGCAGCTCTTCGATCGGCGCGGCCCACAGATCCGAGGAATAGGGCGGGCGCGAGCGCGCGAGCGCGGTATCGTGCAGCGTATTGGCCGCAAACAGATGGCTCACGCGGCCCGGTTGTGTGGCAGCGAAATACTGAGCCAGATAGCCACCCAGCGAAGAGCCCAGCACCGCTGTCTGGCCGATGCCGCGCGCGTCGAGCAGACCGGTCAGGCTGGACGCCCATTCCGGCACGCCGCCGCTGTCGGGATAGCTGACCGCCAGCACCCGGCGATACCGTGCCAATGCCGCGATCTGGGCAAAGAACACGTCCGCCCGCCCCAGCGTGCCCGGCAGGAACACAAACGCCGGGCCGCTGCCACCCGTGTCGATGACGCCCCAGTCCCGACCATCAAGCGTGACGCGGCTTTCCGGGTGGCGGATCAGAAAGGCGTCGCGCGCCGTCATCAGGGCATTGGTCATGCGAAGGGGTTCTCCACGCGGGGCCAGTAGGTGAGCGAGCGCAGTTTATAGGGGATCGCGGTGAAATCCGGGGTGATGGCCCCGGGGGCTGCAATCGGGATGATGCTGCTGGCGATGGGTGCGAAACCGGCCCGGTAGTGGTTCGAGGATTTCACGCACACATGGCGCTTTTTCGACAGGTCGATGCCCAGTTGGGTAAAGGCCTCAGGATGGAAGGTCTGGGTGCGGGCGTCGTTGACCACAAGGTCGATGTTGTCGGCCGAATCGCCGGTGCCCGCGTCGATCGACAGCCAGGCCATGGTTCCCAGCGCCGCGGGCAGCGTCCCGAACCGCTGCGTCAGTCCGCTGGCAATACGCCGGATCTGCACGACCAGATCCAGCGGATCGCCCGACATCGGCCCACTTTTGCCGCCGAGGCGCACCGGCAGCGTGGCACCCTCGCCTACTTCGGCGCAGAGCCGCACCACGACCGGATCCCAATAGATCCCCGATGCTACCGAGGTCAGGCCCCGCTCCAGTATGGCCCGCAGCAGGAAGGTGGAATCCGAGGGGGCGCCGCCGCCCGCATTGTCCGACATGTCGGCCAGCACGATAGGGCCGGAATTCAGCCCGGCGGCGCGGTCGAGCGCGGCATCGATGGTCAGCACCTCCTGAAAGATCGCTTCCTTCTCGCGCCAGAGCTTTTCGCCCAGCTCACGTGCCATTCTCTCGGCCAGCGCGGGGTCGCCGTCGGTGATCGCCAGCGCCCGGGCGCCCGTCCGCTCGTGGTCGCCCCAGGGGAACCCATGCGCCAGCGACAGCGACAGCACGCCGGGCTCGGCTTCGCGCGCGGTCATGGCATCGACATAGGCGCGCATCGGACCTTCTGGCGTGGGCATGGCCATGATGATCCGGCAATCATAATCGCGCATCACCGGCTTGGTTCTGCCCTCGGCGGCATCGGCGATCAGCGTGAACAGCTCGGCGCCGCGCTCCAGCACGTCGATATGGGGGTATTCCTTGAAGCAGATCAGCGCATCGGCCTGCGTCAGCATCGCCTCGGTCAGATGGCAGTGTGGGTCCAGCAAGGCGCCGATCTTTGCCTCGGGCGCGACGGCCCGGCAGGCGGCAATCAGGTCGCCCTCGCAATCGGGATAGCCGTCGGCGATCATCGCGCCGTGCAGTTGCAGCAGAACAATATCGACCGGCATCGCGGCCCTCAGATCGGCGACGATTTCGTCGCGGAAATCTTCGTAGACCTTGCGCACCGTCAGCCCACCCGGCTGGGCAAAGGCCGCGAGGCTTTCGGTGACAGACCATCCGCGCTTTTCGGCGCTGTCGCGCCAGAGCTTCAGCGCGCCGGTCCAGTAGACCGGCGGCGACTGGGTGGCGGTGCCGTGGTGGATATGGCCTTCCTGAAACGCGGCCAGCCCGGTGGGCAGGGGCGAAAAGCTGTTGGTTTCGGTGGCGATGCAGGCAATGAAAGTCTTCATGGGGCGGTTCCGGGCGGCGTTTCGGTGCCGGTGAGTTCTGTAGCCAGCCGCGCGGCCATGTGCAGCACGATCAGGGCAAAGGCGATGGGAATGGCGGCGGTGAACCAGATCATCGAGACCGGCAGCATTTCGGCGGTACGGCCAAGGCTGCGACCGAGGAAACCGCGTTCCATGTTCATGTTGGCGCCAAACAGGCTGAACCAGATCACCGGCACCGCGAACAGCAGGACCCCCGTGGCGCGGATCAGCGCCAGGAGAGCACCGGCACGGCCGCGGATGAGCGCCATCTGCGGAAAGAGCGTGGGGTCGGCCCCGGCACGAAACGCGGCCGAGGCGCCCAGCATCCCCGCCCAGACCATCGCGCGGCGCGCGAGTTCTTCGGTCCAGATCGGCGGGGCGTTCAGAGCATAGCGCGCGATGACCTGCCAGCCGGCGGCGTAGATCATGACCAGCACCGCCAGCACTGCCCCCGCCAGCGCGAGCGCATTCAAACCTGACGAGAGCCGGTCAAGTCCCCGGGCCAGCGAGCGGATCATCGCGCGTTTCCTTTCCGACCGGAGGTCAGCGACCCAGCGCCGCCGTCCAGGCAGTCAGTTGCTCGGGCGTGACGATGGTTGCATAGGTTGTCTGCGACGCGGTCTGGAACTCGGCGCGCGCCTCAGGGCTCATTTCGGTGATCTCGACTCCGGCGGCGGCGAGTTGCTCCATCACGCCCGACTGGCTGGCCAGCCAGTCGCGGTTGGCGGTATTGGCGGCCTCCGTCGCGGCGTCCACGGTCGCACGTTCCTCGTCTGACAGACCCTCATACCAATCCTCGGAGACGATGGTGATCCGCAGCGAGGGCGAGATCGCGGCCGGGGTGAAATGGCGGATGAACTCGGTGTGCCCGAACAGCAGCGGCACGAAGGCCGGGTTCAGATAGCCATGTGCCACCCCGGTTTGCAGAGCGTTCGGCACCTCGGCCCAGCTTACGATAGTGCCGGTCGAGCCCCAGGCCTGGAACAACTGGATCTGGCTGTCATCGAGCGCGCGCATGCGCAGATCGCCCATATCCGCCATCGAAGCGACGGCGTGCTGTGTGTTGAAGATCCCGGTCGCCGGGCCGACGGTGTTGACGCCCAGCACCTGCACGCCCGAACCTTCGAGCCCGGCATTGATCGCATCCAGCATGCCGCCCTCATAGAGAGCGCGGTCAACCTCGGCCATGTCGGTGAAGAAATAGGGCAGGCGCAGGCCGAAGATCAGCGTATCGACCGAGGCGACAATGGCCAGCGGCGACATGCCGATTTCGACAAGGCCCTGACTGACCTGATCGAACACCTCGTCATCGCCCCCCAGCGCGCCGCGCTGGAATTCCTCGGCCGACATGCCGTGGTCGTTGAGATAGGTGGCGAAGGTGTGCGCCCAGACATAGCTGCCCGAGCCGCTCAGATCGGCGGGGCTGTCCAGTGCGATCTTGATCTGCGCTTGGGCCGCACCTGCGGCGAGGGCCGTGGCGAGGCCCGCCGCTTTCAGAATGGTCAGATAGGTCATCATTCCCTCCGGTTGGTTTTTCAGGACGTCAGTTGCCGACAAGGCCCATCTGGCGGGGCAGCCAAAGGGTCAGGTCGGGGATCCAGATCAGCAGCGCCAGCACGACAATCTGTACCAGCAGGAACGGCAGCACCGCCCGCGCCAGCCGCCAGTAGTTCAACCCAGTCACCGTCGAAACGATCAGCAGGCAGCCACCCAGCGGCGGCGAAATCAGGCCAATACACAGATTGAAGCACAAAACGATGCCCAGATGAACCGGGTCGGCGCCCTGCGCGATGGCGACCGGCGCCAGCAACGGCACCAGCAGGGCCAATGCGACGGGAATATCCAGCACCATTCCGGCCAGCAGGAAGATCACGTTCAAGAGCAGCAGATACTGCATCGGACCCAGGCCCAGTTCTGTCACCGTGGCGGCAATCGCCTCGGGCAGCCGTTCGAGCGCGGCCAGATGCCCCAGCGCCGAAACGGCAGCGATCAACATGAAGATCGACCCCGACAGCATCGCCGTTCGTTGCAACGCGGCCAGCATGTCGGCCAGTCCGATCCGCTCATAGACCATCCCCGCAGCGGTTGCGGCGACGACAGCGACTGCGGCCGCCTCGGTCGGGGTCATCCAGCCCAGCACAATGCCGCCGACAATGATCAGCGGAATCCCCAGTGCCGGCAGCGCCCGGATCAGCGTCGGCAGAAAGGGCGGAACCTCGGCTCTGGTCAGGCGGGGATGATCGTCGCGCCAGGCAAAAAAGGCATTGGCAATCATCAGTGCCAGCGCCAGCAAGAGGCCCGGGATGATGCCGCCAATGAACAGCGCGGTGACGGAGGTGCTCATCATGGCGCCGTAAAAGATCATGATGATCGACGGCGGTACGATGGGCCCGATGATCGACGAGGCAGCGGTGATCGCCCCGGCATAGGGCAGCTTATATCCCTGCTCGGTCATGGCCGGCACCAGCGTGTTGGACACTGCCGCGCTGTCGGCCACCGCCGAGCCCGAAATACCGGCAAAGAACACCGAGGTCAGCACGTTCACATGCCCCAGCCCGCCGCGCACCCGTCCGACCAGGGCCATCGCCAGCCGGATCAGCACCCGCGTCACCCCGCCCCGGTTCATCACCTCGCCCGCCAGAATGAACAACGGCATGGCCATCAGGGCAAAGACGTCGATCTTGGAAAAGATCTGCTGCGGCAGGATCGCCAGATAGCGGGTACGGTCCGACGCAAGGAACGTCAGCACCGTTGCCCCGCCGATCACATAGGCAATCGCCAGTCCCGAGGCGAGGAAGGCGGCGGCGATCAGGGGAACGACATAAATCATGCGGCCAGCGCCTCGCGTCGGGGTGACAGGGCCGCCGCGGTGACACCCTGGTCGGCGATCTCGCCCGGGATCGGCTGCCCCAGCGCCAGTGCCGCGGCGACGCGGGCCAAGGCCGGGGCGGTCTGGATGCCGTAGCCGCCCTGCCCCGCCAGCCAGAAGAAACCGGAGGCTTCCGGCGCAAAACCGGCCACCGGCGCCTTGTCGGCGACGAAGGACCGCAGCCCGGCCCATTTATGCTCGATGCGGCGTACCGGCAGATCGAATGCGGTCTGGATCCGGTCGATACAGATCGCCACATCCATCTCGTCGGGCTGCGCGTCGCAGGGCGGCGAGGGGGTCTCGTCGGCCGGCGACAGCAGCAGTTTGCCCGCATCGGGGCGCAGATAGAAATCTTCGTCGATATCCACGGCCATAGGCCAGTCATCGACCGAAACGCCCGGTGGTGGCGCCACCAGCAGGGCGGTGCGCCGCTTCGGCCTCAGTCCGATCTGGGCGATTCCGGCCATGGCCGCCACCGTATCGGCCCAGGCTCCGGCGGCATTGACGATCATCTCGGCGCGAATCTCGCCCTGTGGCGTGGTGATCCGCCAGCCCTGACCATCGCGCGTCAGCCCGATCACTTCTGCCTTCATCCGCGCCTCGCCCCGGGCAGTCAGGGCGCGCAGATATTGACGGTGCAGGGCATCAACGTCAATGTCGGCCGCCGCGCGGTCCAGCAGTGCCCCGGCGAGATATCCGGGCCGCAGCAACGGCAGGCGGCGGGCGGCATCGGCCACCGGCATCGGCGACAGGGCATCGCCCATCTCTTCGCGCATTGCTGCCAGCGATGCGGCCTGGCCTTCACGGGCGATGAACAGCACATCGCGCGGTCGCAGCAACGGATGCGGGCGGGATTCGGTTGCCGGTGCGTTGAGCGCGGCGGCCGAGGCGCGGGTCAGCGCACGGATGACGGGGGGGCCATAGGTCGGGGTGAAAAGCGCCGCAGACCGGCCGGTTGTGTGGTATCCTGGTTGCGACTCGCGTTCCAGCAGCAGGACATCCTGCCCGGCTCCGACCAGTTCCGCCGCAATCGACGCCCCGGCGATACCACCGCCGACAACCACGATCCCCCGGCTCTGCGCGTGTTTCGTCATGGTACCCTTTCCCGTTCCCATCACGCTAGCACGGATTTTCGTATAGGAAAGAGAAATTTTTCCGATAGGAAAAACGAATTGCGCCAGCCTCGGTTGCGGGTATGATCGCCCCATGCCGAACCCTGCCCAACCTATCATCACCGAACCCGAGGACAACCAGCGCGCCGAATTCGGCCGCCGCCTGCTCGCACTTCGCCGCGCGCGCGGCTGGACCCTGAGTGACCTCGCCGAACGCTCGGGGCTGGCGGTTTCGACAATTTCCAAGGCCGAACGCGGGCTGATGTCATTGACCTATGACCGCATGTTGCAACTGGCGCGCGGCATCGGCGTGGACATGGCGGAGTTCTTTACCGATCAGGGCTCCAGCTTTGCCCCCGGCAGCTTTGCCGTCGCACCCAAGGGCACCTTCGAACGGCAGGAAACCCGCAACTACGTCTACGAGATGCTGTTTCCGCAGATCCGCAACAAGGCGATGGTGCCGATGATGGGCACGCTCAAGGCTCATGATCTGATGGATTTCGACGATTTCGTTCGTCATCCCGGGCAGGAATTCCTGCTGGTCCTGGAGGGCGCGGTGACGGTCTTTGCCGAGGGCAAGCCGCCGATTACCCTGCGGCAGGGCGACAGCGTCTATTTCGACAGCGCCCGCGGGCATCTCTATGCCTCGGCCGGGGCAAGTGACGCGCGAATCCTTGTGGTCTGCACCGAAGCCGAGGGCGCCTTGGGCAAATAGCGCTGCCGCTTCGATCCGGGCTGCCCTTGTTAGAGGCCGTTCGATCGGACAGGGTACGATCCCGCGAACCGCCCTTCGCATCCAGCGCCCCTGTGGCAGCAGAGCATTCACCAGATTGCTGCCGTGCATTCATTCTATTGATTTTTCCGATTGATGTTTTCCCTGTATCCCCTTTTCGGGGGAAGCCATGCGATGCTTGGCCGGATTGGCCGGTGCGTCGCACGAACGGGGGGCATTCATGGCAAAGCAGCCGAATTTTCTGTATCTCATCACCGACCAGCACCGGGCCGACTGGCTGGGCTGCTCTGGGCATCCCGTGGTGCGCACCCCCAATATCGATGCGCTGGCTGCCCGCGGCACACAGTTCGACAATTTCCACGTCGCTTCGCCTGTCTGTATGCCGAACCGCGCCAGCCTGATGACCGGGCGGATGCCCAGCGTGCACGGGCTGCGCTATAATGGCTGCGCCCTGCCCCGCACCGCCAACACCGTCGTCGATGTGCTGCGCGCTGCGGGCTATGCCACGGCGGCGATTGGCAAAAGCCACCTGCAACCCTTTTCGCCGGTTCCTGTCCCCGAGCGCCCGGCGGCATCGGACCGGCCGCGCCCGGTTGCCGAGGCCTGGCAGCCACAAGGCGGACGGTATGACAACGAGCAACCCGCCACCTATGCCGGGCGGACGCCGGCCGAGGTAGAGACCCCCTATTACGGCTTTGAGCATGTCGAGATGGTCACGCGCCACGGCGACCGGACCGGCGGGCATTATGAGCAATGGTTCCGCGATACCGTACCAAACTGGCAGGCGCTGTGGGACAATGCCAACCAGTTGCCGCACAGCTACATCTGCCCGCAAGCCTATCGCACGCCGGTCCCCGTCGATCTGTACCCCACGAGCTGGATCGCCGACCGCGCCATAGATTTCATCCGCGGGCGGCAGGGTCAGGCCGATCCGTTCTTTGCGTTCGTCTCTTTTCCCGATCCGCATCATCCGTTCAATCCGCCGGGCAAATATTGGGACATGTACAACCCGGACGATTTCGCCGTCGATCTTCCCTATGCAGCCCATCAGAACCCCACGCCGCCAATGGCCGTGCTGAAAGCGGATCACGACTCGGGCAAGGCACCGGGCAATCCCTACGGTGTCTTTCACGCCGGGGAACGGGCGATCCGCGAAGCGATGGCGCTGACCGCTGGGATGATTACCCTGATCGACGACCAGATCGGTCGCATCGTCGAGGCTCTGCACGCCGCCGGGCTGGCCGAGGACACGATCATCGTGTTCAACGCCGACCACGGTGATTTCATGGGTGATTACAACATGCTGCTGAAGGGTCCGATGCCCGCCCGCAGCGTTACCCGGGTGCCGTTCATCTGGGCCGATCCCGCGATGCCGCGGGGAAAGCGCAGCGAAGCCCTCGCCTCGACGATCGATATCGCAGCGACGATCATCGATCGCGCCGGTCTGGAGCCCTATAACGGCATCCAGGGCCGCAGCTTGCTGCCGGTGCTCGGCGATATCCGCGCCGAGCACCGCGACGCGCTGCTGATCGAGTTCAACGAACCTGTACCGTCGCCGGGTTTTCGCGCACCGGCCCGGGTTCGATCCCTGGTCACTCAGGGCTGGCGCTATACGCTCTATGGCGGCGAGGATTGGGGAGAATTGTACGACCTGACCGATGATCCGGCGGAATCGCGCAATCTGTGGGATGATCCGGCCTGTGCGCAGACCCGCGCCCAGCTCGCCGAGACACTGGCGCATCACCTTGCGCTGCAGATGGATGCCAGCCCGCGCGCAACGCGCTTTGCCTGACCCCAACGCCTGAGGAGGCATCATGGCCAATTCCACCCCCCGCCCCGGCTGGATCGAAAGCGGCGCCCGTGTTTTTTCGGTGCTGGCCGTCCTGGGTCTGTTGATCGGGGCCTGTGTCGTCGTCGGCGATGTGCTGGGCCGCTGGCTGTTCGGTACAGCCGTTGTCGCGCTGAACGAGATCATGGAGTTCGTCTTTGCCATCGCCATCGCTGCCACTCTGCCTGCAGGGGCCGCGATGCGGGTCAATCTGAAAGTTGATCTGCTGGGGAACACCACCGGCGCGCGTCTGACCGGCTGGCTGACGGCACTGGGATCACTGGCGCTCGCGGTGTTCTTTGCGCTGCTGGCCTATCGCGTCTGGGGTCTTGCGGCGCGCTATGACCGGGCCGGGCGGGCGACGTCGATCCTGTATCTGCCGCTGGCACCGGCCTATTTCACCATTGCCGGGCTGCTGGCGATCACAGCGGCGTTGCAGTTGCGCAACGCTGTGCAAGACATGGCACGCGCCTTTGCCCTGCGCTCGACCGAGCGCAGCGGGCCGATCACGTTGATTGTGATCGTGCTGTTTCTGGTGTCGGCCGTGGCCATCGGTCTGTGGACCTGGCTCGACATGCGCGGGATCAGCCGCTTTGTCGTCGAAAACCCCGGGACAACGGCGGTTGCCGCCTTCGCTTTCCTGTGGCTGGCAGTGTTGGCTCAGATGCCGTTGGCCTCGGTCACGGGGCTGATCGGTGTGGTGGGATCGGGCTATTTCATGTCGGCGCAGGCGGCGCAGAATGTCTTTGCGTCGAACGCGATGGAGTTTCTGACCAATTCGCAAGTGGCGACCCTGCCGCTCTTCATGATGATGGGCAGCTTTGCCGTCGCCGCAGGGATTTCGGATGATCTCTACCGCCTGGCCAACGCCTTCCTGGGCCGGGTGCGCGGTGGTTTGGCCTATGCCACGGTCGCCGGTTGCGCCGGATTCGGCGCAGTCAGCGGCTCATCGGTGGCGACCTCGGCCACCTTTGGCCGCATCGCCCTGCCCGAGATGGAGCGCCGCGGCTATGCCGCGACGCTGGCAGCCGGATCGGTCGCCGCGGGCGGCACGCTGGGGGCGCTGGTGCCGCCTTCGGGCGCGATCATCCTGTTCGCGCTGTTGACCGAGGAATCCATCGCCCGGCTTTTTGTCGCCGCCATGGTTCCGGCGCTGCTGGCCGTCGTGCTCTATTTCGCCGCGATCTGGATCACTCTGCGCCTGAACCCCGGGCTCGCCCCCGACGCGGATGTCAGGCAGGACGGCCGCTCAGACATTCTGCCGGCGATCCGCGCAGCCCTGCCGGTGATCCTGCTGTTCAGCGTGGTGATCGGCGGGCTTTACGGCGGGATATTTACCGCCACCGAAAGCGCCGCAGTCGGCGCCGTGGGGGCCTTTATCCTGACCTTGGCGCGCGGAAGGTTGAACCGGGCGACCGTGCTGGAGATATTTGCCCAGACCACCGCAACCACGGCCATGGTCTATGCCCTGATCTTTGGCGCGCTGATGTTTTCGTTCTTTGTCAATCTCGGCCAGACGCCCGAGATGGTCGCAAACTGGATTGGCGGGCTGAACGCGGCGCCGATTCTGATCCTGATCGCGCTTCTGGTCTTTTACCTGGTGCTTGGCTCGGTCATGGACAGTTTTGCGGTGATGGTCATCACGGTGCCCGTCGTCACGCCACTGATCCTGGACATGGGCTATGACATGCTGTTCTGGGGGGTGCTGATGCTGGTCATTGTCGAGACCGGCATGATCACGCCGCCATTCGGGATGAACCTGTTCATCATCAAGAGCGTGAAGCAGGACGTGGCCCTTGGGACGGTGATGCGCGGCGTGATGCCGTTCATTCTGGCGGATCTGGTCAAGCTGGTGCTGCTGGTGGCGATCCCGGCGCTGTCATTGTGGCTGCCATCGACGATGAATTAGCGCCTTCTCTGTGCGGCGCCACAAGCCCGGCCCTCAGGGCCGGGCTTTGTCGTTTGCGGCCAGTTGAAGGCTGCGCGGCGATGTGCGTGACGGTGCCCGGCAAGCAGACAGCCCGGCCGTGAGGGCCGGGCTGCGCAATCGTTGGAGATGGGATCAGGCCCCTGTCATTCGGCCTGCGCTGCAGCGATCGCCGCACGGAAATCGGCGATCAACTGTTCGCCCCCCTCAACACGCGCAGCGAAGCCTGCGACCATCGCCGGGCCGACGCGCGCCTCGAGTTCCGCGATCTGCTCGGACGTGGCGTAGGTCATGGTGTGCCCGGGCAGAGCCGCAACCTGCGCCTGCGAATCGGCTTCCCAGGCATCGACGCGGACACCGGCTTCGCGCGATGCATCGCAACCCGAATGCCGTTCCAGCACTGCGCGCGCGTCATCCGACAGCGCGTCCCAACCGTCGCGCGACATGAACACCAGACCGAGAGCCCCGCCGCCCGGAACCACGAAATGGTCGGTCGTCACTTCGTCGAGCCGGAAGCCCGGAAAGGCAGTGAAGTTGATCAGCGTGCCTTCTGCCGTGCCGCGCTGCAGGGCTTCGTACTGATCAGGCAGCGGAATCGAAATCGGCGCGCCGCCGTAAGCCTGAATGATCCCGGCGCCAACCGGGCTGCTGGTGAGGACTTTCAGCCCCGAGAGACCTTCGAGCGATGTGATGGCGATGCCGTTCAGGCTGATCGACGCCTGCGGGAACTCGACAAACAGCAACGGCACGATACCGTCCATCTCGGCGCCGAACGCACCCTGTGCATGCAGCGCGCAAAGAGCCGCCGAGCCCAGCTCGGCATTCGGCACCATGAAGGGCAGCGTGCTGACCAATGCGCGCGGGAAGCGACCGGGATCGAACACGGTCATGCCCCAGACCACCTGCACCACATCGTCGATGACCCGGTCGTAAAAGTTGCCGGGCCCGACAAGTGTAGGGCCATAGCGCATGTCCAGGGTCAGCGTATCGGGGCTGTCGGCGTTGATCGCCTGAATCCAAGGCGTGATGACGCGGGTATTGACCGGATGCATTTCGGGGTTCGACATCCCGAACACCAGTGTTTCCTGTGCCAGCGCCGCGCTGGCGCTCAACGTCATGCCCCCGGCGACCAGTGCCGCCCCCAGTTTCGATTTCATGCGATCCTCCCGTTGATCATGAAACGGGGGCCGAAACGGCACCCCGCGCGCGATGACGGTACTGGTGGGCGGAGCCTTTGGGAATTTGATTGATTCCATACCACGCATTGATGATTTCAATGCTCAATCGGTGGGATCGTCCGCCGCCGCGCGCAGTTCGTGGCGCAACCAGTCCAACGCCGGATCGCGGCTGCGCATTCCGTGCCACTGGATCCGTTGCTCCAGCGGCGGCAGATCGAAGGGCGGAGGAACGATAATCAGCCCGCCTGTCCGCGCCATGCGCCGCGCCAGACGTTCTTGCACCATTGCCAGGCGGTTTGTTCCGCGCACCAGATCGGGCAGTGAGGTAAACGAAAAGGATGATACCACGACGTTCGGGACAATACCTCTTTCGGCCAGCATCCGGTCGGAAAAGCTCTGACCGGCAAGGGGTGGCTGCATCGAGACATGCTCCAGACGCAGGAACGATTCTTCGTCCAGCGACTGCGCTACGGGGTTGTTCGCGTCGAGCACGCAAACCACGGGATCGGTCAGCAACAATTCGGACGGATGGTCGCCCGAACAATAGACCGCCGGCGCGATCAGCAGATCGGTTTCACCACGCTCCAGTTGCAGGCCGGGATAGGTTTGCTGCGCTTTGATGTCGATGCGCATCGACGGCGCCTGCCGGGCGAGACGGCGCACGAAGGGAGGCACAACCGTATGCAGGCTGTAATCCGACACCATCAACGTGAAGCTGCGCGTCGATGAGGCCGGGTCGAAATCTGTCGGCGCCGCCACGGCGGCTTCGATACGCACCAGAATGTCCCGTACGGGCCCGGCCAGTGCCTGAGCGCGCGGCGTCAGTTCCATACGGCGGCCGATCTGCACCAGCAGCGGATCGTCAAAGTACTGCCGCAGCCGGTTCAGCGCATTCGACATGGCCGATTGCGTGATCGCCAGTTCATCGGCCGCGCGGCTGACGCTTTGCAGGCGGATCAATTTGTCCAGCGCCGCCAGCAGGTTGAGGTCGAGATTGCGAAAGCGCATGGCGCCGCACCAGTCCTTCTGTAAATACTTGGCATTCACACTAACAATTTTTTCAATGGAAGAACAGCCGCTAGGGTGCCCTCACCAACCGCAAGGAGGAGCAGCGGCGTGTTTCGTTATTTTCCCACCAACTATGTCTGGGACTTGTCGGTGAACCTGTCGATCGAGATGGGTGCACAGATGGGCGAGATCGCCGAGATGTGCATCCCGCTGCTTGACGCTGCGAAGGCGCCGGACGCCGAAGGGACACGGGCATTCCGCAAGCAATGGGAAAAGATGGCGGACCGGCTGGACGGTCTGGCGCGCGATGATCTGACCCGCGGCCGAGGCCTGTCGGCGGCGGCGAAGCTGATGCGCGCCGCCAATTACCTGATTATCGCCGAACGGATGCAGGCTCATGGTTCGGAAGGCCGCGTGGAGCTGTACCGTCGGCATCTGGCGACGTTCTACACCGCGCTGTCGCTGGGTCGGACCGGCGCTTTCCGGGTCGAGATCCCTTATGAGGGCACCCATCTGTCGGGCATCTTCGTTCCGGCGCAGGATGTCAGCGGGCGGCAACCGGTACTGGTACAGGTCAACGGTTTCGACAGCACCAAGGAAATGCGCTACATGGCGCGGCTCCCTGGCATCCTGGCCAAGAAAGGCGTCGCGTCGCTGATTCTGGACCAGCCGGGCACGGGCGAGGCACTGCGCCTGCAAAACCTGACCGCGCGTCCTGACAGTGAACACTGGGCCAGCCGCGTCGTCGACTGGCTGGAAACCCGCGCCGACGTCGACCCCAGGCGGATCGGCATGGAGGGCGTCAGCCTCGGCGGGTATTACGCCCCCCGCGCCGTGGCGTTCGAGCCGCGCTTTGCCTGCGGTGTCAGTTGGGGCGGCAACCATGACTGGCGCGACGTGCAGAAACGTCGGCTGGAACGCGAAGGTGATTTCCCGGTGCCGCATTACTGGGCGCATGCCTGCTGGGTATTCGGCGCCAGCGATGTGGAAGACTTCATGACCAAGGCCGAGGGTATGCATCTCGACGGCGTGCTGGACCGGGTCCGCGTGCCCTATCTGGTGACGCATGGCAAGCATGACACGCAGATCCCCCTGAAATGGGCGCAACGGACCTACGATCAGCTCGTCAACAGCCCGCGGCGCGAGTTGGTGGTGTTCGACGAGCGCACCGGCGGCGTGATGCATTCGAGCGTCGATAACGGTGCTCCGGCCCTGGATACAATTTCCGATTTCGTCGCCGAGGTTCTCGGCGGCCGCACGGCCTGAGAAAGGGAAACCATGAACATCATCGGACCTGACGCACTGGTTTTCGGCGTGGACAATATCGCTGCCAGCGCAGAATACCTGACCGATTTTGGCCTGAAGCCGATCGGCGCGACCGACAAGGGCGGCTATTTCGAGGCGCTCGACGGCACTGGCATCGAGATCCGTCACCGTGACGACCCCTCGTTGCCGCCTGCCCTTCCGACGGCGACCATGCTGCGTCAGCAGGTCTATGGCGTGCAAAGCGCCGCTGATCTCGACGCGATCGAGGCCGAGCTGAGCCGCGATCGCCGTGTGAGCCGGATGGCCGACGGATCGCTGGAAACCACCGACTGCTTTGACTTTGCCCTGAAGTTTCAGGTCACAAAGCGGCGCGAGCTGGTGATGGAGGCCGAGAAGATCAACGCCCCGGGCGCACCGGCACAGCGCGCGCCCAACGAGCTGGGCGTCTATCCCGGGATGCCCGCGCTGCCGCGCACCCTCAGCCATACGGTGCTGTTCGTACCCGACCAGCGCAAGGCGGCAGCGTTCTATTGCGAGCGTCTGGCCTTCGTCATCACCGATGTTCTCGAACCCGCAGGCCCGTTCCTGCGCCCGCGCGGCACGCAGGACCACCATACGCTGTTCTTCATCCAGACCCCGGAATACATGAAGGGGCTGGAGCATCTGGCGTTCCACATGGGCGGGCCCACCGAATTGATGGTCGCGGGTACCCGGCTGGCGCGCAAGGGATACCAGAGCTTCTGGGGTCCGGGGCGGCATAAATTCGGCTCGAACTGGTTTTGGTACTTCAACAGCCCGCTCGGTACCCATTTCGAATACGACGCCGACATGGACAAGCACGACGACAGTTGGGTCGCGCGACAGGCGCCGCTGAGCCCGCAGGCTTCGCAGATGTTCCTGTTCGAATGGCGCCAACGCTGGTTCCCCGGTGCGGGCCCCGAGGGCATGACCGAAGCCGAAGGCACGCCGGAATAACGCCTGCCGGGAGGGGGCAGACGAAACAGAGGGGGGGAGCCATCCATGACACGAACTTGGCGAAAAGGGCGACGCGTTGCGATCGTCGGCGGTGGGCCCGGCGGGATTTCGGCGGCGCTGGCGTTCCATGCGGCCGGCTACGATGTGCAGGTTTTCGAACGCTCGCCTGCACCCCGTCCCCTGGGCGGCGCGGTTCTGCTCTCGACTCCTGTTCTGGCGATATTGCGCGCCTATGGCATTGATATCGTCAATAATTTCGGCAGCAAGACGATCACCCATTTTGCCAATAGCAAGGGCAAGCGGCGGGCGTCGCTGCCGTTCAATGCGTCGATTGAAAAAGCGTTCGGTATCCCGGGGTGGCACTACGGCATCCTGCGTTCGAACGCCTATGACAAGATGATGAGCGTGCTTGGGGCCGCAGCGCCCACAGCCCTGATGGCCGGTCATGCACTCGAGCACTATGATGACCAAGGCGAGGCGATCACGCTGCATTTTGCCAACGGCGCAACCGTCGAGGCCGATCTGCTGGTCGGGGCAGACGGCGTCCGCTCGGTCGTTTCGAAACAGGCGTTCGGCGATCCGGGCCTGTTCCATATCGGCCTGCGGGTCTGGCTGGCCTGGTGCGAGGATATTCCCGGCATCGATCGGGATCACGGCTATATCCACCATTCCCGGGATGTTCAGGCCAGCTATTTCCCGATGAAGCATGACGGGCAGCCCGGTTTCGAATGGTGGGTCGTCGAGCGGTCCGATCCCGGCGTGCCGCAACCCACGGATGTCGAGGCGCATTTGCGCCGCCAACTCGCTGCCTTTCCCCCCGTGATGCAGCAATTCCTCGACCGGACGGATTTCGCCAAACAGGTTTTCCCCTGGGAAATCTATAATCGCCCCTCGCTGCAACACTGGTGTACCGGCCGCGTTGCCTGTGTCGGCGATGCCGTGCACCCTGTGTCGCCCTATGCGGCTTACGGGATGGGAATGGCGATTGAGGATGGTTATTTCCTCGCCCGGTCGTTCGGTGGTGGCGACCTGTCGGACCCTGCGGTGCGGCAAAAGGGCTATGCGACCTATGAGGCCGAGCGGGTCGCCTATTGCAATCACCACGTCGAATTCGCCCGCAAGCTGGGGAACCAGTTCCACAGGGCGCCGCGCCCGGTTGCCCTGCTGCGCGATCTGGTGTTCGACAATACCCGCGTACTGCAAAAGCTGATCGAAAAGGACTATCTGGCCGATGCCGAACGCATGTCCTTGGCGCTGAGGGAACTGCATGTCGCTTGAGACCCTCCTGACGCCCCTGTGCCTCGACGAGGATATGGCCGAAGGCAAGGCAATGGGCTTTGCCGTTCCCGGCCAGCGGCGCAAGGTGATTGTGCTGCGCTACCGGGGGAAGCTGCACGGCTGGCTCGATTCCTGCCCGCATTACGAGGGCGGTACGCCGATGGCGTGGAAAAAGAACGAATACCTGAATGGCGAAGGGACGCATCTGGCCTGCCATTCGCACGGCGCGCTGTTTGACCGGGAAACGGGGGAATGCGTGGCGGGCGCCTGTCTAGGCAAGCGTCTGACGCGCGTGGAATTGACCCTTGGCGCGGACGGGATGATCCGTATGGCCGGGGATTTGCAGGGAGAGAGAGCATGACGGCAGGGGTGAAAACTGCGCTGGTGATCGGCGGCGGGTTCAGCGGGATGGTGGCGGCGATCTGCTTGCAGCAGCAGGGCATCGCTGTCGATCTGGTCGAGATCGACAAGGACTGGCGCACTTATGGTGCCGGGATCAGTCTGAACGGCGCGACCTTCAGGCTGTTCGAACATCTGGGGCTGATGGAGGCCTATCTGGCGGTTGGAGCTGCTTGCGACGGGGTGCATATTCGCGGCCCGCAGGACCAGATCTTTGTCGAACTGCCGACGCCGCCGCTTATGGCCGGGATTCCGGGGAACGGCGGGATCATGCGCCCGGCCCTGGCGAAGATCCTCGCCGACAAGGTGCGCGCCGCAGGGGTCAGCGTGCGCCTGGGCGTGACCTTTACGGCCATCGACAAGGACAGCGGCGCGGTCACATTCACCGACGGAAGTGCTGGCACCTATGACCTGATCGTCGGTGCCGATGGTTTTGCGTCTGCCGTGCGCAAGACCCTTTATCCCGCGGCGCCGCGCCCGCATTATGTCGGTCAGGCCGTATGGCGCGCCGTCGTGCCCAGCCCGGCGGAACTGACCACCATCACCATGTGGATGGGGCCAAAGCTGAAGGCCGGGGTCAATCAGGTGTCGGGCAGCCAAAGCTATCTGTTCCTGACCGAGGACAAGCCGGTCAACGATCATGTCGATCCCGCGACCTTTGAGGCCAAACTGAAGGCGCTGCTGTCAAAGTTCCCGTCGCCCGTGCTGACACGGCTTGCGGCGGGCCTCGGGGGAGACAGCCAGATCAACTATCGCCCGCTCGAAAACATGATGCTGCCGCTACCCTGGACCCGCGGTCGCGTGGTGCTGATCGGCGACGCCGTCCACGCCACGACGCCGCATATGGCCGCAGGGGCGCTGCTGGGGATGGAGGACGGCTGGGTTCTGGCCGAAGAAATTGCCGCACAACCGACGCTGCATGCCGCCTTTGCCGCGTTCGAGGGGCGTCGGTTTGAACGCTGCCGGATGGTGGTCGATAATTCCGCCCGGCTGGCCGAGATCGAAGTCACCAATGGCAGCCACGAAGAACACGCCCAGATCATGCGCGCCACGCTGGGCGCACTGGCGCAACCGATCTGAGGTCTGTCATGTCCTTCCCCCCTATCCACCGTGTCGTAACCGGCCATGATGCCGCCGGGCGGGCCGTGATCGTTTCCGAAGGGCGGCTGCCCGTGGTCAAGGAACTGGCGGCGATCCCCGGGACCGTCTTTCACGAGGTCTGGAATACGCCCGCCACGCCTGTGGTAGACAATGGTGCCGATCCCTCGGCCGGACCGATCGTGCTGCCGCCACCGCCGGGCGGCACACGGATGCGTTTTGTCGATATTCCGCCGGATACTGCGGATTTCCTCGCTCAGGGAGCGGGCAAGATGGGCGCAGCCTTTGACGAGATCGGCGACCGGAAAGCATCGACCGTCACGACGGACAGCCCGCATCCCTTGATGCATCGCACTGAATCCATCGACTACGGGATCGTCATCGAGGGCGAGATGACGCTGGTACTGGACCAGGGAGAGGCCGTGCTCAGGCCCGGTTCAGTGGTGATCCAGCGCGGCACCAACCACGCCTGGGCCAACCGTTCCGGGAAACCCTGCCGGATGCTGTTCATCCTGATCGATGCGACCTATGCGCCCGATCTCGCGGCGCGGCTGGGGGAATGAACGACCTCTTCGACCTGAACGGCAAGCGCGCCTTGATAACGGGCGCGACCGGCGGGCTGGGGCAAGCCATCGCCAGAGTTCTCGCCGGGAGTGGGGCGCAGGTGCTGATCTCGGATCTGGACCCGGAGGGCTGCACCGCCGTCGCCCGTGCGCTGAAGGGCGAGGCCCTGCCCGCCGATCTGGCGGACCCTTCCAGCGTCAGCGCGCTGGCTGCGGCGGCTGGCCCCGTGGATGTGCTGGTCTGCAACGCCGGAACCGAGGGGCCGACCGGGCCACTGGCGGATGCCAGCCCTGCGGAATTCGACCGGGTGATGCAGATCAACCTGCGCGCCGCCATGGATCTGAGCGGCGCGTTGATCCCCGGCATGGCCGCCCGCGGCGGCGGCAGCGTGATTCTGATGGCGTCGATCGCGGCGCTGCGGGGCAACCGGGCGATCGGGCTCTATGCGATGTCAAAGGCCGCGCTGACCCAGTTGGCGCGCAATCTCGCGGTGGAATGGGGGCCATCCGGCGTGCGGGTCAACGCGATTGCCCCGGGCCTGATCCGGACTCCGCTGGCCAAGGACCTGTTGGCGAACGACGCCTTCATGGCCCGCCGACTGGCGGCCACCCCCTTGCGCCGTGTCGGCGAGGCCGATGAAATTGCCGGGGTGGCCCTGATGCTCGCCAGCCGGGCGGGTGGGTTCATCACCGGGCAGGTGCTGGTGGTGGACGGCGGCACGATGATTTCAGACGGGAGTTGAGACATGAAACTGGCAACCCTGCCCGATGGCACGCCGGACGGCCGCCTGCATCTGGTCAGCCGCGACCTGACGCGTTGCGCACCGGCCGAGGCCGCACCGACTTTGCAGGCGGCGCTGGAGGACTGGGAGGCACTCGCCCCCGCCCTCGCCAGCGAATACGCTGCGCTGAACGCGGGCGGCGGGACACCGTTCGATGCCGCTGCGGCCTTGGCACCCCTGCCGCGCGCCTGGCAATGGCTGGACGGATCAGCCTTCGACAGCCACGGCGCCTTGATGCAAAAGGTGTTCAAGTTGCCGCCCGTCGATACCGGCGGCAAGCCTCTGATGTATCAGGGTGTTTCGAACCAGTTCCTCGCCCCTTGCGCTGACGTGCCGCTGCCATCTGAGGCGGATGGGATAGATTTCGAAGGCGAGTTCGGCATTCTGACGGATGCGGTGCCGATGGGTGTCACGGCGCTCAAGGCCCGCGGCTACATCCGGCTCCTGGTGCAGATCAACGACTGGTCGCTGCGCCGCCTCGCCCCCCTTGAGATGAAAACCGGTTTTGGCTGGGTGCAGGCCAAGCCCGCCTCCAGCATGGCGCCGGTGGCTGTGACACCGGATGAACTGGGCGAATGCTGGCACGATGCCCGCATCGACTTGCCGCTGATCGTGGACTGGAACGGGGCACGCTTTGGCGCAGCCAATGGTGATGCGATGAGCGCGGGTTTTGACGACCTGATTGCCCATGCCGCCTATTCCCGCGCATTGGTCGCCGGAACGGTCATCGGTTCAGGCACCGTCTCGAACGAGAACTACCGCGAGGTTGGCTCGTCATGCATCGCCGAGCGCCGGGGGATCGAGATGGAGGATCTCGGCGAAGCCAAGACCCCGTTCATGGCCTTCGGCGACAGGGTGCGGATGGAGGCCCGGCTGCCGGATGGCACACCGCTGTTCGGCGCCATCGACCAGAAGGTCGTGCAGGGATGAAGGTGCTTGTCACCGGGGCGAATGGCTTCGTGGCGCAGGGGTTGGTGGCAGCTCTGGCCCGGCCCGGTGCGCTGGGGACACAGATCGAGGAGTTGATCCTCGCGGATCTGTCGGCCGGCACCGCGGCGGGCCACTGGATACCCGGCGATCTGGCTGATCCTGCCTATCTGGCCGCGCTGGCCGCTTTGGCACCCGATCTGGTGTTCCATCTGGCCAGCATTCCCGGCTCTTTGGCCGAGCAACGCCCGCATCTGGGCCGGGCGATCAACCTCAACGCCCCGCAGGCCCTGTTCGCCGCTCTCGCCGCGCAAGGGAACCGCGCACGCGTGGTTTTTGCCTCATCCATTGCCGTGCTTGGCGCCCTCGGCCCCGGCCCGGTAAGCGAGGATGCAGTTCCGGCACCTGACCTGAGCTATGGTGCACACAAATGGATGACCGAGATCCTTCTCGCCGATCTCACCCGAAGGAATGAACTGGACGGCATCAGCCTGCGCCTGCCGGGGATCGTTGCCCGGCCTCCGGCGGAAACCGGCCACGGTTCGGCCTTCATGAGCCAGATTTTTCACAGGGCCGCGGCGCGCGAGGCCTACGCCTGCCCGGTCTCGGCGCAGGCCACCTGCTGGTGGATGTCGCGCCAAGTGCTGGTTGCCAACCTGCTGCACGCCGCCACGATGGATGGCGCGGCTCTTGCGCCGTCGCGCATGGTGCAACTGCCCGTCCTGCACGCCAGTGTCGGCGACATTCTTGCTGCCCTCGCCGAGCGTTTCGGCGCGCAGTTCATCACCCATACCCCCGATCCGCGGATCGAGGCGCTGTTCGGCCGACTTCCGCCGCTGCACACGCCCCGGGCGCTGGCTGCAGGCTTCCTGCGCGACAGTGACGCGCATAGCCTGATCGAGAACGCCCTGAATTTCTGACAGCCGCCCGGGTTAGCTGGCGGTTCCTGCGCTGCCAAAAGCGTTCCATCCGCCATCGACCGTCAGCAGCGAGCCGTTGACATAGCTGGCGGCAGGCGAAGCCAGGAACCAGACGGCCTCGGCAATGTCTTCGGGTTGGCCCAGATCGCCCATCGGGATTCGCGCGCGAATCTGGGCCGTATCGATGCGCCCAGCCTTTTCCAGCGCATCCACCCCGGGGGTGCGGATATAGCCGGGCGCAACGGTGGCGGTGCGCAGTCCCAGCGGGCCGAGTTCGGCAGAAAGGCAGCGCGTCAGAATATCGAGCCCGGCCTTCGACGCCCCATAGGCATGACGCGGCGCCATCGGCACCAGCCCGGCGATGGAGCCGAGATTGACGATCACCCCCCGTCCCGGCCTGAGCATCGGGATCGCCGCCCGGGCGCACAGGAACGCGCCGGTCAGATTGACATCCAGCACGCGTTCCAGATCGGCCGTCGTCTGCTGCAACGCAGGCTGGAACGCATCGGCAATCGCCGCGTTGTTGACGAGAATATCCACCGGGCCCATCGCCCGCTCGACGGCGGCAAAAGCGTCGGCAACCGCCGCCTCGTCGGCTACATCGCAGATGAATGCGCTTGCCGCACTTCCCAGGGCAGCAGCCCGGGCCTGTGCGCCCTCGGCATTGCGATCGAGAATCGCTACCCGGTCCCCGCCTTCGACAAAGCGCGCGGCAATGGCAGCGCCGATACCCTCTGCGGCGCCTGTCACCACTACGGTTCGCGGCGATGAATCGGCTGGGGGGCGGGCCGCTTCGGCTGCCGGGGCGCTTTCGGCAGGGGGGTGGGCGTCGCCGGGCTGGTTGAACGACATCCAGCCGCCATCGACCGCCAGAATTGCGCCGGTGACATATTTGGCTCTGTCGGACGCCAGAAATCCGATCGCTGCAGCCATCTCGTCCGCCCGCGCCAACCGGCCCATCGGGATGCGCCGCCGCACTGCGGCGAGATCGGCCTTGCCCTCGGCCTCCAGCGCCGCGACCATCGGTGTGCGGACATAGCCGGGTGCTATGGCATTAACGCGGATGCCGCGCGAAGCCCATTCGCAGGCCAGCGACCGGGTGAGAGAGATCAGCGCGGCCTTTGAGGCGGCATAGGCGTTGCGACGCGGGTTGCCCAGCACCCCGGCCAGCGAGGCGGTGTTGACGATCACCCCGCCCGCAGCCATGCGCGTCGCCGCCTCGCGCGCCATGACGAAAGGTCCGGCGAAATTGGTGCGCAGGGTCAGGCGGAAATGGGCGAGGTCGGTCAGGACGGTTGGCGCCATGGTCGGCCCCAGAGCCGCGTTGTTGACCAGAACGTCGATCCGGTCGCTGATCGTGTCGATGCGGGCAAAAAGGGCGAGGATCTGTGCCTCGTCCGACTGGTCGCATTCCAGACCGATATGCTGGGCGCCGTGCGCTGCCACGACTTCGGCAACACCGCTGCCCGGCAGGTCGACGGCGATCAGTCGCACGTCGGGTGCCGCGAATTCGGCCAGCAGCGCGCGGCCGATGCCGCCAGCGGCGCCGGTGATCAGGCAGGTTCTAAGGGCTGGCATGACACTCACTCACTGATGAGGCGACGAAAGAACCCGTCGCGGTAGAGCAGGTTCGCCCCCGGCGCGATGCGAAGCCCGACGACCGATCCCAGAAAGACCAGATGGCTGCCCTGCTCGAAGGCCTGCGCCACCACGCATTCGAACTGGCTGACCGCCCCTCCCAGCAGTGGCGCGCCGTTCTGCCCCTGGGTCCATTCGCCGCGGTCGAAAGCACCGCGGTCATCCAGCGGGGTCGAGGAAAAGCGCCGGGCGATGTCGGCCTGTTCGTCAGACAGGAAGTTCACGGCAAAGACCCCGGCCTGCCGGATACGTTCCGCCGCCGGTTTGTCGTTGCGAATGCAGACCACCAGCGTCGGCGGCTCGGTCGTTGCCGAGCAGATCGCGGTCACGGTCATGCCCTCCCAGCTCTTGCGGTGCGGATAAGTGACCACCGCCACCGGCGACACCACATGCCGCATCGCGGTCTTGTACTCATCGACGGAAACGGCGTCGGAGGCTGCCTTCATGAAGGGGAATTCCTTTGCTGAGGCCGGGTCAGGACGCCCGGATTTGATAGACCGGATCGTCGGGCCAGACACCACCGACCGGCTGCCGCGGACCAAAGCGTTCGGTCTCGGTGCCCTGCGGCACCGGCTGATCCTCGGCCCAGTCGTAAACGACAACGCGCGCCGCGACGCGCCATTCGGCGCCGCGTTTTTCGAAACGGTCACAATATCGCCCGATCAGCATCACCTGCCGCGTGATGCCATCGGCGCCGGTGCCACGCTGATGGGCGGTGAAGTAGCTCTCGACCGCCGCCTCGGTCGGGCCGGAGAAGTCGATCATAATGTTCGTCACAACGTGCACATTGCGGGGACCGGTGGCCCAGACCCGCTTTGCCCAATCGAAGAACCCCTCGACCGCGCCCTGATAGGGGCCATGCCGGTCGGTCGCGTCGGGCCAGTAGGCTGACCTGAGGGCATCCTCGTCGGCGCGGTCGATGCCTCGGCAATAGCGGTGCAGGCAATCCTGAATCGCGGCGCGGTCGCTCAGTTCGGTAATTCGGGCGGCAAGGTCGGTCATGGCGTGGGCTCCTGCAGGTCGATCAGCGCGTCGAGGGCGATCACCCCCTGCCCCTTTGCCAGCACACGCATGGGATTGAGGTCAATCCCGGCGACCCGGTCACGATGTGCCGCCGCGAAGCGCGAGAGGTCGGACAGCAATTTCGCCAGCGCGTCGATATCGCAGGGTGGCGCGCCGCGGGCACCCTCCAGCAGGGCAAAGCCGCGGATCTCGCGGATCATACGCTGCGCCTCGGCGACACCAAACGGTGCCGCACGGAAGGTTACGTCCTTGAGCACCTCGACGAAGACCCCGCCCAGCCCGAACATTACCACCGGCCCGAGGACCGGGTCGCGGGTGACGCCGACAATGGTTTCGACCCCGCCCTGCACCATCGGTGCCACCAGCAACCCCTCGATCCGCGCGTCGGGCAAGGCTGTTGCAGCGCGCGAAAGGATGCCAGTTGCGGCATGGCGAACTGCGTCGGCATCGGGCAGGTTGACGGCGACGCCGCCCAGTTCGGTCTTGTGGGCGATATCGGGCGAGCAGATCTTGACGACGACGGGAAAGCCGATCTCGGCCGCCGCCATTGCTGCGCCGTCAGCGTCCGGCACCAGCCGTTCGGCGGGAAAGGGTATGCCTGCACGGGCGAGCAGCGTCTTGGCGCCGACTTCGCTCAGTGGGCCGTCCGGCAGATCGAGGGTCTTCATCGGCGCGGGCGGGGCGTCTTTTCGCGCGAAGCCATCGCGCAATCGCACCAAAGCCCCCATCGCATGGGCCAATGCCGAGCCATCCTCGAACACCAGAAATCCATCGGCTTCGTAACGGCGCACCACCTCCTCGGGCGCCGACATGGTCAGCGCGCGAATGGCGTTGCCTGCATCGCCCAGGGCCTCGATCAGCGCCTTGCGCAGCGGATCGGCATAGGTGCGACTGGCCGGGCCAGTGCCGAGAATGGCGGTAAACAGATCATAATCCCCTTGCTGCATCATCAACTGCACGCAGCGTTGCAATAGCCCCAGATCGCTGACCGCCTGCGCCGTGGCATCGACCGGATTGCGCGGCGAGGCGTAGGGCAGCATCTGCAACAATTCGGCCTGCGCGGCCTCGGGCATCGGCGCCACCTCAAGCCCCGCCGCCTCGGCATCGTCGGCAAGCTGGATGCCAAAGCCGCCGGACATGGTGAAGATGCCGATCCGCTTGCCGACCGGAAAGCGCCCCGAGGCGCAGGCATAGGCCACATCGATCTGTTCGGCCGTGGTGGCGGCGCGGTGCACGCCGTATTGGCGCAGCACCGCGTCGAACACCGCATCCGACCCGGCCAGCGCCGCAGTATGCGATGCGGCTGCCGCAGCCCCCACCGCCGAACGCCCGGTTTTCATGAAAACCACCGGCTTGCCCAGATTGCGGGCGGTTTCCAACGCATTCAGAAACAGATCGCGGTCGCGCACCCCCTCGGCATAGGCCATGACGACGCGGGTTTCGGTCTGGCGGACGATCCAGTCGAGGGCCTCGGCAACGTCGATGTCGGCTTCGTTGCCGGTGGTAATCCACTGGCTGATCCCCATCCCGCGTTTCCGGGCGAGATGGGCCAGATGCGCACCATACGCCCCGCTTTGCGAGACGATGCCGATCGGACCAGGCGCAATCAGCGCCGTGTCGAGGATGACGCTGAAGGTGCCGTAATAGCCGATCGCCGGGTTGAACACGCCCAGACAATTCGGCCCCAGCAGCCGCATGCCTGCCTCACGGGCAGTCGCCACGATGCGATGTTGCAGCGCCTCGCCCTCGGCGCCGGTTTCGGCGAACCCGGCGGAAAAAATCACCGCCGAGGGCACACCGCGCGCCGCGCAATCCTCGACCGCGGCCAGCGTCGCGGCGGCGGGCAGCGCCAGAATCGCGGTATCGGGCGTTTCTGGCAGGGCAGCAAGCGACGCATAGGCGGGCAAGCCCTGCACGCTGTCACGGCGCGGATTGACCGGCAGCACCCGTCCGGCGAACCCCGCCTCGCGCAGATAGCGCAACGGTCGCCCGCCAATGCGCGAGGCATCGTCCGAGGCGCCGACCAGCGCCACGCTGCGCGGCGCCAAGAGGGCGGCGAAAGCGTCAGTCATGCGCGGCCCTCCCGGTCGCCAAGCGCATACGCGGTTCGGCCAGCCCCGTGACGCCCAGCCCTTCGAGGGCGAAGAGATACCCGCCCTGCGGATGGCGGGAAATCGCCCGGCCCGAGCCACTGTCCTTGATCGAGGTGACATACAGCGTGCCAAGATCGGCGCCGCCAAACGCCAGGCAACTGGGCATGTCCGTCGGCGCCTCGACCAGCCGATCCAGTTTTCCCGAGGGCGCGAATCGCGCGATCTTGCCGACATTCACCAAGGCGACCCAGACATAGCCCTCGGCATCGACCGTGGCGCCATCGGGGCCCGAGTTGAACTGCTGGGTATCGGCGAAAACCCTCGGGTGAGACAGTTCATCATCGTCGTAATCGTAGGCGCGGATGAAGCGGTCAAGGCTGTCCGAGAAATACATCGTCCGCCCGTCCGGGCTGAAACAGAGCGAATTCGAGATGCGGATGCCGTTGGCCAGTACCTGCGGCCCGCCCTCGCCGCCGACGCGGACCAGTTCACCGACCGGCTCGGCAAAGACTCCCATGCCGCCGCAGACGAAACGGCCCTGCCGGTCCACCTTGCCGTCGTTGAAACGAACGCGGTCGTTGCGTGGCGCGGGTTGGTACAAGGTCTCGATTGCGTCGCTGTCAGGGTCCACCAGATAGAGCCCGTCAAAGAGGCCCGCCACCAGCCGCCCGTCCTCGCACAGACCAATGGAACCGATCATCGACGGCAACGCGCGCTGTCCGGTTGCGCCAGTGGCCGGGTCAAGGTGACGGATCAGCCGCGACACGCCGTCCACCCAATAGAGCCGCTGGCGCCGGTCGTCCCAAAGCGGGCTTTCCCCCAGCATGTCGGGGCTGGGCGCCGCACGGGTCGCAACGATCTTGGTTTCGGGCAGGAGAGTCATGGCGTGTCCCGGAAAAACAGGCGGCCAGCGCGATGGCTGGCCGCCAGGTGGGGAGGAACTCAGTTCGTGAAGAGCGCACACTGACTCTCGGCCTGCGAGCGCCAGGACTGATCGGCCGGGATCTGGCCCAGAACTTCGTAATAATCCCAGTCGCCGGTCGAGGCCTCGGGGGTCTGCACCCGCACCATCACCATCGGGTGCATGACCACACCATCCGCGCGGATCGACACGTCGTGCATGATCGCATCGTTGACCGGCGTGGCGCGCATCTGATCCGAGACGGCGACGCCTTCGTCAGTGCCTGTCGCAGCCATCGACTGCAGCAGATGGTTGACCGCGGAATAGGTCACAAGCTGCGCCTCGTTGGGATAGCGCCCGTCATAGGCGGCATTATACCGCTCGGTCAGGGCGCGCGTGGCATCGTCAAAGTTCCAGTAGGCGGCGGCCGAGAACACCAGTCCCTGCGTCGCCTCCAGCCCGATGGCATGCACGTTGTTGACCAGAATGCCCAAGGGCGCGATCTGCTGGCCCGCGGCAACGATGCCGAATTCCTCGGCCTGCTTGATGACGTTGCCCAGATCGGCGCCCGCGTTGGCGATGCCGATCACCTGCGCACCGCTCGCCTGTGCCTGCAACAATTGCGACGAGAAGTCGTTGGCGCCCAGCGGATGCAGGGTCGAGCCGAGGACAGTGCCACCAGCAGCCTCGATGAAGCGGGTGGCGTCGGCCTGCCATTGATGGCCGAAGGTGTAATCCACTGTGATGAAATACCAGTTCAGATTGCCTTGCTCGAGTTGGGCGTTTACCGAGCCACGCGCCAACGTATAGGTGTCATAGGCCCAGTTGGTGGTCATCGGCGAGCATTGGCTGTTGGTGGTCTCGGTCGTGGCGGTCCCGGCGATCAGATAGGGCCGGTTGTTCTGGCGCATCACGTCCTGCACCGCCAGCGCGATGGACGAGGCCGAGCAGCCGATAATGGCGTCGACGCCCTCTTCCTCGATCCAGCGGCGCGCGGTGGCGACGCCGATGTCGGGCTGGTTCTGGTCATCGGCGATCACCAGTTCGACGGGCGTGCCGTTGATGGCGCCGCCGTTATCCTCGATCGCCAGCCGCGCCATCGTCACCGATCCGGCGCCGCAATTGTCGGCATAGGGTCCGGACTGGTCGTTCATCACGCCGATCCGGATCACGCCGTCGGAAAAATCCGCCAGTGCCGGGGTTGCGGTCAGCGCGGTGCATGTCAGCAACAGGCCGAGTATGGTCTTGGTCGTCATGGTCTTCCTCCCTGTGGGTGGCGCGGCCCCCTCTGCCGCGCCGGTTCATGGATCGTCGGTCACGAAAAGGCGTAGGTGACCCCCCCGTCGACAAACAACATGTCGCCGGTGACAAAGGACGCTTCATCGGATGCGAGGAACACGGCGGCATTGGCCATGTCCTCAGGCTGTCCCAGTCGGCCCAGTGGCATGCGCTGGCGGCGGCGCTCCCAGCCCTCTTCGGATACCACCAGATTGGCACCGTCGGTCTGGGTCGGCCCCGGGGCGATGGCGGTAACGCGGATGTTGTCAGGCCCGAATTCGGCGGCGCCAGAGCGTGTGGCGGCGGCGACGGCGGCCTTGATTGCGCTGTACATGATGCCATTCTTCATCGCCAGAACGGCCGAGGGCGAGGCGATGTTGATGATCGCGCCGCGACCTGCCTCGCGCATCTGCGGCACCGCCGCCTGATACCCCCAGATCACTCCTTTGAGGCCGACGTCGATCATCCGGCCGATCATCACTTCGGTCTGCTGCTCCAGTGGGCCATAGCGGTTGTACATGGCGTTGTTGACCAGCAAGGTGATCGGCCCGAAGGCATGTTTGACATGAGCGGCGGCGGTAAAGACCTCTTCGCGGTCGGCGACATTGGCCTGCACGGCGACAGCGCGCCCACCTGCAGCGTGAATGGCCTGCACGGCCTCGTCGGCGATTTCGGCCTTCAGATCCAGAACGCCGACGGCAGCTCCCTCACGGGCAAAGGCGAGGCTGATCGCCCGGCCGATGCCGCGTCCACCGCCTGTCACCATCGCCACATGGCCTGTCAGTCTGCCTTGCATCGTGTCGTGTCCCCTCCCGTGGATCGGCGCCGCTGCTCGCCGGTATTGTCACAGTCCTTCACCGCCAGAAGCCAAACCTATGGCGCGCACCGCCCGGGCCGTCGATACGGCAGGCGATGGGGACAGGCCGGATCGCTTTGGGCGACCATCCGGGTGTGAGGTGTGTCAGGAAGATTGCACGAGCGTTTGCATGCAGCCAGAGAATTCCGTAAGTGAATTTGAGTTTCACACTTGTGAATTCCCGGGGGGGGCGATGTCCAACGCGCAGGTCAAATCGGCGATGCGGGCCTTTGAGGTTCTCGAACATTTCCGGCTGACCCAGCAGCCGCGCACCATGTCCGAACTGTCCAACGATCTGGGCTATCCGCTGTCCAGCACCACCGTCTTGCTGAAAACGCTGGTCAATCTGGGGTATCTGAACTTCGACCGGGTCAAGCGGGTGTACTTTCCCACCACCAAGGTAACGGGTCTGGGCGACTGGGTGCCGCGGGCGCTGTTCGGATCGGGGCAGGTGATCGACGCGATGAACGACGTCCATGCCATCACCAGCGAGGGCATCTTTGTCGGCACCCGCAACGACGTCTATCTGCAATACCTGAAGACCAAGCAATCCTTGCATGCGCTGCGCTTTTACATCGACGAGGGCACGGTGCGGCCGATTACCCGGTCGGCGGCAGGCTGGGTGTTGCTGGCCACCATGCCCGACGACAAGATCGAGAACATGGTGCGCCGCGCCAACATCGCCACTCAGAACCCGGCCGAGCGGGTGCTGGTGCCCGAGATCTTCAAGTCGGTCGCCGAGATCCGTCGCCGTGGCTATGGCTGGGCCGAAGGCGTGCCCTTTGCTGGCGGCGCCACGATCGCCGTGCTGATGCCGGGCACAATCCTGGGCAGTCCGGTGACGCTGGCACTGGGCGGTGCGGCCGAGCGGGTCAAGAAGAACTTCGACAAGTATCTCGGCGCGCTGCTCGCTGCGGCGCGGTCGGTCCAGCGTGATCCAGGCTTCGACACGCCGATCCACATCGAGCTGTGACGCACATCCATCCCCGGATTTCATGGATGTGAATGTACTGGCAATCTTTCCTGAAGTGTTGATCGATGCCGCCTTAGGGCGTTTCATCCGCCCGAGCGGCGCGCGGCCCAAGGAGGCGGTTGCGCTCGGGCAATCGGGATCTCGCCTCGGGCGTGATCGCGGCCCGACGTCCGCACCAGTCCAATCGGAGGAAGGACAGGGATGGAACGCACGACAGCACAGGCCGACCGCGTCGATATGGTGATCGTCGGCGCCGGGTTCGGGGGGATGTATGCCACCTGGAAATTCCGTGAGCAGGGAATGTCGGTGGTCAGCATCGAAGAGGGCGGCGACGTCGGCGGCGTCTGGTACTGGAACCGCTATCCGGGCGCACGTTGCGACTTGCTGGCCGTCGACTACAGCTATGGCTTCTCTGAAGCGGTGCAGCAGGAATGGACCTGGAGCGAGCAATTCGCCGCGCAGCCCGAAATCCTTGCCTATGCCAATTTTGTCGCCGACCGGTTGAACCTGCGACAGCATTACCGTTTCAACACCCGCGTCGTCAGCGCGAAATGGCACGATGCGCGGCAGCTCTGGGCGGTGCGCACCGACGACGGCAAGGTGATCGAGGCGCGCTTTTGCGTCATGGCCACCGGGCCGCTATCCAAACCGACCGATCCCGACATCCCCGGTCTGGCCCGGTTCGGCGGGCAGGTGCTGCGGGCGGCGCGCTGGCCGCACCAGCCGGTTGACCTGACCGGCAAGCGGATCGGCGTGGTCGGCACCGGGTCGAGCGGGATGCAGATCATCCAGACGCTGGGCCGCACCGATTGCGAGCTTTATGTGTTCCAGCGCACCCCCAGCTTCACCCTGCCGATGCGCAATCGCGCGCATAGCGCCGAATACACCGCCGAGCTGAAACGCAACTATGCCGCCATCCGCGAGGCCTGCAAACTGAACCCCACCGGCGGCGCCCGCCCGGTTTCGACGCGGCCGTTCTTCAGCCTGCCGCCCGAGCATCGGCGGGAGCTGATGGAAGAGGCCTGGGCGCATGGCGGCCATACCTTCCTCGGCATCTTTTCGGACCTGATGACCAATGCCGAGGCGAACGAACAGGTCGCGGAATTCGTCCGCGGCAAGATCGCCGAGACGGTTGATGACAAGGAACTGGCCGAAAAGCTGAAGCCGCGCGGCTATCCGATCTTTGCCCGGCGGCCCTGCCTCGATACCGGATATTACGAGACCTATAATCTGCCGAACGTGCATCTGGTGGATTGTCTGGCCGACCCGATTGTCGAGATCACCGAACGCGGCATCCGCAATCAATCGGGCGAGACCGAGCTGGACGTGCTGATCCTGGCGACCGGCTATGACGCGCTGACCGGCGCGATGCTGGCCTTCGAGATTACCGGGCGCGAAGGGCGGCCTTTGGCGGAAAAATGGGCGGGCGGGCCGCGCTCGCTGTTCGGCATCGTCATGGAGGGATTCCCGAACCTCTTCATGACCACCGGCCCCAATGGCCCGGCCGCGCTGGCCAACATCGTCACCATCAGCGAAAACGATGTCGATTGGGTCGCCCGGGTCATCACCCATATGCAGCAGAGCGGGCAGGCCGCCGTCGAAGCCACGCTGGCGGCCGAGGATGCCTGGATGGACCAGATCCAGCGCCTCGCCGGTCGCTCGCTGATGACCAAGGCGAAAACCTGGTGGGTTGGTGCCAACGTCAAGGGCAAGCCGCAGGGCATGCTGATGTTCACCGGCGGCTTCCATAAATACCGCGAGGCCTGCGAGGCCGTGGCGGCAAATGGCTACCGCGATCTGGCTTTCCAGAAGGCGCTGGAAACCACTGCTCATTAAGCAGCCCTTCCCAACCCTGACCCTATTGACCCGGCAGTGCCCAGACGCCGCCGGGCCGCTTCCCCTCCTCCAGGAGTTTCCCTGATGCTCGGTCTCATGCAGGATCGGCCGCTGCTGATCTCATCCCTTCTGACCCATGCCGAACGCTATCATCCGCACAGTGAAATCATCTCCGTCACTTGCGAGAGCGAGACGCTGCGCCTCGACTGGGCCGGGCTGGCGCAGCGTGCCCGCAAGGCGGCGCAGGCCTTGGTGCGGCTGGGGGTAAAGCCTGGCGACCGGGTGGCGACGCTGGCCTGGAACACGCATCGGCATCTGGAGCTGTATTACGCCGCTGCCGGGATCGGCGCAGTCCTGCATACGGTCAACCCGCGGCTGTTTCCCGAACAGATCGAGTATATCCTGAACCACGGCGGCGCCGAGGTGCTGCTGTTCGACCTGCCCTTCCTGCCGCTGATCGAGGGGCTGGCGGGCAAGATCCCCGGCGTCCGGCACCAGATCGCCCTGACCGATGCCGCGCATCTGCCGCCGGGGCAGGGTCTGGCCTGCTATGAAACGCTGATCGCGGCCGAGACCGGTGATATGATCTGGCCCGAGTTCGATGAGCGCAGCGCGTCGGGCCTCTGCTATACCTCGGGCACCACCGGCAACCCCAAGGGTGTGCTCTACTCGCACCGCTCAACGGTGTTGCACGCGTTCTTGTGCTGTCAGGCCGACGGGTTGCACCTGTCGCGGGCCGACAGCACGCTGCTGGCGGTGCCGCTGTTTCACGTCAACGCCTGGGGGATTCCCTATGCCTCGGCGATGTGCGGCGCCAAGCTGGTGCTGCCGGGACCGAAGCTGGACGGACAAAGCCTGTTCGAGCTGGCGCGGACCGAGGATTGCACCTTCTCGCTGGGCGTGCCGACGGTCTGGCTGGGCCTGTTCAAATACCTCGACGAGGCCGGGATCGATACCCGCCTGCTACCGTTCCAGCGGGTGCTGATCGGCGGTTCTGCGGCGCCGCGGGCGCTGCTGCAACGGTTCCACCACGTCGGAGTGCACGCATTTCAGGCCTGGGGGATGAGCGAGACGAGCCCGGTCGCCACTGTTGCAACGTTGTTGCCCCGGCACCGCGATTTGCCCGTGGATCAGCAGATCGACGTGCTGGCGCGGCAGGGGCGGGCGATGTTCGGCGTCGAGCTGAAGATCGTCGCCGAGGACGGCAGCGAGCTGCCCCAGGATGGCAGCGTCTCGGGCGAGCTGATGGTGCGGGGCCCCTGGGTGACTTCGGGCTATTACGGCGGGGTTGGCGGGCAGGTGGTCGACGCGCAGGGCTGGTTTGCCACCGGCGACGTGGCGCGCATCGACGCCGAGGGCTTCGTCACCCTGACCGACCGCTCCAAGGATGTGATCAAGTCGGGCGGCGAATGGATCAGCTCGATCGAGCTCGAGAATGCCGCTCTGGGCCATCCGGCGGTCGAGGCGGCGGCGGTGGTCGGCGTGGCGCATGAGCGTTGGCAAGAGCGCCCGCTGATGCTGGTGGTTCGCAAACCCGCCGCGACGGCCAGCGCGCAGGAAATCCTCGATTTCCTGTCGAACAAGGTCGTGCGGTGGTGGCTGCCTGACGATCTGGTCTTTGTTGACACCCTGCCGCTGACTGCAACCGGCAAACTGGACAAGAAGGTGCTGCGCGCCAAGTGGCGCGATCACCTGATCGAAACCTGAAAAGAATCCCGCCCCGTAAAGGGGCGGGGTCTGCCGAATTGCAGCGCGCGCCCCAGATCAGGGGCGCGCTGCTTTCATGAACCGCGCCTTGATTTCGCCCACCAGACCGCGCCGGAAGAACAGGATCACCGCCAGGAACACGCTGCCCTGGATGATCAATGCCCATTCGCCGAATTGCGCCAAATGGTCGTTGAGCAGCACGATCATTGCCGCGCCGACCATTGGTCCGGTCAGCGTGCCCAGCCCCCCCAGCAGCACCATGAAGATGATGGTGCCCGAGACGTGCCAGGACACATCGTGCAGCGTGGCGATCTGGTAGACTGCGGCCTTCATCGCGCCTGCCAACCCCGCCAGCCCGGCCGACAGCGTCAGCGCCAAGATCTTGAACCGCTCGGGCTGGAAGCCCAAGGATTCCACCCGCGCCTCGTTGTCGCGGATCGCCCGCAGCACCTCGCCGAACGGCGAATGGACGATGCGCCAGAACAGCGCGATGGCCAGCACCGAAAAGCCCAGCACGACGTAATAGAGCGCAAGATTGCTGCTGACGTCGATCACGCCGAACAGCGCCGAACGCGGGATGCGCTGCAACCCGTCCTCGCCGCCGGTAAAGGGCGCGCGCAGCAGCAGGAAATAGACGAATTGCGCGATGGCCAGGGTGATCATCGCGAACTGGATGCCGCCGCGCCGGGCCGAAATCACCCCGACCAGATAGCCGAGCCCTGCCATGGCCAGCGCCGCGGCCAGAAAGGCCAGCTCGATCGACAGGCCGGTGTTCTTGAGCAGCCAGCCTGACAGATAGGCGGCGGTGCCGAAGAACATCGCGTGGCCAAAGCACAAGAGGCCAGCGTAACCAAGCAGCAGGTTGAAGGACGAGGCGAAGACCATGAAGCAGAGGATCGTCATCAACAGGATCGGATAAACCTGAAACGGTGCGACCAGCGCGATGGCGGCCACCAGTGCCCACAGGAAATAGCGCATCATCGGGAAGCCTCCGGCTTTGAAAACAGGCCGTTCGGCCGCAGGATCAGGGCAGCGATCATGATGACGAAGATCGCCAGATTCGAAGCCTCGGGGTAGAACACCTTGGTCAACCCCTCGACGATGCCGATCAGATAGCCGGTCAGGATCGCCCCCAGGATCGAGCCCATGCCACCGATCACCACCACCGCGAAGATGACGATCATCAGGTTCGAGCCCATCGACGGCGAGACCTGATAGATCGGTGCGGCCAGCACCCCGCCAAGCCCGGCCAGCCCGACACCGAAGGCATAGGTCAGGCTCATCATCCGCGGCACGTTGATGCCGAACGATTCCACGATCTCGGGGCGTTCGTTGGCCGCGCGCAGATAGGCACCCAGCTTGGTCTTTTCGATCAAGAGCCAGGTGGCTAGGCAGACCGCCAGCGAGAACACCACCACCCAGCCGCGATACCAGGGCAGGAACATGAAGCCGAGGTTCACGCCCCCCGGCATCGGCGATCGGTAGGGCAATCCGCTCGATCCGAATTCCAGCCGCATCAGCCCCTCGATCACCAGCACCGCGGCAAAGGTGGCCAAGAGACTGTAGAGCGGATCGAGATGGCGCAGTGGCCGCAGGATGGTGCGCTCCATCAGCAGGCCAAAGGCCCCCAACACCACCGGCACGATCACCAGTGCGCCCCAATAGGGAATGCCGAAGCGGTCCAGCAGGATCAGCGCGACGAAAGCGCCCAGCATGTATTGCGCGCCATGGGCAAAGTTGACCACATGGATCAGCCCGAAGATGATCGCCAGGCCGAGGCTGAGCATGGCATAGAACGACCCGTTGATCAGGCCGATCAGCACCTGCCCCAACAGCAGTTGGATCGTGATATGATCGAACATCGGCTCAGACCCCCAGGTAATGTTTGACGCGGTCCAGATCGGTCCGCAGGGTTTCGGCGTCCAGCGTGTCAACCACCTTGCCGTTTTCCACCACTACATGGCGGTCGGCGACGCGGCGGGCGAATTGCAGGTTCTGTTCCACCAGCAGGATGGTGAAGCCCTGCGCCTTCAGCCGCAGGATCTGCTCGCCGATCTCCTTGACCACCACCGGCGCCAACCCCTCGCTGGGCTCGTCCAGCAACAGGAACCGTGCGCCGGTGCGCAGAATGCGGGCGATGGCCAGCATCTGCTGCTCGCCGCCGGACAGCTTGGTGCCCGGGCTTTTCAGTCGGCGGCGCAGATTGGGGAATTGCTCCAGCAGCGCCTCGTCGGCGATGCCGCCGGGTTTCAGCACGGGCGGCAGGGTCAGGTTCTCGGCCACGTTCAGCGAGGAAAAGATCGCCCGTTCTTCCGGGCAATAGGCGATGCCGGCGCGGGCGATCTGGTAGGTGCGCCGGCCGATCAGCTCTTGCCCGTCAAAGCGGATCGAGCCTGTGCGCTTGGCCACGATGCCCATGATCGAGCGCAGCGTGGTGGATTTGCCCGCCCCGTTGCGGCCGATCAGCGTGACCAGTTCGCCCGGATAAACGCTAAACCCCATGCCGTGCAGCGCCTTGGACTCGCCGTACCAGGCCTGCAGGTTCTCGACCTTCAGCAGCGCATCATTCGTCATCGACGCCTCCCATATAGGCGGTAATCACCTCGGGGTCGTTGGACACTTCGTCATAGCTGCCTTCGGTCAGAACCTGCCCGTGCTGCAACACGGTGATGCGCTCGCACAGGCTGGCGACAACCGAAAGATTATGCTCGACGATCAGGATCGTGCGTCCGGGCGAGACGGCGCGGATCAGGTCGGTGATCGGTCCGACATCCTCGTGCCCCATGCCCGCCGTCGGCTCATCGAGCAGCATCACCTTGGGGTCCAGCGCCAGCGTGGTGGCTATTTCCAGCGCGCGCTTCTTGCCGTAGCTGAGTTCCGTGGCCAGCACCGCCTCCTGCCCGCCCAACCCCACCTGCGCCAGCAAGGCCCGCGCCTTGTCGTTCAGCGGCTCGATCGAGGCAATCGAGCGCCAGAAGCGAAAGGCGGTGCCCTGGCTGGATTGCAGGGCAACGCGGACGTTTTCGAGGCACGTCAGATGCGGAAAGGTGGCCGAGATCTGGAACGAGCGCACCAGCCCCAACCGCGCCACCTGTGCGCTGCGCAGTCCGGTGATGTCCTGCCCGTCCAGCAGCACCTGCCCGGCGGTCGGCGTCAGCGTCTTGGTCAGCAGATTGAAGCAGGTGGTCTTGCCGGCGCCATTGGGGCCGATCAGCGCGTGGATCGAGCCGCGGCGGATCTTCAGATCCACATCCTTGACGGCATGAAACCCGCCGAAGGATTTCGTCAAGCCGCGCGCTTCGAGGGCGTAGTCGCCTTGTGTCATGGCCATCACCGCGACGGCAGGCCAAGGACAGCCTTGGCCAGAATGTTGCGCTGGATTTCGTTCGAGCCGCCAAAGATCGCCGGGGCGCGGGCATCGAGGAACAGGTTCATCGCATCGACCTGCCCGTTGCCGACCGCCAGATCGTCGTAATAGCGTGCCTCCTCGCCCGCCACGGACAGCATTTCCTCGGTGATGCGCTGGTAGAGTTCGGTGCAAAAAAGTTTCAGCACCGACACGTCGGCGCCCAGTGTCCCCCCCTCGCGCAGCACCTTGGCGAACCGCTCGAAGGCCGAACCCAGATCATAGAGATCGAGCCGCAGCTTGGCAAAGCGCGACCGGAACGCCGCGTCATCGAAGGCGCCGCGATCCTCGGCCAACATCTCCAGCCGCGCCAGCGCGTATTCCGGCCGCGACGGCGCGCCGAGGAAGATGCGCTCATGCCCCAGTACTGCCTTGGCCAAGGCCCAGCCGCCATCAATGCGGCCGACGACATTCTTGACCGGCACCCGCGCGTCGTCGAAGAACACCTCGCAGAAATCGGCCTCTTCGCGCAGGTTGGGAATTGGTCGCACCACCACGCCGGGCGAGGTCAGATCGACCAGCAGCACAGTGATGCCGTCCTGCGGCTTGGCGGCGTCCTTGTTGGTGCGCACCAGCAGCAGGATCCAGTTGGCGCAATGCGCCAGCGTCGTCCAGATCTTCTGGCCGTTGATGACAAATTCCGCGCCGTCGCGCACCGCCGAGGTCCGCAGCGAGGCCAGATCCGACCCGGCGTTAGGTTCGGAGTAACCCTGACACCAGACGTGTTCGCCCGACAGGATGCGCGGCAGGAAGAAATCCTTCTGCGCGTCAGTGCCGAATTCGATCAGCAGCGGGCCAGTCAGGCCGATGCCGTGGTCGGGGATGCGCGGGCAGCCCAGCCGCGCCCATTCCTCGACATAGACGATGTGCTTGGCGGCGTTCAGCCCCATGCCGCCCCATGCCTGAGGCCAGACCGGCGACAGCCAGCCCTTCGCGGCCAGCGCGTGATACCACTCGGCGACCTCGTCAAAGACTGGCCGTTGCTGACGCATGAAGCGCAGATACGGCGGACAATTGGCATCCACCCAATCGCGGAAGATCAGCCGGAATTCATCGTCGCTGAGGGCGTTCCAGTCCTGTTGCTGCGGGGCCATCACAGTTCGTCCCGAAACACCGGCGGGCGCTTTTCGATAAAGGCGCGCATCGCTTCCTTGCTGTCGTCGTGTCGGGTCATCTCGACCGTGAGATTCTGTTCGAAACGGTAGCCGTCCTTAAGGCCCATGGTTTCCACCGTATTCAGCGCCCGCTTGGCCAGCCGGATCGCCGCCGGGCTTTTCGTGGCCATCTGCCGGGCCAGTGCCATTGCCGCATCCATCAGTTCCTCAGGCGCGACGCAGGCCTCGATCAATCCGCGCCGATAGAGTTCCGCCGCCGGCACCCGCCAGCCGGTCAAGACCATGCGGCGGGTCAGCGACAGGGGGAACACCCGCATCGTGTGGCGCACGCCGCCCATCAGGCCGATGTCGATCTCAGGCAAGCCGAACACCGCCTCGGTCGAGGCGACGATCATGTCGGCGCAGATCGCCAGCCCCATCCCCGCCCCCAGCGCCGGGCCGTTCACGGCGGCGATGACCGGGATGTTCATCTCGGTGATGACAAAGCCCACTTCGCGCGCGCGGCGCAGGTGGCGATAAGTGTCGCCCGGGGCCCCCTGCCCCACCTTGGCGCGCGCCTTGATGTCGGCACCGGCCGAAAAACACTTGCCCGCCCCTGTCAGCACGATGCAGCGCACGCCTGGGGTTTCGTTCAGTTCGTCAAAGACCTCGATCAGCTCTTCCATGAACTCGCGCGATTGCGCGTTCACCGGCGGGGCGTCCATCGTCACCTGGGCGATGTGGTCGGCAATCTCGGTCTTGATCAAGTCGTTGCGCATTGTCTGTCCTTTCAGGCCGCGCGTTCCGCGTCGAGGAACGCCAGCCGCAGTTCTTCCGGTTGGCCCAGCGTCGCGTTCAGGCTGATCGCGCGCTTGAGGTAGAGGCCGATGTCGCATTGATCGGTGAAACCCATCGCCCCGTGCAACTGCACCGCCTTGCGGGTGATCGAGGTGGCGGCATCCCCGGCGCGCGCCTTGGCGGCGAGGATCGCCTGCGCGCCATCATCGCCTTGGGCCGACACGGCGTTTGCCACGGCGGCACAGGCGAATTCGGCCTCGGCCCACATATCGACCAGCCGATGCTGGATGGCCTGGAAACTGGCGATGGATTTGCCGAATTGCACCCGGTTGCGGGTGTAGTCGATGGTCAATTCCAGAGACCGCGCGCCCAGCCCGGCCAGTTCGGCGGCCAGCGCCAGACGGGTGAGCCGGATCGCCGAGGCGAGCGCGGTCTCAACCTGCGGGCCGTGACCAAGGATCTGCGCCGGGACGACAGACACCGCGTGCAGCGTGACGCTGGCCAGCATCGCCCCGTCGATGCCCGGGCGCCGATGCAGCCGCAGCCCTTCCGCACCGGCATCGATATGGATCAGTGCCAGATCATCGCCCCGCCGCGCCAGTACCAGAAATCCGCTCGCCGATGTCGCACCCGCCACCAGATGCGCCTCGCCGTCCAGCAGGCCATCGCCCGACAGCGTCAGAGGCGCGCAGCCGCCGCGCGCGTCCTGCCAGAGGACGGGCAGGACCTGCCCGCCAATCAGCCCGTCGGCCAGTTCGCGTACCGGGTCGCTGCGGGAAATGCCGGCCAGCAGCGACCCGGGGAACACCGCCAGCGGAGCAAAGGGCTCGCTCAGCAGCGCGCGGCCGAGCGCCTCGGCCAACACCGCCAGTTCTGCCCGTCCCAACCCCATGCCACCCAGGTCCTCAGGCAGGGTCAGGCCCAGCCAGCCCGCCTCGGCCATGACGGTCCAGACCGTACGGTCCATATCTCGGCCTTCGGCGCGCCGCCGCCGCATGGTTGCAGGCCCGTCGGCGCGGGCAGCCAGCCCGGCGACACTGTCGCGCAGCAGGCTGAGGGTGGCATCAGGATCGTCGAGTTGAATCAGGGGCATCACACCTCCGGCTACCGCATCCGGGGCGCAAAGCCGGAACCGCCGGAGTTTTGGCAAACCGGTACACGCGCCGCACCCTGTGCGAACGGCTTACGGTGTTGCGATTTCCCCCCGGCGAACCCTTTCGTCCGCGCCCTTCCCGGCTCTAGGAACCGGGGTTTGGGCCGACTTGTCAAAACCTATCGCATGGCGAGCAAACAGTTTCACAAGTGTGAAAACCAGGGCACTGGTCAGGCGGTCAGCAACGCAGTAATCGCGGCCAGAGGTTCGGCCAACGACCGGCCCCGGCTTTCCATGTTCAGCCGCACCACCGGTTCAGTGTTCGAGGACCGCAGGTTGAAGCGCCAGCCCCCCATGTCCAGGCTGATACCGTCGGTTTCGTCGATGGCTTTCGCCTCGGGTTCGAACCGGGCGCGGACCCGGGCAATCGCCGCCGCTGAATCGTCGAGGTGAAAATTGATCTCGCCCGAGGATGGGAAAGCCGTGCGTCGCGCGGCCACCAGATCGGCCAGCGCCCCTTTGCGGCTGACCAGTTCAGCCATCACCAGCCACGGGATCATGCCGCTGTCACAATGCACGAAATCGCGGAAATAATGATGCGCCGACATTTCGCCGCCGTAGACCGCGCCATGGTCGCGCATGGATTGCTTGATGAACGCATGCCCGGTGCGGGCCTGCACCGCGATACCCCCGGCGCGGCGCACAACATCCTGCGTGTTCCAGATCACACGGGGGTCATGGATGATCTTTGCGCCCGGCTCGCGGTCCAGAAAGATCTCGGCCAGCAGGCCGACGATATATTCGCCATCCACGAAGGCACCGGTATGGTCGAAGAAAAAGCAACGGTCGAAATCGCCGTCCCAGGCGACCCCCATATCGGCACCCTCGGCTATCACGCGCTCGGCGGTGACGGGGCGGTTTTCGGGCAGCAGGGGGTTGGGAATGCCGTTGGGAAAGCGGCTGTCGGGCGTGTGGTGCATCCGCACGAAGCGCAAAGGCGCACCGCGGTTGGCCAACGCGGCGGCGATGGCGTCGAAGGTGGGCCCGGCGGCGCCGTTCCCCGCGTTGACGACAATCTTGAGGGGCCTCAGCGCGCCCGGGTCCACAAAGGTCAGAACCTGCGCGACATAGGCGGCCCGGGCCTCGGCCCCGACATCGCGCAGCGATCCACCGGGACGGGACGGGCCAAAAACGTCTGCCTCGGCCAGGGCCTTGACCGCAGCAAGGCCGGTCGCCCCATCGAGCGGTGCCGATCCGGCGCGCACCATCTTCATCCCGTTGTAATCCATGGGATTATGCGACGCTGTCACGCAAATGCCGCCATCCGCGCCAAAATGCGAGGTGGCGAAATACATCTCCTCGGTACCCGACAGGCCGAGATCCAGAACCTCGCACCCTTCATCGACCAGCGCCCGCGCGACCGCCGCCGCCAGCGCCTCGGAACTGGCGCGGATGTCGCGGCCCAGCACGACGCGCTGCGCCGTCAGCGCCCGGGCAAAGCCGCAGCCAATCCGGTAGGCGATCCCTTCGTCAAGATCGATGCCCAGTCGGCCGCGGATGTCATAGGTCTTGAAGCAGGTCAGCGTCACCCTTTCGCCCCCTGTCCCCTGGAATAGACGTCCTCATAGCGGATGATATCGTCTTCGCCGAGGTAGCTGCCGGTCTGAACCTCGATCAGCGTCAGCGGCATCTTGCCGGGGTTTTCCATCCGGTGCACCGCGCCCAGCGGGATATAGACCGACTGGTTTTCGCTCACCAGTTGCACTTTGTCGTCAATCGTCACGCGTGCCGTCCCCTCGACGACGATCCAGTGTTCCGCCCGGTGGTGATGCGATTGCAGGCTCAGCGCCGCGCCCGGCTTGACGACGATCCGCTTCACCTGAAAGCGGTTGCCGACCACCAGGCTTTCAAACAGGCCCCAGGGCCGGTGATCGGTAGGAAAGGTCTCGGCCTGCGCCGCACCCTTGGCTTTCAGCGCCGAAACCGCCTTCTTGACGTCCTGCGCATGGTCCTTGTGCGCGACCAGCACGGCATCCGGCATTGCTACCGCAATAATGTCTCTCAGCCCGATGCCGACCAGTTGCACCCGGTCGGATTCCGACCGCAGCAGCGTGTCGCTGCACTGGATCGCCGTCGCCTGTCCGGAACAGGAATTGCCAGCCGCATCCGGCCCGCTATGCGCCCAGACCGCATCCCAGCCGCCCAGATCCGACCAATCCGCCGCAAAGGGCATCACGGCCAGATTCGTGGCCTTTTCCATGATCGCATAGTCGATCGAGATGTCGGGCACCGCCGCCCAGGCTGCAGGGTCGAGCCGCGTGAACGACAGATCCGCCACGGCCGCCGCGAGCGCCGCCTCGACGGGCGCCAGAATATCGGGCGCGTGCTGGCGGAAGGCGGCGATGATCGCCTCGGCGGTGAACAGGAAGATCCCGGCATTCCAGAGAAAACTGCCCGCGGCGAGCATCTCGGCCGCGCGGGCCAGATCGGGCTTTTCGACAAAGCGCGACAAGGGTTGCGGCGTTGCGGCCCCTGCCGCCGCGCCGGGCGCCAGTTCAAGATAGCCATAGCCGGTTTCGGGCCGTGTCGGCACGATGCCGAACGTCACCAGATCGCCGGCCAGCGCCCGCGGGATGGCGGCCTGCACAGTGGCCCGGAAGGCCCCGGCATCGGGAATCACATGGTCCGACGGCGCGACCAGCATCAGCGCGCCGGGGTCGGACCGGGCCAGAACCAGCGCCGCCGCCAGGATTGCGGGCGCGGTGTTGCGGCCCTGCGGTTCGATCAGCAGACGGCTGGGCGCCGCTTCGATGGCCGCGAGCTGTTCGACGACGATAAAGCGGAAATCGTTGCCGGTCAGCACCACCGGCGCCCCGAATCCCGCCCCTGACAACCGGCGTGCCGAGGCCTGAAACAGGCTCTCGTCGCCCATCAGCCGTGCGAATTGCTTTGGATAGGATTTGCGCGAGAGCGGCCACAGCCGCGTGCCGGAGCCACCACACAAAAGGACGGGAATGATCACTGACATGGGTACCCTACAGTTTCTTGGATTCGGCAGTGGCGAATCTTAGTCGGTGCGGGGCGGATGGGCCACAACTTCGTCCCGCAGGCTGCTGATTTATTTGCCAACCGCGCCATCGCGGGCAGGCAACGGAAAACATGCCACAAAGGGCAGCAACCCGGCGTGATCCCGCCTCGGCACCCGCGTCGCGCGAAACTGTCAATTGAACTCTGAGGTCGACTCGGCTAACACCCGGACCGAGTACTTTAGGTCGGCAATATCCTTCAACTTATCAGGTTTACATGACGCTTAGGGCCGCAATCATCGGATATGGCAAGATGGGCCAGATCCGGCATCAGGCCATGCTTCGCCATGGTGGTTTCGACGTCGTTGTCGCTTGCGACACGCACGCAGGGTTCGCATCGGACATCCCGATCGTGACCGATCCGCTGAAAGTGTACGACTACGACCCCGACGTCGTGTTCTGCTGCGTCCCCAACCACATGATCCCGGGCGTGGTGGCCGAGGCCCTCGACCGTGGCAAGCATGTGTTCTCGGAGAAACCGCCGGGCCGGAACTCGGCCGATGTCCGACTGATGATGGCCGCCGAGGCGCGCAACCCGACCAGGGTGCTCAAGTTCGGTTTCAACCACAGGTTCCACGACGCGATCGAGGACGCCAAGCAACTCATTGACGCCGGGACGATTGGCGATCTCTATTTCATGCGCGGAGTCTACGGCAAGGCGGGCGGCGCAAACTACGCGCAGAACTGGCGCAATGACCCGGCGAAATCGGGGGGTGGCATCCTGATCGACCAGGGCATCCACATGCTGGACCTGTTCCTGCTGTTCGCCGACCGGCTGACCGACGTGCAATCGGTTGTGCAGCGCAAATTCTGGACTGACGTGCCGGTCGAGGACAACGCCTTTGCCCTGATGCGCAACGACAAGGGCATGGTCGCCTCATTGCATTCCTCGGCGACGCAATGGCAGCACCGCTTCACGCTGGAGCTTTACGCGCGGGGCGGGTTCATTTCGGTCAACGGTATCCTGTCGGCTTCGGGCACCTATGGTACAGAGGTGCTGACCGTGGCGTTGAACCGGCTGGATATCGACGGCAATCCGATTCCCAACCCTGAGAGCCAGGAAATCCGCTATACCGTCGATCGCTCGTGGGACAAGGAAATCGACGAATTTCATGCGGCGGTCGTCGAGGGTGCGCCGATCCGCTGCGGCACCTCGCAGCAGGCGCTCGATGTGATGCTGCTGGTCGAACATATCTACGCCGCCGATGCGGTCTGGAGCCAGTCGCGCTCCGCTGATCCGGCACCGTAAGGACGAGCCCCATGCAGACCCCCGTTTTCATCGACGATCTCCCCGATCCCTCGGTCGTGCGCAGCCGCAAGTCGGAACGCTACCGGCAGGGGCGCAACCGGGCGCTGGCGGAAATGCTGCTCGACGACGCCGTCACCTGGCATGAGCGTTCCTGCCCTGCCTGCGGTGCCGATCCGGCGCACAGCCGCAATTTCAGTCAGGCGCTGATGCCGTTCCGCCGCTGCACCGCCTGCAACACGATCTTTTCGGTCCGTGCCCCCGATCAGCATCACCTCGATATCGAGCGCCTGCGCCTCTATACCGAACAGACTCCTGAGAAGTTCGACGCCTCGAAGCCGTCGCGCGAGTTCGAATTCATCTCGGTGCTGAACTGGATCCGCCTGACCGAGGCGCGCCGCGGAAAGCAGCTTCGCAAGGTGTCCGAATATCGGTTTTCATCGCAGATTCCGGCCTTCGAGCAGACGGTTCACCGTGCGCGCAGCGCCCGCGAGTGGTCATTCCTGCCGCTGACCGCGCATGAAGGCGAACCCTTTGCCGATCTGCGCGACCACCTGCAGGCCCATTCACCCGATGCTCTGCTGATCTATGCCGAAATGGACCGCACCGCAGACCCGGCGCAGTTGCTGCGGACCGTGCGGGCCAACCTGCCGCGCGGATCGCTGGTGTTTGTCGCCACCTCCTGCGCGGACGGGCTGGAATACGAGATCCTCGGCGCGGATTCCCCCAGCTTCGTGCCGCTCGACCGGCTCAATATCTTTTCGGTCAAGGGCTTCAGCCAGATGGTCCATGATCTGGGGTTCACCACCATCGAGGTTTCGACGCCCGGACGGCTGGATGCGGT
>JAANMY010000354.1_pt1 | contig 65377 bp, 63 predicted proteins | sample 7279691 | NCBI WGS metagenome assembly JAANMY01 (sample SAMN14094543, study PRJNA606508) | bioreactor metagenome | isolation source: A lab-scale SPAN reactor treating ammonium-rich wastewater day 388 | place: Ireland: Galway | collected 2018-02-07 | reverse complement strand
CGTAATAGAACACCACCGCGGTATGGCCGCAGGTCGCACCGGTTTCGCGGATCGCATCGACGAACGACAGTTTCGAGCCACCGTCAGTGGTCAGATCCTCGACCAGCAGCACGCGCTGGCCCTCGGTCATCACGCCTTCGATGCGGGCGTTGCGGCCATAACCCTTGGGTTTCTTGCGCACATAGGTCATCGGCAGCGCCATGCGCTCGGCCACCAGCGCGGCAAAGGGGATGCCCGCGGTTTCGCCGCCGGCGATGTTGTCGAAGGCCTCGAAACCGGCGGCGCCCATCACCTTGGCCACCAGAAAATCCATCAGCGTCGAGCGGATGCGCGGAAAGGAGATCAGCTTGCGGCAGTCGATATAGGTGGGGGCCTTGTTGCCGCTGGCATGGGTAAAGGGTTCGCGGGCGTTGAAATGCACGGCCCCGATGTCCAGCAGCATGCGGGCGGTCAGCCGGGCCATGACGGCGGGGTCGATATGCGGACTGGGGATCATCTGGGCACTCCTGCGGCTTTCGAGGGCAGTTCGGGGATCGGGCGTCTGGTAACGCCAAACGGCATCGCTGACAACGCCGCGCGCTGGTATCACCGGCTTATGGAGGGCCTCATGCCGCGAATCATTCCGTCCCTGATCCTGTGCGCCGCTTTCGGCGCCTGTACCACCGCCGCGCTGGCCGAATCCGAGGGGGCCACGCTCGATGGTCACTGGATGGCGATCGGCGATTTCCTCGGCCTGCTGCCGGGCCATATCGAATCGCTGACCATCGATGGGCAGAGCGCGGTGTCGGTCCTGTGGCGCACACCCGTCGACGATTGCGCGGCAGAACCGGCGGCGCAGGCCTGCGAACTGCCGCTCGCGGTGAGTTCCGGCCGGTTTGTCGGCAGCAGTTTCGATTTTCAGGTAACGGCCGATTCCACCGAGGCCAATCCCTTTACCGAGGACCAGCCGCTATCAGAGATCTGGCCGTATTTCGCGGTCTCGGGCGCGGCCTGGCAGACCTTCCGGCAGGGCGAGCGGATGATGGCGGTGCGCGAGGCTACCATTCAGGGCACCGCGGTGCCGCTGATGCGGATCTGGCTGCGCGTGGCACCGGAACTGCCCGAACAGCTTTTCGATTTCCTGGTTGCCAACGAGCTGAGCGTCGCCCGGTCGATCTGCCCGGTGGTCAGCCTGTTTGGCGACAGCGCGGCCTGGGAAGGGTTCACCGCCCATCTGGCGGCGATGGCGGCGCCCAACCATGACCTGCGCTTGTGGCGCTCAGGCCTCGGTACACCCGAGACGCTGGCGGAACTGGTCGCTGGCGACGCCGCGACCTACGGCCCCGAGGCCGCCGCCGCCTATGCGCTGAACCACGCCTGGCAGCAGGGCAGCGGCGATCTGCCCGAGGGGCTGGCGCTACTGGCGGGCTTTTCCTATCCGGCCAGCCCGGCGCTGGTCGCGGCTTCGGCCGATTGCGATGCGCGGCTGTTTGGCGGCTGACAGCGCGACAGGCTGCCGCGTTCCCGTGGCTGGAAGGCTTGACAGGCGGGACAGCCGGGCGTTTCGTCGCCCGGAATGCAGGAGTACGTCATGACCCAGACCTATACCCTCTCGGTGCCCGACATGAGCTGCGGCGGTTGTCGCGCATCGATTGACAAGGTGCTGGCGCCGATGGGCGCGCAAACCCAGTTCGACATGACCCAGCGCCATGTCACCGTCACCGGCGACCCGGCGCCCGAGGCGGCGATTTCGGCGCTCGACCGGATCGGTTTCGCCGCCGCGCGGGTCTGACGGGCGCGTGTTCCGGCTGATCGTCTGGCTGCGCCGCCTCGGGCGGGCGCTCTGGGTGCGGGTCTCGCTGTTCGCGGCGCTGGCCATCGCGGCCGTCGCCGGGGCGCATCTGGCGGCGGGGTTGGTTCCACCCTGGCTGGAGCAGCGCATCGGCGCGCAATCCGTGCTGCCGGTCCTCGAAATCCTGTCGTCGTCGATGCTGGCGGTTTCGACGTTTTCGCTGGGCATCATGGTCTCGTCGAACCGGGCCGCAGCGCAGACCGCGACCCCGCGCGTGCTGGAGCTGATGCTGTCGGACCGGCTGACGCAGAATGTGCTGGGTATTTTCATCGGCGCCTTTGTCTATGCACTGACGGCGCTGATCCTGCTGCAGGCCGGGTTCGACCGCGGTGCACCGCTGGTGCTGGGCGTCACGCTGGCGGTGATCGGCGCCGTGGTGCTGGCGCTGGTGCGCTGGATCGCCCATCTGGCCACATTGGGCACGATGCGCGATGCGCTCGACCGGGTCGAGGCCGAGGCACGGCGCGCCCTGACCGCCCATCGCAAGGCCCCGGCGCTGGGTGCCTCGCCGACCGGAGCGGACAGCATCCTGCCCGACGGGGCGCGGACGCTGACGGCGCCGACCTCGGGCATCTTGCAGGTGATCGACGTCAAGGGGCTGGCGCACTGCGCCCCGGGCCCGGTCTGGGTGCTGCGGCGGCCCGGGCAGGCGGTGCTCAAGGGGGCGCCGCTGCTGCAGGTCGGCGCCCCGGGCCACGAGGCCGAGCTGCTGGGATGCTTCGTGCTGGGCGATGCCCGCACCTTCGAGCAAGACCCGGCCTTTGGACTGACCGTGCTGTCGGAAATCGCCTCGCGCGCGCTGTCGCCCGCCGTGAACGACCCCGGCACCGCCATCGAGGTCATTTCGCGGCTGGAGCGGCTGCTGTGGGATTGGGCCCATGCCGAGCCGGGCACCGGGGCCGAACATCCGCAGGTGCATGTCGCGCCCTGGACCGCGCCCGAGCTGATCGAGGCGGCCTTTGCCGCCATTGCCCGCGACGGGGCGCCGATGATCGAGGTGGCCGGGCAGTTGATCGACGCCTTGTCCGCGCTGGGGCAGGGGCCGGACGCGTCATTGGCCGCGGCCGCCCGCGCCATGGAACTTCGGGTGCGGGCCCATGCCGAGGCGGCGCTGCGGCTGGCCGAGGATGCCGCGCGCCTGCCGCAGGCTTAGCGCAGGGTCGGGATCGGTCCTTCGGTGCGCCCCTCGGTGAACTGGCGCAGGACCGGGTCGTCGGTGGTCATCGCCTCGTCGGCGCTGCCCTGCCAGTAGAACCGCCCCTCGTGCAGCATGGCAACCCGGTCGGCGACGTCGCGCAGGGTGCGCATGTCATGGGTGATCGTCAGTGCCGTGGCGCCCAGTTCGGTGACGATGCTGCGGATCAGCGTGTTGATGACCGCCGCCATGATCGGGTCCAGCCCTGCGGTGGGTTCGTCAAAGAACAGCACCGGCGGATCACCGGCGATCGCCCGGGCCAGCCCGACGCGCTTTTGCATCCCGCCCGACAATTCGGCTGGGAACAGATCGGCGGTCGCCTGATCCAGCCCGACCCGCGCCAGCTTTTCGATGGCCAGCGCCCGGGCTTCAGCCTTGGGCAGGCGCCCGGGGCCGCGCATCAGGCGGAAGGCGACGTTCTGCCAGACCGGCAGCGAATCGAACAGCGCGGCGCCCTGAAACAGCATGCCCACCTGTGGCGCCAGCGTATGCGGGCGCGGATTATGCAGGCCCGCCACCTCGACCGTGCCGCTGTCGGGGCGCTCCAGCCCCAGCAGGCACTTCAGCAGCACCGATTTGCCGGTGCCCGATCCGCCGATGACCACGAGGCTCTGGCCCTTGGGCACCTCGAATGTGACGCCGTTCAGCACGCGCTTGGGCCCGAAGGCCTTGTGAAGGTTGTTGCCCCGGATCATGCGGAAAAGAACGCTTCGGTCAGCAGGTAATTGGCGGCCAGGATCATCACCGAGGCCAGCACCACCGCCGATTTCGTGGCCTCGCCCACGCCCTGCGCGCCGCGGCCCGAGTTCATGCCGAAATAGCAGCCTGCCAGCGCGACCAGAAAGCCGAACACCGCGCCCTTGACCATGCCCGAGGCGACATCCCAGAATTCCAGAAAATCCAGCGTGTTGTGCAGATAGACCGACCCGTCGAACCCCAGCCGTGTCACGCCCACCGCATAGCCGCCCAGAATGCCGATGGAATCGCCCACTGCCACCAGAACCGGCATCGCCAGCGTTGCCGCCACCAGCCGCGGCACGGTCAGATATTGCATCGGCTCCACCGCCAGCGTGCGCAGCGCGTCGAGCTGTTCCGACACCTTCATCGTGCCGATCTCGGCGGCGATGGAACTGGCCACCCGGGCCGCCACCATCAGCCCGCCCAGCACCGGCCCCAGTTCGCGCACCATGCCGATGGCAGTGATCGAGGGCACGGCGAATTCGGCGCCGTAGCGGGCGGACCCGGCAAAGATCTGCAGGGCCAGCGCCGCGCCGGTGAACAGGGCGGTCATGCCGACCACCGGCAGCGACAGCCAGCCGATCTGCACCAGTTGCGCCGCGATCTCGCGTCCATGGTAGGGCGGGCGCAGCATCCAGCCCAGCGCTTGCCCGGCAAAGCCGACAAAGCGGCCCAGCGCGCCCAGCATCCCGGCAAAGCCGCGTCCGGTAGCGCCAAGCGCGGCGCCGGGGCTCATCATCCGTCTGCCCCGGTATAGCGGCGGCGATACCGCGCGCCCAGCGAAGTCAGGATCTCATAGCCGATGGTGCCGCCCAGCGTGGCCAGATCGTCGATGCTCTGGCGCGGGCCGAGGATGTCGAGGGCATCCGGTTCGGTCGGCAGGTCGGTCACATCGACCGTGATCAGGTCCATGGAAACGCGGCCGACCACGGGGCAGGGCACCGATCCCGCCCAGAGCCGCGCCTTGCCCGAGAGCGAGCGCAGCAGACCGTCGGCATAGCCCGCAGCGACGGTGGCAATGCGCGAGGGGCGCTCGGCCGTCCAGCCGCAGGCATAGCCGACGGTCTCGCCCGGTTCGACGTCGCGCACCTGAATGACCGGCAGCGACAGCGTCACCACCATCATGGCATCGCCGAACGGCGCGCCGCCATAAAGGCCGATGCCGGGGCGGCACAGATCGAAGTGATACGAGGTGCCCAGCAGCATGCCGCCGGTGGCCGACAGCGAGCGCGGCGCGGCGATGCCCTGAGTCATTTCCTGAAAACGGTCGCGCTGCGCCGGGTTCATGCCGTGCTGGGGCTCATCGGCGCAGGCGAGATGCGACATGACCAGTTCCGGCCCCGCGCCCAGCACCATCGAGCGCACGGCCGACCATTCGGCGGGTTCCATCCCCAGCCGGTTCATCCCGGTATCGAGCTGCACGCCAAAGGGATGCCCCGGCAGGGCCTCGGCATGGCGCACCATCTGCTCGGCCGAGTTGACCAGCGGGATCAGGTCGAGGTTGCGCAGGTTCTGGGTATCGCCCGCCATATGCCCGGAAAACACGAAAATCCGCGGCCCGGTGCCGATGGCCTGACGGATCGCCGCCGCCTCTTCGGTCAGGGCCACGAAGAAGCTGCGCACCCCGGCCTCGGCCAGGCGGCGGGCGACGCGGCCCGCGCCAAGGCCGTAGGCATCGGCCTTGATCGTGGCGCCGGTCTCGCCCTGGGTCAGGCGGGAAAGGCGTTGCCAGTTGGCGGCGATGGCGTCGAGATCGATGGTCAGGCGTGCGGCTGTCATGGGCGGAGGTTTGGCTTTCGAGGGTGCCCCAAGTCAAGCGCGAAAGCGGGCCGCGCAGCCTTCCGATCACATAGCGGTCAAGACGCCTAAAATTTGACGCATTTAAGAATGAACCTCTTGCCAAGGCGCCGCGACAGATGGATGACACCGCGGCGATTCGAACCCGGATCGTGCAGAACCCAAGGACAAGACAATGTCGAACCCCGCTCGCAATTCCGCTCCCCAGCCGGCCCCGCAACAACCGCGGCCGACCACCAAGTTCACCGACTGGGCGATGATCTGAGCGCCACGAGATAGGCAGCGATCGCCGCCCGATCCGCGGCGGCGATCCGGCTGGTGTTGGCGACCACACCGGCCATCTCACCCCCGACCGAATCGAATTCGGGGGTGAAGCCGCTCTCCAGATAGGCGGCAATATCGAAGGCGGTCCAGTTCTGCGGCGGCAACGCCGGGATCCGCCCCTCGCCCACGAGATTGGGCGCCCCCGTCAGCCATTGCGACCGATCCAGCCCGCCCAGCGCGTCGCGCGGCGTATGGCATTCGGCGCAATGTCCCAAAGCCTCGACCAGATAATGCCCGCGCGCCGCTTCGGCATCGGCAGGTACTGGCGAGGCGAATTCCGTGTCGAAATTCAGCATCTTCCACAACCCCAGCCCGCGCCGCAGGTTGAACGGGAAACCGACGCCATGCGCCTGACTGGGGGTCGGATCGGCGGGCAGGGTCTGCCAGAAGGCCCACAGATCGGCGATATCGCCCGGCGTGGCATGGGCATAGGTCGTATAGGGGAAGGCGGGGTAATAATGCGCACCCTCGGGCGAGACCCCCAGCAGCACCGCCGTGGCGAATTGATCCAGCGTCCAGCCGCCGATCCCGGCATCGGGGTGCATCGAGACATTCGGCGCGTGAAAGGTGCCGAAGGGCGTGACGAAGGCGCGCCCGCCCGTCAGCACCAGACGCGCCTCGGTCGGGGCGTCGCTGGCCATGTCGGGCGGGGTGTGGCACGCGGCGCAACCGGCCGCCCAATAGACCGCTTCACCGCGCGCCGCATTCGCTGGATGGGCGCGCAATGCGGCCAAGGTGGCCTCAGGCAGGGCAGCGGGCCGGGTCAGCAGCCAGAAAGCCCCCCCGCCGAGGACGGCGAGGGCGATTGCGGCGCTTGCCAGCTTGCCCAGCATCGGCGCTTACTGCGCCTGGCGATAGGTCTGGTGGCAACCGCCGCAGGCGGCGCCCAGCGGACCCATGGCGCCCTGCAGCGCGGCAAGATCGGTCCCGGCGGCGGCCATCATCGCCTCGGTCGCGCCCTGCAGCGCGCCAAAGCGCGAGCCGAAATCATCCATGTTCTGCCAGATCGCCGGCAGCGCGCGCGTGCCCTGCATGGCGCCGTTGTCCGATCCCGCGGGCCACATCCGCGCCGAGCCGCTGCGCGAGGCATGATAGAGGCTGGTCGCGGCGGCAGCGGCGGCCTCGGCGTCATAGGGCATACGGCCCTGCGCCATGCCGCCCAGCACCCCGAGGTTATAGGCATAGAGAGTCATCAGCGACTGGCGGGCGCGGACATTGGGGTCCACTTCCTGCGCGGTGGCGAGCGAGGGCAGCGCGAGGGCGGCAACAGTGGCAAGCGCGGTCAGGAAACGAGGCATCGACTTCTCCCTATTTAGGTACCTGAGAGTTACGATAGCCGGGCCTGCGGTCTGGCGTGTTCCCGAATGCGTGATCGATTGTCCGGCGTTGCACAGGTTCTGTGAAATTACGCGCAGAAGTCGCTGAAATTCCTGAACATGTTCATGATCGATCGCCGACGGCCGATGCCGAATCGCCGGGGCCGGGCGCCAGCACCGCCTCGACCGCCGCCAGCGTGATGGTCAGCGGCGCCTGGTGCGCGGCAATCGCCTCGGCGGCGGCGGTCAGCCAGGGCGCGCGGCGGGCCGGTTCCTGGGCCAGCACCACGGCCCGCGCAAGATCCGCCGCATCCTCGACCAGCGCCAGCGCCCCGCGTGAGGCAAGATCATCGACGATCACGGCCACGTCGCTGTGGCAGGGGCCGATCAATGTCATGGAATTCAGCCGCATCGGTTCGAACGGGTTGTGGCCGCGCGTCGAATGATCGGCGACCGGCAGCGTGTTGCCGATGAAGGTGACGGGGGCGAGGCGATACCACAGGCCCATCTCGCCAAAGGTATCGGCGATATAGACCCGGGTTGCGGCGGTGATCGCCTCGCCGCGCGAGCGGCGGGCAATGGCACCGCGCGCGAACAGGGTGCGGGCGGCGGCTTCGGTGCGGTCGGCCTCGGTGGTCTGGCGCGGGGCGATCAGCAGCAGCAGGTCGGGCAATTCGGCCAGCGCCAGCGCCTGCGCCGCGATCACCTGCGGCTCTTCGGCGGCTTTGGTCGAGGCGGCCAGCCAACAGGGCCGGGCGCCGATCATCGCCGACAGGGCCGCGCGTTCGGCGGGGTGGTCCGGCAGCGGGTCGGACGCGGCCTTGAGCACGCCCGCCACCTGCATCCGCGATGCCGCGACGCCCAGATCTTGCAGCCGCTGCCGCGAGGCCTCGTCCTGCACCAAAATCCGGTCGAAACAGCCCAGCAGCCAGCGCGTGACCGGCAATCTGCGTCGGCGCCGCTCTGCCCGCGCCGCCGACATCTGGGTGTTGATGAGCAGGCGCGGCAACCCGGCCCGCCCGGCGCGGTGCAGCATCACCGGCCACAGCTCGGATTCCGCGACGATCAGCGCCTGCGGCTGCCAGTGGCGCAGAAAGCGGTCGATGGCACCGGGGTGATCGGCCGGGGCGAATTGATGGATCACCCGGTCGGGCAGGCCGCGCAACGCCAACGCCTGCGCCGAGGCCAGGGTCTGCGTGGTCAGGACCACCGACAGATCGCCCTGCGCCTGGGTCAGGCGACCCAGCAGCGTGACCAGCGCCAGGGCCTCGCCGACCGAGGCGGCATGGAACCACACCACCCGGCCCCCGGGCCGCGCCACGCTGGCGTGGCCCCATTTCTCGGCGCCGCGCGCGCGGTCCTCGCGGCCCCGGCGCTGCAAGATGCGCTGCGCCAGCCACCAGACGGGCGCCGACACCGCGGCAAAGGCGAAATAGAGGCGCAGCAACAACGGCATCGGGGCCCACCCTTTCGCGGCGGGCATAGCGCCGGGGGCAGGGTGGCGCAAGGGCGCCGCCGCGCTAGCGCCCCTTCCAGACGGGATCGCGCTTTTCGGCAAAGGCGCGCTGGCCCTCCAGCAGATCCTCGCTGCCGTATAGCCGGTCCACACTCGGCATCTGGCGCTTTGTCACCCGGTTCAGCGCGTCCTGAAAGCGCATCGCCTCGGCTTCGCGCACCACTTCCTTGATTGCGGCATAGACCAGCGGTGGCCCCGATTCCAGCAGCCGCGCCAGTTCCCAGGCCTTGGCGCGCAACGCGTCGGGGGCGCATATCTCGCGCAACAGGCCCCAGCGCAGCGCCTCGTCGGCGTCGAACCAGCGCCCGGTCAGCAAAAGGTCCATGGCGACGTGATAGGGAATGCGCTTGGGCAGCTTGATCGAGGCGGCGTCCGCCACCGTGCCGGACCGGATCTCGGGCAGGGCAAAGGTCGCGGTGTTGCTGGCAAGGATCAGATCGCAGCTCAGCGCCAATTCCAGCCCGCCGCCGCAGCAGATGCCGTTGACCGCACCGATCACCGGCTTGTTGAGATTGGGCAATTCCTGCAGGCCGCCAAAGCCGCCGACGCCGTAATCGCCATCCACTGCATCGCCGTCGGCCGCGGCTTTCAGATCCCAGCCGGGGCAAAAGAACTTGTCGCCCTCGGCCCGCAGGATCGCCACCCTCAGGCTGTCATCGTCGCGGAACGCCCTGAACACGTCGCCCATGATCCGGCTGGTGGCGAGGTCGATGGCATTGGCCTTGGGCCGGTCCAGCGTCACCTCCAGAATGCCCCGCTCGCGGCGGGTCTTGATCGGGCCTTCGGTCAGGTCGTTCATGCGTTCCTCCAGATCACGGCGTCCACGGCCACGGCGCCTTGGCTCTTCAGGATCAAGGGGTTGACCTCGATCTCGACCAGCGCCGCGTCGGCCTGCATCATTGCCTGCAACGCCAGCGCCACCGCCACCGCCGCGCCGGTATCGGCCCGGGGGCGCCCGCGCCAGCCATCCAGCAGCGGCCAGAGGCGCAGCTTGCGCAGTGCCGAGGCGATGTCATCCGCCGTCACCGGCGCCACCAGCGTCACCGTATCGGCCAGCAGTTCCGCCGTCACCCCGCCCAGACCCAGCGTCAGCGTTGCACCGTAAACCGGATCGCGCCGCAGACCGATCAGCAGTTCGGCCACCCCGTCGCTGACCATTTCTTCCAGCAAATAGCCCTGCGCGCCGGGCATCCCGGCCTCGGCACCCGGATCGGTGACATTCAGCCGCACGGCCCCCGCCTCGGTCTTGTGGGCAAAGCCGAGGCCCTTGAGCGCGAAGGGCGCGGTCAGCCCCTGAGCGTCCAGCACCTTCAGCGAGTCCCCGGTCACGCCGCGCGGCACGGCAACGCCCGCCGCCGCCAGCGCGGATTTCGCCACGACCTCGTCCAGCAGGCGCGCAGGCGCGGCGCCGATCACCGGCCAGGACCGCCAGCCCGCGCGCCCTTGCGGGGTCTGCGCCGCCTTCAACGCCTCGAGCGCGGTTTCCAGCCCCATCAAGGGCGCGATTCCGGCGTCGATCATCGCCACGGCCCGCGCCTCGTCGAAATTCTCGGGCAGCGAGGCCACGGGGAAGGCGGGCTTGCCGGTCGTCGCCTGCGCGGCAACGATGGCGGCGATCGCCGGTTCGAAACTGGCCGGATCGCAGCGATCCGGGCGCGGCGGGTCGATGACGAAGATCCCGGCATCATAGCCTTGCAGCATGGCGCTGAAAACCTCGGTGGTCTTTGGCCCGTCGCCCCAGATGAAGGTGTGGTAATCCAGCGGGTTGGCCAGCGTCACCAAAGGCCCCAGCACCGCGCCCAGCCGCGCCTTCTGCGCCTCGGTCGGCGGCGCAAAGCCGAGCCCCGCAGCGGCGCCAAGGTCTGCCACCAGCCCCGCCTCGCCGCCCGAGCACGACAGGGAACACAGCCGGTGCCCCAGCCCGGGCCCATGGACGTGAAAGATCTTCAGCGTTTCGATCAAGGCGCCCAGCGTCGCCACCTCGGCCACGCCGCATTGCCGCAGATAGGCCGACGAGGCCGCGCCCCCACCCGCCAGCGAGGCCGTATGACTGGCCGCGGCGGCCTGCGCGGCCTCGGTCTTGCCGGATTTCAGCGCGACGATGCCCTTGCCCGCTGCGCGCGCTGCCTCGGCCAGCGCGGCGAACCCGGCGGCATCGTCGATCCCCTCGACATAGAGGCCCAGCGCCGTGACCCGCGGGTCGTCCAGCACCGCCGCCGCCAGCTCTGCCAGCCCCACCTGCGCCGCATTGCCCAGACAGGCGACATAGGCCACCGGCAACCCGCGCGCCTGCATTGTCAGGTTGATGACGATGTTCGACGACTGGCTGATCAGCGCCACGCCGCGCGCCACCCGCCGCCCGCCGTGCTGGTCGGGCCACAGCAGCGCCCCGTCGAGATAGTTGATGACCCCATAGCAATTCGGCCCCAGGATCGGCATGGCACCTGCCGCCGCCACCAATTGCGCCTGCAACCCGGCCTCACCCGCCTCCTCCCAGCCGGCGGCGAAACAGATGGCGCCGCCCGCGCCCATCGCGGCCAGATCGGCGACCACCCCCAGCGTCGCGTGCCGGTTGACACCGACGAACACGGCATCCGGCGCCGCGGGCAGATCGGCGAGCCGGGGCAGGCAGGGCACCCCGGCAATCGCCGCGCGTGTCGGATGCACCGGCCAGACCGGACCGGCAAACCCCATCCGGGCGCATTGCTCGATCACATTCGCCGCCCAGCCCGCGCCCAGCACGGCGATGGAGCGCGGTCTGAGCAGGCGCGACAGATCCCGGTTCACCATGGTTCGCCCCTCGTTCCGTTCCAAACACACGCCGGGGCGTCAGCCGCCCACCGACCGCAACAATTCCCGCGAGATGATATGGCGCTGGATCTCGCTGGTGCCTTCCCAGATCCGTTCGACCCGTGCATCGCGCCAGATCCGTTCCAGCGGCAGTTCGTCCATCAGCCCCATGCCGCCGTGAATCTGGATCGCCTCGTCGGCGATCATCGCCAGCGCCTCGGTCGCCTTCAGCTTGGCCATGGCCATGTCGGCCTCGGTCACGCTGCCCTGATCGAACTTCCAACCCGCGGAAAATGTCAACAATTCCGCGGCTTTCAGTTCCATGGCCATATCGGCCAGCTTGAAGCTGATCCCCTGGAACTTGCCGATCTGCTGGCCGAACTGCCGGCGCTCGGCGGCCCAGCCCAGTGCATGGCCCAACGCCCGGTCGGCGCGGCCCAAACAGGTCGCCGCCACCTGCAGCCGGGTCGCGCCCAGCCATTGGTTGGCCATCTCGAAGCCGCGATGCACCTCGCCCAGCACGTTCCCGGCAGGCACGCGGCAATCGTCGAATTCCAGCACGGCGTTGGTATAGCCCCGGTGCGAGACGTTGCGATAGCCGTCGCGCACAGTGAAACCGGGGGTGCCCTTGTCGACGAAAAAGGCGGTGATGCGCTTCTTGCGGCCGCGCGCGGTGTCTTCCTCACCCGTCGCCATGAACGCGATGGTAAAGCCCGCCACATCGGCGTGGCTGATGAAGTGCTTGGTTCCGTTCAGAATCCAGTCACTGCCGTCCGGCCGCGCACTGGCCGTCATGCCGCGCAGATCGCTGCCCGCGCCGGGTTCGGTCATCGCCAGACAATCCCAGGTCTCGCCGCGGATGCAGGGCATCAGATAGCGCTCGCGTTGCTCGGCTGTGCCCGCCAGCAGGATGTTCGAAGGCCGGGCCACGCAGGTCCAGTGCAGCGCGTAATTGGCCCGGCCGAGTTCGCGCTCATAGAGCAGCCAGCTCACGGTATCGAGGCCCGCGCCGCCGACATCCTCGGGCATGTTCGCGGCGTAAAGGCCTGCCGCGATAGATTTTTTCTGGATCTCGCGGATCAGATCCATCGGCAGATCGCCGCTGCGCTCGACCTGCGCCTCGTGCGGATAAAGCTCGGTTTCGACGAAAGCACGGGTGGTCTCGACGATCATCCGCTGTTCGTCTGACAGGCCGAAATGCATCACGCTTTCCTCTGCCCGACGTGGCGGCCCGCGCTGCCCGGACGGAGCAGCGCCCCGTGCGCCTCGGCGATGGGCATAAGCCGTTGCAGAACCTCGGATTTCGCCGGGCAGGCCTTGCCCGCTTTCATATCGACATGCAGCAGCATCTGCTCGATCGAGGCGACCAGATCGCTGCCCCGCTCGATGCGGATGAACAGATGCAGGCGCTTTTCGTCCGCCGCCAGCACCTGGACCGAGCCGGTCAGCCGGTCGCCCAGCTTGGCCTCACCCGCATGCAGGATATGGCTTTCGGCGGTGTAATAGCTGAACCCTGCGGCGACATACTCCATTCCGGCGCCGACATGACGCAGGAACGCATCGCAAGTCTCTGACGAAGCGAATAAATATCGGCTCTCTGTCATATGCCCGTTGTAATCGATCCAGCCCGGCAGCACCTGCATATGCGCCAGAACCAGCGGGGCTGCCGTGTCGGGCGTCGGGTCCGGTGCGGCGGCGCGGCGTCTGGCGTCATGGTCCAGCAGCACCTTGCCCGCACCCCAGTTGCGTTCCTTGAGCACCCGCAGAAAGCCGATCAGGTTGCGGTCGCGGATGCGTTCCAGCTCGCGGATCGAGTGATGGCCGGATTGCGCGTCGGATTGTCCGGCGATCAGATCGACAAGTTCATCCGTGAATTCAGGTACATCGGTCAGTTTGGTCCAGGGCCAGCTCAGGCAGGGGCCGAACTGCGCCATGAAATGTTTCATCCCCGCCTCGCCGCCCGCGACGCGATAGGTTTCGAACAGGCCCATCTGCCCCCAGCGCAGGCCGAACCCCATGCGGATCGCCTCGTCGATCTCCTCGGTCGTGGCGATGCCGTCCTTGACCAGCCACAGCGCCTCGCGCCAGACGGCTTCCAGAAAGCGGTCGGCGATATGGGCGTCGATCTCCTTGCGGACGTGCAGCGGGAACATGCCGATCTCGCGCAGGATTTCTTTTGCTTCTTCAATACGATCCGGGTCGTTCCTGGGGCTTGGAACCACCTCGGCCAGGGGCAGCAGATAGACCGGGTTGAACGGATGCGCCACAAAGATCACCCCCGGATTGGCGGCGTTCTCCTGCAGTTCCGATGGCTTGAACCCCGAGGTCGACGAGCCCAGCAGCGCGCCCGGCGCCGCCTGCTGGATCTGGGCAAAGACCCGGTGCTTCAGATCCAGCCGTTCCGACACGGATTCCTGAATATAATCGGCGCCTTCGACTGCTTCGCTGACGGCCTCGGCGAATGTCAGACGTCCCTCGGGCGGCATCGGCACATCGGCCAGCGCGGGCAGCGAGGCCCGGGCGTTGTCGAGCACCTCGCCGATCTTGCGCGGCGCTTCCGGGTCGGGATCATAGACCGATACGTTCCAGCCCGACAGCAGGAACCGTGCGGCCCAGCCGCCGCCGATCACCCCGCCGCCGATGATTGCTGCCTTGCGTGCCATGATTACCTCGCCACCGGAGCGCGTTTTTCCAGCTTCAGCCGGGCGCGTACCGCCTCAGGCCCGATCACCCGCGCGCCCATCCCCTCGATGACGCCGACCGCGCGTTCGACCAGTTGCGCATTCGTCGCCAGCACGCCCTTGTCCAGCCACAGGTTGTCCTCGAGCCCGACCCGCACGTTGCCGCCCGCCAGCACCGCTGCGGCGACATAAGGCATCTGGTGGCGGCCCAGCGCAAAGGCTGACCAATGCCAGCCTGCGGGGACGTTGTTCACCATGGCGAGGAAGGTGTTCAGATCGTCGGGCGCCCCCCAGGGCACGCCCATGCAAAGCTGCACCAGCACCGGGTCGCGGATGATCCCCTCGGCCACCAGTTGCCGGGCGAACCACAGATGGCCGGTGTCAAAGGCCTCGATCTCGATCTGCACGCCGCTGGCGGTCATCCGGGCGGCCATGTCGCGCAGCATGCCGGGGGTGTTGACCATGACGTAATCGGCCTCGGCAAAGTTCATCGTGCCGCAGTCGAGCGTGCAGATCTCCGGACGGCATTCGACAACATGCGCGACGCGCTCTTCGGCCCCGGCCATGTCGCTGCGCTGTGACATCCGGTTCATGGTTTCGGTGCCGTCGAACAACAGGTCGCCGCCCATGCCCGCCGTCAGGTTCAGCACCACATCGGTCCCCGAATCGCGGATGCGCTCCGTCACCTCGCGGTACAGCGCCGGGTCGCGCGACGGGGCGCCGGTTTCGGGGTCGCGGACGTGGCAATGCACGATCGCTGCCCCCGCCTTGGCCGCGTCGATGGCGCTGTCGGCGATCTGCTGCGGCGAGCGCGGCACATGCGGGCTGCGGTCCTGTGTTCCGCCTGAGCCGGTGACGGCGCAGGTGATGAAAACGTCGCGGTTCATGGTCAGCGGCATCGTATTCCCCCGTGTTGCGGTCAGCCTAGCAGGGTTGCGTTGGTTGAGTTGGCGATTTACGAAAGAAATATGGCTGTTTCCGAAAGCATTTTTGCCCCCTCGTCGCAGCCGCTCGATATCGCGGTGCTGGTGCTGCCGCGGGCCTCGATCCTCGAGGTCGCCTCGGTGCTCGATCCCCTGCGCGCCGCCAACCGGCATCTGGGGCGCGAGGGGTTCCGCTGGCGCCTGGTATCGCCCGGGGGCGGGCCCGTGCCGCTGACCTGCGGCATCGAATTACCGGCCATAGGCGGGCTGGTAGCGGCCGAGGGGGCCGAGGTGCTGATCGTCATCGCCGGCTATGCGCAGGCCGAGGGGGCGACGCGCGCGCTGCTGAGCGGGTTGCGCCGCAGCGCCGGGCGGTTTCGCGCGGTGGGCGGGGTTGATGCCGGGCCCTGGGTTCTGGCGCGGGCCGGGCTGTTGGACGGGCACCGCGCGACGGTGCATTGGGAGGATCTGGAGGATTTCGCCGCCGCCTATCCCGCCATCGAGGTGGTGCCCGACCGCTTCGTGATCTCGCGCAACCGCTTCACCGCCGGGGGGGCGGTGCCTGCCGCCGATCTGATGTTGCATCTGATCGGTGCCCGCTGCGGTGCCGGTGTGGCCGGGCGGGTGGCGGATTCGTTTCTCTATGAGGCCCGCGCCGACGGCAAGCGACCGCAGCGCCCCGGGCTGTTGCCCGGCGCGCGCGATCCGCGTCTGTCGGCGGCCTTGACGTTGATGAGCCAGCATCTCGATGATCCGCTGCCACTGGCTTTGGTGGCCGAGGCGCAGGGGGTCGGGCTGCGGCGGCTGGAACAGGTCTTCCGTGACGGGCTGGGGCAGGGGCCGGGCGCGGCCTATCTGGAACTGCGCCTGCAGGCGGCGCGGCGGATGATGGCCGATACCGCCCATCCGATCCAGGAGATCGCGTTGCGCTGCGGTTTCGCCGACCGCTCCAGCTTTTCGCGCGCGTTCAGACGGCGGTTCGGCCAGGCGCCGCGTGTTGCGCGGCGTGGCTGAATGTCTGACATACGCAGGGCGTCATTCGGCGGGGAATGGCGCCCGAAAACTCGCAGGTTCGGCCAGATTTCGCCCAATCGGGCGCAGGATCGCCCGATTGCCTGTGTCCGCGAGCGCCCTAGGGATAACACCCCAGACGATGACGCTATATCAAGGGCTTACTCTGGTATTATATGCCTGACAATTGGATGTCAGACGATCAATCCAGCGCCACAAGCGCATGCCGTTTGCGTCCGGCGGTCAGTTTGATCGGCGACGCAAGATCGGCAGCGGTAATGACGCGCCCGGCATCCTCGAGCGCCGCGTCATCGACCCGCGCGCCCCCTTCGGCGATGAGGCGCTTGGCATCCTTGCCCGATTTTGCCAGCCCGGCCCGCACGAAGAGCTGCACGATCGACACGCCCTCGGCCGCCTCGGCCGCGGTCAGCACGACGCGCGGCAGATCCTCGCCCTGACCGCCTTCCTCGAACACCGACCGCGCCGTGGCCTCGGCCGCCGCCGCCGCCTCGGCGCCGTGGCACAGCGTCGTGACCTCATTGGCCAGAGTCACCTTGGCGGCGTTGATCTCGGACCCTTGCAGCGCACCCAGCCGGTCGCATTCCGCCACCGGCAATTCGGTGAACAGCTTGAGGAAACGCCCGACATCGGCATCCGTCGTATTGCGCCAGAACTGCCAGAATTCGTAGGGGCTGAGCAGATCGCCGTTCAGCCAGACCGCGCCGCCCTGCGACTTGCCCATCTTGCGCCCGTCCGAGGTGGTCAGCAGCGGCGTGGTCAGGCCAAAGATCTGCGCGTCGATCACCCGGCGCGTCAGGTCGATGCCGTTGACGATGTTGCCCCATTGATCCGAGCCGCCCATCTGCAACAGGCAGCCGTAGCGGCGGCGCAATTCCAGGAAATCATAGGCCTGCAGGATCATGTAGTTGAATTCGAGGAAGCTGAGCGATTGCTCGCGGTCGATGCGCGACTTGACGCTCTCGAAACTCAGCATCCGGTTGACGCTGAAATGCCGCCCGATATCGCGCAGGAATTCGAGGTAATTGAGGTTGTCCAGCCATTCAGCGTTGTTCAGCATGACGGCGTCGCCCGCGCCTTCGCCATAGCGCAGGTACTTGGCAAAGACCCGCTTCATGCTGGCGATATTGGCGTCGATGGCCGCCGGGGTCAGCAGCGGGCGCTCTTCGCTGCGGAAACTGGGATCGCCCACCTTGGTGGTGCCGCCGCCCATCAGCGTGATCGGCTTGTGGCCGGTTTTCTGCAGCCAGCGCAGCAGCATGATGTTCAGCAGGTGCCCGACATGCAGCGACTGGGCCGTGGCATCATAGCCGATATAGGCCGGAACCACCCCCGCGATCAGTTGCTCGTCCAGCGTTTGCAGGTCGGTGCAATCGGCCAGAAAGCCGCGCTCGATGATGATGCGCAGGAATTCGGATTTCGGTTGATGGCTCATGTCGCTTGTCCTTGGCGCGCGGATCGGCTGTCTATAGACCGAAGGCACCGCCAAGGGAAAGGCCTCGCAAAAGGGAATGCCATGTTGAAACCGGGACGGCTGCGGGTGCTGGGAACGATGTCGGGCACCTCGCTGGACGGGGTGGATGCCGCCGTGCTGGAAACCGACGGGATCGACCTCTTTGGTTTCGGCGAGACGGCGTATCGTCCCTACAGCCCCGGGGAACGCGCGATCCTGCGCGCGGCCTTTGGCGCCTGGCCGGGCGAGGCGGCGGATGCGGCGCGGATCGAGGCCGCGGCCGAGGTGGTCGAGACCGCGCATGCCCAATTGCTGGCGGGTTTTGGCGCGGTCGATCTGGTGGGGTTTCACGGCCAGACACTGGCGCATGAACCGGGGGGGCGTGGCACGCATCAGGCGGGTTCGGGGCAGGTGCTGGCGGCGGTGCTGGGGCGGCCGGTGGTCTGGGATTTCCGCAGCGCCGATGTGCGCTTTGGCGGGCAGGGTGCGCCGCTGGCGCCGTTCTATCACCACGCGCTGGCCCGTTGGCTGGGGCTGCAGGCGCCGGTGGCGTTTCTCAACATCGGCGGCGTGGCGAATGTCACCTGGGTGGACCCGGGAATTCCGGCGCCCGAACACGCTTGCCTCGCCTTTGATTGCGGGCCCGGCAACGCGCCGATGGACGATCTGATGCTGGCGCGTCGGGGATTGCCGCGTGACGAGGGCGGGGCGCTGGCGGCGCAGGGGACACCGGCCGCCGCGCGCCTCGACAGTTTCGCGGGTCACGAATTCTTTCGCCGCATGCCGCCCAAATCGCTCGACCGGGCGGCGCCGGTGCCCGAGGTCGGCGACCTCGGGGATGCCGATGCGCTGGCCACCCTGGCCGCGGCCTGCGCCACCGGCGTGGCGCTGGCGTTCGAGCATTTCCCCGCGCCGCCGGTCCGCCTGCTGGTCTGCGGCGGCGGGCGGCACAACGTCACGCTGATGGCGATGATCGCCGCGGGTTGCGATTGTCCGGTGGCGCCGGTCGAGGAAGCGGGCCTCGACGGCGACATGATCGAGGCGCAGGCCTTTGCCTATCTGGCGGCGCGGGTCGCGCGCGGTTTGCCGACCTCGGCCCGCGGCACCACCGGGGTGGCCGCGCCGGTCGGCGGCGGCACATTGAGCCGCCCCTAGGGATTTCGCTCGGGGCCGCGCCCTATGGTTTGAGCAGCCGCTCAAACAGCATGTCGAGAAAGGCCTCGGCCCCCTCCATCGGGTCTTTGGCGCCGCGGATCATGCGGATCTGCGCGTCGAAATCGGCGTAATGCTGGGTCAGCGCCCAGATCGAGAAGATCAGGTGATAGGGATCGACCGGGGCAAGCTGGCCCTCGGCGATCCAGCGGCGGATGACGGCGGCGCGGTCATCGACCAGCCGTTTCAGCGCGCCGCCGATCTCGTCCTCCATCCGCGGGGCACCCTGCAGCACCTCATTGGCGAAGAGACGGCTTTCGCGGGGAAATTCGCGCGACATCTGCAGCTTGCGGCGCATATAGGCCATGATTTCGGCCTTGGCGTCGCCCTTGGGGTTCATCGCCCTGAGGGGGGCCAGCCAGACATCGAGTAGCCCGTCGAGCAGCGCGCGGTGCATCGCTTCCTTGCTGTCGAAGTAATAGAGCAGATTGGGCTTGGACAGCCCCGCCACCCCGGCGATCTGGTCGAGGGTGGCACCGCGAAACCCCTGGGCCGAGAAGACCTCGAGCGCCGCGTCGAGGATCTTGCGGCGGTTGCGTTTCTGGATTCGGGTGGTCATGCGGAGCCGTCAGCGCCGGGTTCGATGCCAAGGCCGCGCAACACGATGTCGCAGACGCTCTGCGTTGCTTCGGCCCATTGCGCGTCGCTCAGCGGGCCCTGGTTCAGGGTTTCGATCTGATGGGCGAAATCGGCGTAATGCTGCGTGGTGGCCCAGATCATGTAGAGCAGCCATTTCGGCTCGACCGGGCGGATGCGCCCTTCATCGACCCAGCGGCGGATCACCGCCTCGCGGGTTTCTGTCCAGCGGCGCAGCGTGGTTTCAAGATAATCCTGGATGATCGGCGCGCCGTGCATCACCTCGTTCGCCCAGACCTTCGACCCATGGCGGTGTTCGCGCGACAGCAGCATCTTGCGGGCGATGTAGCGGCGCAGCGCGACTTCGGGCAGGGCCTCGGTGTCGAAACTGTCGGCGGCTTCCAGCCAGATGGTGAAGATCCGTTCGACGACCCGTCGGTAGAGCTTCACCTTCGATTCAAAATAATAGTGCAGATTGGCTTTCGGCAGGCCGCAGGAATCAGCGATAGCCTGCATGGTGGCGCCGCCGAAACCGGCTTCGGCAAAGATCCCCTCGGCGGCATCGAGGATCGCGCGTTCGATTTCCTCGCGCATTTCGGCGCGGGTGCCTGTTTTTTCAGCGCCTTCGCCAGCGCCCTCGGTCTGAGCCATGCGCGCCCCGCTCCCCGTCCTTCGCCTGTCCCGAAACGACCTTGACTGAATGGTCAGGCCTGCTAGCGTCATTCCCGTGCCCGGTCTTTGACAGCCGGGTTGCTTCGAGAATAGGCTTGCGCGACAGCCGTGACAACCCGGCCCGCCCCAGCCCTGGAGAGACAGATGAGCCTCGATCACCCCGCCAAGCCGCCCGTGGCCCCCAACGACCTGCGGGCTTTCTGGATGCCGTTCACGGCGAATCGCCAGTTCAAGCAAAATCCCCGCATGCTGGTCGCTGCGCAGGACATGCATTACACCACCGCCGACGGGCGGCAGGTGCTGGACGGCACGGCGGGCCTGTGGTGCTGCAACGCCGGGCATTGCCGGCCCAAGATCGTCGAGGCGATCCAGCGTTCCGCCGCCGAACTCGATTATGCCCCGGCCTTCCAGATGGGGCATCCGATGGCGTTCGAACTGGCCAACCGGCTGGTCGAAATGGCGCCCGACGGGTTCAACCACGTCTTTTTCACCAATTCCGGCAGCGAATCCGTCGATACCGCGCTGAAGATCGCGCTGGCCTATCACCGCGCCCGTGGCGATGGCGCGCGCACCCGGCTGATCGGGCGTGAAAAGGGCTATCACGGTGTCGGCTTTGGCGGCATCTCGGTCGGCGGGCTGGTCAACAACCGCCGCGTCTTTGGCACGCTGCTGAACGGCACCGACCATCTGCCGCACACCTATCTGCCCGAGGCCAACCGCTGGTCGAAGGGCCAGCCCGAGCATGGCGCCAATCTGGCCGATGAACTGGAGCGCATGGTCGCCCTGCACGGAGCAGACACCATCGCCGCGGTGATCGTGGAGCCGGTGGCGGGCAGCGCGGGCGTGATCCTGCCGCCCAAGGGCTATCTGGAAAAGCTGCGGGCGATCACCAAGAAATACGGCATCCTGCTGATTTTCGACGAGGTGATCACCGGGTTCGGCCGCTTGGGCGCGCCCTTTGCTGCCGATTATTTCGGCGTGATGCCCGATCTGATGACCACCGCCAAGGGCCTGACCTCGGGCACGGTGCCGATGGGGGCGGTGTTCGCCACCTCAGAGGTGCATGACACCTTCATGACCGGCCCCGAGCACATGATCGAGCTGTTCCATGGCTATACCTATTCGGGCAGCCCCATCGCCTGCGCCGCCGGTCTGGCCACACAGGAATTGTACAAGGAAGAAGGCCTGTTCGCCCGCGCCGCCGAGATCGCGCCCTATTGGGAAGAGGCGCTGCATTCGCTCAAGGGCACGCGCCATGTGATCGACATCCGCAACATGGGCCTGATCGGCGCCATCGAGCTGGAACCGATCCCCGGCGAGCCGACCAAGCGCGCGTTCTCTGCGTTCCTCAAGGCCTATGAGAAGGGCATTCTGGTGCGCACCACCGGCGACATCATCGCCATGTCGCCGCCGCTGATCATCGAGAAAGCCCATGTCGATCAGTTGATCGGCACGATCCGCGACGTGCTGGAGGCGCTCGACTGAGACGATCCCGGCGCCCGGGGGCGACCCGGGGCGCCGGTCCTTGCCAGAGGGGTGGCGTCAGACCGCCCGCAGCCAACAGGAGCCGCCCATGCCCGCCCCCGCCGCCAATCTGCGCATCAATCCCGAACGGCTGTGGGACAGCCTGATGGACATGGCGCAGATCGGCCCCGGCATCGCCGGTGGCAACAACCGCCAGACGCTGACCGACGAGGATGGCGAGGGCCGCCACCTGTTCCGCCGCTGGTGCGAGGCCGCCGGGCTGAGCATGGGTGTTGACGAGATGGGCACCATGTTCTTCACCCGCCCGGGCACCGATCCGGATGCCCTGCCGGTCTATGTCGGCAGTCATCTGGATACCCAGCCGACGGGTGGCAAATATGACGGGGTGCTGGGGGTGCTGGCCGGGCTCGAACTGGTGCGCACGATGAACGATCTGGGGATCAAGACCAGGCATCCGATCGTCGTCACCAACTGGACCAACGAGGAGGGGACGCGCTTTGCGCCCGCCATGCTGGCCTCGGGGGTGTTCGCCGGGGTGCTGGGGCAGGACTGGGCCTATGACCGGGTCGATGCCCGGGGCAAGCGGTTCGGCGACGAGCTGGAGCGGATCGGCTGGAAGGGCGACGAAAAGGTCGGCGCGCGCAAGATGCAGGCCTTTTTCGAGCTGCATATCGAACAGGGGCCGATTCTGGAGGCCGAGGGCAAACAGGTCGGCGTGGTGACGCATGGCCAGGGGCTGCGCTGGATCCAGTGCACCGTCACCGGTAAGGGCCAGCACACCGGATCGACGCCGATGTACCTGCGCCGCAACGCCGGGCGCGGTCTGGCGAAGGTGACGGAACTGGTGCACGAGATCGCCATGAAGCACCAGCCGAACGCGGTCGGGGCGATCGGCCATATCGACGTCTATCCCAACAGCCGCAATGTCATCGCGGAAAAGGTTGTTTTCACGGTGGATTTCCGCAGCCACGTGTTGGAGGTGCTGGAATCCATGGTGGCGGAACTCAACGCCCGCGCCCCCGGGATCTGCGCCGAAATCGGTGTGAAATTCGCGACCGAGGTGGTCGGGTTCTTTGATCCGCCGGCCTTCGATCCGGTGCTGGTGGAGCGGGTGCGCGCCGCCGCCGGGCGGCTGGGCTATAGCCACATGGATATCATTTCCGGCGCCGGGCACGATGCCTGCTGGATCAACCGGCTGTATCCGACGACCATGGTGATGTGTCCCTGCGTGGACGGGCTGAGCCATAACGAGGCGGAAGAGATTTCAAAGGATTGGGCCGCGGCAGGGGCGGATGTGCTGCTGCATGCGGTGCTGGAGACGGCGGAAGTGGTCGGGTGAAGGGGGCGGCGCTCGGGGGGGCATCGAGCCCCCCTCGCGCCGGGCGGGGGCCGGCCCCCGCGCCCCCGCCGGGAGGATTTTCCATCCTCCCGGACCCTCCTGGAGGATATTTGGGGCACAAAGTTGGGGCGCGGAGCACAGGGCGAGGCAGTGGATGTGCGGATCGAGGGGCTGCTGGCCGCCGAGATCGACGGGTTCGACGGTATGACGCGGGCCGGGTCGATGCTGCTGGCCGCCTTCCGGGCGCGCCGGGTGCGGCAGTCCCGGGCGGTGACGGTGAATTTCGCGGGCGGGGTGACGCGGACCTGCTGGACGGTGATCCGTTCGGACGGATGTTACAGCGTCCTCTATCTGCCCGAGGCGGAGCTGTTCTCGCTGTGCGTGGACAGCGATTTCGGGCCGCTCGACATCGGCGTGCATGGCAAGGCCTTGGATTGCTTTGCATCGGTTTGACAAGGAACAGGGGAACGGCATGAGCATCGTCATCAGGAACGGCACCATCGTCACGGCGGATCTGACCTACCGCGCCGATGTTCGGATCGAGGGCGGGGTGATCACCGGGATCGGCGAGGGGCTGACCGGCTCGCGCGAACTCGATGCGACGGGCTGCTATGTCATGCCCGGCGGGATCGACCCGCATACCCATCTGGAGATGCCCTTCATGGGCACCTATTCCAGCGACGATTTCGAAAGCGGCACCCGCGCGGCGCTGGCGGGCGGCACGACGATGGTGGTCGATTTCGCGCTGCCCAGCCCCGGGCAGGGGCTGCTGGACGCCTTGCAGATGTGGGACAACAAGTCGACCCGGGCCAATTGCGATTATTCGTTCCATATGGCGGTGACATGGTGGGGCCCGCAGGTCTTTGACGAGATGCAGGCGGTGGTGCGCGAGCGGGGCATCACCACGTTCAAGCATTTCATGGCCTACAAGGGCGCCTTGATGGTCAATGACGACGAGATGTATGCGAGTTTCCAGCGGCTGGCCGAGTTGGGCGCCATCGCCATGGTCCATGCCGAGAACGGCGATGTGGTGGCGGAGCTGACGGCCAAGCTGCTGGCGCAGGGCAATACCGGCCCCGAGGCCCATGCCTATTCGCGCCCGCCGCAGGTGGAGGGCGAGGCGACCAACCGCGCCATCATGATCGCCGACATGGCGGGGGTGCCGCTCTATGTGGTGCACACCAGTTGCGAGGACAGCCACGAGGCCATTCGCCGGGCGCGGATGCAGGGCAAAAGGGTCTGGGGCGAGCCGTTGATCCAGCATCTGACGCTGGATGAGAGCGAATATTTCAACCCCGACTGGGACCATGCCGCGCGCCGGGTGATGAGCCCGCCGTTCCGCAACAAGAAGCATCAGGACAGCCTGTGGGCCGGGCTGCAATCGGGCTCGCTGTCGGTCGTGGCGACCGACCATTGCGCCTTTACCACCGACCAGAAACGCTATGGGTTGGGGGATTTTTCCAAGATCCCCAACGGCACCGGCGGGCTGGAGGACCGGATGCCGATGCTCTGGACATACGGCGTCGGCACCGGGCGGCTGACGATGAACGAATTCGTTGCCGTGACCAGCACCAATATCGCCAAGATCATGAACATGTACCCGAAAAAGGGCGCGGTTCTGGTCGGGGCGGATGCGGATCTGGTGGTCTGGGACCCGGAAAAGGAAAAGGTGATCTCGGCGGCCAGCCAGCAATCGGCCATCGATTACAACGTGTTCGAGGGCAAGGCGGTCAAGGGCCTGCCCCGGTTCACGCTGACGCGGGGGTTGGTCGCCGTGCATGACGGCGAAATCCGCACCGAGGAAGGGCACGGCAAATTCGTGCGTCGCGCCCCCAATGGCGCCGTCAACCGTGCGCTGTCGAGCTGGAAAGAGCTGACCGCGCCGCGCCCGGTGCAGCGCAGCGGCATTCCGGCGACGGGGGTGTGATGCGGGACATGACCTCGCAGCCGGTCATCGAGGCCCGGAACCTCAATCTGACGTTCACGACGAACGACGGGCCGGTGCACGCGCTCAAGGACGTCAGCCTGACCATCGGCAAGGGCGAGTTCGTCAGCTTCATCGGCCCCTCGGGCTGCGGCAAGACCACCTTTCTGCGGGCGATTGCCGATCTGGAGCAGCCCACGGGCGGCACCCTGACAGTCAACGGCCTGACTCCCGAGGCGGCGCGCAAGGCGCGGGCTTACGGCTATGTCTTTCAGGCGGCGGGGCTGTATCCGTGGCGGACCATCGACGGCAACGTGCGGCTGCCGCTGGAGATCATGGGCTACTCGCGCGCTGAACAGGCCGAACGGGCGGCGCGGGTGCTGGAACTGGTCGAGTTGAAGGGCTTTGAGAAGAAATTCCCCTGGCAATTGTCGGGCGGGATGCAGCAGCGGGCGTCGATCGCCCGCGCGCTGGCCTTTGACGCCGATATTCTGCTGATGGACGAACCCTTTGGCGCGCTGGATGAAATCGTGCGCGACCGGCTGAACGAGGAATTGCTGAAACTCTGGGCGCGCACGCAAAAGACCATCGGCTTTGTCACCCATTCGATCCCGGAGGCGGTGTATCTGAGCACCCGCATCGTGGTGATGTCGCCGCGGCCGGGCCGGATCACCGATGTGATCGACAGCACCCTGCCGGCCGAGCGCCCGCTTGATATCCGCGACAGCCCCGAATTCATCGCCATTGCGCACCGCGTGCGCGAGGGGCTCAGGGCAGGGTATGGGGACACGGTCTGACATGCGCCGCAGCCTGCCTGTCCTTGCCGTCGTCGCTGTGCTGATCGCGCTGTGGTATCTGGCTGTCATCCCGATGAATGCGCAATGGGAGCGCGATCAGGCCGCGCGCGCCGGGCGTGAGATCGGTTTGAGCGAGCTGGTCGCCAATACCATGGCGCAGGAACGGCCGGTGCTGCCCGCGCCGCATCAGGTGGTGGCGGAACTCTGGCGCTCGACCGCGGTGGAGGAGTTCACCGGGCGGCGCGGCTGGTGGAATTCGGGCAGCTTGTCGAACCGCAGCCTGATCTATCACGGGCGCATCACCCTGACCGCCACGCTGCTGGGCTTCCTGATCGGCACCGGCGGCGGCATCCTGCTGGCGATCGGCATCGTCTATAACCGGGCGATGGATGCCAGCGTCATGCCCTGGGCGATTGCCAGCCAGACGATTCCGATCATCGCGCTGGCGCCGATGATCATTGTGGTGCTCAATTCGGTCGGCATCTCGGGGCTGGTGCCCAAGGCGATCATCGCCGCCTATCTCAGTTTCTTTCCGGTGGTTGTCGGCATGGTGAAGGGGCTGCGCGCCGCCGATGCCATGCAGATGGACCTGATGAATACCTGGTCGGCGCCGGGCAGGGATGTGTTCACCAAGTTGCGGCTGCCGATGTCGATGCCCTATCTGTTCACCTCGCTGAAGGTGGGGATCGCGGCGGCGCTGGTCGGCACCATCGTCGGCGAATTGCCGGTGCAAGAGGGCGGGCTGGGCGTGCGGCTGCTGAGCGGCAGCTATTACGGCCAGACGATCCAGATCTGGGCGGCGCTGTTCTCGGCGGCGATCCTGGCGGCGGGGCTGGTGGGGATTGTCGGGCTGATCGAGCGGCGGGTGCTCAGGCGGATGGGGATGGTGCGATGAGCGGTTTCCTCACCACCGGTGGCACGGGGTTGCGGCTGCTGTTCGCGCTGGCGGTGCTGGCGGCGGCCTGGCTGCCGGGCAGCGTGACCCCTGGCGCCCAGTGGGCGCTGACGGCGGCGTTGGCGCTGGGCTTTGCCGCGGATTCGCTGCGCGCAGGGCCGCGGATCGCCGTGCTGGTCGGCCTTGCGCTGCTGCTCGCGCTGGCCGCGAGCGCGCTGATGGCCGGGCAGGGCGGCGGGTCCGGTTTCTGGGCCGCCGTTGTCGCGGTCTGGCTGGGGGCCTGGATGCTGGTGGCCTTTGTGGCCGACCTGCCGCGCCGGACCGGCCTGGCGGGCAATCTGCAAGGGCTGGTCGCGCCGCTGATCTTTGGCGCAACGATCCTCTGGGCTTGGGAGGTTCTGGTCGCGGCGCTGAACGTGCCGCGGGTGATCCTGCCCGCGCCCAGTGCCATCGGCGCCAGGCTGGTGGGGGCCACCGACACGCTGTGGATCGATCTGGTGCAGACCTTCGGGCGCGGCGCGCTCAGCGGCTTTGCCATCGGTTGCGGCGCGGCCTTTCTGTTCGCGCTGGTGGTGGATCGCTATCGGTTCCTGCGCCGGGGCCTGCTGCCGGTGGGCAATTTTCTGGCGGCCCTGCCGATCATCGGCACGGCACCGATCTTTGTCATGTGGTTCGGGTTCGACTGGCCGTCCAAGGCGGCGGTGGTGGTGGCGATGGTGTTCTTTCCCATGCTGGTCAACACCGTGCAGGGGCTGGCTGCCACCGACAGCATGCAGCGCGACCTGATGCACACCTGGTCGGCCAGTTGGGCGCAGACGCTGATCCGCCTGCGGTTGCCCGCGGCGATGCCCTTTGTCTTCAACGGGCTGAAAATCTGTGCGACCCTTGCCCTGATCGGCGCCATCGTCGCCGAGTTCTTCGGCTCGCCGACCTATGGCATGGGGTTCCGCATTTCCACCGAGGTCGGGCGCTTGCAGCTCGACATGGTCTGGGCAGAAATCGCCGTGGCCGCGGCTCTGGGGTCGGCGTTCTACGGTGTCTGGGCTCTGCTCGAACGGCGAGTGACCTTCTGGCATCCGTCGCAGCGCAGCAGATAATTCCGACCCTTCCGGGGGCGGGCAACAAGGAGGTTGAAGGAATGACGAAATACACTCTCGCCGGTTTTGTGTCGGCCCTGGCGCTGACGGCCGGAATGGCCCAGGCACAGGATGCGGTGACGCTGCAACTGAAATGGGTCACGCAGGCGCAGTTCGCGGGCTATTACGTCGCGCTCGAGAATGGCTATTACGAGGCCGAAGGCCTCGATGTCACCATCCGCCCGGGCGGGCCTGACATCGCCCCGGTGCAGGTGCTGATGGGCGGCGGTGCCGACGTGATGGTTGACTGGATGCCCTCGGCGCTGGCCGCGCGCGAGCAGGGCGCCCCGGTGGTCAACATCGCCCAGCCCTTCGTGCGTTCGGGCATGATGCTGACCTGTCTGGCCGAATCCGGCATCACCGCGCCGACCGATTTCCCGGGCCGCACGCTGGGCGTCTGGTTCTTTGGCAACGAATATCCGTTCCTGTCGTGGATGGCGCATCTGGGTATTCCGACCGAGGGCGGTGAAAACGGTGTCGAGGTGCTGCGCCAGGGCTTCAACGTCGATCCGCTGCTGCAGCGTCAGGCCGATTGCATCAGCACCATGACCTATAACGAATACTGGCAGGTCATCGATGCCGGGATCACGCCGGAACAGCTCGTGACCTTCAAGTACGAGGATCAGGGCGTGGCGACGCTGGAGGACGGTCTCTATGTCCTCGAATCGAATCTGTCCGATCCGGCCTTTGTTGACCGCATGGCCCGATTCGTCCGTGCCTCGATGCAGGGCTGGGAATGGGCGGCCGAAAACCCTGAGGAAGCGGCGGCCATCGTGCTGGAATACGACGAGACCGGCGCCCAGACCGAGGCGCACCAGATTCGCATGATGACCGAGGTGGCGCTGCTCATCGAGGGTTCGACCGGCGCTCTGGACGAAGACGCCTATGCCCGCACCGTCGCCACGCTGCTGGGGGGCGGTTCGGACCCGGTCATTACCGCCGAACCCGTCGGCGCCTATACCCATGTCGTGACCGACGCCGCGATGCAGTGAGGCCTGCGCGCAACAGTTTGATGACATCCGCCGGGGCCCATGTGGCCCCGGTTCTTCATGTGGTTTCTGAGCTTGCCGGGCCAAGTGTGCCGGATTCCTGAGAAACCGCCGACATTAAGAATTGAGTCGCGCGGGCCTGAAAACCCGTCCGGATGGTCAAGCCGAAAAAGCTGTCGGTTTCGTGAATAAAGCCGTTGACCCTGACCCTCGAAATACGTCAGATTGTGTGGGCCGACAACAGGGCCACTAGATATAGTAAGGCTCGCCGAGGCAGGGACAGAGTAGCAAGACAGGCACACACCGGTTGTTCTGCGGTGCCCGACGCGTCAGATCGACGTGCCGAGTCGTTTACGTTTGCTTGCTCGTCCCCTCTCGGCGACCGCCATATTCCATGGTGGCCCCTGTCGAACATCATTCGGGCGAAGGGCACAGGCACATGAAAATCGAGCGCAAATTCACGACCGAAGGGAAAGACGCCTATGCGGCGCTCGCCTTCACCACGACCGTTTCGGAAATCCGCAATCCCGATGGCAAGATCGTGTTCCGTAACGAGGCCGTCGAGGTGCCGCAGGGCTGGTCGCAGGTCGCTTCCGACGTGATCGCGCAGAAATATTTCCGCAAGGCCGGTGTGCCCGCGCGCCTGAAAAAGGTCGCCGAAGAGGGGATGCCGGAATTCCTGTGGCGTTCGGTTCCCGACGACAAGGCGCTGGCTGCACTGCCCGAGAACGAGCGTTTCGTCGGCGAGACCTCGGCCCGGCAGGTGTTCGACCGTCTGGCCGGTGCCTGGGCCTATTGGGGCTGGAAGGGTGGTTATTTCACCACCGAAGCCGACGCCCAGGCCTATTTCGACGAGATGCGCGTGATGCTGGCGCAGCAGATGGCGGCGCCCAACAGCCCGCAATGGTTCAACACCGGTCTGCATTGGGCCTACGGCATCGACGGCCCGTCGCAGGGGCATTTCTATGTCGATCCCTTCACCCACAAGCTGGTGAAATCGAAATCCAGCTACGAGCACCCGCAGCCGCATGCCTGCTTCATCCAGTCGGTCAGCGACGATCTGGTGAACGAGGGTGGCATCATGGACCTGTGGGTGCGTGAGGCGCGGCTGTTCAAATACGGCTCGGGCACCGGCACCAACTTTTCGTCGCTGCGCGGCGAGGGCGAGAAACTGTCGGGCGGCGGCAAATCCAGCGGCCTGATGGGGTTCTTGAAGATCGGCGACCGGGCAGCGGGCGCTATCAAGTCGGGCGGCACCACCCGGCGCGCGGCCAAGATGGTGATCTGCGACATGGATCACCCCGATATCGAGGCCTTCATCAACTGGAAGGTGATCGAGGAACAAAAGGTCGCCTCGCTGGTGGCGGGCTCCAAGGCGCATGAGGCGCGGCTGAACGAGATTTTCGAGGCGATCCGCGACTGGGACGGATCGAGCGAGGAGTCGGTCGATCCGGCCAAGAACCCGGCGCTGAAATCGGCGATCCGCTCGGCCAAGAAGGCGATGATCCCCGACACCTATACCAACCGCATCCTGCAATACGCCAAGCAGGGCTATACCTCGATCGAATTCCCGACCTATGACACCGATTGGGACAGCGAGGCCTATGTCTCGGTCTCGGGGCAGAATTCGAACAATTCGGTCCGCGTGACTGACGCCTTCCTCAAGGCGGTCAAGGACGATGGCGACTGGGAATTGCTGCGCCGCACCGATGGCAAGGTCGCCAAGACCATCAAGGCGCGCGAACTGTGGGATCAGGTCGGCCATGCCGCCTGGGCCTGCGCCGATCCCGGCATCCAGTTCCATGACACGGTCAACGCCTGGCACACCTGCCCGGCCGATGGCGCGATCCGCGGTTCGAACCCGTGCAGCGAATACATGTTCCTCGACGATACCGCCTGCAACCTGGCGTCGATGAACCTGCTCAAGTTCTTTGCCGACGGCAAGTTCGATGCCGAAGCCTATGTCCATGCCACTCGGCTGTGGACCATCACGCTGGAAATCAGCGTGATGATGGCGCAGTTTCCGTCCAAGGAAATCGCCCAGCGCAGCTATGATTACCGCACGCTCGGCCTGGGTTATGCCAATATCGGCGGCCTGCTGATGAACATGGGGCTGGGCTATGACAGCGCCGAAGGCCGGGCCATGGCCGGGGCGCTGACCGCGCTGATGACCGGTGTGTCCTATGCCACCTCGGCCGAAATGGCGGCAGAGCTGGGCGCCTTCCCGGGCTATGCCCGCAACCGCGAGCATATGCTGCGGGTCATCCGCAACCACCGCCGCGCGGCGCAGGGCCTGACCGATTTCGAGGGCGTCAACGTCGCTCCGGTGCTGCTGGATGCGGCCAACTGCCCCGACGCCACGCTGGTGGCACTGGCGCGGACCGCTTGGGACGAGGCGCTGGCGCTGGGCGAGGCGCATGGCTATCGCAACGCGCAGGCCACGGTGATCGCGCCGACCGGCACCATCGGTCTGGTCATGGATTGCGACACCACCGGCATCGAGCCCGATTTCGCGCTGGTGAAGTTCAAGAAACTGGCCGGGGGCGGTTATTTCAAGATCATCAACCAGTCGGTTCCGGCCGCGCTGACCAAGCTGGGCTATCGCCCGTCGCAGATCGAGGAAATCGTCGCCTATGCCGTCGGCCATGGCTCGCTGGGGCAGGCGCCGCATATCAACCACACCGCGCTGATCGGGCACGGCTTCGGCCCGGCCGAGATCCGCAAGATCGAGACCGCGCTGGCCAGCGCCTTTGACATTCGTTTCGTGTTCAACCAATGGACGCTGGGCGAGGAATTCTGCCGCGAGACGCTGGGCATTCCGCAGGCCAAGCTGAACGATCCGACCTTTGATCTGCTGCGCCACCTCGGTTTCACCAAGGCCCAGGTCGAGGCCGCCAACGACCACGTCGTCGGCACCATGACGCTGGAAGGCGCGCCGCATCTGAAAACCGAGCATTACAGCGTGTTCGACTGCGCCAATGCCTGCGGCAAGAAAGGCAAGCGGTATCTGTCGGTTGACAGCCACATCCACATGATGGCCGCGGCGCAGAGCTTCATCTCGGGCGCGATTTCCAAGACGATCAACATGCCGAATTCGGCGACCATCGAGGAAACGCTGGCCGCTTATGAGCTGAGCTGGTCGCTGGGGATCAAGGCGAACGCGCTCTACCGCGACGGCTCGAAGCTCAGCCAGCCGCTCGCCTCGGCGCTGATCGAGGATGACGAGGAAGCCGAGGAAATCCTCGCCACCGGTTCGGCGCAGGAAAAAGCCGCGGTCATCGCCGAGAAGATCGTCGAAAAGATCATCGTGCGTGAAATCGCCCGCGGCCGCGAAAAGCTGCCCGAGCGGCGCAAGGGCTATACCCAGAAAGCCATCGTCGGTGGCCACAAGGTCTATCTGCGCACCGGCGAATACAACAACGGCAAGCTGGGCGAGATCTTCATCGACATGCACAAGGAAGGTGCGGGCTTCCGGGCGATGATGAACAATTTCGCCATCGCCATTTCGGTGGGCCTGCAATACGGCGTGCCGCTGGAGGAATTCGTCGACGCCTTCACCTTCACCCGGTTCGAACCGGCGGGCATGGTGCAGGGCAACGATTCGATCAAGAACGCGACTTCGATCCTGGACTACATCTTCCGCGAACTGGCGATTTCCTACCTTGATCGCACGGACCTCGCGCATGTCAAACCCTCGGGCGCCTCGTTCGACGATCTGGGCGCGGGCGACAAGGAGGGCCAGAAGAACCTGGCGCCGGTTTCCGACGATGCCGCCTCGCGCGGGCTGGAAGTGCTGCGGCAGATTTCCTCGACCGGGTATCTGAGAAAGCGCCTGCCGCAGGAACTGATGGTGCTGCAAGGCGGTTCGACGGCGCGCGCGCTTGATGTATCGGCGGCGCCGATGGCCAGCCTGACCATCGCCAGCCGTTCGGAAACCTCGGTCGAGGCGGTCGCCGTCTCGCTGAACGCCCGCACCAAGGCCAAGATGCAGGGCTACGAGGGCGATCCTTGCGGCGAATGCGGCAATTACACGCTGGTCCGCAACGGCACCTGCATGAAGTGCAACACCTGCGGCGGGACGAGCGGGTGTAGCTGATGAGCGATTATTCCTTCAGAAACGATCCGCGGATATCTCCTTGGGAGCGGGAACAACTTCGGGAATTCTGTTCCTCTCTGGAGAGTAACATCATCCGGCTCGCGAACGAGTTTGGTCTTAAAGTACTCGACGAGGATCTGCTGCCGTATGAGCGGGGCTATCTCGAAAAGGTTCCAAGTGTCGGTTCAGCTTCCGGCTGGGTGATCAAGCTCAACCAGCGTGATCGTCCGGAGACAAAAAACTTCACGACTGCGCACGAACTCGGTCATTTCTTGCTGCACAGGGCTCGCCTTGTTGACCTTGACCAGCTTGATGGAAGAATGAATCGGAATACCTCAGGGGGCATCGACCCATTCTCGTATCTTCAGGAGCGTGACCGCCTGTTGGAGGGTGAGGCGAATCGCTTTGCTGCGACACTGCTGATGCCTCCCAATTTGTTCAGGCCGGCGTTTGATCGACTTTGCGGCGACGTGTCGGCGCTTGCCAAGTTGTTCTTTGTTGCCGAAGGGACTGTGGCCCGGCGGATAAAGGAGCTCGGTCTGCGGCTGCAATCGGACTAGTAGCAGCCTTGCCGCGCGCGGAGAAATTGCATGCTGGTGCGCAACGGCACCTTCATGAAGTGCAACACTTGCGGCGGCACCAGCGGGTGTAGCTGACCGGGTTCAATCCTGGCGGCGTGGCTTTCCCGAAGGGGATAGGCTGACGTCGCCGCCGGGGCCTTGCCTGGGCCAATGCCTGCCTCAGGCGGGCGGTTGCATCTTCGGTGTCCGCGATGACGGGAGCCGGGGCCTTTCGGCTGCTATCGCCCCGGGCGGCTTACGCCACCGGGCGGTCCGACCGGCCCGTTCCGTCCTTGCCGCCGACCTGTGCGCGCAGCAGGCGGACGACGGCTTCTTTCGACAGCCGGATGGTATCGGCGTTGATCTCGCCCGCCAGTGCCGCGTCGCCCTGTTCGATCGCCTGCACCAGCCGTGCCCAGAGCCGCACGGATTCCTGGCGCCGCTCGACGCTGTGCAGCCCGAGCTGCGCATAGCGCAGGGTCTGGCGCCACAGCGATTTCAGCAGGATCAACAGGCGCGGGTTCTGCGCCGCCCCGGCGATGATCTGGCCGCATTGCGAACTGAGCGCGGTATACTGGATCGCATCGCCGCCCGTCGCCGCGCAACGCTGCATCTCGGCCACCAGACTGCGCAATTGCTGCAATTCGGCGGGTTTGACGTTCTGCGCGGCGTTGCGCGCCGCCAACGACGACAGCGCGGCGCGGATGTCGAACAATTGCTCGACCTCGTCGATGGACAGCTCTGTCACCTGCGCGCCGCGCCGGGGCGAAAAGGTGACGAGGCCTTCCTGTTCGAGCAGGCGCAAGGCCTCGCGGATCGGCCCCCGGCTGACCCGGTAGGCGGTGGCCAGCGGGATCTCGCGGATTCGTTCGCCGGGCTGGTATTCGCCCGACAGGATTGCCGAACAGATCCCGTCGGCGATCTGTTCGGGCAGGCTGAGCATGGTGCCGCGCGGGCGAAAACGCACCGTGCTTTCGAGGGCCTCGAGGGCCGAGGCCTCGGGAACCGGGCCGTGCTGCGGATCAGAAGTCATCTCGTCGCCTGTCACGTCTCTCACGCCCATGTTCTGCCGCGACCGCCGGGCGATGCCCCGGTCAGACCCTCAGTCGCGCGATCGTCTGCCCCTCTGCCACAGCCTCATCCTTGCTGACAAGGATTTCGACGATCTCGCCGCTGCAGGGCGCGCCGACCGGGATCTCCATCTTCATGGATTCGAGGGTAATCACCGGATCGTCCTCGGACAACCGGCTGCCGATTTCGACATCAACGGTCCAGACGATGCCGGTGATGTTCGCCGCGATGTCGATGATCTTGGACATGGAGAGCCTTTCTGTGACAGGGGCAGGGTCAGGCGTAGGGCCAGCTCGCCAGGCGCCGTTGCCCCAGCCCCCGCGCGGGGCCGCGTGCGTGCAGCTCAAGGGCGCGGGCCAGATGGGCACGGGTTTCCCCGGGGCGGATGACCGCCTGGGCCGAGAACATCCCGGCGATTTCATAGGGCGAGCTGTCATGCGCCATGCTGGCGTGCAGGTCGCGGAAGGTGTCGGGGTCGCTGCGGGCATCCACGCCATGGACAATGGCAACGGCGATTCCGGGGTCCATGAAATTGACCTCGGCGCGGTCCCACAGGATGAATTCGTCGGAATTGCTGCCGCCGCCCATGTTGATGAAGGCCGCGCCATAGGATTTGCGCAGCACGACCGAGAGTTTCGGCACCGTGGCCATCTGCAGCGCCTGGATATTGCTCATGATCTTGGCGGGCATGCCGCGCAGTTCGCCCTCGAGGCCGACCAGAAATCCCGGCTGATCGACCAACTGGACCACCGGAACGTTGAAGGAATCGCACAGAACCAGCAGGTTGATCGCCTTCGAGCAGGCATCGTAATCGACGGCGCCGCCCTTGTGCATCGGGTTGTTGGCGATGATGCCGATTGTGCGGCCGTCGATCCGGGCGAGGCCGGTCAGCAGATTGCGGGCAAAGCGTTCCTTGAGGGGAAAGAAACTGTCGGCATCGACCAGCGCCTGCAGCACCTTGCCCATGTCATAGACCCGGGCGCGATTCTCGGGGACGATGGCGCCGATGCTCGCCGGGTCCAGCGATGGCGCGCGCGCGGCGATCCGTGGCGGCACTTCTCCGGCATGCGAGGGCAGATAGCTCAGGAACCGGCGGATGGCGGCGATGGCTTCCTCGTCGGTATCGACCACCTGATCGATCAGCCCCGAGCGGCGCGCGTGCATCTCGCTGCCGCCCAGTTCCTCGGGGTCGATGTCCTGACCGATGGCCTGCGATGTCACGCGCGGGCTGGCGACCGCCAGAATCGCCCCCCGGCGCATCACCGCGAAATCCGACAGGCAGGTGTACCAGGCCGACGAGCCAAACGCCGGGCCCAGCACGGCACTGGCCCAGGGGGTTTCGCGGCTGCGCACATATTGCTGCGGGTCCCAGGCCGAGGCCCCCATGCCGCGCGCGCCCATGTTGTCAGGAAGCCGCCCGCCCGAGGATTCACCCAGAAACACCAGGGGCAGGCCGTTGCGCGCCGCCACGGTCTTGGCATAGGCGATCTTGCGCCCGTTCACCGCGCTCGATGACGCGCCCATCACCGTCAGATCGTTGGAAACCGCCGCGACCTGCCGCCCTTCGACATGCCCGAAGCCGACGATCTTTCCGTCTGCCGGGGTGCGGTCGCGGTCCGGCGGGCGCTCGGCGGTGGCGAAAAGCCCGGCTTCGTGAAAGGCGCCACCGTCGAACAGCAGGGCGATCCGTTCGCGGGCATTCAGCAAACCGGCCTTGCGACGGGCTGCCAGCTTGTCCGCGCCGCCCATCGCCATCGCCTGCGCCTTGCGCCTTTCGTGGTCGTTCATTCCGCGTCCTCCCTGATCGGATGTCCCGTATCAGGATAATATTGTCAACAATCTTCTTGATGACAATTAACTTGACGACATCGGGGAATCGCGAAAAGAATGGCCGCATACCGAAGTGAGGGGCGGAATGCGGGGAACTGACCAACCACGGCAGGGGCCGCTGGTCGGCTATCGGGTGCTGGAATTGTGCAGCACGATTGCCGGACCGGCCTGCGCCCGCCTGTTTGCCGATTTTGGGGCCGAGGTCATCAAGATCGAGCCGCGCGAAGGCGATTCCGTGCGCAGCATCGGCGGGCTGGACCGCAATGTATCGCTCTATGGCGCCGGCATCCTGCGCAACAAATCGACCGTCTCGATCAACCTCAAGGCCGCCGCGGGCCGCGATCTGCTGCTGTCGCTGGCCGAGCAGGCCGACATCGTCATCGAGAACTTTCGCCCCGGCACGCTGGAGCGGCTGGGCCTTGGCTATGATGCGCTCAGCGCCCGCAACCCGCGGCTGGTTCTGGTGCGGATCAGCGGCTATGGGCAGGACGGGCCGCTGGCGGCCAAGCCCGGCTATGGCGCGATCTGCGAAGCCTATGCCGGTGTGCGCCACCTGACCGGCGATCCCGACCGCCCGCCCGCGCGCACCGCGCTGGCGGTGACGGATTACGTCACCGCTGTTTACGCGGCCTTTGGCGGGCTGATGGCGGTGCTCGATGCGCAAAAGACCGGGCGCGGGCAGGTCGTCGATACCGCGCTGTATGAGGCGGCGTTTTCCATGATGGAAATGGTGGTGCCCGATTACGACAGGCTGGGGCTGGTGCCGACGCGGCAAGGGTCGCGGCTGCCCGGCACGGCGCCCAACAACCTGTATCAGGCCGAGGACGGGCGCTTTGTGCTGGTCGCGGCCAACAACAACGCCGTGTTCCAACGCATGGCCCGGGCGATGGAGCGCGACGATCTGGCCGCCGATCCGCGTTTCGCCACGATCCGCGCCCGCAACGCCAACCATGTCGCGCTGGATGACGAGGTTGCGGCCTGGGCCCGCACGCTGCCCGCCGCCACCATCCTCGCCCGGATGGAGGCCGAGGGCGTGCCGGTTTCGCTGGTCAACACCATCGCTGACATTTTCAGCGAATCGCATTTCCGCCAGCGCGACATGCTGGTCGAGGTTCCGCATCCGGTGCTGGGCTCGGTTACGCTGCACGGTGTGGTGCCAAAGCTGTCGCGCACCCCGGGTGAGATCCGGCACGCCGGTCGGCGGATCGGCGAAGACACCTTTGCCGTGCTCGACCGGTTGCTGGGCCTCTCGCAGGCCGACCTGGAAAAACTGGCCCGCGACGGCATTATCTTTCAAGCCGACGACCCGGATATGAACCTTTCCGCCGGGAGCGTCGCGTGATGGCGGGCGATCCGGGGCAGGGCTGGGCGGCCGAATTGGCCGATCTGGAACGACGCCGGGCGCTGGCGCACGCAATGGGCGGCCCTGAGGGGATTGCCCGCCAGCACAAGGCGGGCAAGCAGACCGCCCGCGAACGCATTGCACAATTATGCGACGAGGGCAGCTTCCGGGAATTCGGCGCGCTGACCGGCAAGGCCGTCTATGACGAGGCCAAGGCGCTGGTCGGCTTTACCCCGGCAAATTCGGTGGTCGGCGTCGGCAAGGTGACCGGGCGCGACATCTGTATCGCCGCCGATGATTTCACCATCCGCGGTGGCTCGTCCGAGGCGGCGAATGCCGACAAATGGGTTTATCTCGAACGGCTTGCGCTGGAAGCGGCCAAGCCGCTGGTGCGGCTGGTCGATACGGCGGGCGGCAGCATCAAGCTGCTCGACCAGAACCAGACCACGCGCTTTCCCGATTATTCCAAATGGCCGGTCGTGCCGCTGCTGGAGGCGGTGCCGGTGGTCGGCGTGGCGATGGGCGCCTGCGCCGGGCTTGGCGCGCTCAAGGTCGTGGCCTCGCATTTTTCGGTGATGGTGCGCGATACGGCGCAGGTGTTCGCCGCGGGTCCGCCGCTGGTGCGTCAGGCGCTGGGTGTCGAGATCGACAAGAACGATCTGGGGGGCGCCAAGGTGCATGCGCGCCAGTCGGGCATGGTGGATAACGAGGCCGCGAACGAGGCCGATGCCCTGGCGCAGGTGCGGCGATTCCTGTCCTTCCTGCCGCCCAACGTCTGGACCCTGCCGCCCGTCTTGCCCTGCGACGATCCCGCCGACCGCGAGGATGCCTGGCTCGATGCGGCGATCCCGCGCGACCGGCGCAAGGTCTATGATCCGCGCAAGATCCTCGACACGGTGTTCGATCAGGGATCGCGGTTCGAGATCGGGCGCTATCACGGCAAGTCGGTGATAACCTCGCTGGCGCGGTTGTCGGGGGTGCCGGTCGGGGTGATGGCGGGCGATCCACGCGAAATGGGCGGCGCGATGACCGCCGCCGCCTGCCGCAAGATCGAACGGTTCATCGAGCTGTGCGACCGGTTTCACCTGCCGATGATCAACCTCGTCGATCAACCCGGCACCATGGCGGGGCTGGAGGCCGAACTGGCCGGGACAGTGGGCGGCGCGGTGCGGGTGATGAAGGCGATCGAGCGGGCCTCGATCCCCTGGGTGACGATCGTGCTGCGCCGGGCTTACGGACTGGGCGGCGGTCTGCACGGCGCGCAATTCGGTCTCGAAGGGCGCCGCCGCCCGCTGAACCACCGCTTCGGCTGGCCCTCGGCGCGCTGGGGTTCGATTCCGGTGGAAGGGGGCGTCCGGGCGGCCTTTCGGCGCGAGATCGAGGCGGCCGAGGAACCGGCGGTCCTGCAAGCCGAGCTTGAGGCGCATTATCACGCGCTCAGCGACCCGATGCGCACGGCCGAGCGGTTCCTGATCGTCGATATCATCGAACCCCGAACCACCCGGCGCCTGCTGTGCGACTGGATCGCGCTGTGTTCGGACCGCCTGCGCCTGATCGTGGACGCGGTGCCGCGCCAGAACTGATGACCGCTGGTGCCCCCTTCGGGGAGGAGGGGGCGCCGGAGACTGCCACCATGTCTCAGGGAGGAGACCATGACCCTAACGCTGTCCTCAAGGCTATTTGTCCCGGTCGCGCTGGCCGGGCTGCTGGCCCTGCCGTTTTCCGCCGCCGCTGCCGATTTCAACCTGCGGCTCGCCCATCACTATCCGGACGTCCACATTCAGGCCGGGCCGCTGCGCACCTTTGTCGAAGAGGTCGTGCAGAACTCGCAGGGCCGGATCGCCATCGACGTCTATCCCGCCGAAACGCTGGTTTCAGGGCGTGAAGTCCTCGAGGCGGTGCAGGGCGGCGTGGTGCAACTGGCGCCGATGCCGGGCAACTACCAGTCGGGCGCCATCCCGCAGCTGGAGTATTTCACCTTTCCCTTCATGTTCGACAATGCCGAGCACTTCCGGCGCGCTGTCGATGGCGGCATCCAGGATCTGCTGGCCGTGGAATATGCCCGGCAGGGCATCACGCTGCTGAATTACTATCACAAGGGCGCGCTGCATTTCATGCACCGGTCCGAGTTCCTCAACACGCCGGCGGCCTTCGAGGGCCAGCGCATCCGCAGCCTGGGCCCGACGATCAGCGCGCTGATCGCGGCGATGGGCGGCAATGCGCTGTCGGTGCCGCTGGGCGAGGTGGATGCCGCCATCGAGCGCGGGGTGATCGACGCGATCACCACCAACTGCGCCGCCCATCTGTCGCGCGGCTGGTCGCGCGGGCTGCGGTCCGTCACCTTTGTCGATCTGTCGCAGGGCGGCGAGGGGCTGGCGATCAACACCGATACCTTCGAGGCGATGCCCGAGGATCTGCAACAGGTGATCCGCGATGCCGCGCAGCGGATGGAAGATGCGGAATGGACCGAGGTGATCGCGCAGGACGAAGAAGCCTGCCTGCAGGAATGGGCCGCGGCCGGGGTCGCCGTCCACCGCGTGACGGATGAGGAACGCGCCACCTTCGTGGCGCTGGCCCAACCCATCGTCGATGCGGCCGTCGCGGCCAATCCGGCCATCCAGCCCTATCTCGACATCGCCGCAGCGACCCGGTGACGCGTATGGATCAGCCCCGCAAATCCCTTGTCGAGCGCCTGGCAGCCGCCCTGCAGATGGTGGCGGGGCTGGTGATCCTGCTGACGGCCTTCGGGGTGACGGCGAACGCGCTCGCGCGGTTCGCCTTCAGCCGCGATATTTCGCTGATTACCGAATTTGGCGGCTTCGTCTTTCTGGTGGTGATCTTCCTCGGGCTGGCGGGAACATTCCTCGCCGGGTCGCATGTCTCGGTCGAACTGCTGTCGTTCATCGCGCCCGAACGCTTTGCCCGCTGGTTCGAGGCGGTCGCCGTGCCGGTCCTGTGCCTGATCTTCACCACGGTCCTGCTGATCGTCTCGGCGCTGATGACCCTGCGCTATTTCAACTCGGGGCGCGTCACCATCGGGTTCTATCCGCTGCCCTACTGGATGCTCATGGCGGTGGTGCCGCTGGGGGCGCTGACGCTCGATCTTGTGCTGCTCCGTCTCGTCATCGCGCGGTTGCGGGGCGGCTGAGCGGCGGGCCGATTCCGCGCCCGGCGCCCGCCTGAACCCAGGGGAGAACCATGTCCATCGAACTGACGGCCATCCTGTTTCTGGCGGGCATGCTGATCGCCATCTTCATCGGCCTGCCGGTGGCCATTGCCCTGGGCAGCATCGGCATGCTGGGCCTGCTCTATGTCGGTGGCACGCAGACGCTGATCATCATGACCGGCAGCACCGCGCTGCATGAATTGTCGCATTTCGGCCTGCTGGCGATTCCGCTGTTCATGCTGATGGGGGCCATCGTCACCGCCTCGGGGATCGGCAGCGCGATCACCGATGTGGTGACGAAATGGCTGCACCGCATCCCGGGTGCGCTGCATTCCGCGGCCGTGGTTTCCTGTGCGCTGTTCGCGGCGATGTCCTCGTCATCGGTGGCGACGGCGGCGGCCATCGGCGGCTTCATGCTGCCCGAGATCAAGCGCCGCGGTCACAATCTGCGGCTGGGCATCGGCGCCATCGCCGTCGGCGGCACGCTGGGCATCCTGATCCCGCCCAGCAATTATTTCATCATGTACGGCGTGCTGACCGAGACCTCGATCATCAAGCTGTTCCTTGCCGGGGTGGTGCCGGGGATCCTGATCACTCTGGTGATCGTGGTGTTCAACACCCTGCTGTTCTGGCTGCGCCCGGGGCTGAACGCCGAGGCCATGACCGAGGATGCGCCGAGCTGGGTCGAGAAATGGCAGGCGCTGCGCCGGGCCTGGACCGGCATCCTGCTGATTGTCGCGGTGATCGGCGGCATTTCATTCGGCGTCGTCACCCCGACCGAGGCCGGGGGGCTGGGCGCGGTGCTGGCGCTGCTGATCGGCGCCGGTGTCCTGAAAACCATCGACATGGGCCGGATGGGCGGGATTCTGATTCAGGCGGTGCAGGCGACCAGCATGATGGGCTTCATCATCTTTGGCGGCCTGTTGCTGGCGCGGACCTCGACCTTGCTGAACATCTCGGGCTGGATGATCGGTGTCATCACCGACAGCGGCCTGTCGCCCTGGACCGTGATGCTGTGCATCAACGCGCTGCTGTTGGTGCTGGGCATGTTCATGGATGCCTCGGCGATCACCATGCTGGCGGTGCCGTTGCTGTTCCCGGTCATCACCGCCCTCGGCTTCGATCCGATCTGGTTCGGTGTGGTGGTGGCGATCAACATGGAACTGGCGCTGGTCACGCCGCCGCTGGGGCTGAATATCTTTGTTCTCAAGGCGGTATCGGGCGCGTCGATGCGCGATGCCATCCTGGGTACGTTGCCCTATGCCGGGCTGCTGTTCCTGTGCCTCGTGCTCATCATCGCTTTTCCGCAAATATCGCTATGGCTGCCCGGCGTCATGGATTGACCGCGCGCCGGACCGGAGATCCCGACATGAAACGCATCCTGATCGCCAATCGCGGCGAAATCGCCCGGCGGATCATCCGTTCGGCCCGCGGGCTGGGGCTGGAAACCGTGGCGGTGCATTCTGCCGCCGATGCCGGGGCCTGGCATGTGCGCGATGCCGATATCGCGGTTGCGATCGGCGCCGCCCCGGCGCGCGACAGCTATCTGAACATCGACCGCGTGCTGGCTGCGGCGCGCGACACGCAGGCCGACGCAGTGCACCCCGGCTATGGCTTTCTGGCCGAGAATGCCGAATTTGCCGAGGCGGTGCTCGGTGCGGGCCTCGTCTGGATCGGGCCCGACCCTGAGACGCTGCGATCCATGGGCGACAAGCAACGCGCCCGCGAGATCGCCCGCGCCGCCGGGGTGCCGGTGGTGCCGGGCAGCGACCGGCTGGTCGAGGGGCTGGACGACATCGCGCTGACCGGGATCGGCGAGGCGGTGGGCTATCCGCTGCTGGTCAAGGCCGCGGCGGGTGGCGGCGGAATCGGCATGCGCCGCGTCGATACCCCCGCCGCACTGGCCGAGGCGGTGCGCACCACCCGCTCGCTGGCCGCCCGGGCGTTTGGCGACGGCACGGTATTTCTGGAACGCTTCGTGCCGCGTGCGCGCCACGTCGAAATCCAGGTGTTTGGCTTTGGCGACGGCCATGCGGTGCATCTGTCCGAACGCGATTGCTCGCTGCAACGCCGCTTTCAGAAGGTGATCGAGGAAGGCCCCGCGCCCGGCCTGCCCGAGGCGGCGCGGGCGCGCATGGCCAAGGCGGCGCTGGCCCTGTGCCGCGCCACCCGCTACTGCGGCGCCGGAACCGTGGAATTCATCGTCGATGCCGTCAGTTTCGACGTCTATTTTCTGGAAATGAACACCCGTATCCAGGTCGAACACCCCGTGACCGAGATGATTACCGGCACCGATCTGGTGGCAATGCAGATCGATTTTGCCCGCGGGCGTCTGCGCGGCATGGATCAGGCGGCGATCCGGGTGCAGGGTCATGCCGTTGAATGCCGCCTCTATGCCGAAGATCCGCGCCGCAAGTTCCTGCCCTCGGCCGGGCATCTGGCCCGCTTCGACCTGCCGCCCGCGGCCGCCGATCTGCGCGTCGAAACCGGCTATGGCCCGGGCGATGCCGTGACCCCTTATTATGACCCGATGCTGGCCAAGCTGATCGCCAGCGGCGAGACCCGCGCTGCGGCCATCGCCCGCGCGCTGACGGCCCTGCGGCAGATCCGCATCGACGGGCTGGTGTCGAACCGCGATTTCCTGATCGCCTGCCTGCAGGATGCGGCCTTTCAGGCCGGGGATGTCCACACCGGTTTCATCGACGGGTCCGGCGAAACGCTGCGCGCGGCCATGGACCGGATGGCATCGTGACGGCCTGCGCGAGAGCGGGCTGGCCGGTCAGTCGCGGAAGTGGCGGCTTTCCTTGATCTGATCCCAGGCCCAGACCACCTCTTGCAGGCGCTCTTCGTCGGCGCGGTTGCCGCCGTTCAGATCGGGGTGAAGATCCTTGACCAGGCTCTTGTATTGCTTGCGGATTTCAAGGCGCGACCATGTATCGCGGGCATCGAGGATCTCCAGCGCCTTGCGCTCGACCGCGGGCAACTTGCGCGTGGCCTGCGCCGCGCGGCCCGGCACCTCGGCCTTGCGCTGGGTGGCTTTCTCGCCCAGCACCTGAAACGGATCGTCGATCCCGTGGCGCGACCAGTCCTTGGCGTCGCCCTTGCCGTTGAAGGCATTGGTGGCCCGGCCCCAGACCCGGTCATGTTCCATCGAATCGAGCATCTCGGCCTCGGTCTGGCCCGAGAAGAAATTCCATTTCAGATTGTATTCGCGGGCGTGGTCCTTGCAGAACCACAGGTAATCATCCAGCGCATCGGGCGAGCGCGGCGCGCGGTATTGACCGGCCTCTGTGCAACCCGGATGCTGGCACTGGCGGGCCGATGTCTCGACCGCGCCCGACATGCCGCGCCGACCACGGGTGCGTTTCTTGCGGTCGTTCGAGGCGCGGATGTCGAAATTGAATGGATCGTTCTTCATGGGCCTGTCGCGCATCTGGCTGGGGTGCTCTGGGGGCTTCATTGCCCCCCTTGCGAGTCGGAGGCGCTAGTTTAAAGGTTTGCGCACCGGAATGGAAAGGGCTCCTCGATCATGACCGACCGCCAAAGCACGAGCGCCCTGATCGAGGCGCGCCTGCAGCAGGCCTTCAGCCCGCGTCGGCTGCAGGTCGAGGACGAAAGCGAACAGCACCGGGGCCATGGCGGCTGGCGCGAGGGGGGCGAGACGCATTTTCACGTATTGCTCGATGCCCCCGCGCTGGACGGTCTGTCACGGCTGGCGCGGCACCGGGCGGTTCATGCCGCGCTCGGTCCGGGGTTGATCGGCCAGATCCACGCGCTGCGGCTGACCCTGGGGCCACAGGCCTAACCCTCGTCGGCGTCGCTGGCGCTCTGGGTGCTGCGGGGGCGCAGCACCGGCTCGGCGCGCTGCCCGGCGGCATCGGCGCGCAGCATGGCGCCCGAGCGGAACAACGGTTCCTGGCGCCGCTGAGGTGCGGGGGCGGTGCTGATGGCGGGCTCGTCATCGTCGCTGCGCGCCCGGGGCTCGTTGCGCAGGGCGGGTTCTGACTGCTGAACGGCGGCGAGGGCGGCGGCGGCATCGGGGCGTGCCTGACCCAGTTCGCGGGCGAAGATCATCACCACCTGTTGCGACAGTTTGCTGCCGCCCAGACGCGTGCGTTCCTCGCAGGGCAGCGATTCGCTGCGCAGGAATTGCCAGCCGCCCGCGGCCTCGGCGTTGATGCGCTCTGCCAGCGCATGGGCAAAGCGTTCGGCGGTGGTCTTGAGACCCTTGGCTTTCGCCGCACGCTGGGGTGCGGGGACGACTTTGTATTCGTACATCGGGATGTTCCGCAAGCTGACGGGCTCTTGTGCGGCAATCGCCGCCTCATTGCAACCCGCAGCACCGGGCGTGGGCTGCAAGCCGCCGTCATTTGCCCGTCCGAACCGGCGCCGCAGATTTCAATGCAACCACGCGCATTTGATTGTAAGCTCAAAGGGTGGAATGCTAGCGTCGAGGGGCACTTTGAACGGAGGGATTTACGTGAAGAATGTTCGGACTTTCCTGATTCAGGCCGCCGTCGGTCTGGCCCTGGCGACACCGCTGGCCGCGCAGACCCCGCCGCTGGGCGGTATGGTCACTGGCAACGATGTTGACCGCATCATGGAAATGGCACGCGCTTACGGCACGATCGAGCGGCGGCAGGATGACGATGGCGTCTGGCTGCGTGGCGAGATGGATACGGTGGTCTATACGATCTCGTTCCTCAACTGCAACGATCAGCACGCCAACTGCACCTCGGTCCAGTTCCGCGCCTGGTGGGAATCGAACGGGGCGCATACGCTCGAAGCGATGAACCAGTGGAACCGCGATCGGCGTTTCTCGGCCGCCTATCTCGATACCCGTGACAACGCGACCATTGAATGGGACGTGAACCTGGCAGGTGGCGTCACCGCGGCGAATTTCGACGATTCGCTGCAATGGTGGCAGGCCGTGGTGCGCCAGTTCCGCGAGCAGGTCGTTGATCCGGGCTTTGCCGCCAACGGTGGCGCCCCGGCTGCGCCCGCTGCACCGGCCGCGCCGCCGACCGCCGGCAAGTGAACCGTTCAGCGCGCGGGCTCTGCCCCGCGCGCTGATCCCGGCACCGGTTGCCTCAGACCCATTTCGCCAGGGGCGGAAGGCTCATCAGCACGGCTTGCGGGTCATGCCCGGTTTCCAGCCCGAATTTCGTGCCGCGGTCGTAAACCAGATTGTACTCGGCATAGAGCCCGCGGTGGATCAGTTGCACGTCGCGCTCGGCCTCGGTCCAGGTGCTTGCCCGCCGTTTTTCGCACAGCGGGGCAAAGGCGGGCAGAAACGCCTGACCGACGGCGCGGGTAAAGGCGAAATCGGCCTCCCAATCGCCGGTGTTCAGATCGTCATAGAAAATTCCGCCGACCCCGCGCGCCCGCCCGCGGTGCGGGACAAAGAAATATTCGTCCGCCCAGGCCTTGAAGCGCGGATAATAGCCCGGGTCGTGGGCATCGCAGGCGGCCTGCATCCGGGCGTGAAAATGCGCGGTGTCCTCGGGGTATTCCAGGCAGGGGTTCAGGTCGGCGCCGCCGCCGAACCACCAGGCGCCCGGGGTCCAGAACATCCGCGTGTTCATGTGGACCGCCGGGCAATGCGGGTTGCGCATATGCGCAACCAGACTGATCCCCGAGGCCCAGAAGCGCGGATCGCTGTCGATCCCCGGCACGCCGCGCGCCGCCATGGCCTTTTGCGCGCGCGGGTTCAGCACGCCGTGCACCGCCGACCAATTGACCCCGACCTTCTCGAACAACCGTCCGCCGCGCATCACCGACATGATGCCACCGCCGCCGCGTCCCTCGTCGCGGGTGGTCGGCGACACCTCGAAGCGGCCTGCGGGCAGGTCGCTGTCGGTGGACTGCTCAAGCGCCTCGAAGGCGGTGGTAATCGTGTCGCGCAGAACGCGGAACCAGTCGGCAGCCTGGGTCTTGCGGGTCTCGAAATCGGTCATGGAGCCTCCGGGCGGCAGCAGCGAAAGGGCGCGATGGGGACGAGAGGACGGGTCAGCCTGCGCGCCAGTCGATCCAGCGGCCATGGAAATCGGCACGACCGAGATCCAGCGTCAGATCACCGGGCCAGAGCCGCAGGGTAAGGGCGGCGCCGGGGGGCTGGCCATCGGCCTCATAGCGCAGCCAGGCCAGCGGCGCCGCGGCGCTTGCGCATGCGCCCGCCGCCTCGATCAGGGCGCGGCCTTGCGCCTGCCGGTCGGCGGGGATGTATTGCCAGGCGACGGTTGACCAGATCAGGTGCAGGTGGCCGGGGCGCGGGGCGAGGCGGGTGTGCAGCCAGTCGATGGCATCGGCGCGCAGCGGGCAGGGCGGGGCGGCGGCAATGGCGGCTTCGGTCAGCGCCAGCCGCTGGGGCTGGTCCGCCCAGAGATACGCCCGCAGGCGCAGGCGCTGCGCCGGATCGGTCAGGTCGATCGGGTTGAGATCGACCCCGGCCCGTTCGGCGACATCGATGCGCGCCGGGGCGGGCAGGCTGCCCCGCCATTCGGGCGTCAGGGTCAGTATGGGATCACCGGGGCCAAGGCGCCCGGCGGCGCTGTGCAGCGCAAAGCGGTCCCACAGCAGGTTCAGCCCGGCGCTGGCGCCGAGTTCACTGAGTATCAGGGGCAGATCGTACCGCGCCGCCAACCAATGCCCGGTGGCGATCAGCGCGGCGGCGCGGCGCACCTCGTTGGTCTGCGGCGGGCTGTCTATGAAGGCGCCGATGAACGCGGCCTCGGTCGTCAGCGCCGCCTCGACCGCTTGCCACAGCGCGGGATCGTCGGTCTCGTGCGGCGGATAGACCGCGGCCAGCCCGGCATGCCCCTGCAACACCAGCGCATGCAGCGCCCCGGCCAGCCGCAGCGGCAGTGAATCCCCGTTGGGGCCCAGATCGCCCGGCCAGTCGAACAGGCGGCGGGTCAGCGGGCTGTCAGGGGCGAGGTGCGCGGCCAGCAGCGCACAGAGCCGCGCCATGAACGGCGATCCGAGGCCCGCGCAGGCCTCGGCCTGCTGGCGCAGGGCCCGGGGCAGCCGCTGGCTCACCGGAAGCGGTCCGCGAGTTTTTGCAGGGTCGAGCGGGTGTCAGGCTCGACCGGGCGCGGCGTGGGGGCGGCGAGGGGCTGCGGCGCAGGGCGGGGATTGGCGTTGCGCGCCGGGGCGGTGCGCGCGGTGACGGCGTTGAGAAAGCGCGCGCCGTCGCCCGCCGCCAAGACCTCGGCGCCGTCGGAAATGCCGCGCATCAGATCGTCCAGCCAATCCTCGTCAGCCTTGGCGAAATCGTGCAGCACATAGCCCGCCACGGCATCCTTGTGCCCGGGATGGCCGATGCCCAGCCGCACCCGGGCAAAGCCGTCGCCGATATGCTGGATCATCGAGCGCAGGCCATTATGCCCGGCATGCCCGCCGCCCTGCTTCAGCCGCAGTTTGCCGGGCGCGAGATCGAGTTCGTCATGCAGGACGATCACATCGGCGGGGGTGAGCTTCAGATACCGCATCGCCTCGCCGACCGACTGGCCCGAGAGGTTCATGAAGGTCTGCGGTTTCAGCAATACCGCCTTGTCGCCACCCAGCCGCCCCTCGGCGATCTGCCCCTGAAAGCGCGCTTTCCACGGGGTGAATCCGTGGTCGGCGGCGATCCGGTCCAGCGCCATGAAGCCGATGTTGTGACGGTTGCGCGCATATTGCGCGCCGGGATTGCCGAGGCCGACGACGAGTTTCATGCCCCGCGTTCTAGCGCGCGGGCGTTGGCCTGTCCATCGCGGGGCGCGCTCACTCGGGAACGGCGTTGCGGCGGTGGAGGCGAAAGGCGGCGTCGTCCAGCACCGCGCGCGCCCAATGCGCCGGGCGCAGGTGCTGCGGCCCCAGAATCGCCGAGGCATCGCCGATGATCTGCGCCAGTTGATCGCTGCCCAGACCGGCCTCGGACCAGTCCGCCCGCCGCAACAGGGCGCCGGAAAACCGGGCGTCGGTGCAATCGGTGCGGGCGTCGATCAGGGTGCCGGTCAGACTGGCAGCGGTCAGATCGGCGGCCCGCAGGCTGGCCGCGTCGAGCCGGGCAGCGCCGAGATTGGCGCGTTCGGCCAGGATCTCGTCGAGGGTGGCACCGCTCAGGTCGCTGCCGCGCAGATCGGCGGTGAGGAGTTCGGCGCCCGTCAGGTCGATCCGCGCGGCCAGGGCGCCGGTCATTCGCACACCGTTGGCCAGCGCGCGCGGGGCACTGACCCAGCGCAGCCCGCAATCGGCCAGTTCCGCCTGTTCCAGGATGCTGCCCGCCATCATGGCGGCATCGAGCCGCGCACTGCGCAGGTCGGCCGCCGACAGATCGGCCTCGCTCAGATCGGCACCCTCCAGCCGCGCGCCGCTCAGGCGGGCACCGGCAAAGGCCGCGCCGCGCAGGTCGGCGCCTTGCAGGCAGGTGTCGTGCAGGTCGGCGCCGCCACCCAGCCGGACCAGCGCCGCCAGCGCCGCAGCGACATCGGCGCGGGGGCGGGGCAGGCCCCCGGCCCAGATCTGCGCCGCGGGGCGGTCGGCAAAATTCCCGGGCCGCGGGCCGGATGGCGCCGTGTCGAAGGGTGACGGCGCGGCCAGCCCGGCCGGGGCGTTCTGGTGCACATAGGCCGCCAGCACCGGCACCGCGCCGTCGCCCGGCGCGAAAGCCTCGATGGCGGCGATCCGCTGCGCGATATCGGTCGGCATCAGGCCGGGCCGGGGTTGGCCGAGGCGGTCTGCGGCAATATGGCTCGGGTCGGGCATGGCGGGCTCGGTCTGGTGGATAGCGCCGGGTTTGCCGGTCTTGGCGCCCTGGGTCAACCGGCAGGCGCCGGATGCCACGGATCGGCGGATGAAACCGGCGCCGGGCCGCCGAAAGCGGCATCGGCGCCCGATTGCCGGGCGGAACCCTGTCAGGCCGCGACGGGCAGATGCGCCGCCAGCGCCTGTTCCATCGCCGCCACATTGGGCACCACGATCACCAGATCGCGCAGCATCGCCGGGGCGAAACCCTGCTGGATGACATGCTCGATCAGGGCCAGCAGCGGTTGCCAGAAACCGTTTACATCGAGCAGCACCACAGGTTTGCGGTGCAGGCCGATCTGCGCCCAGGTGACGACCTCGAAGAATTCGTCCAGCGTTCCGGCGCCGCCGGGCAGCACGGCGATGGCGTGGGAATTGGCGAACATCACCTTCTTGCGCTCGTGCATGGTTTCGGTGATGACCAGCGCATCCAGTCCGGCCCGGGCGACCTCGCCCTGCATCAGATGCGTCGGGATCACGCCAAAGGTGCGCCCGCCCGCCGCCTGCGCGCTGCGCGCCGTCTCGCCCATCAGGCCGATGTCGCCCGCGCCATAGACCAGCCGCCACCCGCGCCGCGCCAGCAAGGCGCCGGTTTCGCGCGCGGCCTGCATCATCGCCGGATCGGTGCCCGGGCGCGAGCCGCAGAAAACGCAGACCGAGGGAGGGAAGGCAGACATGCGCGGACCTTTCGCAAGACTTTGCGGAGCAATATTGTTTTGCCCATAGATACGGGTGTTGGTAGAAGGGAACAAGAGTGGACCCGACACGGGGAGACGGTGACGATGGCGCGGTATCTGGTGTGGCTGCTGGGCGGCGGAACCTTGCTGGCCGCGGGTGCCGTTGCGGTGTGGATCGCCCGTGACGTGCCGGTCGGGCCCGAGGCGCCGGTTGCCACGGTGCCGCCCTCGCTGACGCCGCCCGCGCCCGAAACGCCGGTGGTGGCCGAGGCCCCGGTGGTCGAGCCCGCGCCGGTTGCGCCTGCCTTCGATGTGGTGCGCGTTGCCCGCGACGGCGAGGCCCTGGTTGCCGGGTCGGCGGCGCCCGGCGCGGCGGTGACGCTGCGCGTCGACGGGGCCGCGGTGGCCGAGGCGGCCGCGGATGCGGCGGGGCAGTTCGTGGCGATGTTCTCGCTCGAGGCCTCGGATTCGGTGCAGGTGATGACGCTGGAAATGGCCGATGCCGCGGGGCAGCGGGTCGCCGCCGAAGATCAGGTGATCCTGACTCCGCGCCCGGTCGAGTTGGCGGCCCTGCAGCCGCAGGCCGCGCCGCCTGTTCAGGCCGCCCCGGCGACCGAGGCGCTGTCGGCCGCCCCGCCCCCTGAGCCGGTGGCCGAGGAGGCCCCCGCCGAAGCGGGGGCTGCCAGCGCGGATGTGGATATCGCCACGGTCGTCAACGACCGGGTCGAGAGCGCCGGAAGCCTTGACGCAAGTGCACCCTCTGGGGGTGCCGATGCGGTGCCGGTCGCCGAAGCGCCCGAACCGGCCGCCGCGGTTGATGGCCAGCCGACCGGGATCGCCCTGGAGGCGACGGCGTCGGCGGACAACGATCCGGCGCCGGTGCTGCCCGCCTTGGCGGCGCCCGGCGCGGCGGTGGTTGCCGAGGCCGCACCCGCCGACAATGCCGAGTCCGACGCTTTGGCGGCAACGGTCCCTTCGGCGACGGCTGAGGCCGAGATGCCGACCGCCTTTCTTCTGCGCGGGGATGGTCAGGTCGAGGTGCTGGGTCGCGCGCCCAGCGTGCTCGACAACGTGATCATCGACACGATCAGCTATTCGGACGCCGGGGATGTGCAGATCGCCGGGCGGGCGGCCCGGGCCAATCCGGATGCCAACCTGCTGATCTATCTGAACAATCGGCCCATTGCCCTAGGGCAGGCAGAAGGGGGCGACTGGCGGATGGATCTGCCGTCGATCGACCCGGGCGTCTATACGCTGCGCGTCGATCAACTGGGCAGCGAGGGGCGGGTGGTCTCGCGCTTTGAAACACCGTTCCAGCGCGAGGCGCCTGAGGTTGTCGCGGCAGCGCGCGCCCGGGTGGCCGCTGAAACGGCAGTGGCAGCGCCGCCCGTGGCCATCAGCAACGCCACCGACCCGGTGGAGCAGGCGGCGCCAGAGGGGCGGATCGCCCAGATTGATGGCCCGTCAGCGCCGGGAAATCCGCCCGAGACTGGCGCCGGGGCCGGACCGGTCGCGGACGATGTCGCGCCCCCGGCCGACCCTGAGACCGTAGGCACCGCGGCGCCGGAGCCGGTTCAACAGGCGAGTGTCGCGGCAGCGCCACGTCAGACCGGCACCGCGACCGGTGCGGCCGAGGGCAATGCGGGCGCCGCAACCGCCACCGTACCATCGCTGAGCGCCGAACCGGAGGGCACCGGTCTGGCCTCTGTCGGCAGCGCCTCGGGGGCCGCCGGGGCAGAACGGCCCGAGGCCTTCGTGGCCTTGCCCGCCGCCGAACCGGCCTTGCAGACCGCAAGCACCGAGGGGGTCGCGGCGCGGGCCGAAACCGGACAGGGCGCCGTGTCTGTGTCCGCCGCGCCCCCGGCGAGTGTTCCGGCGGTGTCTGCGGTGTCCGAACCCGGCACGGCAACCGCACCCGCGACGCCAAGGGTGGCGCTGATCACCGTCCAGCCCGGCAATACGCTGTGGCATATCTCGCGCCAGCGGTACGGGGCGGGCGAACGCTATGTGGTGATCTACAACGCCAATCGCAGCCAGATCCGCGACCCCGACCTGATCTATCCGGGCCAGGTGTTCACCCTGCCTGCGGAATGACGGACGCGGCGACGGCCCCTTTGTCGGCGTCGCCCCCGGGCTGACGGGCCGCCGCCGCGACACCTGAAAGGGGCAGGCTGGTCAAGCGGCGCGCGAGGCATTACCTGTGGCGTGGTGCCGATACCCGCTTCGCGCTGGCACCCTCAGCACCTTACCGCCAGCACAGGCCAGCCCGGGATCCCGCATGCGCAATCGCCCCAGTTCCAACCTCCGTTCCCATGATGCCGCCCGCACCGAGGCCTCGGGGCGGGCGACGCTGGCCCGGGTGATGCCCTATCTGTGGCCACCGGGCGAAACCGGGATCAAGACCCGGGTGGTGCTGGCCCTGGCGGCGCTGCTGATCGCCAAGCTGATCGCCGTCGGCACGCCGATGATCTACAAGGCCTCGGTCGATGCGCTGGCGCCGACGCCGCTGGATGCGGGCTGGCTGGTGGGCGTGGGGGCGGTCGGGCTGACCGTGGCCTATGGCATGGCCCGGCTGATGAACACCGGCTTTCAGCAATTGCGCGACGCGATCTTTGCCGTGGTCGGCCAGCGCGCGTTGCGGCAACTGGCGCTGGAGACCTTTACCCATATCCATCAGCTCAGCCTGAGCTATCACCTGACCCGCAAGACCGGCGGCCTGAGCCGGATCATCGAACGCGGCGTCAAGGGCGTGGATTTCCTGCTGCGGTTCCTGCTGTTCTCGATCGGGCCGCTGGTGCTGGAACTGCTGCTGATCGGGCTGGTGATGCTGATCCTGTTTGACGCCTGGTATCTGGCGGCGATCATGGTCACGATCGGCTTTTATGTCTGGTTCACCTTTGCCGTGACCGAATGGCGGGTGCGCATCCGCCGGGTGATGAACGATCAGGACACCGATGCCAACCAGAAGGCGGTGGACAGCCTGCTGAACTTTGAAACCGTCAAGTATTTCAATGCCGAAGCGCGCGAGGCCCGGCGCTATGACGCGGCGATGGCAGGGTACGAAGCGGCGGCGCTGAAAACCGCCTATTCGCTGACGATGCTCAATTTCGGCCAGTCGGCGCTGATTACCGCCGGGCTGGTGGTGGTGATGGTGATGGCGGCGGTGGGCGTGCAGAACGGCGCGCTGACGGTCGGCGATTTCGTCATGGTCAATGCCTATATGATCCAGATCACCATGCCGCTCAACTTCCTCGGCACGGTTTACCGCGACATCCGGCAGGCGCTGGTGGATATGGGCGAGATGTTCGGCTTGCTGGGGCAAAAGCCCGATGTGGTGGAAAGCCCCGACGCGCAGCCCTTGCGGCTGGAGGGCGGGCATGTGCGGCTGGAGGGGGTGCATTTCGCCTATGAGCCGACGCGCGAGATCCTCAAGGGCATCACCATCGACGTACCGGCAGGGCACAAGGTGGCGCTGGTCGGCGCCTCGGGCTCGGGGAAATCGACCATCGGACGGCTGTTGTTCCGGTTCTATGACGTGACCGGCGGGCGGCTGGTGATCGATGGTCAGGATGTGCGCGACGTGACGCTGAACAGCCTGCACGCGGCCATCGGCGTCGTGCCGCAGGACACGGTGCTGTTCAACGACACGATCTATTACAACATCGCCTATGGCAAGGATGACGCCACCCGGGCCGAGGTCGAGGCCGCGGCGCAGGCGGCGCGGATTCACGATTTCATCGCCAGCCTGCCGAAGGGCTATGACACGCAGGTGGGCGAGCGCGGGCTGAAACTGTCAGGGGGTGAAAAGCAGCGGGTGGGCATCGCCCGGACCCTGCTGAAGGACCCGGCGATCCTGCTGCTGGACGAGGCGACCTCGGCGCTGGACACCCAGACCGAGCGCGACATCCAGGAGGCGCTGGCGGCGATGGGCGAGGGGCGCACCGTCGTCACCATCGCTCACCGGCTGTCCACCGTGGTGGATGCCGACCGGATCGTGGTGCTGGAGGCCGGCGTGGTGGTCGAGGAAGGCACCCACGCCGAACTGCTGGCCCGCGGCGGGCGCTATGCGCAGATGTGGAACCGCCAGGCGCACGAGATCGAGGCCGAGGCCGCCGAATAGGCGGCGCCGCGCTCAGGCCCCCCGCAAGGGGGAGCCTTCGCGCGGCGCGTCGGGGCTGCGCCCCTCAGGCCCCGGGATCAGCGGCGCGCGACCGGGCAGGTCGAAAAGCCGAACAGCCGGTACAGCGGGCAGGAGCCCATCAAGCCGGTGACGAGCGGGACGATCCCGATCAGATAGAGCCAGTGCCAACTGCCGCCGCTGGTGAAGAAGAAGGCGGCAATCAGCGCGGCGCCGACGACGATGCGCAGGATGCGGTCGATGCTGCCGACATTGTTCGAAAACATGGGATGGGCCTTTCTGCGAGGGTTGCCGATCACCTCTAGCCGACAATCGCCCCGGCGTCTGTGACGGTGTCACATCACCGGGCCCTCATTGCACTTCGGCCAGCCTTCGCAGCCCGACATTGTCGAGGAGTGCGATACGCCCGCGATCGGTTTCGACAAGGCTGCGGCGGGCCATCGCCTCGAGGCGGCGCGACACGACCTCGCGCGCGGAACCGATGCGGGCGGCCAGTTCGGCATGCGTCGCCGTGACCGTGCCCCCGCTCGCCAGATCGAGCAGAGCCGCCGCCAGACGGGCCTCGACCCGGGTAAAGGCGACCCGTTCCAGCAGCGCCGTCATGTCGTTCATCCGGCTCGCCAGCGCGCGGAACACGAAACCGCGGAACGCCTCGGACCGGGCCATCAGCGCATGGAACAACGGCGCCGGGATCACCGCGACATGGCCTTCGGTGGTGCAGATCGCCTCGCCGGAATAGGGCTCGTCGCCCATCAGGCCCAAAGTGGTCTGGATGCAGCTTTGCCCCGGTTCGACGGCATAGAGCAGGATCTCGCGGCCATTGGGGCCGGTCAGGCTGACCTCGACGCGGCCATCCAGTACCACGGCAAAACCTTCGGGCCGGTCGCCCGGGGCAAAGAGCCGCGCGCCACGCGGAAGTTTCTGCACCGGCAGCGCATCGAGCCGCGCCGCATCCTCGGGCGCGAGGCCGGGCAGGGCGCGCGCGGCCCAGCCCATCAGCCGCGCCCGCGGGATTCGAATCGCGGCAGCATCGCCGAGAAATCCATGCCCCGGCCGCCCTCGTCCTCGACAAAGCTCTGGTACAGCGCGGCGGCAAGCTGGCCCATCGGCGTATCGGCATCGGCGCTGGCGGCTGCCTCTTGGCTCAGGCGCAGATCCTTGAGCATCAGCTCGGCGGCGAAACCGGGCCTGTAGCCGTTGTCGGCGGGCGATTTCGGCCCGACCCCCGGCGCCGGGCAATAGGCGTTCATCGTCCAGGAATAACCCGACGAGGTGCTGACCACATCGAACATCTTCTGGCGGTCCAGCCCCAGCTTGTCGGCCAGCGCAAAGGCCTCGCAGGTGGCGATCATGGTCACGCCGAGGATCATGTTGTTGCAGATCTTGGCCGACTGGCCCGCGCCCGAGGCGCCGCAATGCACGGCCTTCTGCCCCATGATGTCAAAGAGCGGCTTCACCAGGGCAAAGGCCGCGTCCGAGCCGCCGACCATGAAGGTCAGCGTTCCGGCCGTGGCGCCGCCGACGCCGCCCGATACCGGCGCGTCCAGCGCGCCCAGCCCCGCCGCCTGCGCCTGCGTGGCGACCGCTCTGGCGCTGTCCACATCGACGGTCGAGCAATCGCAGAGCACGGCGCCCGGCTTCATCGCCGGGATCACCTGACCGGCAACCGCCCGCAGGATGGCGCCCGAGGGCAGCATGGTGATGACGACATCGGCGCCGCTGACCGCCTCGGTGGCGCTGGCGGCCAGCGGGATACCCGCGGGCGCGGCCTGGGTATCGAAGCCGGTGACGGCATGGCCTGCGGCGATCAGGTTGGCGGCCATGGGCGCGCCCATGTTTCCGAGGCCGATGAAAGCGATCTGCATGGGGGGTCTCCTCAGGGGAAGGTGAGTTCGTCGGTGCCGAGCGGGGCGAGCATGGATGCCACCTCGCCTGGGGTGACGGCCTCGGGGGACGGGTGTTTCCAGCGCGGGTTGCGATCCTTGTCGAGGATCTGCGCCCGTACGCCTTCGATGAAATCGCCGTGCTGCATGCTGCGCCAGGTCCAGCGGTATTCCTGCCTGAGCGCGTCTGTCAGCGTCTGCGGAGCGGGGCGCAGCATCGCCAGCGTGCAGGCCATGCTCAGCGGCGAATTGCGGCGGATCGCCTTGAGCGCGGCTTGGGCGAGGGGGCTGGCGTCAGCCTCAAGCGCGCGCAGGATCGCCGGAATGTCGTCTGCAGCAAACAGCCGGTCGATGCGCGCTTGTTCGGCGGCCATCGGGCTGGCCGGGGCCGGATGCCGGGGCAGGGTGGCGGGATCGCCGGTTTCGATCAGCCGCGCCTTGACGGCGGGCCAGTCGGATTCAGGAATGAAGCGGTCGGCGAATCCGGCGTGGACCGCGTCGCCCGGCCCCATGCGCGCCGCCGTCAGCGCCAGATAGAGGCCCAGTTGCCCCGGCGCGCGGCCCAGCAGATACGTCCCGCCGACATCGGGGATCATGCCGATGCCGCATTCGGGCATCGCCATCTGCGTGCTCTCGCCGACGATCCGGTAAGGGATATGGCAGCCATAGCCGACGCCGCCGCCCATGACAAAGCCGTGCAGGAAGCTGACAACCGGCTTGGGGTAGTTCGCCAGCAGCAGGTTCATGCGGTATTCATCGCGCCAGAAATCCCGGCCCATGGCCAGATCGCCCGCCTTGCCCGCCGCCGTCACCTGCGCGATGTCGCCGCCTGAACAAAAGGCCCGCTCGCCCGCCCCGTCGAGGATCACAAGCTTGACGGCGGGATCGTCGGCCCAGTCCTGCAGCGCCTGCGTGGTCTCCAGACATTGCCGGTGAGTCAGCGCGTTCAGCGCCTTGGGGCGGTTGAGGGTCAGTCGGCCAGCCCGGCCTTCGATACGGATGAGGAGGTCGGTCATGGTCTATCTACCATTTGATTTCGGCCTTAGGGCGGCGGCATTCGCTTAGGGCTGTCTCAGCCGAGCTCAAGCCTGCCAAGGCTGCATCAACGCGCCGATTTCCTCGCATGAATGCAACGCGCATGTCCCCAAAGATGGAAAACGTACCGATGTAGAGCAACGGACCAAAGACGACGAGGATAAGCAGGCCCGAGGCCAGCGCCACCATTCCACCAAGCGCATAGGGCGGCAACCCGAGCGCCATGGGAACAACGCTTTCGATCTTCGGAACAAGACGAACGATCAAGTAGAGAGGAGTGAAGTAGCTGACAAGAAACGTCAAAACGAGAATTGGCACTCCAAGTCCGGGCCAGCGCAGGACCAAGCGCAGCAGGGCGATCCGGTACGCCAGCAGCCATGAATACGGCGCATGCCGCTTCAACAGCGCGTACCATTGGTCCAAGAGGGAGTTCATCATCCCCGCTCCGCCAGCAAGGCTCTTGCGGTGATCAGGCGCATGATCTCGTTGGTGCCCTCGAGGATCTGGTGCACCCGCAGGTCGCGGACGATCTTCTCGATCCCGTAATCGGCCAGATAGCCATAGCCGCCGTGCAATTGCAGGCAGCGGTCGGCGACCCGGCTTCCGGCCTCGGTGACAAAGGCCTTGGCCATGGCGCAGAATTTCGTCGCATCGGGCGATTTCTGGTCCAGTTTCCATGCCGCCTGCCGCAGGAAGGTGCGCGCGGCCTGCAATTCGATCTCCAGATCGGCCAACTGGAATTGCAGCGCCTGAAACTGGTCGAGCCGCTGACCAAAGGCCTGACGTTCGGCCATATAGGCCAGCGTGCGCTCCAGCGCCGCCTGCGCTGCGCCCAGCGAACAGGCGGCGATGTTCAGCCGCCCGCCATCCAGCCCGATCATCGCATATTTGAACCCGTCGCCCTCGGCGCCGACCAGATTCTCCAGCGGCACCAGACAATCGTCGAACTGCACCTGTCGCGTCGGTTGGGCGCGCCAGCCCATCTTGTCCTCGAGCCCGCCAAAGGACAGGCCCGGCGTGCCGTCCTCGACCAGCAGCGTGGAGATGCCCTTGGGGCCGGGACCGCCGGTGCGCACCATCACCACATAGGCGTCGGAATAGCCGCCGCCCGAGATGAAGGCCTTGCTGCCGTTCAGCGTATAGCCCGCGTTCCCCTTGTCCGCGCGGGTTTTCAGCGCCGCGGCATCGCTGCCCGAACCCGGTTCGGTCAGGCAATAGCTCAGCACCGTCTGCATCGAGACCGCCGGTTCCAGATAGCGCGCCTTCAGATCCTCGCTGCCGAACCGCGCCAGCATACCGGCGCACATGTTGTGGATCGACAGGAAGCTGGCGACCGCGGGGCAGGCGCGGCTCAGCGCCTCGAACACCAGCACCGCGTCGAGACGGCTCAGTCCGCTGCCGCCCTGCGCCTCATCGACATAGAGGCCGCCGAAACCCAGCGCCCCGACCTGCTGCCACAGATCGCGCGGGATGCTGCCTTCGGCCTCCCATTGCCGGGCGAAGGGCGCGATATGCTCGGCCCCGAAATCGGTTGCCATGGCGGCAATCGCCTCCTGCTCGGCGCTCAAGGCAAAATCCATCGCGTGTTCCTCCCCCGGGACCGTCGTGCATCGAATTGAACGGACGTTTAATTCGGGAATGTTGCACGAGTTTTGCAAGCCCCCGGGGCAGACGCAAGGGGGCGATCAGCCCGCCGCCGACAGCAGTTCCTCCATCCGCCGTTCCGGCTGGCCGAGAATGTCGAGCGCCTCGGATTCATGGCGCTGGATCGTCGCCATGACCGAGGGCACGCCCCGCCACGAGCGCAAAATCAGCTTGGCCATGGCAAAGCTCTCGTCATGCGGGGCGAAATAGACCAGCAGGGTCTGCACCCCGTCGGCGGGGCGGAAAATATCGGCCTTGCGCGCCTGCAGGCCCATCAGCTTGACGAAATCGAATTCGAATCCGGTGATCGCGGACAGATCGATCAGTTGTTTCTGCCCGCTGCGGCGCAAGGGCGCGTCCATATATTGGGCGATCACCTTGAACGAATCGTCCAGCGTGACAAAGCCGTCATAGCGGACATAGACCAGTCCGCGCTCGGGCAGGATGCGAAAGGACGCGGGCAAGAGGCTCTCCAGTGTCCGGATTCGGGTGATGAACCATAGCCCGAAAATCCCGGTGTTCCAGTGGCTTCTTGCCCGCGACCGGGGCTGTGGTCAGCCGGTGACGATGACGCGGCCGCGCATCGACGGGTGAACGGCGCAGAAATATTCGAAGCTGCCCGCCGCATCAAAGGTCAGATCGCCCGATTGGCCGCGTCCCAGCCGCCCGGTATCCAGGCCGCCCGAGGTGAACGTCGCGGTATGCGGCGCGGCGTCGTTATTGGTGAAGGTGATGGTGTCGCCCCGGGCGATGGTGATGTTGGCAGGAGCAAAGGCCATGCCCTGAATGGCGACTGTGTGGGTGGCGGCCTGAGCGGGCAGGGCGACGACGGCGGGGGTGGCTGCGGCGGCGATCAGAAAGCTGCGGCGGGTCAGGGATGTCATCGGATCCTCCATGTGGCGCTATGACGCGGTAAAGATGCGCGTTTGTACCGAGTCGGGCAAGTTCCCCAGGGAACAGCAACGCCCGACCCGGCGGTTTCCGTCGCCGCGTGCCATCAACACCTTTTTCGTTGACGTGACCCAATCGGCGCGCAAGGATCGCCCTACTTAGCGGTTCGAATTTTCAGATCATCAATTTGGAGAAAGCCTATGAAAAGGCGTGATTTTCTATTGTCTTCGCTGGCCGCTTCGGGCCTTGTGTTCACCAGCCTCAAAGCCTCGGATGTCATGGCGCAGACCGGCGGGCCGCTGCGCCCGCTTGCCACCGCCTCGGCGAATGGCCGCGGCGGCTTGGTCGTCGCCCGGGTCTATCCCGGCGCCAACCGGCGCAGTGTCCGGGTGATGACCCGCACGCCGCAGGGCGAGACCTGGCGCAATGTGGCGCTGCCGGACGGCTTTGCCGCCAGCGCCGGGCGTTTGCTGGAGTTGGGGCGCGCCCGGGTCGAGACCTCCGAGAACGGCGCCGGCGCCTCGCTGCTGAACTTCGAGATCCAGTTCACCAACCTCGGCAGCCGCGTCAATGCCACCTTCCGCGGCGCGCCTCTGCGCGGCGAGGTCGAGGCCTCGGGCACCACCGACGAGCCGGGCAGCGAACCCGGCGGAACGCAATCGGCGCTGGCGGGTGGCTGGATCGTGCTGGCGCTGATCGGCGTGCTGGGCGGGCTGGCCGCCTATGCGATCCATGAGGGGCGCTCGTTCCATTTCAAGATGGAAATGCGCGGCGTGCAGATGGAGGTCGAGATCGGCCCCGAGACGACGCCGCCCGCCGCCGAGGTGATTTCCAGCCCGATCTGCGACACGATGCCCCCGATGAACTGCTGAACGGCAAGGTCAGGGCCGCCGATCCGGCGGCCCTCGCATTGTGGCAGCATGGGGGGCGAAGAGGGGGCTGCAAGCCCCCTCACCCGGGACGGTTCAGCACAGCATCGGCGGCAGCAGGTCGCAGGTCGGATCGGCCATGAAGCCGTTCGCGGGCGGCGTGCCCGCCGGGGCACCGGGTTCCTCGCGGCCGATGGTCCAGTCCACCTCGCAGCCCATGCCGCCGCAGCGGAACTTCAGCCGCATCGGGTTGCCGGTGATCATGCCGACAACGGCCAGCCCGGCCATGATGGCGATGATCGCCACCAAGGCCCCGAAGAACCCCAGCCGCGTCGTGGGCCCGGGCTCGGCCGGGGCGGTGGCGATCCCCTCGATCACTTCGCGCCCGCCGCGCAGGCTGAAGGCGACGCTGCCACCGGTGCGCCGCAGCGAGGCTTCCAGATCGACCTGCCGGTCGCCCTGTTCCAGCCGCACGGCCATCTGCCCCTCCTGCAGCCGTGCCTGCAGCGCGGCGGCGGCACCCTCGGGTAATGTCAGCAGGCGCCAGCTATCCTGACGGCCGCTGCGCACCAGCATCACCAGTTCGTTGGCATTGCGCCCGGGATAGACCCGCGCCACCGCCCGGGCCCCGCGCAGCGAGGCGATGGCGATGGGCGCCACGCCGCTGCGCTGGGCGCGCGCCTCGTCGGCAGAGAGGACCGTGAAACCCAGCCCGCTGGCGCCCAGCGCACCCGCAAGGCCGACCTTGAGAAAACGACGTCGTTGCATGATGAATCCTGTGGAAAAATGGTCATGACGAAGAAAGGCGCCGCGGGGTTCCACGGCCCCACGCCACAGGCTCGAAAAAAAGCGCCGGTGACACGGGCAGTCTAGCACGCTTGCGGCGCCATTTCATCCGCCAGCGCGTGAACGTGAAAGGGGCGGCGGGTTCTCCCCGCCGCCCCGTCCTCTGTCGTGCATGGGCTTTGGCCGCAGACCGCGTGGAGGCGCCAATGCCCCCTGCGGGCGCCGTCAGTCCATCGCCTTGAAATTGAAAGCCGCGCCTTCCTTGATCCCGCTCGGCCAACGGGCGGTGATGGTCTTGGTGCGCGTATAGAAGCGGAACCCGTCCGGCCCGTGCTGGTTCAGATCGCCAAAGCCCGATTTCTTCCAGCCGCCAAAGGTGTGATAGGCCAGCGGCACCGGGATCGGCACGTTGATGCCGACCATGCCGATGTTGATGCGGCTGGCAAAATCGCGCGCCGTATCGCCGTCGCGGGTGAAAATCGCCGTGCCGTTGCCGTATTCGTGGTCCATCGCCAGACCGATGGCCTCGTCATAGGTTTTCGCACGCACCATCGACAGCACCGGGCCGAAGATTTCGGTCTTGTAGATGTCCATCTCGGGCGTGACATGGTCGAAGAGATGCGCGCCGACGAAGAAGCCGTTCTCATAGCCCTGCAGCTTGAAACCGCGGCCGTCGACGACCAGCTCCGCCCCCTGCGCCACGCCGGTTTCCACCAGCCGGAGGATGTTGGCCTTGGCGGCAGCCGTCACCACCGGGCCGAAATCGACGTCGTTGCCCGCCGTCCACGGCCCGACCTTCAGCTTTTCGATTTTCGGGATCAACCGGCTGCGCAGCGCCTCGGCGGTGCCTTCGCCGACCGGCACGGCGACCGAGATCGCCATGCAGCGCTCGCCCGCGGCCCCGAATCCGGCCCCGACCAGCGCGTCCGCCGCCAGATCCATATCCGCGTCGGGCATGATGATCATGTGGTTCTTGGCGCCGCCAAAGCACTGGGCGCGCTTGCCGGTACGGGCGGCGTTTTCATAGATATACTGCGCGATCGGGGTCGAGCCGACAAAGCCCACCGCCTGCACGACCGGGCTGTTCAGGATGCCGTCCACGGCCTCCTTGTCGCCGTTGACCACCTGCAGGATACCGTCGGGCAGGCCCGCTTCCTTGCACAGCGCCGCCAGCATCAGCGGCACCGAGGGGTCACGTTCCGAGGGTTTCAGGATCATCGCATTGCCCGAGGACAGCGCCGGGCCCATCTTCCACAGCGGGATCATCGCCGGGAAGTTGAAGGGCGTGATGCCCGCCACCACGCCCAGCGGCTGGCGCATCGAATACATGTCGATGCCCGGACCAGCGGAATCGGTGAACTCGCCCTTCAGCATCTGCGGTGCGCCGATGCAGAACTCGATCACTTCCAGCCCGCGCTGGATGTCGCCCTTGGCATCGGGAAAGGTCTTGCCATGCTCCGAGGACAGCATCTCGGCCAGCTTGTCCATATCGCGGTTGATGAGGCCGACGAGGGCCATCATCACCCGGGCGCGGCGCTGCGGGTTCGTGGCGCCCCAGGCGACCTGCGCCTTGGCGGCGCTGGCAATCGCCGCGTCGAGTTCGGCGGCCGAGGCCAGCGCGACCCGGGCCTGCACCTCGCCGGTGGCGGGGTTGTAGACATTGGCGAAACGCCCGGACGTGCCCGCGACAAGCGCGCCGTCGATCCAGTGACCGATTTCTCTCATGGTATCCTCCTCAGGGTTGGCGGCAGAATAGCCTTGCAGAAATGACCTGAACAGGGGCAGTTTCCCAAAAGGCGTTTTGCAAAATTGCAGGATCATGACCGACTGGGACGACCTCAAGGTGTTTCTGGCCGTGGCGCGGGGCGAAAGCCTGTCGCGGGCGGGGCGGGTGCTGAAACTCGACGCGGCGACGGTCGGGCGACGGGTGGCGCGGCTGGAAGAGGCGCTGGGCGCGCGGTTCTTTACCCGCTCGCCGCAGGGCTATGTGCTGACCGACGAGGGCGGGCGGCTGGTCGCCCATGCCGAAGCCGTCGAGGGTGCGATTGAGCGCGCCGCCGAAGAGCTGGCAGGCCCGGCCGAGGGGATCTCTGGCCAGATCCGCATCGGCGCGCCGGATGGCTGCGCCAATTACCTGCTGCCGCAGGTGGTGGCCGGGATCATGGCCGCCAATCCCGGGCTGGAGGTGCAGATCGTTGCCCTGCCCCGGGTGTTCAGCCTGACGCGGCGCGAGGCGGATATGGTCATCGCCGTGTCCCGCCCCGAACAGGGCCGGGTCATCGCCCGCAAGATCACCGATTACCGGCTGCATCTGGCAGCGTCGGACAGCTACCTGCACGCCGCGCCGTCCTTGGGATCGCTGGCCGACCTGCAGGCGCATCGGGTGATCGGCTATATCCCCGACATGATCTTTGACCGGGAACTGGATTATCTGGCCGATCTGGGGGTGGAACAGCCGCCGGTCGCATCGAATTCGGTCTCGGTGCAACTGAACCTGATCCGGCAGGGGGCCGGGGTCGGCGTGGTGCATGATTTCGCGCTGCCCGGCGTGCCTGGGGTGCGCCGGGTGCTGACGGCGGATTTCAGCCTGACCCGGGCCTTCTGGCTGATCCGCCACGCCGACGACCGCAAGGTGCCACGCATCGAACGCTTTGCCGAGGCGCTGGTGGCGGGCCTGCGGGCCGAGACCCTGCGGCTGGAAGCTCAGTTGCAGGACGGGTAAGGCGCGGCCTCGCCCGCGGGAACCGTGCAGAGCCGGGCGCGCGCCAGCCTGTCCAGCCGCGGCTGCCAGCGCGCGAATTCCTCGCGCGCAAAGGCCGGGCGGGCGGCGCCGCGTTCGGCCCATTGCAGCGTATAACTGTCCTGCGCGCCGACCAGCACCAGAACGACCATCTCTTCGGAATGTCCCTGTCCGCGCACATTCGCGCAGCCCATATAGGCCCCAAAGGCGGCCCGGGCGCCGGGCGTGGCGCTGACCGGCATCGGCAGGGCATCGACCTCGACCGCGCAGGCGGCGCGGTAGCCGTCGAGGAAATTGACCGCGATCGCCTCGGCCATCTGCGCCACCGCGGCGGCATCGCGGCCCGCGCCGACATCGCGGTGGCCAGTCAGGGTCTGCATCTGGGTCCAGCCGTTGACGGTTTCAGCCGCCGCGACGTGTTCGGCAATGAAGAACCCGTCCTGCGTGTGGTTCTGAAAATCCGGCTCGGCGCTGAAAACCTGCGGATAGGCGACAACCTGCGACCAGACCTGCAGGCGGTTCTCGGCGCCTTGCTGTGCATGGGCCGCAAGCGGAGCGAGCAGGCAAAGGGCGGCAGCAAGGCAAGGATGGCGCATCGGAACCCCTGATCGGTGTGGAAAACAACCCTTGACAGAATCCCATGCCAAGTGTCCGATTTCAAGACGATACCGGCCAGGAGGGAATACCATGCTCGTCAGCCAGATCCTGAAATCCAAAGCCACGGGGGTTGTTACCGTCGCGCCGGGCAAGACCCTGCGCGAGGTGGTCGAATTGCTCTCGACGCGGCGGATCGGCGCCGTGGTCGTCTCGTCGGACGGCCAGCAGGTCAAGGGCATCGTGTCCGAGCGCGACATCGTGCGCGAACTGGGCCGTGCGGGCCCCGCCTGTCTGGACCAGAAGGTCGAAACGGTGATGACCCGGGCGATTTACGGCTGCGCCCCCGGCGATACCACCGATTCGGTGCTGGAAACCATGACCACCCGCCGCTTTCGCCACATGCCGGTGATGGAGGACAATCTGATGGTCGGCTTCATTTCCATCGGCGACGTGGTGGCGGCCCGGCTCAGCGAACTGCAGATGGAAAAGGACGCCCTGACCGGAATGATCATGGGCAACTGACGCCTTGCCGGGCGGCGTGACGTCGCTCGGTCCGCACTCGCCTCCGCCGTTTCTGCGCTTGCATTGTCCTGAGCAATATTGTTGCGTGGCGGCGCATTGACATCGGCAAGGGGGACGCGATGCGC
>JAANMY010000352.1_pt1 | contig 65567 bp, 50 predicted proteins | sample 7279691 | NCBI WGS metagenome assembly JAANMY01 (sample SAMN14094543, study PRJNA606508) | bioreactor metagenome | isolation source: A lab-scale SPAN reactor treating ammonium-rich wastewater day 388 | place: Ireland: Galway | collected 2018-02-07 | reverse complement strand
GCTGAAAGACAGGTTTGGTCTAACGCTGAAAAATCTGGTACGGGAAGCGAGTTGTCTGGGTAATGATATGTGTACGACAGGTAATTTTTATCTGGGAAAGGGAAATATCCTGCTTGTCGGGGAAGCTGCCGGCTTCTTAAATGCCTTTGGCGAGGGAATTTCTTGTGCACTATCTACAGGCCTGCTTGCAGCCGAGGCAATAAGCAAGAGTTTTACATCAGGAATTGATGCTCTTGGACTCTATACTGAGCTAACAAAAGTGGAAAGAAGGCAGACGAAAGCATCGTGGAAGCTAGGTTCTAAAATAGCAGGTAGAGAGCTGATGCCATTATAAGGATGCTGAATTTACATGGAAATATGGCAATTTTTTGTTATCTTTGTTGTAGGTGTAACAGCGGGATTTATGAATACACTTGCAGGTGGTGGTTCACTTCTTACCCTGCCGATGCTTATCTTTCTTGGTTTACCGGCAGCCGTGGCGAATGGAACTAACCGCCTGGCAATTACCGTTCAGAGTGTATTCGCAGTTGCCGGCTTTCGGAGAAAGGGTGTCTCGGATTTTAAGACAAGCCTTATATTGTCAGGTCCTCCCCTGATAGGGGCTGTTATTGGCGCCCAACTGGCTGTAGGAATACCCGATGTGTTCTTCAAAAGAACATTGGCTGTCGTTATGATACTCATTCTCGGACTTATTCTCTGGAACCCAATTCAGAGGAAGAACGGCAATGCTTACTCTCATGAGGATATATCTAAGCTAAGTTGGAAACGGCGCACAGTCATTATGGTTTCCTTATTCTTCGCTGGAGTTTATGGCGGGTTTATTCAGGCGGGTGTTGGTTTCCTCATTATTATGGCTCTCAATATACTTGGTAGACTAAATCTGGTAAAGACGAATAGTCACAAGGTGTTTATTGCCGGCATCAATGCGATGTTTTCGCTCCTTGTATTTGTAGCTCATAACAAGATATATTGGACGATAGGTTTAATTTTAGCGATGGGTAATGGTCTGGGGGCCTTGGTTGGCAGTCATTTTGCTGTAAGCAAGGGTGAACGGTTTATCAGGATGATACTTACTATGTGTGTTGTTGCAATGGTAGTGAAGCTTCTTGTTGCCCGGTAGATGAAAAAGGTGATTGATTTTTGAGGAGGTTACATGAATCTCCCCAGTAAAAACCTTTGGACTGGATCAAGATGAATTTTACCACAGACTTTCTCTGGCATTTGATGTACTTGAAGAATTTGTGAAGGAGGGACGTATTCGAATGTACGGAACGGCAACATGGGATGGTTATCGTTTTTTAGACATCGATAGTCCGGGCAGAACTTCCCTTAAGCGGGTGCTGGATGCGGCTGAAGCAACCTCTGCAGGATCACACCATCACTTCCGAATTACTCAGCTTCCGATAGCAATACCATAAAATTTTCAACCATTTTTAGCTTTCTGACGGTATTATTACTGTGCAATTGCTTCAATAATCATATTAACGATCTTTTGTCTCCACGGCCTTTGTGATTACATGATATGCAAAAGGTCTACTCTGTCTTTTCTGCCTGCCGGTAGGCCGTCATGCCACCACTCATGTTGAAAACCTTCTTGAATCCCTTCTTTAATAAGATGGTGGCAGCAGTGTTGGCGCGACCTCCACTTTGGCACACCATAATAATTTCTTTTGTCTTCAATTTTTCTAACTCTGTTAATCTTTGCATTATTTGGTCGACAGGAATATTAAGAGCACCTTTAATGGCCCCTAATTTACCCGTAAGTTCTGATGGTTCCCGAACATCCAAAATAATTGTATCATCGAGCTGATTCGCCGCTACACGGCGTTTCACTTCTGCTGCCGGGATTGTCGGGACCGGCTGTTCATTCACTTCCGGAGATCCTGTGCCCTTAATCTCGCAGGCTGGTGTGTCTGCCGGAATCCATGCCGCTTTGGGATCACTGGCGCAGGCATAGTTAGCCTTAAGTACGTCTTTCATCCATTCGGCAGGTCCTGGTTTCATATCGGTGAGCCACTTGATGTACTCATCTTTTGTGCGAGGTTGTAAATTGGGATTATTTTTCTTTTGTTCACCCAGGCTTGACGGCTCCCGTCCCCGGTATTCATGGGCTGGGTAGACAATTAAATGATCAGGTAATCTCATAATCTTTTGGAGGGATTCCCAGTGTTCAGCAGGATCACCGCCTGGTAAATCAGTACGTCCTGCTCCGCCATCGTCTAAGAATAATGTATCTCCTGTTAAAATACGATCTGGAAATATAAGGCACATGCTATCTTTGGTGTGACCAGGTGTGTGCATAACTTTTACGGGTATATCGTTTAGATGGCAATCAAATCCATCTGGAATGTAAGAAGTCACACAGCGGACAGGTGAGTTTTGGTTCATAGCATATACAGCGCCCATCTGATTTGCCAATGAGCCAGCGCCTGAAATATGGTCGGCATGTGTATGGGTATCCAGTACATGTGTTAGTTTTAATCCCTCGTTTTTAATAAGGGATATATATTCTTTTATCTGGTTTAGGATAGGATCTACTATAATCACTTCTTTTGTTTTTTCAGAGCCGATAAGATAGGTTTTGCATGATGTTTTATTTAACTGTCTGAATATCATTAAGATGTCCTCATAGGTTAGATTTGAGAAGTAACCGTAAATAGGGAAATTTTTCAGACTTAAGATAGCAGGTAAAATTTCGGACTTATAGTTATAGTGTAGCCACTCCAATAGATATGCCAGGCGACATTTTTACCTTAAAAATTTTATTTCCCGTATATTTTCCTTCCTTTCTATATTAAAATATTGTTATTTGGCACGCTTATAAAATATATCATAATTTATTTTTATAAGATAGTTTTTAATTCAGAGGTTATTCCGTATATCGCAACTTGAACAATCATGCTTTCTGCTTGACATAGTTTTTCTACGGTATTAAGATAGCCGACATTAATAAGTTTTCATAAGTTCGATATTTATAAACATCACGGACTACGTTTTAAATGAATAAGAGACACAATATACTCATCATTGATGACGATAAGCTGATGTGTGTATCACTCAAAGGCCTTTTGGAGGAGAATGGATATCATGTTTACGTGGTATCTGGCAGCGATGCTGCTGTTCATATCCTTGAAAAACATGAAGTTGATTTAATTTTATTTGACTTAAGATTGCAAGACGTTAGTGAAATCTCGCTTATAAATAAAATTAAAGAAGCCTCATCTGATGCCATCATACTTGTTATGATTGATCAAAATAAGATAAAGGCGGTGATAAATACCCTGTGTCTGGAAACCGTTGACTATATCCTGAAGCCGTTTGATCCGGATTATTTAAAAAAGACCATTGAAAAGGCGCTGTATAAGCAGCAGTTAGAGGCCAGTCTCAAAAAAACACTTATAGACAAAGAAATTATTAGTAATATCAATAAGACGATAGCCACTAGCCTTGATATAAGAGAAAGCTTTTCAACGGTATGCGGTGAGTTGAAAAAGGTTATACCATTTGACCGCGCCTGCATAATTATTTCCAATGAACAAGGACATTGGTTCCAGGTATTTGCATTAACAAAAACCTATAATTTCAGTGAGATTGGTGAAGGTGAATCTTTTCCAATGTCTGGCAGCCTTTTGGAAGAGATTATTAAAACAGGAGAACCTGTTATTGTCAACGATACAAAAAAAGTCCGTTTTTGGACGGATAAAGTTCTCTATAAAGAAGGAATACATTCGCGCTGTGGATTTCCCCTTACCTATAAAGGAAAGGTGCTTGGCGCTATTGCCTTTGGCAGTGAAAAGGTAAATAGTTTTAATGAGCAATGTAACTATTATCTCTGGCAAATAGCGCCACAGCTTGCCATTGCCCTTGAAAATACAAAGCTGTTTAACCGTATTAAAGCATCAGAAGAGCGCTATAAGACTTTATTTAATCATGCCGCGGATTCTATGGTAATGATAGATCTTCATGGAAAGATTCTTACGATAAACCAGCGTGAAGAAGAAATTATTGGCTACAAAATGGAAGAACTTTTGGGTAAATACGTTTATGATTTCTTGCCTGAGACATCAAAAAAATTGGTTGCAGAGCTTCTTGCTCTTGCAGTCAACAGCAAGGTTCCAACAACAGAAATTGAAGTTATTAGTAAACATCAACAGATTTTAGTGATGGAATTAGATATGACCGTTGTGAAAGAAGAGGGGAATATTTTATATCTGCTGGCACACTTCCGGGATATAACGAAAAGGAAGAATCTCGAAACGGAATTAAAAGAGGAAAAGAAAAAGCTCGATAATATTGTGAGTGAAATAGGCGCTGATCTTTTTGTAATTAACAGAGATAATAAAATATGCTGGGCGAATAAACGGTTAATCGAGCATCATCCTTTAGGAAAGGATATAGTAAACCATACCTGTTTCGATACCTATTGTCATCTCCAGTCTCCGCCTGTGGATTGCCCTTCGATTAAGGTGTTTGAGACAGGAAAAATAAATCAAATTGAGCGGGTTATTTATAACCATCACAAGAAAAAGTTTTGTAATGTAATTAGTTCGCCTATTTTTGATAAGGATGGAAAAGTTGTGCAGGTACTGGAGTTGATTCAGGATATTACGAATAAAAAGCAGGTGGAAGAAAAACAGAAAAAGCTTCAACAGCAGCTCATACACTCAGATAGGTTGATCTCAATTGGGAGACTTGCAGCCGGTGTTGCTCACGAAATCAACACACCTCTTGCTATCCTTTCCGGTATGATACAGGGCTTTCTCGAAAGGAATAATTCCTTTACGAAGGAAAACGTAAAAGAATTTAAGACTATGCAAAAAGTAACAAAGCGTATAGAGAAAACCGTCGATTCCTTGCTTGAATTATCTCACTTTGAGGGAAATGAGCAGCCAAAACCTGTTCATATCAATGAATTAATAAAGAATACGGTTGCCCTTATTATTGAACAGTTTACTGCAAAAGATAAAAATATCGTTTTAAGACTGTCCTCATCTTTACCAAAGATCAGTGGTTTTGCAGAACAATTACAACAGGTATTTATGAATTTATTGATTAATGCTGATGATGCTACAGAACGTGGCGATACTATTTCAATAACAACAGTCCAAAAAGATAAAAAGATGATCACGATTAGTTTTAAAGATACCGGAGAAGGTATTTCTGAAGATCATCTATCAAAAGTCTTTGATCCCTTCTTTACAACGAAAGAAGTAGGGAAAGGGACGGGACTCGGATTGTCTATTACCTACGGAATCATAGAAAGACATCATGGTACCATTTGTGTTAAAAGTAAGGTAGGTAGAGGCACTACCTTTGATATCAATTTACCAATAGATTTTGGAAAGGTGACGGTTGATGGATAGAGGAATAAAGATATTAGTTGTAGATGACGATAAAGACTATAACTTATATTTAACGAAATTCCTGTCTGACGAAGGATACATCACGAAAGGTATAACAAAACCGATGGATACCTTATCAGCCTTAGAGCAGGAAAGGTTCCATATTGTTATATTAGATTTGAAGATGCCACAAATAAGTGGTACGGAATTACTGAAAGAGATTAAAGCGAAACACAGCAATATTTGTGTTATTATCCTAACAGGATATCCTTCTTTTAAGACTGCGGTTGAGACTATGAAACTCGACGCATTTGACTATTTAAAGAAGCCATTCGATTTAAACGATTTACGAAAAGCACTCAATACTGCACAAAAGACATATTGCCTTATTGGTAGCTCAAAAGATAAGCTCAAAAGTTCTGTAGGGAAAAAGCTTAAATCTATAAGAAAAAGTAAAAAAATTACCCAGAAGCAATTGGCAGATCGCACAGGTTTGTCGCCGAGTCTGTTATCTCAGATTGAAAATGGGCAAATAGCAGCCTCCCTTATGACCCTTGATAAGTTATCCTCTTCTCTCAATATTAAAATATCTTACTTCCTGGATGAAGAAGTTGATGATACGGTAATACAGAATAACCAGGATAGTAAAGTTTTATAAAATATTATTTTTACAGGAGTTTTACGTTGATGGATAATCTGCTCAATATTATCTCAAATCTGGGTTCTCCCAAGATATTAGTTATTGGAGATCTGATGCTCGATAAGTATGTATGGGGTGAGGTAAGGCGTATCTCACAAGAAGCTCCTATACCGGTTATTAATGTTTCTTCAGAAGATATTCGGGCAGGCGGGGCCGGAAGTGTTGTAAGCAATCTTCAAACGTTAGGTGCAGAAGTATTTGTCTGCGGAATTATCGGTAACGATACTCATGGAAATATCCTTTTGGACATTTTTAAGAATATGGGAGTTCATACTACAGGCATTATTATCGATAAAAGCCGGCCAACTACTCTGAAGACACGGTTTATGGGACACTTACAAACAGCCGGTAAGGGAGTGCAACAGTTACTACGGGTTGATTATGAGAAGATCCATACAATAGCCTCAGAAATAGAAGCGCAATTGAACGCTTATGTAAATAAAACCATACAAATATGTGATATTGTTCTGGTTTCTGATATGAATAAAGGATTACTTTCTCACTCATTTTTGCAAACGATTGTAAAGCTTTGTAATAAATATAGAAAGATTGTGATTGCAGACCCCAAACTTGTAAGCGATTATGCCTGCTACGAAGGTTTTACTGCTATAACTCCGAATAGGAATGAGACTGAGCTTGCCACAGGAATAAAGATAATCGATAAGGATAATCTTAATCAGGCGGCAGAAAAGCTTCTTTCGGGTCTTTCACTGGAATATTGTGTTATTACCCTTGATAAAGATGGTATGTTTTTATACCACAAAAATAGGGGCGGAAGGGTTATACCAACTATTCCGCGTACGGTATTTGACGTAACAGGAGCTGGCGATATGGTGCTCAGTATATTCGGCATGATAGTCGGAAGTGGTTATAGTTTTGAAGACGCTGCTCCGGTTGCAAACATTGCAGCAGGAATAGAGGTGGAAAAGATTGGCGCAACTCCGGTCAGCAAGAGTGAAATTGTGAGTGAACTTATAAACGGAAGAAATCAACTATCGAACAAAATTAAAGATATTGATATACTGGTAAGTATTTTGAACGAACATAGAAAGAAAAACGATAAGATTGTTTTTACCAATGGATGCTTTGATATATTACATATCGGGCATATTGAATATCTTAGATTTGCCCGGAAGCAAGGCGACTTGCTTGTGGTAGGATTAAATACGGACTGTTCAGTAAAATCCCTGAAAGGCCCTAGTCGCCCTTTTATTTCTGAAAGAGAACGTGCTAAAATACTCGCTGCATTGGAAGATATAACTTATGTAGTTCTTTTTGATGAGCAAACACCATTGAATCTTATTTCAGCTATTCGGCCGGATATACTCGTAAAGGGAGAAGATTGGAAAAATGCCGGAATAGTAGGCAAGGAATTTGTTGAATCCTACGGAGGAAAAGTTATCTTTGCGCCTTTCGTAAAAGATGTTTCAACTACCAATATCGTTTCCAGGATAATTGATAGATACCACGAAACTGAATCATGAAAAATTATGCATGGTTAATACTACGCTAAAAAGAAAATGAAGAGTAAAGATATACGACATCTGAATGGTAAGGAAAAAGAAGATTTATGGATGATATTGGAATACAGCTACAAGAAAGTATAGATACGAAAAAGGCGTTATTATCAACGGATCTTAACGTAATTAGGAATATCGCTGATGTTATTATTAAGACATTCAAAAATAATCATCGTATCTATTTAATTGGTAATGGTGGAAGTGCAGCAGATGCCCAGCATATTGCAGGGGAACTCGTGGGTAGATTCAAGATAAACCGGCGACCACTCCCTGCCGTTGCCTTGACGACTGATAGTTCAGTAATGACTTCAATTGCAAACGATTTTGGTTACGATACCTGTTTCACCAGGCAAGTTGAAGCCTTAATTACCCAAGGGGATATCCTTTTGGCTTTTAGTACAAGTGGAAATTCAAAAGGTATTGTGAATGCGGTTAAGATTGCAAGAACCCTCGGTGCGATTACCATCGGGTTTACCGGAGAGAGCGGTGGTCTCTTAAAAGATATTGCTGATATTTGTTTAAAAATTCCCTCAAACAATACACCCCGGATACAAGAATGCCATATTACTGTTGGGCATATTCTGTGTTCCATTGTTGAGAAAGAACTTTTCAGGCAATAAGTAAAATGAAAAAAAGGAAGGCTGTATTTCTCGACCGCGATGGCACTGTTATTGTCCATAAGCCTTATTTGAATTCTCCTGATCAATTACTGTTACTGCCCAATGCTGCGCAAGGTATACGGCTCTTTAACGAAGAAGGGTATCTTGTTATTGTTATAACGAATCAATCTGGTATAGCAAGAGGGTTTTTTGATGAAAAATGCCTGGAGCTTATTCATAAAAAAATGACAGATGTTCTGAGAAACGAAGGGGCTATGATCGATGATATTTATTATTGTCCCCATTATAAGGAGGGAATGATACAACAATACACGAAAGACTGTGATTGTAGAAAACCCAAAATTGGAATGTTTCTTGAAGCTGCAAGGCAATACCACATTGATTTTTCGCAGTCTCTTATGATAGGTGATTCGGAGGTAGATATACGAGCTGGTAAAAATGCCGGATGCAAATGCGTATTGATAAAAGATAGTAAAGAGTCTCAGAATACTACTATTGCTGTAGCAGATACGGATTATGTTGTAAAAGACTTACTAGAGGCTGCAAGACTTTTTACTGAGTAAATAGTGAAGTCTTGCAGTTTTGATTAAATGTGGTAATGAACAGGGTGGCTATTTACTGAGCGGCGAATTAATAATTCATTTTCCCGAAAGAAATTTCATTCTTTCCTTTACAATTTCGATATTAAATTCCGCCTCAAGATTCTCCGGGTCAATAGCGATAATTTCTTCCCACTTATGTAATGACTCTTCGTAATTTCCTCCTCTATATAATGCAAGGGCTTCATCCATCATGCTTTGTAATTCCGCTATTCTTGGATTAGCATCTGAATCTTTTATTGTTACTTCTTCTAACTTGTATTCCCCGGGCGACTCGTTTATGATCTCTTGTCTTTGTGCGATTATATCTCCACCTTCTTCTTTCTGAGTCTCTTTCAGTTTTCCTATCTCAGAACCCGTGATAGCTGATCTTTGGGATAAAAGAACAATAATTTGATTTTGCAAATCAGTTTTTATCTTTTCAATTTCATTCAATTTATCTAATTTATTTTCAAGATTATTAATATTTTTCTGAGCCTCTAAGAGATTTCCTTCAAGCAAACGCTCTTTCCTTTCGACTCTTGCATTAAGGCCGTTTACGCTCTCGTGAAGCGTTGAGTAATTGGTATCTATTTTTTGTGAGAGTTCTCCAATACGTTTTTCCAGATTCTGATCAGATACATTTAAATTTGAGAGTGCTTGTTCGAGTTCCAGAATCCTTTGGTCGATTAAGGCTAGACGTTCATCATTTTTGGATGATTTCGTATAAAATCGGGAGAATTCAGTGCATCCTGTGAGGAGAAAAGTTAATGCTAATATTATAAAAATCAAAGAAAAATATTTCATTATTAATTACCTTTAGCTTTTATATCGAAGTATTCAGATACTAAAATAGAGAATAGAACAACTAGTTTTTTGAAAGAGATTTTATTTTTTCCTTTACAATTTCAATATTGAGTTTTGCCTCAAGATTTTCAGGATCAATGGCAAGCGCTTTTTCCCATGTGTTCAATGATTCTTCATAATTCTCGTTTCTGTATAATGCAAGAGCTTTATCCAATAAGTCTTGCAATGCCTCTTTTTCCTGTTGTGTAACTAATGACCCTGTAATGTTATTCCCTTTCGATTTTTCTTCATCCGTTTGCTTTTCATTTGGCGTACCTCCCTGCTCGGTAAGAGATGGAAATAAGGAGACAGATTGCTTGTTATGTTCTTCGATTTCTGTTGTAATATGAGATATTTGGGATTGAAGTGTAACAATTTGATTCTGTAAATCGTTTTTCTCTTCCTGTATTATGCTTAATATTTTTTCAAAATTGCTTATATTTTTTTGAGCTTCAGAGATAGCATTTTTCATGGAAGTATTTTCTGTTTCTACTTTTGAATCAAGAGCTTTTAACATGGAATGAATTTGCAGATAATTTGCTTCTGCATGAGCCACCTTGCGTAAGACTTCTTCGATACGTTTTTCGAGGTTTTTATCAGATGAATTTAAATTTGAAAATACTTGCTCATGCTCTTGAATTTTTTTATCGATTGATTCCAGGCGTTCTGCATGGTTTTTTTGAATCTCGATAGTTTTTTTAGAAAATCCGGCGCATCCCATGAATGAAGATAAGCCTAATAATATCAGAAAAGTTAAAAAATCTACCTTTTTCATTGTGGAAATTTTCCTTTTGTTTATCGGGATAAGCCGGAGTGTATTAGTTTATCTTCTTTTGTGGCATTATGATAAACTCATATTACTTCTCATAATATTCTGTAAGCCAATTACACGAAGATTAAGGTTTAATGGGAATTTATTTTATTTTTGCCAGATCAAAATGAAAATGAACTTCTTCTCCGCCCGGAACCATCACAACAAATGCAATTGAAGTGTTTAAGTCAATATCGTTCATGGGAAATTTAAAGACCAGACGGGCTAAATAGCTTGGTGAGTCAGGCCAGGATTCGCTTGCTTCTGCTATTTCCGGTATAAATTCGAATTCAGGTTGTATGACCGTATCCTTTTGGTAAACCATAGCGGAATAATGTAATGCAAAATCATACTCATCGCCATAAACAGTTACAGAAAAAGAGAGGGAATCTCCAGTTTGCAATACTTCCTGGATTTCTCTATTAGTAAATTCTCTATGTTCTACAGCAAATTTTCTCGCCTTATAGGCAATATTATGATAAGGGGTAAATAAGGTGGCAAAACCTTTGCCTTTTTCTAAAGAGACAGTCCAGCTTTTTGAGAAAGTTACCATATCCAAACTTTTGTTTTTTTGCCCATATTCAATGGCTTCTTGTACTTGTTCCGGCGTTAATTTTGGAAAAACGGCATGAGCTGACTGTATGGCATACAGGCATGAGATTAAGCTTACAGTACATAGTAATAAGACTATCTTTTTAACCACAGTTTTTTATCCTTAAAGTGTTTTTATTATTCTTCTTTACTCGTTTCCGTTGCGGGGGATTCTTCTGTTGAGGTAGACTCGGATGTTGCTTCTTCTGCGGATGGTTTTACCACGTAGTTCTTACCAGTCTTCATTAGGCTTGCACCACCTACGATGAACATAATACCAAACACGATAGCCCCAAAAAAGCACATTACCCCACCTAAATTGTTTACGAATCCCTCTACTTTTTCATTTGCCATAATCTTTTCGGATTTTTCAGTTATTACTTTATTTAATTTTTCTATCATCTTGTTATTTCTCCTTCTCTTGTTTTATAATAGTATAAAGACTTAACCAAAATTCAAAAATGTTTTAATATCTTCTCTTTCAAAGATCAATTTTTTACTAAATCATGATATTTTAACAATTCTCTATCAGCTTCTTCCTTCATTCCTTTTTTACGATAAATAGATTCCAGATTTTTATAAGCCTTTGCATACTTTGGGTTAATTGCGATAGCCTTTTTGTATTCACTAACTTGATCATTAAGCATCTTTTTTTCTCCGTATGCAATTCCCAGGTTAAAGTGGGCCTCGGCGCTGTCAGGATTCAAACTTAGTACTTTTTTATATTGCAGGATTTCATCATCCAATAAGCCTTTTTTGCCAAACGTAACACCTAAATTGAAGTATGCATCGATATAATTAGGATCAATTTTAAGTACCTTTTTATATGCAGCGATGGACTCATCGTACAATTCTTTCTCGCGATAAGCATGGCCAAGATTATACAGAGCCTCTAAGCTATCAGGGTCTATTTCTATGACTTTTTGGTAAGCGCAAATCTCATTATCTATCATTCCTTTTGCGCCGTAAGCAATCCCTAAATTAAAATAAGCATCTTTATAGGAATAGTCTAAATCAATTGCCTTCTTATAGGAAGATATCTCTTCATCAAATAATCTTTTCTTGCCATAGGCTACGCCCAAATTGTTATAAAGTTGTGGAGAATAACCATTGATCTCAATGGCCTTTTTGTATTCAACGATTGCATCGTCAATCATGCCGCGTTTATTATATTCATTTCCAAGCTGATAATGCACATCAAAATCACGAAAGTCATCGGTACTATAGCCTGGAGCAAGGCAAATAAGATTTAAAAGAATAAGAGAAAAGAGAAAAACAATTTTTTTCATAAGTTTATTTTATAAGTTAAGCGTGATAAAGCCAGTATGTTTTTTCATTATCAGTACAAATTTCTTTTACAATATTGTAATATTCCGTCTCAGAAAGATCATCTAACTTTTTGCCATATTTTTTGATGGCTGCATTGAATTCCATTACCATTTCAACCAGATTTTCGTGTGTTTTCGCAGAACCACCTAATATGCAAAAATTTTCTCCCGTTGTGATTCTTTTATGATTATCCTTATTATCAAAGGCAAGGCCGCAAATCAGAGAATTTCTTTCTGGTGATTTATACTGGTTATTCAACGATAACTCCTTTCCGTGTGAATGAATAGCAGAATACCTTCTATGTTAGAAAATTGCATAGAGGATACCATCCTACGAAAAGAATGTCAAGATAAAGTATAGTCTGTGAAGTTACGAGGCAGCTATGGTAAATATTCTTCTGGCAATTTCAAAGTAAATGAGCAGTCCGGTAGCATCCAGCAAGGTAGCGATAAGCGGCGCAGATACAAATGCCGGGTCAAGTTTTACAAATCTGAAAAATAAGGGAATTGCTATGCCGACAATGTTTCCAACACAAACTACAGTAGACAAAGATATACCAACTGTTAACGCCAGGGTGATTTGCCTTAAGGATATAGCGGCAATGGTGAAGGCTATTATGCCCATAATGAGCCCAAGTGCAACACCTACCTTAAATTCCCGCAATATAATTCGCCACCATTCTGTTGTTTTTATCTCTCCGGTTGCCAATGCCCGAATAATGAGGGTAGATGATTGTGATCCTGTATTACCACCGGATCCCGTGAGCATAGGTATGAAATAGGTAAGGGCAATTATTGAATTCAAGATCCCGGAATAGCTTCTCAGTATGGTTTGTGATATAGTTGCAGCAATTACGAGGATGACCAGCCATGAGATACGATTGCTAACGCGTTTTGTAAAACCAACACGAAAATATTCTTCTTCAATAGTTTGTATACCAGCCATTCTTTGAAAGTCCTCAGTTGCTTCTTCCTGAACAACGTCTAATATATCATCTACCGTAACAATGCCTACCAGTCTATCTTCATTATCTACCACAGGGACAGCCAGAATATCATATTTCTGAACTACCTGTGCTGCTTTTTCCTGGTCATCTGTTGTATGTACATAGAAGACGTTTTCATTCATGATATCCTTAATAAGTTGGTCTGTATTAGCGAGGATGATATTTTTCAAGGAAGCTACACCACGAAGCTTTTTGGTTTCATCTACAATATAGCAGATGTAAATTGTCTCACGGTTTGGCCCTGTTTTTCTGATATGCTCAAGTGCTTTCCCAACGGTCATATCCATTTGAAGATCTACATATTCGGGAGTCATTATGCGGCCAGCAGAATTATGCGGGTAGTTGAGAAGCTCATTAGCTTCCTTTCGTTCTAAGGATGGAAGTAATTTAAGAAGTCTTTCTACTACATATGCCGGTAGTTCATCAAAGAGTTGTGTGCGGTCGTCTGGCTGCATTTGTATTAAAATTTCTCTTGCATGCTGTTCTGTAAATTGCTTGAGAAGTTCCTCTTGTTCAATAGGCTCGAATAGGGCAAAGACCTCAGATATTTTGTTTTTATCAAGTAACCGGAAACTCATTACCCGCTCTGTGGGATTAAGTTCTCTGAGGATATCTACAATATCGGCAGGATGACGTTCGCGAAGAAAATCTCTCAATCCTTTGAAATCTTTTGTCTCAATAAGCTCCTTAATTTCTGGGAGAAATATCTTCGTCCATTGTATTTCCATAATTTAAATTAAGCGTTCATGAAAAATTGTATTCTATAATTAAGTATAGATAACTTTATGAGAATTATAGTATATCCTCGTTTCCTGGTTAGAAATTTCATTTCCGTAGGGCAAACCTTTCGGCTTGCACCTTTGCAAGGCTGAAGCCTTGCCCTACATCAACTCTTTTCCATTTATTTTACTTAGTACAATTCATTCGACTTTTTCTACACCGAGAGCCTTTGCCATGCCCAAAAGTGTTCTTCCTAGTAAGGAACGTTTCATTTGGATTGCTTCAAAATCACATACCTCATCGCAGCAGAAGCATCCGATACACTTCTGCTTATCTACAATTACCTTGCCATTCTCTTTTGACATTGCGCCTGCAGGACAGTTTCTTACGCATTCATAGCATCGTGTGCAATTCGAGTGATTTACGGTAGAAAATGTTGAACAGGTATTATCAAACATCAAAGATAATAAGAAATTTGGCAAATATTTTCCTGCAAAGTCCTGGGCGCCACTGGAGGGTTTTTGAAAATCAGGAACAGCTACATTGGAGATCGATTCGCCAACTACACGAATGTTGTTTAGATCGCCACTGCCTAAACCACGTTGATGCGCAAATCGAATAGTTGGTATAGCCATAGGCTCAAATCCAATGATAGTGCTAGCTACAGCGTCTAGCGCCACGCTATCACGACTGGAAATGATAAGCCCCACTTTTTTGGGCTGACCAGCATTGGGACCGTTTCCCTCCATGCCTACAACGGCATCCATAATAATGAGATGAGGCGGTACCATTTGATAGATATCTACTAATGCCTTAGCAAATACCGTTGGTTTTGGCGCAATTAAGTGAATATTCTTTTTCCCGTTTCCCGGAATTGTACCTAACATATTTTTTATTGCCCCGGTGTATTGGGTTAAACCATGCGTTTTCAGTTTAGGTACGGAGACTATAAGATCTGCCGTCCGTAGTGTTTTGGCGATACGGAATTTATCTACGATCTCATAATCATGGTTGTTAACATCAATATACTCATCTTTATCAAAATTGACAACCCTTGCTCCTGTATCCTCTGCAATCTCATTGATACGAGTTATTCGGAATGCGTTGAAGGTGGAACTGTTTTTTACACTGCCTGAAGAGTCTCCAATATAAACTTCACATCCAAAATCCTTTTGAAATATATTGACAAGTGCTCTGACTACGGCGGGATGTGTATTAACAGCCCTTTCAGGTGGTTGTGAGGATGAGAGAAGGTTGATCTTTAAAAGCACCTTCATGCCAGGTCTAACGAGCTTATCAATACCATCCAGTAATCTTAAAGATTTATGAATGGCATGATAAATCTTTTCTAATGTATAATCATCACAGGTAACAATCGACACAGAAGGCATATGATAATCTCCTGGTAAAACAGGGTCTCAAATCAAAATACTAGTAAATTCAATATGATCTTATGCGTTGAAGAGGACGGAGAAAAAATTACCATGAAATAAAGATTTGACTGTTTATGCAATAGTAAAATCCTAATTCTATTATATAGAAATGTTTTCCTATTTGCCACTCCCGCCCGCGGGTGGACGATTGCCCCCAGAAGGTGGCAGGGTCGGCGGCTTGTTGCCACTGCTGCCAGACCCGATGTCCGGCCCTCGCTCCGGCCTGGTTCCGCCAAGTGGCGGCCGGTTGCCGCCTGTGGGTGGAATCGTCGGCAGCTTGTTATCACTGCTACCGGACCCGATGTCCGGCCCTCGCTCCGGCCTGGTTCCGCCAAGTGGCGGCCGGTTGCCGCCTGTGGGTGGAATCGTCGGCAGCTTGTTATCAGTGCTACCAGACCCGATACCCGGCCCTCGCTCCGGCTTGGTTCCGCCAAGTGGCGGCCGGTTGCCGCCTTCAGGCAACGTAACCGGTTTTCCATCATTTCCTTGGCCGGTGCCTCCCGTGCCAATACCTCCAGGACGAGTGATATTCGGACGGGTATTGGCATCAGTGGAGTTGCTTTCGCCCGTGCCAGCTCCGCCTCGTCGGGGCAAGGTCTGGGTCGGCGGTTGCGTTACCGGATTGCGCGAGGCAATCGGAGCCTTGGGGAGGTCCAATTTCACTGGCTGCGTGATCTTGGGCGACGTCGCCTGGCCCGAACCCATTCGCGGCAAGCGCGCCGCGGTTTTTCTCTCCCATTCTTCTCGCTGCGAGATGAAGTTGCGGGTTTCTCGCCCTTGATTCCGATATTGCTGCACTTGCTGTTCATCCAATCGTCGAAAATGCATGGGCGCGGCCGAGTCACGCGCTGCATGGGCCGTCACTTCAGCGTAAGGCCTTGCCATTACGATCTTGTTGAACTGATTGTTCACCGTGGTGGTGTTAATGGTCACATTATTGATGATGTTCTGCTGAGCAATGTAAGTTCGCGGAGGACGATAGCTCATGTCATCAAAGGCGCGGCGATAGCCCAATTGAATGTTGGCTTCCCATCGGGGATCTCGTGAACGATAGTACCAGGCATGGTAACTGTAGATTGGGCAATGATAACCAACGCCGCGCGTGTAGCGAAATTGAAACCAGGGAGTAAAGCCAAGACTCACGTAAGTGCTTCCATAGTAATCGCCAAAGTAATAGTGGCGATACATGGGACGGCAGAAGAAATGAGCCGTGAGAATGTCCACGTCGATGCAAATGCGCGGTCGGAAGAAGTAATTGGGTCGATAGACATAGCGATTCCAGAATATGGGAGCGAACAAGACGCCCCGTCGGCGAATGGAGTAATCCCAGTAGCCGTCCACAAAGACGTATCCGCAAGGAGTGTAGGTGTAGTGAGCCGGGGTCCAGATCCAGCCTGGTTGAGCCACGATCCAGTAACCTGGACGCCACAGGTATCGGGATTCACGCCATACCCATGACCCAGGCACCCAGGTATGATTTTCGGTGGGAGGTTCGGACGCCGCGCCTGTTTCCAGGGATCCGGGCGGTGCAGGGAGATATTCAACCTGGTCGCTCTGAGAGGCGGACCAGTATCCTGAAATCCATTGCGTGCCGCCCCCTTCGAGGTTGCTCCAATAGCCGGGGACCCACTGGCGACCCGGTGGCAGCATCCGCCAAAAGCCGCTAACCCATAAGTAGTCCTTGCGATCGTCATCCCAGTGCCAATATCCGGGAATCCAAGCGACGTTCTCACCGTCTGGCTTTTCGTCTGGGGGGAGTTCCTCGACGGGCTCCGGGGGCCTTATCGCAACGATCGGCCCAGGTTTCGCATCGAAGACAATCGGCTCGGCGAACGCCTCATGGACAGGACCACGCGTCAAGACCTGGGGTTCCTGATCGTTGTCGTTTTGTCCTGATGCGCTACGGTCCGGTGACATGGCCAGCATGGACAAGCTGATGAAACTTATCACCGTGATGGGGATCCAAGATCGATCGAGTCTATTACGAGCCATGGTGAGCGTCCTTTACCAAATGGCACAGGGCTTTCAGCGTTTTCTAGTTGTTCTCGTCTATCTCGAAACGCTGCAGCAGGGCGCAATTGCGCCAAGGGGGCATTTTAGAGCACAACGCCAATTCTTGCCTATCGCAATTTACGACCAAAGTTCGATTCCTTAGCATGGAATCGCAAGTGGATAAACAGCCATAAAGATATATATAGCATAGAGATGCGATTGGCAATCTGCCTGCGTAGCTCTCAGCCAATGAGCTTTATGGTGTAGTTCATGCCGGGATGCAGAACAGATGTCGATAGGGGTTGGTCTAGGCAGGCGATTCAGCACGATATAGACTGCACCCCTTCGTAAGGGACATTTGTGGCATTCTGGGGAATAAATAATGATAACCGATCGCATTGCCATCATGCATGACTGGTTGATCGGGATGCGTGGTGGAGAGAAATGTCTGGAATATTTATGCCGAGTATGGCCCAAGGCCCGGTTGCATACATTATTAGCCTACCCTCCCAAGCTCTCACCTTTGCTGCGAAGCCGCCTCGTGCAAACATCCTTATTACAGTGGCTTCCCAAAGTGGAACGTTATCATCGTTATTTGCTGCCGTTGATGCCCGCTGCGCTGCGATGTATGGAAATCAAGGACTGCGAACTCGTTTTTAGCAGCAGTACGTGTGTGGCCAAGAGCGTTCGTCCGCCCAAGGGCATTCCCCATATCTGTTATTGCCACACGCCGATGCGCTATGCATGGCATATGCGCGACGTCTACATGCAAAGCGTGCCTGCTCTTCTCCGGCCGCTGGCGAATTTCATATTGGACCACATACGGGAATGGGATCGAAAAACGGCTCATCGAGTGACCTTGTTCATTGCCAATAGCGAGAACATTCGCCGCCGCATCCGCGAAGCCTATGACCGGGACAGCCTCGTCGTCCATCCACCCGTGGACGTGGATTTTTATCACCCCATGAAGGTGGAACGGGAGGAATACTACCTCGTGGTTTCGGCCTTGGTCCCCTACAAACGCGTGGACTTGGCCATCGAAGCGTGTGCCCGCCTGGGGCGGCCGCTCCTCATCATTGGCAAGGGGGATGCCGAAGCCAGTTTGCGCGCCCATGCCAAGGGCCAAGTGACGTTCGCGGGCTGGCAAGCGAATGAGCAGATTCGACTCCATCTCCAGCGCTGTCGAGCGTTGCTGTTTCCTGGGGAAGAAGATTTCGGCATCGTTCCGCTTGAGGCACAAGCCTGCGGCACGCCGGTGATAGCCTTGGGGCGAGGCGGCGCCCTGGAAACAATTCTTCCTTGGGGTGCATCGACTCAACCCACGGGATTTTTCTTTAATGAGCAAAACGTGGACTCGCTGGCGGACGCCATGCTGGCTTTCGAAAAGCACCTCGGCGATTTTGCTGCGGAGCCATGTCGACGACAAGCGGAACGCTTTAGCATCCCGCGATTTCAGAGACAAATGAGTGCCATTGTCAAGGACGCCATGCGCAACTCAGACTTTGTGGGGCAGCGGCGCAAAGCGGCGTAAATGGTCCCAATGGAAGTTGGCGACACGCAGCGCCTTGGCATGAGGGGAGAACTTTTCCCGATAGCGCTGGGGTGCTAAAGTGCTTTATTCATCCACGAGGATGGTTCCCAAAACCGGATGATGCACGCGCAAGGAATCGATCAACAGGGAAAGCCAAGGGTGGTCTCTTTGCTTGGCCGTGTGCAACACGCACGACGCAGCCACCTCCTCCGCCAGAAGCAAGCCGTTAGACGATTGTGGCCAAGTTGGGCTGTTCATGAGGAGCAGCCGATAGAATCTCTGCAGTTGACGCAGCAGGATGCCGGACTGCTTCGCCCACGCCGCGGGAGAGGCTCCAGCAAGCCTGTTGCCCGAGGCAATCACGTCCAATCCCATGTGCCCGCTGCGTTGAATAACTTGACCCGCTTCCATGCCTTGCAGTAACTCTTGCCAGCCTGGCGCAGGCGCAATCGGCAGCCATTGCGTGATCGCTTTGGCATCGATGGAAGCATCGATCAGCAATACGGGCTGCTGCGTCTTTTCAGCGAAGATGCGACCTAACTTGACTGACAGTTCCACCTGGCCTACTTCTTGCTCTAAGGCGATGAGCATGATTGAGGAAAGTTCCCGATCATGCATGATCTTCAAAACGGCTTGGCCAATAGACTCAAACTCTTCAAGCGAGGGGTCGAGCCGTTTGGCAGTGAAGTCATGAAAGAGAGGCGAACCAATCGATTTCGCTTCCTCAGCCATCTGCTCGAGGTGCAAAAGTCGCGGCGAGGCATCCGTTTTCACTTCTTTCTTCAGCAGTTCATGGATGGGAGTGGATGAAGATCCCGCATCGGGAACTTCGATGAAAGGAATGATGGCTTCTTCAAACAGAGGTTCCCAACCTCCGAATTCTGCTTCGACCTGGAAGGGGATGGCCGTCGGCGTCGCATCGGATTCGCGTTGAGGCTCGTTCGTGGATTCCATGGCGGCCCCTGGCAGCGGCGCCGATCGCAGCAAGTTGCCATTCAGTGACTTATGCAATTTGCCCATGCCATTCTCCCAATTGGTCGTAATTCGACCAATCGATGTCCATGATCCGTTGAGTGGGATAACCAAGCACGACCGTTTCAGGCAGAGCGTTTGCGGATGTCAAGTTCTGGCGTCGCCGACTCCAGAGACAATGGTGCAGTTTGGATTAGCCTGTCATCCAAACCACCGTCGTGATCTACTCCTGGCAGGCCAATGGATTCAGCCGCCAATAGTAATGTCTCTGCATCCATTTTTTGCGTGTTCGCTTCGATAGCCAATCGGTATGCTTCATTGGCCAAACGTTGGACCCAACGCGGCACCCCCTCCGTCAATTCCGTGAGCAACTGAATGGCTTCCTCATCCACCCATTTTTGCGGGGAGAGGCCAGCCTGCTTGAATTCACCATTAAGGAATTCTTTTATGGTGTCTTCAGACCATGGATGGAGCGATATGCGGCGCGCGATGCATTGACGCAAGCTTTTCAATGCCTCTTGATCCATCTTCTGTACCAGTTCTTCCCGCCCCACGAGCAAGGTCTGAATCAAGCGTCCATTCGCTCCCGCTAAATTGCCTAAAAGTCTCAGTTCTTCCAATTGATCAACTTGAAGGTGATGGGCATCATCGACAAACAACAGCATTCCGCCTTGCGAGACACTGTTCAGCACGGCATCCGTGACGGCTAACCGCAGCCTTTGCTCCGAAGGCAAATCGTAGGGCGCATCCAGGTCGTACAAGATGGCCTGAAACAGGCTCGTCAAATCTGGCAAGTGAGGATTCAATACCTGAACGACGCACATTTCCTGCATGAGCGTTTGAACCACTCGTCGGGCCAGCATGGTTTTGCCCATGCCGCTATCGCCCACGATGAGGGCCATGCCATGACGTTCGCGTAAGGTGTGAAAGATGGCAGCTTGCTGCTCAAAGCGCAGGGCAGAGGGATACAGTTGCGGATCTGGTCCATGATCCACGAAAGGTTTGGGCTTCTTTTCGGAGATCATTGGTTTCATGCAAGTCGATCCATCGGCTCATGCCTGAACTCAATCTCGGCCAAGGTCCTTTCCTAGCATCGAATGGGGGCAGCTTGCTTCTTTAATTTGGCCAAACATTTCCCAGGGAAACGATTATGCTACAACAATCCGGGTAAGCTTGACAAACAGGATGGAGATGCATTCATGGCTGCTCGAAGACTGGATGGCAAGGCCGTGGCCGAGGTCATCAAAAATGAATTAAAGGTCGGCGTGGATCAATTTCGGCAGCGTCATGGTCAAGTTCCAGGTTTGGCCACGGTGCTGGTGGGCGAGAATCCTGCAAGTCAGGTCTACGTGAGAAATAAACATAAAGCGTGTGCTCAGGTCGGCATCTTAAGCTTTCACCACGAATTGCCTGCAAATACATGTCAAGAATCGCTCCTTCACTTGGTGCAAGAACTGAATGAAGATGTTCGTGTTCACGGCATCTTGATCCAATCGCCATTGCCTGAGGGTTTGAATGAAGAGCAAGTCATGCGGGCCGTCCACTGGACCAAGGACGTCGATGGTTTTGGACCTTATAATCTGGGTTGTTTAGCTCGTGGAGAGCCTCACTTCTTGGCCTGCACGCCCTATGGAATATGGGAACTGCTGATTCGTCATCAAATCCCCTTGGCGGGCCGGCACGTGGTGATCGTCGGCCGCAGCAACATCGTGGGCAAACCCTTGGCATTGATCTTGATGCAAAAGCATCCGCAAGCCAATGCGACCGTGACGGTCTGCCATTCCCAGTCAACCGACTTGCCTGGCCTCACGCGGCAGGCGGATGTGCTGGTGGCGGCGATTGGCAAAGCCAAGTTCATTCGCGCCGACATGGTGCAACCTGGCGCGGTGGTCGTCGACGTTGGCATCAATCGCCTAGCCGACGGAACGCTCTGTGGCGACGTCGATTTTGATGGGGTAGCTCCCATGGCAGGTTGGCTGACACCGGTGCCTGGCGGCGTGGGGCCCATGACCATTGCCATGTTGCTCGTGAATACCTTGAAGGCGGCCCATCATCAAATCAAATCCAAGATGGGATCACGGACGGATGATCCATTCCCAATTCAGACTTGACCCTTCGGAACAACGAATCGACGCCATGATGAACACCAAGGGATGATGACATGACTTCGCCAATGGCAACTCCAAATCGCTTGATCCACGAAGGCAGCCCTTACCTGCGGCAACATGCCAACAACCCTGTGGACTGGTACCCCTGGGGCAAGGAAGCCTTGCAGCGTGCCAAGGAAGAAGACAAACCCATCTTTCTGAGCATTGGTTACGCGGCATGTCACTGGTGTCATGTCATGGAGCGCGAGAGTTTTGAAGATCACGAAATCGCGGACCTGCTCAATCGCCACTTCATATGCATCAAGGTGGATCGCGAAGAGCGGCCGGACCTCGATCAATTGTACATGAGCGCGGTGGTGGCCTTAACGCGCCGCGGCGGTTGGCCCATGTCGGTGTTTCTCACCCCCGACGCCAAGCCTTTCTTCGGCGGCACCTATTTCCCGCCCGATGATCGTTATGGCATGCCCAGCTTCCGGCGGCTGTTGCAAAGTTTAATCTCCGCCTGGCAGCAACGAAAAGGCGATGTTTTGAAAAGTTCCGATGAAATCACGCAACATTTGAGCGACACGGCCAACCTTTCGTCTAATGGATCGGATTTAGGTTTGGAGGCGATGCGGCAGGCCGTTCAAGCCTGGGCCAGAGCCTTCGATCCCGTCCATGGCGGGTTTGGACAAGCGCCCAAATTTCCTCATCCCATTGAGATTCAACTCCTCTTGCGAATGGCCAGACGCAGCGGCGACCAGCCGTCGCATCACATGGCCTTGCATAGTCTGACCCATATGGCCCTCGGGGGAATCTATGATCAATTGAGGGGCGGCTTTCATCGTTACAGCACGGATGCCAAATGGCTGGTCCCCCACTTCGAAAAAATGCTCTATGACAATGCCCTATTGGTGCAGTCTTATTTGCTCGGCTACCGCTTGACCGGCTCATCGACCTATCAAAGAGTCATCCAAGATACGCTGCAATGGGTGTTGGAGGAAATGACCAGCCCGAGTGGCGCGTTTTACAGCACCTTGGACGCCGACAGCGAGGGCGTGGAAGGCAAGTTCTATATTTGGTCCAAGGCGGAAGTGGCCAGTGTGCTTGGCAAGGATGCGGATTGGTTCTGCGAGCTCATGAACATCACGGAGGACGGCCAATGGGAAGGCCACAATATCCTTCATCGCCAGAAAACGGACGACGACATCGTCCACCAAAATGGGTTGTCGGAGGAAGCATTTCGCGAGCGATGGAAGAGATGCCGGGAGGAATTACTGGATCGACGTTCACAGCGAACCCGGCCCGGTCGAGACGAAAAAATCATCACAGCTTGGAACGGCATGATGATCAAAGCGTTAGCCCAGGCGGGGCTGCTCATGGGTTCGCAATACGTGGCCGCGGCGGAACGAGCCGCGCTTGATGTGTTGAAGCGGTTGCGTTCACCCGATGGCTTTCTCTATCGATCATGTCTGGAGGAACACCCGCCCAAACAATTGGGATTTTTGGATGACTATGCTTTCTTGATCGATGCCCTTGTGGCATTGCATGAAGCGACGGGAAGCTGGCATTGGCTTGAGGAAGCACGGCAGTTGATGGAAAAACTGCTTCTGGAGTTTAGCGATGATCAACAGGGCGGCTTTTTCTTCACTGGGCGAAGCCAGGAAACGCTCATCCTCCGAGGTAAGGAGACGCACGACGATGCCACGCCCGCGGGAGTGTCGATGACGGTCACGGTTTTATTGAAACTGGCCAAAGTATCTGATCGCCCCGATTGGGAAAACAAAGCGCGCGACACGATGAGGCTCTACTCGGACACCGTGACCCGTTATCCAACGTCAATGAGCCAGTTGTTGTGTGCTTTGGATTTTCAGATTGGACCCGTGCAAGAATGGGTTTTCATGGGATCACACGAGGATAGCGAGGTTCAAGAAATGAAGCGGTGTGTGGCGAAGCATGGCGATTACAACCAGATCATGCTTGGACCGTGCACACAAAAGGATGTGAATCGATTCGCGGACCAATATCCGCTGCTCAAAGGCAAAACGGCCATCCACGGTTCGGCTACGGCTTATCTGTGTCAGGGAGGAACTTGCGAGGCGCCCATGGTCGGTTTGGAGGCCGTTCGTAAGCGTTTGCATGCACAACCATGAGTGGCTGCACGTTGCCGACTTCCGTGGGGATGAATTGAGGACGATTATTAAAACGGCCCTTGTTCTTCCGTCGCTTCTTCAATGACTTCCTCCGCCACGTAAATCGGCACCTTGGTCGATACGGCCAAGGCAATGGCGTCGCTGGGCCGGGCATCGACTTCCACGAGTTCGCCGTTCAAGCGAATGCGCAGCTTGGCGAAGTAAGTGCCTTCCCGCAACTCATTGATGAGAATGTCACTCAGTTCGCCGCCCAATTGATCGATGACATTCACGACCAGATCGTGGGTTAAGGGGCGCTGCGAGGGCATGTTGCGTATGCGGCGTTCGATGCTGGAGACTTCATAAAGCCCGATCATGATGGGAAAACTGCGTTCCCCTTCCACTTCCTTGAGGATGAGAAAGTGTTGATCTTGCGTGTCGCTGGTGCTGGAAATGATGCGCCGCAATTCCATGGGGACAGGCACGATGGGTCTACTCCAAGTGACAAGATAAATGAAGGAAGCAATAGGGATGTTGCTGGTTTCCCTGATTCCATTATGATTCTCCTGAAGGGCGGGTCAAGCGAACATCTTGCCTGGTCCGTCAAAAGCCATTCATCCTTAAGGAAAACAGCCAGGCAATCCATATATTTGCTTGCGTCCGATACGCTCCTAGATACACTACTGGGGAAGGGGAACGCCTGATGAACGAACGGCCTCTCGACGAGGGAATCGCGTTTCATCAGCAAGTGGACGAGATACGATTGCTTTGGGAACCGAGGTGGCCCAATGGCCGTACGGCTCAAGATTGGAAAATGTAGTCTTTTAGGAAATTATCGTGAGAACAATGAAGATGCGGTGGCGGTCAAGGAAACGCCGCAGATAAGCACATGTCTGGTGGCGGACGGCATGGGTGGCCAGCAAGCTGGTGAAAAAGCCAGTCAAATGGCGACGGAGATCATCCCGCGCGAAATCGATCAGCAAATCCCCGAGGCCAAAAGCGCCGACGAAATCCGCAAAATAATCCGCAAAGCCATCGTCCAAGCCAATGAAGAAATTATCTCCATGGGCCAACTGGACCGCGATTACCGCAACATGGGTACCACGGTCGTCGGCATCGTCTGGGTGCCCTCGTTTCGCGATGATTGCATATTTATCGCGGGGATCGGCGATAGCAGGGCTTATTTGATTCGTGATGACAAGATTGAGCAATTAACCACGGACCACTCCTTGGCCCAAGCCTTGGTTGAGGCCAAAACTATTTCCGCCGAAGAAGCACGCGAGCATAAGTTCAAAAACGTCTTGTGGAAATACCTTGGCAGTCGAGAAGTGGGCGAGGGGCCTGAGGTCAAAATGCTCTTCATTCGCCCTGGGGATCGCCTGCTCATGTGTTCCGATGGATTGACGGGCGTGGTTCCCGATGAAACGTTATTGGAATCGATAAAGCAACAAGATGACATGCAAGTCTTGGCCGAGGCATTGTGTCAATTAGCCTTGGACATGGGATCGCGTGATAACGTGTCTGCCGTTGTGGTCGAGATTTGTGAAGGTGGTGAATCGGCCTAGACCATCCTTATGAAGTAAGTTATCATTACTTAATGATTGCAAGTTCAAATCGTCTAGGAGGCAACTACTAGACGATTTGACTCTTTTATGTTTTCCTTCGTGCAAGAGCAAGTTCACAACTTTGTTAAATAGGTAAGAAGAAGCGCTATTTTCCGCACCTCATTTGCATTTTGCATTGCAACGTGTATGCTTCAAAATGACCCATTGTTGTTTGAGGTAGGATTACAGGAAAATGTCATCCCTAACTCATCTAGCAATAAGGGTTTGCGATAAGACGTCAAACCTAGTTTAAGGCCATTCATGCTTAATGCTGGGATGGAAGCCTGTCCTGGTTTCAAACTTGTGAAACGCATCGGCAAGGGCGGGTTCGGCGAAGTCTGGCAAGCTATCGGGGCGGACGGTCAAAAAGTCGCCCTCAAATTCGTGGATTGTCGGTCCAAGGATAATAGTGTTGTCGTCAATGAAATCAAATTGCTGCTAGCCCTGCGTGATCTGCAACACCCGCACGTGATCCAATTACTGAACATCAACACCGGCCCAAACTACATCATTCTCGTCATGGAATTGGCGGACGGCAGCCTCAATGATTTACATTACATTTATCAGCAAGACTATAAGACCAATATCCCGCCGAAAGTCCTTTGCCAACTGCTCACCCAAGCCGCTAATGCGCTTGATTTTTTGGCCGTCCAAAAGTTTCAAACCAGCAGTTTTTCTAAATCCGGGCTGCAACACTGTGATGTTAAGCCAAGCAATATTTTGATCCTGAATGGCATCGTCAAAGTCGCGGATTTTGGCTTAAGTGGTCCCATGATGTGGAACAGTCGCCGCGGGGTCATGGTGGGCACGCCGCCCTATGCCGCGCCGGAACTCTATGAAGGAAAAACCTCAGAACATACTGATCAATTCGGTTTGGCCGTGACGTACGTCGAATTGCGCACGGGACGTTGGCCCTACAAGGAAAAATCTATTACCAAATTGCGCCAGGAGTCCCCTGATTTGAGCATGTTGCCAATCGAGGAGCAGCATGTCATCGCCAGGGCGCTGCAGACCCGCTGGCTCAATCGCTGGCCCAGTTGCATGGACATGATGAACCAACTGACGGCCATCGTGAATCGCGCCGACACACCCGCTGGCCCGAAGAAACCGCCTTCTTCCGCTGCCTATGTCATCGACCCTGCTAGCGGTAAGCCGCAATCCACCAAGAAGCCCACTTAAGCAGGTCACGACGATGACCAGCGGCCTCAAGCCAATGAAAAAGCCATGGAATCTAGTTCCATGGCTTTCACGATGGCGCGAACGGCCTTCGAGTTATCATTTTTCTCTGGGAAGCAACTCTTCCAAATTGGCGATGCGCATGGCCATGACCGCCATCACCTGGGCACCTTGGATCAAATCCTCCTCGCGGGCTTTGTCCAAGGTGTCCGACTGCGAGTGGTGCGTCAGCCGATATTCCGCCGGGTCCTGCTGAAACATGAACCCTGGGACGCCCGCGGCCTCAAAGGACTGATGGTCGCTGCCTCCATTGGAGCGCAGCGTCATCTCCGTCACGCCAATTTGCTTTAGACTGCTGAATTCATTCTCCAGCAGACCCTTCAGTTTTTCTCGGCCTTGCAAAGGTAAAGCCACCACGCGGCCGGTACCGGTATCATGAATCAAGGCAGCGGACGTGCGGTTCATCTCTTCTCGATGCAAGCGAACATAGGCCCGAGAGCCGTGGAGACCTTGCTCTTCGCCGCTGAAAAGAACGAAGCGAATAGTCCGTTTGGGTTTCACGCCGCTTTTCGCAATAATCCGGGCGGCTTCCAACACCACGCAAGTTCCCGTGCCATTATCGGTGGTTCCTTGACCTAAATCCCAGGAATCGATGTGCGCCCCAAGCACCACGAATTCATCCGGCTTTTCACTGCCGCGAATTTCACCGACCGTGTTGTAGACGGGAATGGGAGTGGGGTCCAGTTTGTTCTGAATGTCGATTTCCACCATGGTCCGCTCAGGTTCAGGCCGGCTGGCTAAACGATAAAGCAGAGAATAATGCTCATGGGCAATGAAAGCGGTTGGCACTTGAGCCGCCGCGGTCACGCGGTCATCTTGCATCCGCCAGTTGCCTGTCATGTTGAGAAGTCCATGGGGTTTGCCCGCGTCTTGCAATAGCACCGCCACGCCTTCGTTGATGAAAAAGTCATTCATTTCCCTGCGAAACGCCATGAAGCCGCTTCGATCTGCCCGCTGATCAAATCCTTGCGGGCGCGTCCCTTGGGGAGGCGTCCCTTCGCTCCTTGTGGAACTGGTTCCTCGGGGGCGTTCCGCGCGCGTCGACGTGGGTTGAGGACGATTCAGTTCCCCGCGGCCCGACGGCCTGGTGGGCGCGGTAGCTTCGGGGCCTTGACGCGAGAGATCCGTAATTGGGCGGACGTTGGTTGGCGGGCCGCGAAGGACGATGGCGTTTTTCAACTTCCCTTTATAAGCTTTCAGTTCTTCGGGATTGCGTGCACGCACAATGACCACGGGACCGACGACTTTACCTTTGGTGCTGGGCGTCCATCCCATGGCCGCCAGATGCAGGGTTTTTCCATTGTCGGGTTCAACGATCCTGGCATAGGCATGTCCGCGTTCCCATTGAACGGGCAGTTCCCAGGCTTCGAGTCGGACATTCTCCAGTCCATAACTTTTCATCTTCTCGGCGGCCCAGTCATTGGCTCGTTTGAGGTTGTGGGAGCCGGTGAGCCGCGGGCCAATATGATCGCTCAGGTGGGTGAGATTGCTCATGATCTCGGAATCTTCCTTGGCCATCTGCATGAGCTTCATGTCCAGCGACGAGGCTGAATCGAGCTTATCCTCCCAAGCCACCAGTTGCATTTGCAAGAGAAGGAGGATCAAACCGGATAAACTAAACAGTGTTGTCAGCCAGCGGTGGTTTTTTTGTTTCCAACGCATGCGTTATCTCCCCAGTTGATCAAGCAATCCCGCTAATTATAAGCATCATTCATCATAACAATACAGCCATGAATTGCACTTGAAAACGGGACAAGCACCAAAGCGAAGACAAGAAGTTTATTTCCTTTTCAAGGCCAGAGTCGATTAAAACGTATCGCTCATGTACAATGATGCCCAGACCTTCGTTTACCGGTCGCTAAGTGAATACTCGGTTAATGACGACTTGCCTTTTAAATGCCAAGGGGAAACTTCTCAATGAAAGTCAATTGGAAGCGATTTGGATGGTGCCTTGGCATCATTGGTGTATTGGGTTTAAGCAGTTGTCAAAACGAAGTTCAAGAAGCTCCCAAGGAAGCTCCCAAAGTCACGGTCGCCCATCCAGTCGTACGGGACATTATTGACTATCGCTATTACAACGGTTGGCTGCAAGCCACGCAAACCGTGGACGTGCGGTCGCGGGTGCGCGGCCACATGCAAAAAATTCATTTTGTCGAAGGAGCATACGTCGAGGCAGGGAAGGAATTGTTCACCATCGACCCTCGCCCCTTTGAAACCGTTCTGGCGGAGAAAGTGGCCGATAAGCAAGCTGCCGAGGCGCGCTTGGAGTTGGCCACCGCGCAATATAACCGCACGAGCGTCTTGGTGCGAACCGGCGCCGCCAGCCGCGAGGAATTGGACATCGTCACAGGGCAAAAGAGCGTAGCCACCGCCGAGGTGACGCGAGCAGAAGCCGCGATTGAAAAAGCCAAGCTTGATTTGGATTACTGCGTCATCAAGGCGCCCATCACGGGCCGCGTGAGCCGAGCCTTGGTCACGGAAGGCAACCTGGTCAACGCCGGGACCGGAGAACAAATTCTGACCACCATTGTGGCCTTGGACCCCATCTATGCCTTCTTCAACATCGAAGAACGCATTTGGCAACAGCATGTGGAAACGAAAAAGAAAGCCGGCGCCACGGACGCCATCCCATCGTCCAAGGACAAAGGCAACTTGCTGAAGTTTGAATTTGGCTTGGAGATCGACGAAAGTTATCCCTACCAAGGCGTCATCGACTTCGTTGACAATAAAATCGAGGCGAGCACCGGCACGCTGCAAATACGAGGCGAGATTGTCAACGAAAAGAAATCCTTAATGCCAGGTTCACGGATCAAGATTCGCATTTCCACTACGGGATCGCGCAAACGCTTCGTCGTTCCCGATGAAGCCATCCTCTCGGATCAAGGCCGCCGCTATCTACTGCTGGTGAACGAAAAAAAGGTCGTTTATCGCAAGGATGTTCTTTTGGGTCAGCTCACGGAAGATGGCCAGCGCGTGCTGCTGCCTTCCGAAAAACCCGAAGATGAATTAAAAGAAACGGATCAAGTGATCATTCGTGGGTTGCAGCGAGCACGCCTGGACTATCCTGTGGAACCGTTGGAAGATAAAAAACCAGATGCCAACAAAGCTGAATAGGCGAGTCGGAAGTTCCTTGAATTGCGTTGTACTCACTCGACTTTTTCACCCAAGAGGCTCCTGTGATCTCCCATTTTTTTATCGATCGCCCGATCTTCGCTTCCGTTCTGTCCGTGGTTATCGTCATCGTTGGCACCGTGGCCTTGTTCCTCCTGCCCATCGCCCAGTATCCCGACGTGGCCCCGCCGACCATCCAAGTCACTGCCACATATCCCGGCGCTAATGCCAAAACCGTGGCTGACACTGTGGCCAGCCCCATCGAGCAAGAGGTCAACGGCGTCGAGCGCATGCTCTACATGTCCTCGCGGTGCACCAATGACGGCCAGATGACATTGGACGTCACTTTCGAACTGGGCACGAATTTAGATACCGCCCAGGTGCTCGTGCAAAACCGCGTCTCCGTGGCCATGGCCAAGCTGCCCGAAGAAGTGAAGCGGATCGGCGTCACCACCAAAAAGAAGTCGCCCAGCATTCTGCTCTGCGTCAACGTGGTCTCCCCCAATCGCACCTATGATCAGCTTTACCTCAGCAATTTCGCCACCTTGCAAATCAAGGATGACCTGGCGCGCGTGAAAGGCGTGGGCGACGTGTCTTTCCTCGGTCCCCGCGACTATAGCTTGCGCGTGTGGCTGGATCCGTTAAAAATGGCAGCCAAAGACATGACGGCCGAGGATGTCATCAAGGCCTTGCAAGAGCAAAATGTGCAAGTGGCCGCGGGGCGGCTCGGCCAACCGCCCGTGCCTGCGGATTCAGGCATTCGTTTTCAAACGCCGCTTAACACGCAAGGGCGATTGCAAACGGAAGCGGAATTCGAAGAGATCATCGTGAAGCGCGGGACCAATGGCGAACTCGTTTACTTGCGCGACGTCGCCTTGGATAAACGCTTCGATGACCAGGGCAGGGTGACGCGCAAAGGCATTGAAATTGGCGCGAAGAATTACGATGTGAACAGCTATTTGGATGGCGAACCTGCCGTCACCATGGCCATTTTTCAGCTTCCCGGTTCCAACGCCCTCGAAACGGCGGAAGCCATTCGCAAGCGCATGATCGACATCAGTTCGCGCTTTCCCAAGGACGTCGCTTATTTTATCCATTACGACACGACGGTCTTCATCGAAGAATCGGTTAAAAGCGTACAACATACGCTCATCGAAGCTATTATCCTCGTGTTTATCGTCGTGCTTGTGTTCTTGCAGAATTGGCGCGCCACGTTGATCCCCATGATTGCCGTGCCCGTTTCGTTGGTCGGTGCCCTATTCGCGATGTCCCTGCTGGGGTTTAGTTTGAACAATCTGTCCCTCTTCGGGCTCGTCTTGGCGATTGGCATTGTGGTGGATGACGCCATTGTCGTCGTGGAAAATGTGGAACGCTGGATGGCAGAAGGATTGTCGCCTCGGGATGCCTCGCGCAAGGCGATGGACGAAGTGACGGGGCCCGTGATCGCTATTGCCTTGGTGCTGTGTGCTGTCTTTGTGCCTACCGCCTTCATGGCGGGCATCACCGGTCAATTTTATCGACAGTTTGCCTTAACCATAGCCGCGTCAACGATCATTTCCGCCTTCAATTCCCTGACGCTCAGCCCCGCCTTGTGCGCCATCATGCTGAAGCCCCACGCCAGCAAGGACCATGGCCATGGACATGCGGAGGCATTGCCGAAATTGGGGATAGCGATCATCGCGGGTTTCGTGATGAATCATTACCTCCAAAACTTTTTGTTGGAGAAACTAAGTTTACCTCATGGTCATGGTCATTCCGCTGAATTCGGCACGAAGGAATATTTCATGACTTGGGGAGTGCACGTGGGATTGTTCCTGGCTGGCGGACTGATCGGTTGGTTCGTGAGCCGATGGGTGAATCAAGTTCTTGGCCTCTTTTTCAAGGGGTTTAATCTGGCCTTTGATTTCGCCATCAATGTGTATGGCAAAATCGTGGCTGGCCTGATTCGGGTATTAGTGATCGGTCTCATCGTCTACGTGGGGTTGATTGCCTTGACCTACCTTGGCTTCCGCGTCGTTCCGGTCGGTTTTATCCCGGAACAGGACAAGGGATATCTGGTCATCAACGTTCAGTTGCCGGATGGGGCCAGTCTGGAGCGAACCGATCAACTCATCAAGAAAGTCAGCCAAATCACCCGTGAGACGGAGGGCGTGGCGCATACGTTGGACATGCCAGGGTATTCGATTTTGCTTGGAACCAACGTCAGCAACATCGGCGGGATGTACGTCATCCTCAAACCGTTTGATGAACGGGCCAAGAACCCAGAAGTCAGTGCGCCGGCCATCCTGCGCAAGCTCATGGCGAAAATCAGCGACATTCAAGACGCGCAGATTGTCATCTTTGGCGCTCCCCCCGTCGAAGGCCTGGGGAGCACGGGCGGCTTCAAACTGCAAATCCAAGACCGCCGCAACGCCGGCCTGCGCGAACTCCAAGGAGCCGTTCAGAATCTGTCCGTTCAGGCCATCGGGCATCCGCAAATCCGTGGTGCATTCAGCAGTTTCACGGTCACACAACCGCAATTCTACATTGACATCGACCGCGAGAAAGCCAAGTCGCAAGGCGTTTCGCTCACTTCCATCCATACGACGCTGCAGACGTTTCTTGGCTCCACGTATGTGAACGATTTCTTCTTCGAAAACCGCAATTGGCAAGTGAATCTACAAGCCGACGCGCAGTACCGCTTGCGCATCGAAGACATCGATAAGTTTGAAGTACGCAATGCACAAGGGCAGCGCGTCCCCTTGTCGACCTTGGTGAGCATTCGCGAGGATTCCGGGCCTGCCGTCGTGAATCACTATAACCTGTATCCCTCGGCTGAATTAAACGGCAGCCCCATGCCGGGAGTCAGCTCGGGGCAATCCATCGCCATCATGAATAAGCTGGCCGATGAGAACTTGCCGTCCACGATGGGCTACGAATGGACCGAACTCACCTTGCAAGAAATCCTGGCCGGCGAGGATGTGTTGACCAAACTGGCTTTCCCGTTGGCGGTCGTTTTCGTGTTTCTCGTCTTGGCGGCGCAATACGAAAGCCTTTCCTTGCCCGTGTCCATTTTGTTGATCGTGCCCATGTGTCTGTTGGCCGCCATAACCGGCATTTGGCTCATGAAGATGGACAACAATATCTTCACGCAAATCGGCCTCGTTGTCTTGATCGGCCTGGCCGCCAAGAACGCCATCCTTATCGTCGAGTTCGCCAAACAATTGCAGGACCAAGGCAAAAACCGCTTCGATGCCACCGTTGAAGCGTGCAAGCTGCGGCTCCGTCCCATTTTGATGACCTCCTTCGCCTTTATTTTGGGCGTGGTGCCGTTGGTTTTGGCCAAGGGGGCCGGTGCGGAAATGCGCTTTGCTTTGGGAGTGGCGGTCTTCAGCGGCATGCTCGGGGTGACGATTTTTGGTATCTTTTTTACACCCCTGTTTTATGTCTTCATCCGTTGGCTTACGGGGAAATCCTAACCCGCAAGCCATGCTTTCATCGTTGACTATACTCACCACGATGACCCCATTGAATAAGATACTGTGGATGGGATTAACGGTTCCTGCCATCGAGTAGGCATTCCGACCTGTATGACCAAGGAATCATGCATGTCCCGGCTTCCTTGCCACAGCTTCAACTTTTAGAAAGTTGACATCATCATGACGCAGCACGTGATGGATGGTCAGCGCTTCCTGCGAGAGCAGCCTTTTTATCTCGTCAAGCAGGTGCCAACAGCCAACGCTCTCATAGCAATTGAAACGGCGGTTCGCGAACAACTTGAGCAAAGCCATTTGCGTGAACGCTTGCCGGCGGGAGCGCGCGTCGCCGTGGCGGTGGGCAGTCGCGGGATCGCCCACCTTGAAGAACTGGTCCGAGCAGCTTTGAAAACGCTTTTCAAATGGGGAATGAAGCCCTTTATCGTCGCCGCCATGGGCAGTCATGGTGGCGCAACTGCCGATGGACAAGCGACCCTTTTGGCGGAATATGGCATCACTTCTGAGCGTTTGGGCGTGCCGATCAGCACTTCCATGGAAACCGTTTTACTGGGTGAAAACGCATGGGGAGAACCCGTCTACTGGGATCGACAGGCGTTCGAAGCGGATACTGTCCTGCCCATTGCCCGCATCAAAGCCCACACCGATTTCACCAGCCCGTTTGAAAGCGGCTTGGTGAAGATGCTCGTCATCGGCCTGGGTAAAAAAGATGGCGCTGCGACGCATCATCAATACGGCGTGCGCGGCTTGCGCGACATGATGCCGCTCTCGGCCCAAATCGTGGTCGCGAAAACGCGCTTCATGGTGGGTCTGGCCGTGATTGAAAATGCCCATCATGAGTTGGCCCACGTCGAGGCCGTGGCGGTGGAGGATTTATTCACGACGGAACCAAGGCTGTTGAAGTTGGCCAAGCAATTGGCTGGTCGATTGCCTTTTCAGGAGCTGGACCTGTTGGTCGTGGGCGAGTTGGGTAAAAACTTCAGCGGCACCGGGATGGATGTGCACGTTCTGGGGCGCCACATGGTCGAAGGCGAGCCGGAACCTTGGCAGCCGAGGATCACGCGGGTCTGTGTGCTGGATGTCAGCGACGAGAGCCATGGCAACGCCGTGGGAGCGGGATTGGCGGATTTAACGACCCAGCGGTTGCTTTCGAAACGGGATGAAGCCATCACGATGATGAACTATCTCACCTCATGCTTCTTGCTCCGGGCCAAAACGCCACATGCCTTGCCCACCGATTGGGAATGCATGGCAGAAGGTCTTCGGACTTGTTGGCAGCCTCATGCAAGCAAAGTGCGGATGGCCGTCATTCCCAACACCCTGGAAATCCAGGAGCTTTGGGTGAGCAAGGCCTTGCGGGAGCAAGCCTCGTCGCAACCAGGTTTAGAAGTTCATGACGCGGGTCAACGGCTACCTTTTGATGCGCTAGGAAATCTGCTTCAGGAGCAATTGTTTCCAAGGAGTGCTCGCGCCACCCGGAAGAAACACGCATAAATGAATCGCGCCTCTCCCATACCTCCCTTGACTGTCTACAAAATAGAGTAGCGCGAGTTCATGAACTCGCCTGGCTTGCCAGGATGTTGTCGAGTGAACCCAGAATCAATATCTTGTTAGGAATTTTGCCTCCCTGCTGTGTTCAACTAGAAGCTTGCGGGTTGGAGCAATGGTTGGACCGCTTGAAATCCATGGAGTCCCTGCCAGACATGCCAAAGCGCACCGATTTGCAGAAGATCTTGATCATTGGTTCGGGACCTATCATCATCGGCCAAGCTTGCGAATTTGACTACAGCGGCACCCAGGCGTGCAAGGCCTTGCGGGAAGAAGGATTCGAAGTCGTTCTCGTCAATTCCAACCCTGCCACCATCATGACCGATCCGGAAATGGCGGATCGGACTTACATTGAACCAATCACTTGGGAATACGTCGCCAAAATCATCGAAATAGAGCGTCCTGATGCCTTGCTCCCCACTTTGGGTGGGCAAACCGGTCTCAATACAGCCATGGATTTGACTCGGCACGGCATTCTGGAAAAGTATGGCGTCGAACTGATCGGCGCCAACGCCCAAGCCATCGAAAAAGCGGAGGATCGCGAATGTTTCAAGAAAGCGATGGAAAAAATTGGCATCGATGTCCCGCGCAGCTATCTGGCTCATTCCTTGGATGAGGCCAAGTCCATTCGCGAACGCATTGGTCTGCCATGCGTGCTCCGACCTAGTTTTACCCTGGGGGGATCGGGCGGAGGCATCGCTTACAATCGAGATGAATTCAACGAACTCATCGCTCGAGGACTGGAATTAAGCCCGGTTCATTCCGTTTTGATCGAAGAGTCCGTGATTGGCTGGAAGGAATTTGAGTTGGAGGTCATGCGCGACGTTGCGGATAACGTCGTCATCATTTGCTCGATCGAAAATTTGGATCCGATGGGCGTACACACGGGCGACAGCATCACTGTGGCCCCCGCGCAAACCTTGACGGACAAGGAATATCAGCGGATGCGGGATGCGTCCATCAAAATCATCCGCGAGATCGGGGTCGAAACGGGCGGTTCCAACATTCAGTTCGCCATCAATCCTGCGGATGGCCGGATGGTGGCGATTGAGATGAATCCCCGCGTCAGTCGTTCCTCGGCACTCGCCTCCAAGGCCACGGGTTTTCCAATCGCCAAGATCGCTGCCAAGTTGGCCGTTGGCTATCGTCTTGACGAACTGCGCAACGACATCACGCGCGAAACCCCCGCGTGTTTTGAGCCGACGATCGACTACGTCGTCACCAAGATTCCCCGCTGGGCGTTTGAGAAATTTCCCGAAGCCGACCCCACGCTGACAACGCAGATGAAGTCCGTGGGAGAGACCATGGCCATCGGGCGAACGTTCAAAGAGTCCTTTCAAAAAGCGCTGCGCGGGTTGGAAACCGGCCGCTTTGGCTTGGGCTGCGATCGCTTGGACCGCTGGGGGACGCCGCAGCAGCCAACCCTCGCCGAGATTCAGCGGAAGCTCTCCATCCCCAATGCGGAAAGGGTGTGGTATCTCCGGTACGCTTTCTTGGCGGGCATGAGCCGAGAAGAGATTCATCATCGAACAAAGATCGATCCTTGGTTTCTCAAGCACATCGAGGAATTGATTGAACTGGAAAAGCGTCTGCAACAGGTGGCCAAATTGAGCGAGGCGCCCCCGGAATTGATTTGGGAAGCGAAGCAGGCAGGCTTTTCAGATCATCAGTTGGCGCATCTTTGGACCTCGACGGAAGGCGAGGTGCGGCGGCATCGCCAGCAGTTAGGCGTCCTTCCGACATATAAATGCGTGGATACTTGCGCTGCCGAGTTCGAAGCCTACACGCCTTACTATTACTCCAGTTACGAACGGTCGTTTCAAGCCAGCGACGCCTCCGCGCCAGGTGCGCGCGAGCACGTGGAAGATGAACTGCGTCCACCCACGGACAAACCGCGAATCATGATCATTGGTGGTGGACCCAACCGCATTGGACAAGGGATCGAGTTTGATTATTGCTGTTGCCAGGCATCCTTTGCCTTGCGCGAGTTGCAATACGAAACCATCATGGTGAACTCCAACCCTGAGACTGTTTCAACCGACTACGACACGAGCGACATGTTGTTCTTCGAGCCTCTCACGGTGGAGGACGTGCTCAATCTCTGCGAGCGCGTCAAACCATCGGGAGTCATCGTGCAATTCGGCGGTCAAACGCCGTTGAATCTCTCTCGATCCTTGGCTGAGGCGGGGGTGCCGATTATCGGAACCAGCGTGGAGTCCATCGACATAGCGGAAGATCGCAAACAATTTGCGGAACTCGTGCAGCGACTGGGACTCAAACAGCCTGAAAGCGGGATTGCATTTGATGCCTTGCAAGCCAAGAAAATTGCGGGCGAAATTGGTTATCCTGTTCTCGTTCGCCCTAGTTTTGTCCTGGGCGGCAGGGCTATGCAGATCGTCCACGAGGAAAGCAGTCTGACGGACTTCGTCAACTTGGCCAAGGAAGTGTCTCCAGGCAAACCCATCCTGATCGACCGCTTTCTGGATTGCGCCGTTGAGGTTGACGTCGATTGCGTCGCTGATGGCCAGCGCATCTTGATTGGTGGGGTCATGCAGCACATCGAGGAAGCAGGCATCCATTCGGGAGATTCGGCCTGCGTTCTGCCGCCTTACAGTTTGTCATCTTCGATCGTTGAAGAGATTAAAAGACAAACGCGCGTCCTGGCGACCGAGTTGAAGGTCAAGGGGCTCATGAATGTGCAGTTCGCCATTACCAACCTGAAACAGATGAATAGCAGGGACTACAACTCTAGCTATGAGCAGAAGAATCACCCGGAAATTTATATCTTGGAGGTGAATCCGCGGGCTTCCCGAACGGTTCCCTTTGTTTCGAAGGCAACAGGCCTTCCCTTGGCACGAGCTGCATCTTTGGTTATGGCAGGTAAGTCGTTATCTGAACAGAACTTACTGCAAGAAATCACACCCCGTCATTTTTCGGTGAAGGAAAGCGTCTTCCCATTTGCCAAGTTCCCGAATGTTGATATTATTCTTGGGCCAGAAATGCGGTCGACCGGCGAGGTGATGGGCATCGCCACGGATTTTCCCATGGCGTTCGCCAAGGCACAGGCATCGGGTTATAATCCCTTGCCTCGTTCAGGCATGGTGTTTATCTCGGTGGCGGATCGCGATAAAGCGGACGTGGCCAGCATCGCCAAAGCATTGGACCTGATTGGCTATCAGCTTGTCGCCACGGCAGGGACGGCGCGGGTGATCAAGGATAAAGGCATCGAAGTTACGGAAATCTGTAAAATTCGCGAGGGCAGGCCGAACTTGCTTGACCTGTTGAAAAATGATCAGATTTCCTTGGTGATTAACACGCCCAGCGGCAGTGGTTCGAGGACCGATGAAGGAAAAATTCGCGCTGCCGCCGTCGCCCATGGAGTGACGTGCATCACGACCATGTCCGCGGCTCAAGCCGCCGTGGATGCCTGCCGCGTCATGCAGCATGAATCCATCGAAGTCACGGCGCTTCAGGATTTGCTGAGGATGTCAAGCAAATCAAGGGATACGCAACGGGTCTAACTCCTGGAATAAGGGCAGGGCAAGGATGGCCAAGCTCTCCAATGCTCCGCAACGCATTGCAATCTTGAAACCCAGCGCGCTGGGTGACATCGTGCATGCGCTTCCTGTGCTATCAGCTTTGCGCAACCTCTACCCGCAAGCCCGTCTCTCGTGGATCGTCAATCGATCCTATGCCGACTTATTAGCGGGACATCCCCATCTCGATCAGGTCTTGACGTTTGACCGCCAGTCGGTTCGGCGCGGATGGTGGTCTTCCATCCGGGAAGGTCACCGCTTGATTCGACAGATGCGCGAGCAGCAATGGGACCTGTTGATTGACTTACAAGGACTGTTGCGAACCGGCCTCATCGCCAAAATGAGCGGCGCGCGCATCAAAATGGGTCTGTCGTCGGCCCGTGAAGGAGCTGTCTGGTTTTACAATCAGGTGGTCGATGTGCCGACGATGCAGATGCACGCCGTGGATCGCTATTGGCGGGTCATTGAAGTGCTGGGCGGCGGAGCGCTGTCCAAGGAGTTCCACTTGCCGGTTGATCCACAGGCCAGTCAATGGGCGGAAGATCACTTATTGACCTGGCCGCCGCCTTGGATCATGGTCAACCTGGGCACGCGCTGGGAAACCAAACGTTGGCCCGTGGAACACTTCGCCGCCTTGATTCGACATGTTCAAGAGCGTTTTGGGGGAACCGCCTGTTTAGTGGGCGGTGCTGACGATGTGCACCTCAGCCAAGCTTTTATCCGTGCCATGGGGCCTAACGGATCGGTGCGTGATTTTGTCGGCCAGACCAGCCTCAAGCAATTAGTAGCCTTGCTCGCGCGGGCTGACCTCGTGCTGTCCAACGACAGTGGGCCTCTCCATATTGCCGACGCCTTGGGCCGACCCGTTCTGGCTCCATTTATGTGCACCAGTCCGTTGCGAACGGGTCCTTACAAGCAACCTGATGCCGTTGAGTCAACGAAGGTCGCCTGTGCGGCCAGTTACTTGAAACGCTGCTCACGCATGGACTGTATGAGCGAATTGGTGCCGGCTCGATTTCATCGACATCTCGAGGTGCTCCTGCAGCCATGGAACAAACGCATCGCTTGATCCTGGCGAGTGGCTCCGCTGCTCGCCGCACGCTTATGGAAAAAGCGGGATTGTTTCCCGAAGTCATGCCATCAGGGTTCGACGAACCTGGGGCGGAGGCCTGTCAAGAACCTCGTGTCTTCGTGCAGCAAATGGCCTGGTTTAAGGCGCGGGCTGTGGCTTTGGCCGTTCAGGATACAAGCCTCATCATTGCTGCCGATTCGATTGTTTGGCATCAAGGGAAAGCGATTCTTAAACCCAAGGATGAAAGCGACGCGCGGCGCATCCTCTCCTCGCTGGCCGGCACGACGCATGAGCTTTGGACGGGAGTTTGCTGCTGGAGGCGCCCTGATGATCTTCAGTTGGAATGGCAAGAATTAAGTCGCGTGCGGATGAAAGCACTCTCCACGGCTGAGCTAGACGGTTTGTTGCGCTCCGGCTCATGGCGCGACAAATCAGGCGGATACGGCATTCAGGAAGAAGGCATCGATCCATTCTTGACCGTTGAGGAAGGAACACTGAGCAACGTCATCGGCTTGCCCATGGAGAGTTTGTTGAAGCGGCTCCCTTGGGCGATCAAGGCCCCTTGAGTTGTCCATGATAACGGCCTTCCTAAAATGGTCAGCAACATCAATCGAAAGGCAGGTGGCGAACATGGATCGTAAGGAGCGGGAAGCATTGATGAACGATGTCGAGTCGTTCTGTCAGGAAATTAGGCCGATCGAAGAGCTTTGCTACGTCGAGCATCGCTTCAATGATCAAGTGATTCCCCTGGCCAAGAAACACAATATACTAGGCATCCCCGTTCCAAAGACGCATGGTGGGCGGGGCGCCGATTGCGTGACTTATTGCCAGGCCCTGGCGCGCATCGGCCGGGAAGGAACGGGCGTCAGAACGTTCTTTTCTGGCCATACCTCGATCGGCCAAGCTCCGATCATGTACTTTGGGAGCGAGGAACTCAAGAAACGCTACTTGCCTGCCTCCGTCAAAGGTGAAAAGATTCTGGCTTTTGGTCTGACGGAACCCGATGCGGGAAGCAACCCTCTCGAAATGACGTCGACTTACGAACGCCAAAAAGGCAAGTTCATTCTGAATGGCGTCAAATATCTAATCTCCAACGGCGGCATCGCGGATGCCATTGTCGTCTTTGCCTATCAGAAACAGTCAGCTTCTGGAAAGAATCCACGCGTCTCAGCGTTTGTCCTCGATACCCGCGTGGAAGGTTTCAATAAGGAAGATCTGACGGCCAAATGCGGCATGCCCAGTTCGAACACGGCCATGTTCGAGATGAGCAATTGCGCGGTGCCCGAGGAGAATTTGCTCGGCGAAGAGGGCGATGGGTTTCGCATCGCCATGGGGGCCTTGGTGACCGGTCGGCTCAGCGTGGCGGCAGGATGTTTAGGCGTCATCGAGGATTGCCTGCACGAAGTCGTTAGCTACAGCACGCAACGGCATCAACACGGCAAGGAAATCGCTCGCCATCAATTGGTGCAAGATCACATTGCCATGATTGAAATGCACCGTGTTTCCTCGGAAGTGATGGTCAAGCGCGCCGCTGAGGCCAAGGACGAAGCGGATGCGATGCCAAACCAGTCAGAACTGAAAAAACAAGCGGACATCTGGGCAGCCAAGGCTAAATTCTTCGTGACGAACGCGGCTTGGGATGCCGCGGATCGGGCCGTTCAGGTTTTTGGCGGCCGGGGTTGGTCGACCTTGTATCGTCCCGGGCGGCATTTGAATGATGTGCGCGTCTGCCGCATCTACGAAGGCGCGGATGAAATCCTCAAGCTCAAGATTGCCAGTTCCGTGCTCGGCAAAGAATACGAAGCCTTCAAGTAGGCATAGCCTCAATGGATTCTGATGGACAAGTCTTTCCTGCAGCAGTGAATAGAGAAACCGCCAGGATCATGATGGATCCTGGCGGTTTTAATCGCTTTGTTGCATTCAAATCAACCGTAAACTACTTTGGCGTCTCGGCCAGATTCTTGTCCGAGATGGAACTTTCAGTCTTCATGGTCATGCTCAATTCGACTTCGCTCTTCGAATCCATCACGACCAGGTCAAGTTTGCCAGAGATTTTTACGTCCATCTTGGATTCCACCACGCGGCCAGTTTCGGCGTCAAAGTAAATGATGCCCGAGGCTTCCGTGGCGTCCAGTTTGCTATTGCCTTCAATCTTGAAAGGCAGCCCGCCCGCATCTTTGGCATCGGGGGCTTTGTAGGTCAAATTCGACTTGAGCTCGATCTTGTGCAAGTTGAGTTCTTTGCCATCGACCGTCCGTTTTTCGGTACCGGCATACTTGTAATTATAGGTCGTAGCGTAAGAGCCGAGAGGACCCATGCTCAAAGTGCCACTGCGTTCCCAGGCATCGCCAACCTTGACTTTCTTGCCTTTGTCAGGAAGCACGGTAAAGGCGGGTTCCTGCATTTGCTTCAACTGGTCTTCGCTCAAGATCGACTTGAGCAGTTGAGCCGTTTGCGGATTGGCGTCAGCCAGCTTCTTAGCGAATTCATCGCGTCCCCCCACCGACATGACGGCATAAGTCGTTGGATTGAGCGTGATCGTGAAGGTGCTCCCAAGGATGGGCTTGAAAAAGCTAGAGAGCGGATTTTCGGCTGCATCCTTGGCCAGCGAATCGTATTTGACTTCGTTGCCGCCCATGACGATTTTCGTCATCACGGCTTCGATTTTTTGTTCAAGCACGATCTTGTTGGCATCCACTTCCTTGACGACCCAGGAAAAAATGAACTCCATTTCTTGCTGTTGGGAAATGGATTGATTTTGGATTTTAATGACTTGGTTGGAGCTGGACTTTAGCTTTTGGTAGAAGGGCGTGTCGCTCTTAACGAACTTCCACTCCAAATCGACTTCCTGGCCATGAGCCGGCAGGAAGCAAGCTGAAACAAGGAACAAAAAGGCCATGCTACTTCGAATCAACACGGTCGATACCTCCGATGAAAAACGGCTTGGACCTAAGGCCGATAACACAACATCCTTGCAGTCTTCGCAACAATAGTGGTGCGGGTTGGTTGGTTTCGTTCACTTTTTTTTATGAGTTGAAGGAGATTCCGGCACCCAAACATGATCGAAAAGGCGGGAAAAGAATGAGTTGTTCGACTTGACCATCATCGCCATCGAAACAAAACGACCCCATGTGGGCCAGTGTTGTCATGCTGTCCCATTCACGGACGAGGATTTCGCCACTTGGACCAAGTTATCGAAAAAGGTGGCTCCGCCGCCAAAATCGGTGAGTCGGCTGCTGGTGGTCGCGTTGCAATTCAATCCCTCGTGAGTCAGTTGGCTCCACCATAATCCCAGGGCCGCCACCACACCAGGCTTGACGGTTTCGCTCACGACCGCACGCGCCAGATAGCGGCCGCGCTGGTTCCAAATAGCGATGAGATCCCCCGTTTGAATGCCGCGCGGGTTGGCGTCCTGAGGGTGGATTTCAACGGAAGGCTCGCCAGCATGGGCACGGAGGCTGTCCACGTTCACGAACGTGGAATTGAGAAACGAAGGATGCGGTGGTGTGATGCAATGCAAGGGGAAATCCTTCGCCAAATCAGGCCGCGTCAGGGGGTCCTCGGCAGGCGGCGTGTAAGTCGGCAGCGGATCGTGTCCCATGGCCTCCAGCGCGGCGCTATATAGTTCGCATTTTCCAGAGGCAGTTGGGAAAGCCCCCTCAGCGAAAGGGGCATAATGTGTCGGAAGTTGGATGCGAATGGGGCCTTCCTGCTTTAGTCGATCAAGCGTGATGCCTGCCAAGGTAGAGGCGGGGTCGATTAGCAAATCCTCGGCTAACTGTTCATCGGACTTGGCAAACAACGCGGCATCCATTTCCAGTCGGCGTGCCAAGAGGCGAAAGAGTTCGGTGTTGGGCTTGGCCTCGCCGCGCGGGGCAATCGCGGGCTGATTGACCTGGACATAGAGATGCCCATAGGAGTTGTGAATGTCGAAATGCTCCAATTGGGTCGTTGCCGGAAAGATGACGTCGGCATAGCGGCAAGTATCGGTAAAAAATTGTTCATGCACAATCACGCTCAAGTCATCTCTCATCAAGCCTCGCAACACGCGCGCTTGATCCGGACAAACCGAGGCTGGGTTCGAGTTGTAAACGAAGAGCATTTTGACGGGGGGGCCAGGCAGGTCCCCATTCAGGGCCTCGGCAAGCTGAACCATGTTGATCGTTCGTGTTTCGGGCGGAATCAGATCGGGGCGCTCCAAACGTTGGGTATCGAACCCATAGGCCTTGCTCGTGCTAAGCAAGGCGCCGCCGCCGACGTGCTTCCACGACCCAATCACGGCAGGCAATGCACAAATCGTCCGCACGGCCATCCCGCCGCCAAAATGGCGTTGTAGCCCGTAATTCAAGCGGATGAATGAAGGTTGGCGCGTAGCCAGTTCAGTTGCTAACAACTCAATGTCTTGGGTCGGGATGCCGGTGATCTGGGCCACCTTTTCAGGAGGATAATCGTTCAAAACGCGCGCCTGTAATGCCTCTGACCCGAGGCAGTGCTGATGGAGATATGCTTTATCTTGCAACCCGTCTCGAAAAATCACGTGCATCAGGCCCAGGGCCAGGGCGGCGTCGGTGCCCGGCCGGATGGGAATCCACCAATCGCTGCGGGAGGCGGTCTTGGAACGATGCGGATCGATGGTGACAATCTTGGCTCCTTGCTTGCGGGCTTGGAACATGATCGACCATAAGTGCATGTTCGTCACGCTGGTGTTCGATCCCCAATTGATGATGTATCTCGAATGGATCACGGCTTCGGGGTCGATCATCGCGCGTGTGCCAAGCGTGATTTGCGAACCCGCGGCGCCTGCCGTGGCACAGATGGTTCGATCCAACAGGGAAGCGCCCAGGGAATGGAAAAACCGACGGTCCATGCTGGCGAATTGTAAGAGCCCCATGGTGCCCGCGTAGCTGTAGGGCAAGATGGCTTGGGGGCCATCTAGGGAGGCGCGTATGGATTGCATGCGCGTGGCTGTTTCGGCAAGGGCGGCGTCCCATGTTGTGCGTTCGAAGTTTTCGATGCCGCCTCCCTTCGGACCGATTCGTCGAAGGGGATAGAGAAGCCGGTCTGGATGGTAAACCCTTTCAAGATATCGAGATACCTTGACGCATAGGAACCCCTTGGTGAACGGGTGGTCGGGATCGCCTTTGAGGTTGACGGCCTGGCCATCCTTGACCGTCACGATCATGCCGCACGTATCGGGGCAATCGTGAGGACAAACGCAGCGGACATCATAGGGCGTTTGGGTCGAGTTCATACCCAGCATCCATTGTTTGGCTTCTCAAGAGCAACGAAGAACCGGCTAAAAGCTCATTGTAAACCAGAGTGAGAAACAAACCAACGGATCGAAAAGAAATGTGTCCTGTCGGATCAGCCTTTTCCTTGATGACTTTGGGGCGGTGGATCGGTTAACATGTGATGAAGGAGCTTTCACTAGCCTATTGCAAACGGGCGATTGAAAGCATAAATTGTGTTGGTCTCAAGTTCTTTCGGATTTCAACATGCTCTGGAGCAATCAAGGAGAGTCGTGCCCTAAGAAGCAACGGCCTGGCGGTTTATGAATCGTGGATCGCTCAGTCTAAAAAGGGAAATGAAAAAGGCCGTTTTACAGCAGTTGACACTTTCTTAGAGACACGTGCCAAACCATGGCCGTATCAAACATCGACGGATTCCTCGAAACCCTGCGTAAAAGCGGTTTGGTGGAGGAAGCAGTCGTTTCAAATTACATGGATCAATTGCGGGATGCCGGCGGGATTCCCAGCGATAGCAAGACCCTAGCCCAGTGCATGGTCCGGGATGCACTTCTGAGCCAATTCCAGTCCGATCAACTTGTCGCCGGCAAATGGCGCGGTTTCCATGTCGCTAAATATCGCGTCTTAGAAAAGATCGGCATCGGCGGAATGGGGCAAGTCTATCTCGCCGAGCACAAATACATGAAACACCGCGTGGCCCTGAAAGTACTGCCGCGCTCCAAATCGAGCGATCCGTCCTCTCTGGAAAGATTTTATCGCGAAGCCAAGGCCGGCGCCGCGATGGATCACCCCAATTTGGTGCGTGCTTATGACATTGACTACGACCAAAGCAGCGACTTGCATTATTTGGTCATGGAGTATGTCGATGGCGTCAGCATGCAGGATTTGGTCAAGCTTAAAGGGCCTTTGGAGGCTCATCGTGCCGCACATTACATTTATCAAGCCTGCCTGGGCTTGCAACATGCCCATGAGCAAGGTTTAATCCATCGAGATATCAAGCCAAGCAATCTTCTCGTGGACCGTCAAGGCACCCTCAAAATCCTCGACATGGGATTGGCCCGCTTCTTCAATGACGACCAGGACATGATCACGAAAAAGTACGATGAAAATGTCCTGGGCACGGCCGATTATCTGGCTCCTGAACAAGCCGTGGATAGCCATGCCGTGGACGTGCGCGCGGATATATACAGTTTGGGTTGCACGTTCTACTTCATTCTTTCAGGTCAAGCTCCCTTTGGCGACGGCTCGGTGGCCCAAAAACTGATTTGGCATCAAACCAGAAAACCGAAGTCCATCCGCGAATATCGGCCCGATCTCCCCGAGGACATCTACGCGATTTTGGACAAAATGATGGCCAAATCGCCGGCGGAACGTTATCAGTCTCCCCAAGAGGTGGCCGATGCGCTGCTTCCCTATGGGCAAATGAACATACCGCCTCCAGATGAAGACGAATTGCCGCAACTCAGTCCATTGGCGCGCATGAACCCGGCGAGCATCGACTATCCCGGGGGGCCGGAGAAAGCGCCTACGCCATCGAGTTCGCATCGTCAACAAAAGGCGCCGCATGTGGAAGCGGTGTTGATGAAGAAGGGCGGCGACGTCGACATTTCCTCCGCGGAATCGGACCGCAAGATGGACGTTGGCGCCATGCCCACCAAATCGCACAATGAAAGCGGTTGGGAGACGCTGCCGCCTGGGAAGCCAGCCTCCAAATTAGCTCGCTCTGGCCCGCAGCGTTTTGAAGGCATCACGCCGTTGCCGCCGCCTCGGCCGGGGCCGAGTCAATCCCCACCCCTTAAGCGAGGTTCCGCCGGTTTCGAAATAGGTCCAATCTCATACGACATTGCTCCAGGCGCGAGCGACGCCCCCACGGTGCGGACGTTTCGACCTAACTCTCGACCAGAGGTGGAAATTCGATCCGTGCCGACCCAGCCTTCCTCCACGGAATATTCCATCTTACAGTCGGATTTGAGTAAATATCGCTGGGTTTGGATCGTCATTGGCACCTTGGTCGTCATTTTGATTGCATTCCTCAATATCTACTTGCTCACAAGACCTTACTAATTCCATGGCTTCGCTACACTTCATAATCCCGTTGCTCGACGTGGTTAGCGATCTTGTCAAATGTGTGTTTCTTGCAAGGAACCTTCTTGAACGATTGGGGGTAAATAGGAGAAGCTGTTACTCGTTTTGTACATAATAGTCGATGATTTTTTCATGTTACATTCGCGCTGAAGACCAAAGGAACCTAGCATCATCACAACCTAGAAGCCAAAGCAACGGATGCAACTCTAGAAGAAGGAACTTCACATGAAGCGGTGGTCAGTTCTCTTACAACGTCGCTGGCGTTACCCGCTGCTCCTGTTAGGAAGCGCTGGTCTATCCTTGATGCTCGCGCCATGGCTGGCTGCTCAGCCTCCCGTCGTTGATCAACCGCCAACCGTGCCCGAGACGCGCGTGGAAGTCACGCGGCCTCCCGTTCCAACGACACCTGAAGCTCCAGATTTCTTTCCTCCTCCAGCACCCGAAGCGCCCGATCGCGCCTTCACAAGCCCTCCGATTCGCGGTTATAAGGCCGACAGCTCTACGACAGGGTCGCGCATCGATTTGCCATTCTTGGACTTTCCAGGAACCACGAGCGTCATCTCGCGCGATTTGATTCAGGATCAACAAATGCTCCGCGCGGATGACATTTTCCGCCACATCCCTGGCGCGGTTAAGGTCAATGATTTTCGTCGTCCCGACGCCTTCAACCTGCGGGGGTTCGAGGTCCGGTCCCGCGATTTCCGAAAAAATGGGTTCTTGGATCCGACCCCTGGACCGCGTGATTTGGCCAACATCGACCGCATTGAAGTCTTGCAAGGACCCGCTTCTGTTCTGTATGGGAGTGGTCAACCCGCCGGCGTGGTGAATTTCCTCACCAAGAAGCCTCTGGAAACGGAAAGCTTCCTCAACAGCCGCGTGACGGCAGGCAATTTTGGTTTATTCCGCACGGAAGTGGATGCCAACGATTCCCTGTTCGGCTCTGACCGATGGTTCGCTCGCTTTAACGCCGCCTACGAAACGGTGGATGGCTTTCGCGATTTCAGCTTTGGCGAACGAGTCTTCTTCGCTCCATCCTTGTTGTGGAGAATCGACGATGATACCTCGATGACCTTCGAATTCGAATATCTGAATGATCGCCGCCGGTTCGACACGGGCGTGGTGGCATATCAAGGCCAAGTGGGCGTCATCCCCATCCGTCGCTTCCTCAACGAACCTGACGATTTCCAAAGGTTCGAGGAGTTTCGCTTCACAACCTTTTTCAATCATCGGATCAACGAAGATTGGTCCTTCCGGATCGGCGGCTTTTTCGCTGGTCATGATTCCCCTTCCCGAGGCACCGTGCCCGTGGCCACCGGGGCGCCCTTCGGGCTGCCCGACAACATTTTGTTCCGCCAGCGGCAAGAGATCGATCCGTTCCGCGAGCAGTATTACTCGATGATCGGCGACATCACGGGGCAAGTGTGCACATTCGGCATCAAGCATCAACTGCTCTTCGGCACCGAACTGGGGTTTTTTGAGAGCCGTGATTTCACGGGGCGGTTCTCCAATTTCACGCAAGCCGTGCCGTTGCCGCCGCCGTTCTTCTTTGCCTTGGTGCCGACATCGGGCATCGATATCTTTAATCCGGTTTATGGCATGCCTCAGCCCACAACGGCGGAGGGCGGTTTCTTCGACTCGGTGTACACGCAGCGACGGTATGGCTTCTATGCTCAGGATGTCATCGAGCTTGATCCGCAATTGAAACTCTTGGCGGGATTGCGATATGACATCGCCGACCTGCATTTTGAACGCGAGTTTCAACCCATTACGATCGCGCCCGGCTTTCCTGGACCTGGCTTCCCGCGCGTCGCCACGGATGAGACCTACTATCGCTTGACGCCGCGCGTCGGCTTTGTGTACCAGCCGTTCGAAAAAGTGGCTTCCTTCTACGGCAGTTATAGTCAATCTTTCGATCCCCCGCCGGGCGCCCCGTATGGCAACTTGCAACCCTTGCGCGCGGAAACCGGCGAAGCCTATGAAGTGGGCACGAAGTGGGACCTGTTCGACGCCAAGCTGAGCGTGCAATTGGCGTGGTTCCACATCGAAAAGCAAAACGTTGTGGTGCAGCAAGACATTTTGTTCGCCACGCAAATTGGCACGCAGCGCAGCCAAGGCGTGGAAGCCAGCGTCGTCGGCAACATCACGGACCATTGGAGCGTGATCGCCAATTACAGTTATGTAGATTCGCGGGTTCTCGAAGACACCGACCCCGCCATCGTGGGCAATCGCTTCCGCGGAATTCCGTATAACACGGCCAGCCTTTGGAGCCGTTACAATCTAATTCAAACCGATTGCCAGGTCCTCGGGTTGGCGGCCGGCTTGGTAGCTGTCGGGGATCGTCCAGGCGATTTGCAGTCAAGCTTCAATCTTCCGAGCTACGTTCGCTGGGATGCGGGAGTATTTTATCAGCGGAACCGCATGAACGTCGGCGTCTATTTGGAAAATCTCTTCGACCGTGAATACTATGTTGGCAGCGTCGATGCCCTTTCCGTCATTCCTGGCGCTCCTTTAACAGTGCGTGCCACGGTAGGCTGGAGTTTCTAATTCGATTGATCGCCAACCTTAAAGCCATTCGAGCAGTGGATAGGAAATCCTATCCACTGATTTTTTTTCGAATGCATGAGTGCAATCCATTCAATGCAAGTTCCTGCTTGCGTGTGCTTTCATCTCATATCATAATTGGAATGGGTTGTATCTCGATCGTGCCCGCTAAGGCCGTGATCGGGAAGCGTCCAGGATACGTCATTGTACTTATCAATTTCATTCCATCCTTGACGTATCAGCGTATTGCATTGTCATTTTTTTATTCTTTCCCTGGAAGAGGAAGTCATGTCTGAACCTAGAAAGGCAGGTCCAAACCATGGACCTCATCAGAAGCCACCCTTGGATGCCACGGTGGCCTTTTCCAATGCTGCCGGAGAGGATGATCATACCCACTCCTTCGAAGTGAATGAGACGACTCGAGTCGAAGCCGGGCCTGATTCAGCGGTTGCCAAGTCAGACTCCGCCGAAGGCGTTGCCGACTTGATGAGTCGGGACAAAAAGATCAGTCAACCGATCATCCTTGGCGATTTTGAAATCCTGCAAAAGTTGGGCCAAGGCGGCATGGGGGCGGTTTTTCACGCCCGACAAATCAGTCTGGATCGCGAAGTGGCGCTTAAAGTCTTAGCCCGACATCTTGCCGAGAACAAGGAATATGTCACTCGCTTTTACCGTGAAGCCAAGGTCATGGCCAAACTCGATCACGACCATATTGTGCGCTGCTTCCAGGTTGGTGAGACCCATGGCTTGCATTACCTGGCCATGGAATTTGTGGACGGCGGCAGCCTTCAGAGTTGGTTGGATAAAATCGGCCGCTTCTCCGTGGGGGATGCCGTGCATGCCGCCTTGGCGTGTGCGTATGCGTTGGATCATGCCCATGGCATGAATCTGGTCCACCGGGACATCAAGCCAGACAACATGCTGATTAGTCGCAAAGGGGTCGTCAAGGTGGCCGACATGGGGTTGGCCAAACCGACGGACGATGATCTTTGCCTCACGCAGACCGGTGTGGGGGCAGGGACTCCCCACTTCATGTCTCCCGAGCAGATGCGCAATGCGAAGGACGTCGATGGACGGGCCGATATCTATGCCTTGGGCTGCATGCTCTATTACATGCTCACGGGAGAAAAACCCTTTAAGGGACAAACTCTCATCGAATTGATCAAAGAAAAAGAAGCCGGCAAGTTCACGCCAGCCCGCAGACTGAATCCCGAAGTGCCCGATCGGCTCGATCTGATGATCGACAAGATGATCGACAAGAACCTGAAAACGCGCTATCAAACGTGTGGTGAATTAATTAAGGACTTGGAAAATGGCGGCTGGGCCAACGAACGGTTGAGTTTCCTGGGGCCGGAAAGCATCAGTCCACAAGCGAAATCCATGATACGCAAAGCCGGGGAGTCCAGTTCCTCGAAAATGCAGGCTCCCCAAGTGCCATCCGCCAAGTCGGAGCCGGCGGCGAAGCCGCCATCCGTCAAAACGTCGGTGGCCGCGGTGGGCAAGGAAGCCGCGACGCCAGAGGATGTGTGGTACATTTCCATGGGCATGGTTGATGGCAAAAGACGAGTCAAAAAGTTAACCACTTTCCAGGTCTTCGACCAAATCAACGCGGGGCAGTTCGAGAGCGATACCGAAGCGAGCCGCAACCCGAATACAGGGTATCGTGCCCTAGGCACTTTCGGCGAATTTCAAAAGCTATTGAAGATGAAACACAAGCAATCCTCGATCAAGCGGGAAACCGTGCTCACCAGTGCTGAAGCTAAAAATATCTCTCGTGAAGCGGTTTGGTATTATCGAACGCGTTGGCTGAGAAACTTCTTCTCGGACATGATGGGATGGATTTACCTTGTCGTTGGTTTGGCGATCGTCGCAGGGATCGTGTATTTGGTTTACCTGTATTGGCCGTCCATCACGAGCACTGTCCTCAAGAATGCACCTTCCCAATAAAACCCTGCAGGGTAAGCTGAGCTTCATGGACCAGGTCCCAATGGCGGCTTGGTAACCTGAAGCTCATTTGGTTTTCGAGTCATGGCATGACCATACCTCAGCCAAATTCCATTTCTTGGCAAGAAACCGATCAATTGTGGGTTCATGCGAATCTAGCCACCATGGATCCGAAGGTGCCAAGTCCTTATGGCGCACTCCACGACTATGCCTTGGCGGTGCGGGGCGGCCGCATTTTGGGTCTTTGGCCCAGCCAGGAGATCGAGCTTTCTGGCTTTCCTGGCAAGGTACAAGAAGCTAAAGGGCAGTGGATCACTCCAGGATTCATCGATTGCCACACGCACCTGATCCACGCGGGGAGTCGCGCCGCAGAGTGGGAGATGCGGCTCGCGGGACAAAGTTACGTGGAGATCGCCAAGCAGGGAGGGGGGATCCTCAGCACGGTCCGGGCGACTCGCCAAGCAACCGAAGACACATTATTCCGACTAGCCTCTGAGCGCTTGCAAGGTTGGCTGAGCGAGGGGGTAACGTGCATCGAAATCAAATCGGGATACGGATTGTCGGTTGAAGATGAACTAAAAATGCTGCGCGTCATACGCAGGCTCAAGGATGCTTTTCCCGTCGAGATTTCACCTACATTGCTGGCCGCTCATGCCATCCCTCCAGAATTTCAAGGCCGGGCGGATGATTACGTCCAACTAATCGTGAAAGAATTAATTCCCAGGGTTCGATCCGAGGGCTTGGCCGAGGCCGTGGATGTATTTTGCGAGTCCATCGCTTTCAACCTCGATCAATCCGAACGGCTTTGGCAAGCGGCTCAAGACGCGGGTTTGGCCATTAAAGGACACGTTGAACAGTTATCCAATCTCAAGGGCACGATTTCCTTGGCCCAGCGAGGCGCCTGGTCGGCCGATCATCTGGAATATCTCGACAGGGATGGCATCGCGGCGTTGTCGGCATCATCGACGGTTGCAGTTCTGTTGCCGGGGGCGTTTTATTTTCTCCGTGAATCACGCAAACCGCCCGTGCCGGAACTGCGTAAAGCGCGTGTTGCTAACGCGGTGGCGACCGACTTCAATCCGGGGACGTCTCCCTTTGCCTCCCTCCGCTTGGCCATGAATCAAGCTTGCGTGCTGTATGGGTTGTCGTCCGAGGAGTCATTGGCTGGAGTCACCCGAGTGGCGGCACAGGCATTAAATCGGGCGGATCGCATGGGGAAAATCACTGCGGGGTATCTGGCAGACCTGGCCGTTTGGAAAATCGACCATCCCGCGGAAGTGGTTTGCGAGTTGGGTACAAACCGCATGGTCAGCCGGGTGTATCGAGGCCAGGTGCATCATGTTTCAGGCTGACATGAGTGTTTGGCAAGGGCGGGATGATTCTGCCGAAGGGGCGTTGGCGCTGCGCTGGCACCAGCAAATACAGCCTTTTCACGGCGATGCGCCATCAGGACACGTTTTATTGGGATTTCCATGCGATGAGGGGGTTCGACGCAATCAAGGTCGAATAGGCGCGGCTGCCGGCCCCCTCGTCTTGCGGCGGGCTCTGGCCAATTTGGCCTGGCATCAAGCTTCACCCGTTTATGATGCAGGAGATGTGCCTCCCCATGGGCAGACGCTTGAAGAAGCGCAGGCGCAACTCGCCATGGCTGTAGCGCAACTCCTTCATGCTGGTCATCGACCCGTGATCATGGGTGGCGGGCATGAAACGGCATGGGGCACTTTTCTCGGCATCCGTCAATTTCTGCCTGAAGGCAAGCTGGGCATCATCAATCTCGATGCCCATTTCGATCTGCGTTCATCCGCCGTTGCTCACTCGGGAACGCCCTTTACTCAGATGGCTGACTGGTCTTCACAACAAGGGCAGCCTTTTCATTATTTCTGTTTAGGGATCGCGGAACCTGCGAATACGATTGCCTTGTTTGACAATGCTCGGCAATTGGGAGTGCGTTGGAAGTTGGACGTGGAGTTGGCGACTTGGAACATAAAGGCTGTGCTGGAGGAGTTGTCAGCCTTTCTCGATCAAATGGATCGAGTGTATCTGAGCATCGATCTGGATGTATTGCCTGCTTCAGTGATGCCTGCCGTCAGTGCTCCCGCGGGTCGCGGAGTGCCCCTCGAGTGTCTCCAGTGCATCATGGAACACATCATCCTTCATGGTCGCTGTTTGGCCGTGGATGTCGTGGAATTGAACCCCGTGTATGATACTCATGGACTGGGGGCCAAGACCGCGGCCACCCTCATTTGGCAACTGACCAAGCCAGCTCTGAAGCTTGGCCTTACAGGAGGCTAAACGCGCCGTGAGCAATTCCCGGATCGATCCCCATCGCCTGATACGCGCGCCGCAAGGCCCATCCCTCTCATGCCGCACTTGGCAAACGGAAGCGGCGCTGCGGATGCTCATGAACAATTTGGACCCTGCCGTCGCGGAAAAGCCGACGGAATTGGTTGTCTATGGAGGGATCGGGCGGGCAGCGCGGAATTGGACATGCTTTGACCGCATCGTGGATGTCTTGAAGCGGCTCGAAAGCGATCAAACGTTGCTGATTCAATCGGGCAAACCCGTGGGCGTCTTCGAAACACACCCGGATGCTCCGCGCGTGTTGTTGGCCAATTCCAATCTCGTTCCGCACTGGGCGACCTGGGAGCATTTCCACAAGCTCGATCGCCAGGGATTAATGATGTTTGGTCAGATGACGGCAGGGAGCTGGATTTACATTGGTTCACAAGGCATCGTTCAAGGGACTTATGAAACCTTCTCCGCCGCGGGGCGACAACACTTCGATGGCCAAGTTCAAGGGCGATGGATATTGACGGGCGGCCTCGGCGGCATGGGCGGCGCCCAACCTCTGGCTGCCATCGCGTCGGGGTTTTCCATGTTGGCGGTGGAGTGCGATCCGGAACGCATCCAGTTTCGCTTGAAAACCAAATACCTTGATGTGCAGGCTAAAAATCTGGAGGATGCACTTCAGCAAATTCATGATGTCAAGAGCAAGGGGCAACCTATCTCCGTGGGATTATTGGGAAACGCCGCCGACGTTTTTGCGGATTTGGCCGCGCGGGGCATCATCCCTGATCTGGTGACGGATCAAACAAGCGCTCATGATCCTTTGCATGGCTATCTTCCCCAAGGGTGGTCGTTGTCCGAGTGGCGCGAACGTCAGGCGAGCGATCCGGATAGGGTCATTCACGAAGCGAAGGCCTCCATGGCGGTTCAAGTTCGGGCGATGCTGCAAATGCAAGCGCATGGGGCCAAGGTTTTTGATTACGGCAACAACATCCGCCAAATGGCCCTGGAAGCGGGAGTTGAGAAAGCATTCGACATCCCAGGCTTTGTTCCAACTTATATCCGGCCGCTCTTTTGCGAAGGGATCGGGCCGTTTCGTTGGGTGGCTCTGTCGGGTGATCCAGTGGATATCTACAAAACGGATGCCAAAGTCAAGGAGTTGATTCCAGATCAACCAGCATTGCATCGTTGGTTGAATATCGCTCAAAAACGCATTGCCTTCCAGGGGTTGCCGGCCAGGATTTGCTGGGTCGGTTTGCGCGATCGCGCCCGGCTAGGATTGGCATTCAATGAAATGGTGGCCAAGGGGGAAGTGCAAGCTCCGATCGTGATTGGCAGGGATCACCTGGACTCAGGCTCCGTGGCCAGTCCCAACCGGGAAACGGAGGGCATGATGGATGGCTCCGACGCGGTCTCGGACTGGCCCTTGCTCAATGCTCTTTTGAACACGGCCTCTGGAGCAACTTGGGTCTCCTTCCATCATGGCGGAGGCGTCGGCATGGGATTCAGCCAGCATGCGGGAATGGTCATCGTTTGCGATGGCACACCCGAGGCCGCCCGGCGGATAAGCAGAGTCTTGTGGAACGACCCCGCCACGGGCGTCATGCGCCATACGGATGCAGGATATCCTTTGGCGCGAGCAACGGCCAAGGCTTGCGGTCTTGATCTGCCCATGATGGATAACTGATCGAGGAAACGCCATGGCTGACTGGACTTTGGTTCCGGGAAAATGCACCTTGGCATCCCTGCGGCGCGTCACGCGTGATCCTGAACTCATCGTCACTCTGGACCCTGCCAGTTTCCCAGCCATCGACGCAGCCGAACAAACCGTGGCGAGCGTGCTTGCTGAGGGAAAGGTCGTCTATGGCATCAACACCGGTTTCGGTCTGATGGCGAACACGATCATTCCCCTCCAAGATTTACAAGATCTGCAACGCCGCATCGTACTCTCCCATGCCGCGGGAATCGGCTTGCCCATGCCGGAAAACCTGGTGCGGCTCGTCATGACATTAAAAATCAACAGCCTGGCCCGAGGCCATTCGGGAGTCAGGCGGCGCTTGATTGATGCCTTGCTGCGATTGCTGCAGCACGCCATTTATCCCGTTATCCCGCAAAAAGGTTCGGTTGGCGCTTCGGGGGACTTAGCGCCGTTGGCCCATCTCGCCGCCGTCCTGATTGGCGAAGGGGAAGCCACTCATCGTGGCGAACGCATCTCGGGCGTCGAAGCCATGCGTCGTGCCGGCTTGGAACCCCTGACCTTGGCGCCGAAGGAAGGGCTGGCCCTGCTCAATGGAACGCAAGTTTCAACGGCCTATGCCTTGGCGGGATTATGGGCGACCGAAGATTTGCTGGCCGCCGCCATTGTCACTGGCAGCCTGGCCGTCGAAGCCGCCCAGGGCAGCCGACGCCCATTCGAGGATGCGATTCAAGCCGTCCGCGGGCATCGGGGACAAATGGATGTGGCTGCGGCTTATCGGTCCCTGTTGGAGCACAGTGAAATCGAACGCGCGCATGAACATTGCGGCAAGGTTCAGGATCCCTATTCCCTTCGTTGCCAACCCCAAGTCATGGGAGCATGTCTGACGCAAATACGCCAGGCAGCGGAAGTCATTCTCATCGAAGCCAATGCGGTATCGGACAACCCCATCGTTTTCCCGGAACACAAGGACATTATTTCCGGAGGCAATTTCCACGCCGAACCAATCGCCTTCGCCGCGGATAATTTGGCCTTGGCCCTGGCCGAAATTGGAGCCTTGTCCGAGAGGCGGTTGGCCTTGCTCATTGATAAAAATCTATCCGGATTGCCGCCGTTTTTGGTGGAGCAGGGCGGGTTGAATTCGGGATTCATGATCGCCCAAGTCACGGCCGCAGCGCTGGCCAGTGAAAACAAAACGTTAGCGCATCCTGCTTCCGTGGATAGTCTTCCGACTTCCGCGAACCAGGAAGATCATGTCTCGATGGCGACTTTCGCTGCACGCCGCTTATTGGATATGGCTGAAAACACAGCTGGCATCCTTGCTATTGAGTTCCTGGCGGCTTGTCAAGGCGTGGATTTCCGCAAACCCAATCACACCTCCCGTCGATTGGAGTTGGCCAAGGCACTCTTAAGAGCGATGGTGCCGATTTACGCACAAGATCGCTATTTTGCACCGGACATCGAGGCGGCCAAGGAATTGATCGCCACGGGTGTTTTGACGCATTTCATGCCTCACGCGTTATTGCCGTCCTCGGCATCGCCATCCTGAAGCTACAGCAAGCGAAAAGTAACCGATTACTGATTTTAGGGCACTTCATTTGCTGATATGATACGGCATGACAACGATTGCTCCTCTTCATTCAACGTCTTCGTCCATGCCGCCTCAATGGATGCCAAGAGCGCGGTTGGATGATTTCCTGCAGCATTTGCAGCAGTTGCACTATGAAATCATGGGGCCGACCATAGCGGATGGTGCGATCACTTACGGCCCCATCCGTCAGCTCAAGGATTTGCCTGTGGGGTGGACCGATGAGCAAGCCCCAGGGCATTACCGATTACGGCAATGCGGCGATGACCGCATTTTTGGTTACGTAGTCGGGCCGCATTCCTGGAAAAAATACCTGTTCCCATCTCGTTTGCGGTTGTGGGAGATTCACAAACAAGAGTCAGGCTGGAAGGTACAACCTAATCCGTCGGTGGCGCCGAAGCGAGCGTTCTTGGGGATGCGGGCCTGTGAACTCCACGCCATGCAAGTTCAAGATCGGGTATTTCTGCATCGAGACGGTCAGGTCGTTGATCCACATTATGAAACGGTGCGGAATGCCATTCTGCTGATCGCAGTGGAATGCACGGTGACCGGCGCCAATTGCTTTTGCACTTCGATGGGAACCGGACCAGCCGTCGTCCCTCCCTTAGATCAACACCGTGCGGGCAGTAGCGCTTCCCCAACCACCGCCTCTAGACGACCCTTGCCCATGGCCAAGGCCGCGGCGGAAACACCAGCGACGTTTGTGGATATCGTTCTAACGGAATTAGCGGAGGGATTTGTCGTCCGAGTGGAAAGCGATCTGGGTCATCAGGTTTTGGCATCTTTGTCATTAGAAACCTGCAGTGCCGATCGACTGGAACAAGCGCGTCTCGGCGTGGAGCAAGCGGCTGCGCAAATGAGCAAACGGTTGGATGCCCGGGATGTGCAAGGTCTGCTGCATCGCAATCAAGAGCATCCACGCTGGCATGACGTGGCCCAACGCTGCCTGGGATGCACGAATTGCACCATGGTTTGCCCGACGTGTTTTTGTGCCAGTGTGGAGGAAGTCACGGATTTATCTTTGCAATCCTCGGCCCGGGAACGCGTTTGGGATAGTTGTTTCAATCCCGATTTTGCCTACGTCCATGGCGGTAATTTTCGACCCAGTCTCCATGCTCGATATCGGCAATGGCTGACGCATAAGTTCGCTACGTGGTGGGATCAATTTGATGTCTCCGGTTGCGTCGGTTGCGGTCGATGCATTACCTGGTGTCCGGTGGGCATCGACGTGGTCGAAGAAATCAAGGCGATCCAGACCCAAGACGGATTTAAACAACCTTCGCCAGGGGGAATGAAGCCATGACCATCGCCATGAACCAAATCCAACCCCTGCCTGCAAGGCTGCAAGAAGTCTTTCTTACAAAGGGCCAGGCTTTTCAGTTGCAACCAGGTCAGCTCCTTTTCGACGTCGAGGAGCCTGCCTCAGCCTTTTATTTAATCCAAGAAGGCCACGTGAGCATCGAATTGCCCCATCATCGCGATCAACGCTTGGTCATTCAGACGGTGGGGCCGGGGGAGGTAGTGGGATGGTCATGGACCATGCCCCCTTATCAATGGCAGTTTGCCGCGCGGGCCGTTGATGCGGTGACGGGGCTTCAGTTGGATGCGGATTGGCTGCGGCGACATTGCGAACAGGATAAGGAATTGACCAACATCGTGCTGCGGTATCTCCTCCACGTCGTTGCGGAACGACTGTCAGCCACGCGGTTGCGGCTTTTGGATTTCTACAAGTGAACCCAGCAACATGAAACCAATGACCTCCTCCACAGCCAATCCTGCCCTTGGATCGATGGGACACATGGGCTTTCCCGTCGTGCCCGAGATGGTCCACATCCTGGACCGACATCAGGAAACCGCGGATGTGTTTACGCTTTTCTTGAAACCTCCCGCGGCACGACCTCAAGGCTACGCGTTTCAGCCGGGACAATTCAACATGCTGTATGTTTTCGGCGTGGGGGAAGCTGCGATCTCCTGCAGCGGCGATGCGGAGGAACCCGATACCTTGGTCCATACGATTCGAGCCGTGGGTTCAGTCACCAACGCCTTGTCGCACTGTCAGCCCGGAGACGCCATCGGGGTGCGCGGACCTTACGGTAATCCTTGGCCCATCGATCGACTGCCCGGCCATCACGTGGTCATCATTTCAGGCGGTTTGGGCCTGGCCCCGCTGCGGCCCGTGCTTTATCACCTGCTGCGTCATCGATCCCGTTTTGGTCGCGTCGTTTGGCTTCACGGTTGCCGAACTCCAAAGGATTTAATTTATGCCCAGGAAGTCCAACATTGGGTGGGGCGCACCGACATCGAGTCCTATGTGACGGTGGATCAGGGAGACCCGCATTGGTGGGGGTCCGTGGGAGTGGTGACGACGTTATTCAAACGGTTTAATCTGGAGCCAGGGCATTCGCTTGCCTTTCTCTGCGGGCCGGAAGTCATGATGCGTTTTGCTCAACGCGAATTGGCTTATCGCGGCTTAACTGAAGATCGCGTTTATCTATCACTGGAGCGCAACATGCAGTGCGCCATCGGCGTGTGCGGCCATTGTCAAGTCGGTCCAAGCTTTGTCTGTATGAACGGACCCGTTTACCGCTTTGATCAGATCAAACCCTATTTCCTTTTGCCTGAAGCCTAGGGGGACCGAAATGCCAACGACTCATCGGCCCCGGCTGGGGGTGTTCAAGTTCGCCTCCTGCGATGGTTGTCAGCTCAGTTTGCTGGACTGCGAGGATGAACTTCTCGACATCGTTGAGCACTTAGAGATTGGCTACTTCCTGGAAGCCGCACGCAAACCACTCGAGGGCGAATTCGATTTAGCCTTGGTGGAAGGATCGATCAGCGCCCCGGAACAATTGGAACAGATTCAGGACGTGCGCCGCCGAAGCCGCTTTCTGGTCACCATTGGTGCTTGTGCCACGGCGGGCGGCATTCAGGCCCTCAGGAATTGGGGCGACGTCGCGGCGTTCGCCAACATCGTCTATGCACAACCGGAATATGTGCAAACGCTGGCTACGTCCACGCCCATCTCGGAACACGTCGCCGTCGACTTTGAATTACGGGGATGCCCCATCAACAAGCATCAACTGGTTGAGCTCATCACGGCTTTTCTGGCGGGGCGAAAGCCGCGGCTCCCGCGGCACGCCTTGTGTGTCGATTGCAAGCGAGCGGGGATCGTTTGCGTGACCGTCGCGCATGGCACGCCTTGTTTAGGTCCAATTACGCATACAGGCTGCGGCGTCCTCTGCCCCAGCTTTGCCCGCGGATGTTACGGCTGCTTCGGACCTTCGGAGCGGCCCAACATCGAAGCCCTGACCCGGCATGCGGCGGCTCAGGGTATGCCCGAGGCCAGCTTCACTCGACTATTGCATACGTTTAATACCTGGTCCAAGGAGTTTCGTGAAGCGCAATTCCCTGATGGCGAATCGGGCGATGGCAGCATGAAACGAATGATTCCACTATCCTTAAGCTCAAGGTAACACGCATGGCGGATGCACCGAAATCGCATTCCAAAACGATCCAGGTCCACGCACTGGCGCGCGTCGAAGGAGAGGGGGCGCTCACCATTCGTCTCGAACAAGGCCAGGTCAAGGACGTGCAGTTGCGAATATATGAGCCTCCGCGCTTTTATGAAGCCTTTTTGCGCGGCCGGCACGCCACGGAAGCCCCCGACATCACGGCTCGAATATGCGGCATCTGTCCCGTGGCCTACCAGATGTCGGCCGTCCATGCCATCGAGAAGATTTTTGGTGTCACCATGCCAGCCCCGCTTCGTCAATGGCGACGCTTGCTCTATTGTGGAGAATGGATCGAGAGTCATGTGCTTCACATGTTCTTCCTTCATCTGCCCGATTTTGTTGGTCACGAGAGCGCGGTTTCCATGGCCCAGGCGAATCCTGAATGGGCAAGTGTCGTCAAGCAGGCCTTGCGTATCAAGAAAGCGGGGAATGCGCTTGTCAAAGTGGTGGGCGGTCGGGAGGTGCATCCGATCAACGTCAAAGTGGGTGGATTCTACCGAGCGCCGCGCCATGAAGAATGCCAAGCTCTTCTGCCCGAATTGGAGTGGTCCAGGGACGCCATGCAGCAATTGATCGGTTGGCTCATGAGCTTGGATTATCCCGATTTCGAAGTGGAGCATCCTTTTGTGGCGTTACGCCACCCCCTTGAATATCCCATGAACGAAGGCAGGGTGGTTTCAAGCACGGGATTGGATTTGGCCGTGGAAGCATTTCCAAGCCACTTCATCGAACAGCAGGTGCCTCATTCAAATGCACTGCAGTCGCGGGGCACGACGCTACCCGGTGAGGGAGTCTATCAGGTTGGCCCGTTGGCTAGGTGGAATCTCAATGCGAACCAGGCTCCCCCCTTGGTTCAATCCATTGCGGCTTCACTGAATCTCATGCCGCCTGTCAAGAATCCCTATCGGAGCCTGGCCATACGCGGCTTGGAAGTGTTGCTCGCGTTGGACGAAGCGATCCGCATCATTCGATCCACCCCGCAGGCAACCTCGGCATCCGTGCCTTTCGAGGCGTGTGCGGGACGAGGCGAAGCGATCACGGAGGCGCCGCGGGGGATGTTGTATCACCGCTACGCGACCTCGGCGGACGGCCTCATTCAAGATGCCGTCATTATTCCTCCCACGAGCCAAAATCAGCGCGGCATGGAATTGGACATGGCTCATCTTGCCCCCTCCCTTTTGCAAATGTCTGATGAAGAAGCTTCCTTGGCCGCTGAACGCGTCATTCGTAATTACGATCCATGCATCAGTTGCGCCACGCATTTCCTCAAGTTTAAAGTGGAGGGGAGATGAATTGGTGCCATCCAATCCAGATTGTGGGGTTGGGGAGCCCTCATGGTTGGGACCGAATCGGCTGGGATGTCATCGAACGTCTAAAATCTTTGCCACTGGTCGGCGTCTCCCTTCACCCGTTGCACGGCGGCCATGACTTGTTCAATGTGATTGAAAGCGAAGGCACACTGGTGGTGATCGATGCCGTTCAAGCGGGAGGTCGTCGCGGCGATGTCTTCCATGTGGCTTGGCCCCACGAGAGACTGATGGATGAACGAACGATCTCAAGCCATGGGTGGAGCATGGAAGCCGTGTTGCAATTAGCGCGGACGCTCGGAATGCTGCCCCCCACGGTGGAACTTTTTGGCATCGAGATCGGAGAGATCGATGCCAATGTGGGACACTCCTCGATGGTGGAGCATCCTATGGAATCCCTTGTCCTCAGGAAGGCCATGGAGCAAATCGTGGCAATGATTCGCGAACGCTGCGGAGTGGGCTTGCATCCGGATCAGACGGTCATCAAATCTTCATAGGTGGCACTCATGCATGAAATGTCGATGCTGCGCGGCTTAATGCGGCAAATCCAAGCCATCGCCGAGGAGCATGGGGCAAGTTGCATTAAGCGTGTGCGCCTCAAAGTGGGGCCTTTGGCTCATATCGAGCCGGACCATTTGCGTGAACATTTTCAAGAAGCCGCGGCTGGGACGCTCGTGGCCATGGCGGAACTGGAGATTGAATCCACGGACGAACTTCACGATCTCACGTTGGAGAGCGTGGACCTTGAAACCCCCAGCGATTGAATCGACACTACCGATAATCCAATCCGATGGGTTGTCCTTGCCAGGGGCTTCCCCCGCTCCCTATTATCCGTCCCTTCCGAAAAGCATGCTGGCAAGAGAATGGCTGCTGCAAGGGCAAGTCCAGGGAGTAGGGCTCCGGCCGAAGCTGCTCCGTTTGGCGCGACGTTTAAATTTGACTGGCTGGGTTCGCAATACCTCTCAGGGTGTGATCATTCACATCGAGGGGCCGCTCGCCGTTCTAGATGAATTTGAAAATGAGATAAAGAATCTCAATCCATTGATCAAGGTCTCCACCTGCACTAGCCACTCGGCCGCAATTGAGAATTTGAATGACTTTACGATCCTACCCTCCCTGGCGGAGTCTGACGTGTCGACGCGCGTGCCGCCCGATCTGCGTCTATGCGAGGATTGTTCGAGGGAAGTCCGCGATCAACGAGATCGACGACACGCTTACGCCTTCACGTCTTGTGCCGTTTGCGGTCCCCGTTTTTCGTTGTTGCGAGCGATGCCCTATGACCGATCGCGGACAGAGATGGCCCGGTTTCCTCTATGTAAGAAGTGTCAGGAAGAATACGAGCACGTGGAGGATCGCCGCTGCCATGCCCAAACGCTTGCTTGCCCATTATGCGGTCCCCAATTGGCATTTTGCGACCGATTTGGCCAAATAAAAGCACAACAAGACCAGGCCGTGGACCATGCCTTGGCCATCCTGGCCCAGGGAGAGATCGTCGCCTTGCAAGGCGTCGGCGGTTTTCAATTGCTGGTTCGTGCGGATGATGAAGCCGCCATTAAGCGCTTGCGCTTGCGCAAAAATCGTCCGACCAAACCCTTGGCCATCTTGTTGCCCTGGCCGCTCGAAAAGGCGCTGATGCAAGAACTTGATTCGGCCACGCGCACTGTCTTATCCAGTCCAGAAAATCCGATTGTCTTGATTGATTGGCAGGAGCTTTCACCGACTGCATCGGCCAAGTTCAAGAGTTGGTTTGGCTCAGGCTTGGAGCAGATTGCTCCAGGGTTGCACACCGCGGGCATCCTGTTGCCATCCACTCCGGTGCACCTCCGATTGATGGATCAAGCCGTTTTCCCCATTGTTTGCACAAGCGGCAATCCATCCGAGGAACCCTTGGCCTTGCATCTCACGGATACGGTTGACCGATTGCAGAAGATCGCCGATGGATTTTTATACCACAATCGACCGATCAGCCGACGGCTCGATGATTCCGTGGTGCGGATGGTGGCTGGGCAACCCCTGGCTATACGCTTAGGGCGAGGATATGCACCCATGCCATTGGCTCACCTCGAAGCGTTTGCCAAAGCGCATCAAGTGCCGCCCCTCATCGCATTGGGCGGCGAGCAGAAAGTCAGCATGGCCATGTGGACGGGCCAGCAAGCCATCTTGACCCAACACTTGGGTGACTTGCATCATCCTTTGAGCCGGCGTGTGTGGCAGGAGACCTTATCGGATTATCAGAGGCTTTACCAATTCGAAGCACAGGGCTTTATATACGATCAGCACCCAGATTACTTTTCCAGTCGATGGGTCATGAAAACGTCGCACCCTTGTTGCGCCGTTCAACACCACCATGCCCATGCACTCTCCTGCCTTGCGGAACATGGCCGTATGCAAGAAACCGTCCTGGCGTTCACTTGGGATGGGACGGGCTGGGGGGCCGACGGCACGGTCTGGGGCGGCGAAGTCCTGCTTGTCAGTGGTATGCAGTTTAAACGATTGGCCTGCTTAAGGCCGTTGGCCATGCCTGGTGGAGAAGCTGCCATCAAGGAACCGGTTCGTCTCCTTTGGGCCATGCTCGAACAGGTCAAGGATCAACTTTCTCCTGAGGTCCGAGGAAGGCTGATGGATCATTTAGGCATCGAACGAAACGAAGCCAAGATTTGGTCAGCCATGATCGAAAATGGTTTTCACACTCCCTTGACGACCAGTATGGGCCGCCTTTTCGATGCCATCGGTGTTTTGCTCACGAGGTTGCCCCGAGCGCGGTATGAAGGGGAATTGGCTTGTCGGCTCGAAGCCATGGCCAACCATTCGTCAAGAAAGCGTTATGCAATGCATCTGGTCGAACATTCGGCACCTAATGGGCAAGAATTGGGGCCGCGGTGGATATTGGATTGGCAATCACTTCTGATTGAGATGGTTGAGGACTGGCGAATAGGGGAAGTCGTTGAAGCCATGGCCGATGCATTTCATGCAGCGGTGGTCGATGTCGTAGCGCAAGTGGCCAACCTCGTAGCCGATGTGCCTATTGTGCTCACCGGTGGTTGCTTTCAAAATCGAATCTTGGCGGAACGGATTCTGGAAAAACTGACGAGTCAAGGGCGCGAAGTGTTGCGTCATCGATGGATTCCGCCGAACGACGGCGGCTTGGCGGCGGGGCAATTGGCGTTCGGTATGTTGCAGCATGTTCAAAGTGGATGCTAGGGAGGTGGTGCATGTGCCTGGGAGTTCCCGGTCAAGTCGTGGAACCCGTGCAAGGGGAGGAGGCCATGGCGACGGCGATCGTGGATTTTTCAGGATTACGCCGCAGGATCTGCATGTCTTGCGTGCCTGAAGCGAAGGTCGGTGATTACGTGATCGTTCATGCCGGCATCGCCATCAGCCAGATCGATCCTGAGGAAGCCGTCAAGGTGTTCACCTATCTTGAGGAGCTCGGCGAGTTGGCAGATTTTCAGGAAGATCAGTCATTGGACCGCGCTGTCAAGCCAGACTTGACCGATCCATCTTAGCCCTGCTCATGGAGATGTTCGAGTGAAGTACGTGGATGAATATCGTGATGATCGGTTGGCGCGAGCGCT